>Ga0209166_10003524_pt1 | contig 11251 bp, 6 predicted proteins | sample Coa_R1_3_FD_187151 | JGI IMG/M metagenome (GOLD analysis project Ga0209166, IMG submission 187151) | Surface soil microbial communities from Centralia Pennsylvania, which are recovering from an underground coalmine fire - Coalmine... | ecosystem: Environmental > Terrestrial > Soil > Unclassified... | reverse complement strand
AGAATCTGCGGGGCGGAATCCGGGCCTTAATAGAGGCACGCGACTCCCGTCCGGCCCCTGCACCGGCTTGACTTTCTCTCCAGCAACATCCGCCGAAAGTATGCTCGCTCCCTGAGGCAGGTCCACTTTCAAGAATGGCTGGGCCTGGTTCTTGATGGTCAAAGTCACTTCCGTGAGCGACTTGCCTTCCGAAGTCACCAGCGTCGTCACCACTGCTCGCTCGGCAACTGCCGCAAGCACGCTGCTGTCAGGAAAGCGTACCCACCCCAGAGCCAGCGTAGGTGTCTCTCCCGGTTGCTTGTGATAACGAAAGGCGGCCTGCAAGGGGAAACGGGCCAGCGAATGTAAATAAGGATTGATCTCCTTCAGGTCCATACGTTTGAGTCCGCCGCCCTCGGTTGCGGTCAGCTCCATGGTTCCAGCGCCTTCAACCAGCACCTCGCCGGTCTCGCGCTGGGTATTTTTGAAGCTGAGAAATGGAGCGTCCGCCTTGGAATCGTTGATCGATTTTTCCATCGAGATCAGGAACTGATGACTTCGTTGTGCCGGCGTGCTCACTTTTAAGATCAGGACGCCCGATTGCACCTCGCTCGACTCCAGCGATGCGCCGGTGGCCCCGGTGAACTCGTATCCGGGAGGAAGCTCAACCGAAAATTGGGAAGGGTCTCCCTGGATTACCGAGATGTCAGCGAGCGCTGCGATCTTGATGTCCGCTTCGCTCACGGAGACGAGCATTTTCAAATCGGAGAGGAATCGCACCTCGCGGGGCACAGTCGGGGCAGCAATCTCTCGTGTGGTCCACCAGATGTTGGCAGACTGGCCAGGGACCAGCGTCGCTTCGATTGCGGTCTGTCCTTTCTCGGATGTGCGGCTGGTAATCAGGCCGGGGCTGATTCGGACATTGGCGTGGTCTCCCGGAATTACAAGGGAAAGCTGCACGCTTCCGGCCGATGGAGCCGGCAGATTGAATGAGGCGCGTCCCGCATCCAGGGCCAAGTGCAACCCAGCGTCGAGAGTAATCGAAAACTGCGAGGGGCCGGGCAGAATGGCGACATGCGCTCCGCCATCCCGCTCAAGTGGCAACGTCTTGCCCTCCTGGTGGGCATCAAGAATCGTGATTCCCGTGGTCAGAGGAACCTTGGCCAGGCCCTTGGCGAATACCTCTCCCTCCAATTGGACCGTCCCGAGTACAGATTCATTGCCGACCCGTAGCTTCAATTCCGCCCGCTTGATGGCATAAGGGAGCGGAGGCGTGTCGGGCCTCTTTACCGGCTTAGACGCCAGTTCGAGCAGCCGGTTATACTCCCCGAGCTGCAACGTTACCTCTCCCGAGGAAGGCAGCGGCAGGCCATTCTTCTCCTGCCCAAACATTGTTACGGACACGACCACCGTCAGAACAAGTAAGTTCCTTTTCATCTTGAGCCTCCTTTTTTGTCGCGCTGGTAATCCAGTTCGGCGGTGGGAGCCTGGTTTTCACTGGTCAGTTCGGAAACGAGAAAGATCGATGGACCAAACGCAGGGAAGGAGACTTTGATGGGTAGAATCCCAGCGACTTTCCCCCCTTGTGACTTGGTGCGGAATTTATCGACCAGCACCTGGGTAGCCGCCTGGTCTTTGTCGTCGTTCCTATTTTGTCCGTCGATCGATTGCCCTTTCATCCTCCCTATCAGCCCATTGGCTGAAACCGAATCTCCTGAGCTGATATCTGCGCTCGGATTAAATGCGACAGAGGATGGATTTTCGTAAGGCTCGATCCTGAATGACCCCGGTTCGGCGGCCACCTTGAATAGCGGCGGATGGTACACGAGCAGCCCGGTGCGCGATATTGGGAGATCAACGGCCGGCAGCGCCAATCGGGCCTTGCCTTTTTCGCTCCAGGCCGGCTCCCGGCTCACATACAAGATATCGACAGCGAACACGGGAGATTCTTCCCCAGCGCGGGATTTCTCCAACGGGAGCAGTAGGCTGCCATCCGTAGCTTGCCCCGGACGGATTGGTTTGCCCGCCAGAGAAGCTGTCCAGATGGTTGCGCCTGCCGGAAGGGTTATCTTGAGGAAGTTCCTCTGATTGTTGCGGACCGCGTAGCGGGCCTGCACGAGCATCTTGCCGTCGGTACTCATCAACACGGAATAGCGGGCCTCTTCGACAATGGCCATCAACACCGCTTGCTGCGTGTAACGCGCCACATTCACGGTGAGCGACCTTGCCTTGGCATCGCCGGAGCGCAACCGGAAAGCCGCCAGCGAAGGCGATTGGCGGCTCGATACCATCTCGCCCAGATCGGTTGCGTCCGCGCTTTCCAATCCCTGAGTCTTGAAATCCTTGATCTCGCCTGCTCCCAGAACTTCAACGGCGACTCCGCCGGTTTCGCGCTCGGTTTTCAGGAGGCCAAGAAGAGGAATCTCGATCTTGCCTTCACGCAACGTGCGGGTTTCACCCGTAACAACAAATCGGGCCGTCTGCTCAACCGGCCCCAGAAACTTCACCGTAAGTTCTCCGTTCTTGACCTCCCAATCCGCCACCATCGCGCCGAGCACCTGGTTAATGGTGACTTTGTCCGGAAGCTGAATACTCACGTCGGTGGCTGCGCCCTGGGTCACTTCAATATTGGCTTCGGCATAGACTGAAGTTGAATCTTCGCCCAGGCCAAATATTTGGGTCAGCGATCCACGCATTCGCAAAGGCAGGGTAATCCTGTGGTCCTCAGTCTTTCTTCTCCAAGTAAACGTGAGGGGCTCGTTGCCGCGGGCATAGGCGAGCCATTTGCTGTCTGCGCCTGAATCCGATTTTTCTGATACTTGTTTCTCTGATAGAAGACCTCCGCTGAGCCTGACATCAACCCCCTGGCGTGGAAGCACAATGGATGCGCGAGTGATGCCGGATGCTGTGGAGGGCAGCGAGATGCTTTCCTCCCCGGCAGAGGGTTCAATCGGAAGTACAATATCCAGCAGAAGGACCGCACGGCCCGGATGCGACAGAACAGCAGACAACTGGCTGCCCCCTTTCCCCGACGAACCGGCAACCAGAGAGACCGGCTTGCCGTCGAGCCGGGCCTCGTGAACCAACAGGCCGGCGGGAATGGGAACACGCACCCAGCCATCCTTCAACACATCAATCGTGAGGCTCGCGCGGCCTGTGGCGATGTCTCGCCGGATCAGCAAATCGTAGTCCACGCGCGTCAAGGTGGCATCGACGGTTGAAGGTTCAGGCTCAGCGTCTGCCGGAAAGGCCCGGGCGCGCAATGTTCGATATTCCGTAACTGGTATCACGACCCACCCGGGTGGAGTTGAAGGCTGTTCCGCCGACGCTCTGTCCGGGGAAAGCGAAAACACGGCTACCAACGCCACCAATAACAACCTCACTGCCCAACTTCGGCGTTGTGGTAAAGCTGAACTACTGGAAATTTTCATGGATGGTCCCCCTTGTTTTGAAAGCTAGGATGGCTTGCTTGTTCGAGGTGGTCCCTGCGGGCTGAATGGTCGTTCGGGGGTAATGAGGCTATTGTTGTTTCCAACAAGGCTTTCAGTCGCATGGTCACCGCTTAAAAGAGATGACACTTGTGCACTGGTTCCACGGGTGATCTCTGCTCTAAGAACGAGACGGTGGGATTTCTTGCAGACTTTTTATACGTGTCTTTGATAGTGCCTGGAATGGCTACTGCTACGGTTTCTTATAGAAATACGTTTCCAGGTAGTTTGGGGTGACTTGGTATGGTTACGGCTGTTGCTGTTGTTAATTCAATACCTGTCCCACGCTTTAGCGGCTTCCATTTGAACTGTCGTTGACTTGGACAGCCAGCAACTCCTGGACTTTATATCCAAGCTGTTTCAATGAAAACGGCTTCTGCAGGTAAGGCGTGCCCAGCGTCGAGATGCCGGCTAGGAGCACTACGTCGTCCGCGTATCCGGAGACGAATAAGACCTTGGTGTTGGGGCGCATTTCCAGCAGGCGGTCCGCAAATTCGCGTCCATTCATCCTGGGCATCACTACGTCACTGATCACCAGATCTAGCTGAGGGACTTCAGCAACAAGCTCCAAAGCTTCAGGTCCGCTGTTGGCGCAACTGACTGAGTAACCGATGGACCGCAGGAATTCAGCGTTGGCGTCAAGAAGTTCAGCCTCGTCTTCCACCATCAGAATGTGACCGCTGCCCTGGGCAAGTTTCGGTGAATGCGAATGGTCCTCTGCGGTTTCAGCATTCACGCCCACAGGAAGCAAAATGGTGATTTGGGCTCCTTGGCCCGGCTGTGATTCGATGCTGATCTCGCCGCCACATTGCTGAACGATGCCATAAACAGTAGCCAATCCCAGTCCCGTACCGCGTCCTATGGACTTGGTGGTGAAGAATGGCTCAAAGGCATGGGCGCAAGTCTCCTCATCCATGCCCACGCCCGTATCCCGAATTCTGATGAGGGCATAGCGCATTTCAGCGCTGTTTCCGGAAGCGTCCGGAGCCGGGCGAACCACGTCTTCTGTCTCAATGAACAGTTGACCGCCGGAGGGCATCGCGTCCCGGGCATTCACCGCGATATTGAAGATGATCTGCTCGAAGTGGGTTTTATCGATGACCACTGTGCCTCGAGCGTGCAAATCAAGGCTCATCTCGATATCTTCGCCAATCATCCGCGACAACATGCTGGCCAGCTCCCGAATGGCCTGATCAGGCTTAAGCGGGGCAGGGCGGGTAATTTCCTTGCGGCTGAAGGTCAACAACTGGCGGGTCAGGCCGCTGGCCCGCTGCGTGGTTTCAATGATCTTGGCGCAATAACGTTTGTAGTTTTCATCGCGGCCAAGAGTGCCTTCCAGAAGCTCGGCATATCCACCGATCACACCCAGCAGATTGTTGAAGTCATGGGCGACGCCGCCCGCCAATCTTCCCAAGGCCTCCATCTTCTGGGCCTGCAGGAACTTGGCCTCTAGTTCGCGCTGTTCCGTGCAATCCAACTGCATGCCGAAGATACATTCTTTGTCGCCAATGCGGACCACGGTTGCAAAATAGAGACCTACGTGCCGGTTGCCTTCGGAATCTTTGAATTCAATCTCCAGGTTTTGTATTGAACCTTCTGCCCGCAATTTCCGATAGAAACTTTCCCGATCTTCCTGGCTCCGCCAAAAACCGAGTTCGACGCCGCTCTTGCCGATGACCCGTTCGGCGGGCAATTTCAACATTCGCAAAAGATTTTCGTTTACGTTCAGGAAGGTACCGTCCAAAGAAACAATGCCGCATCCCACTGGACTGTGACGAAAGACGGTGGCGAAACGCTCTTCCGACTGGCGCAACGCCATCTCGGCCTGCTTGCGCTCCGTGATATCAATGGATGTGCCTTCAATCACCCTTCGCCCTTGCGAGTCGGTGGCGACGGTGGCTCGCTCCAGGGTCCAGAAAATACTTCCATCTTTCCTGCGCTGCCGGGATTCATAGTTGATCACCTGGCCTTGCTTCTGCAGGTGCTGCAGGAAATCCTCCCGGTCCGCCAACTCGACATAAAGAGAGGTAGTGGAGTTGGCCTGCACCTCTTCTTTGGATTGAAAGCCATACATATTCAGAAAAGCGCTGTTGCAGTCCAGCAACTTTCCTTCGACGGTAGAAAGATAGACGCTGGCCAGGTTCCCTTCAAAGAGGGCATGGTATTGCCGGGCCGCATTGGTGGCGATCTCCGCCTCGCTTTCAAAGAGCGTGAGAATCATGCCAAAGGCAACAAAATACTTAGGCAGGTCCCAGAGCACACCACTGCCGGCAGGCACTGCCTGGTATGCATCCAGGATGTCGCCCACCGGGAACACCAGTCCCCAGGCAATGAATGACAGCGATGTGGTCACCACCCCGGGAGTCAGCCTCTTGTAATGACGCCAATAAAGAATTCCCGTAATGCAAAAGAAGGCGCCCAGATAAAATGACAACCCCTCATCCGGCTTGTTCCTGAGCGCTTCCCGCACGACCCATCCAGCTCCAGGGACCAGCAAGAGGCACAAGATATAGAAGTAGGTGCTTCGCCAGCCGTAATGCGTGCATACAGCAATAAAGACTGTCAGGGCGCTGGTGATCAGCAGAAGCGGAAAAATCCAGGCAAGCTGGTGTGCCCATATCAGGCACGTCAAATATATGACAGAAGGAACGCCCACCAGCGTGATGAAAAAAGTGCGCTTGCGCGGCGTTACAAAAACCTCGGAGACAGAGAGCGTGAAACTGACTCCTGCCACTTCCAGCGTCACACGGTTGAGAAAGTAGGACCAGTTATCGGAAAGAAGAGAAAAACTGGTCAACAAAGATGCACTAAAGTGGACCAGGATCGCAATCCATCCGATCATCCACAACCCGATCCGCTGCTGCCGGTCACGAAGATAGATCCAGCCAAACAGCGTGACCAGGATGCTCATCACCGTGAAAACTACGATCTGTTCGATTTTTGGGGACATCAAAGCCTTCCTTACAGGTTCCCCATACGCGAACCTTGCCGACAAAATGAATTAATAAAAGCTAATACAGAGTATCGGCAAAACTTTACACCGAATTTAGTTGATTCAATTAGCTTTTTCTCGAAAAAGTTACTTTGGTACCGGGTACCAATGTCTAAATTGCTGATTCAGTTTGGGTTATGTATCCTGCTTAAAGCTGGAGAATGGAGAAGCCAACATCTTTGGCAGCTTGGGCCATCTTGCGATCTGCACAAACAAATTTTCTCTTCGAAGGGCGTTGTTGGCACCACGTTAGGGCCGCTGCGAGTTGCAGGCTATCCGCCGCCCTCAATTCATGAATGTCGAGCAACTGCCCGGCCAGATTTCGTACTTGGTCGGCAGGAAGAATTTCTCTCCATCCCCTACTGAGCACATCAAGACGTACCAGAGCTCCCTTTTTTTCAACATCCGTCAGTTTCGCCGTCCGATTCAAGCATGAAATGGCACTATGAATTTCTACAGCGCTTCCCCACCATACCACCGGCATCAGCTTGCGAATATAAACATGCGCGTGATGGCTGGCGGTCTGATGTACACACAACGGAACTAGAGCGCTTGCATCCCAAAAAGCTGTTGCTTTCTTCATTGCCCTTCTTCGCGATCATCCAGGAGTGCTTGTATCCCGTCATTGGAAGACACAGTTCCCGTTGGAATCTTTAGGAGTTCCTCGACCTTGAGAGGATTCTTCGGTAGTCGCATCTTCCCCGCAGCAACCAGCAACAACTCTTCATCGCTGGCCTCATCAGGTGGAAAAGGAACCAGTTTAGCCACAGGGAGATTCCGGTCACGAATGATGATTTCCTCACCCCCCTTGGCGAATGTGAGGTATTTGCTGAGGCTATTCTTCAATTCCGCGATGTTTACACTACGCATGCCCGTACGCACCTTCATGGCTATTATAGCCATAATTATACGAAATCATTGCTTCTGTTTATTCTTGCCGGGCTTCTCGGCGGGGTTCTCATGCACACGCTCGCGAAAGCTGCCTGACATGCCTTTGGCCAGGAAGACGGTTGATTCTCCATATTTGTCGCGCAGCCGGTCGGAGGCGGAAAGCGCCTGCGCCCACCTTCTGCGCTTGTCTTCCTCTTGCAGTAGTCCCATCTGCTCCGGTTGGTCTTCGAAGTTGGAGGCATGAACACCCAGCAGGCGGATAGCGCGTCCTCGCTCCCAGTTGTCCTGAAACAACTTACGGATGGTTTCAAAAATCTCGTTGTCGACCTGCGTGGAACTAGCAGGCGAGTGGGCGCGGGTGATGGTGCTGAAATCGGAATAGCGGAGCTTCAACTGGAGAGTCCGGGCAAAGAATCCCTGGTCGCGCAGCCTGCGGCCTACCAACTCCGAGAGATGGGCCAGCGTGGACTCGAGCTTTTCCAGGTCGTTGGTGTCGTGGTTGAAGGTATGCTCATGGCTGATTGACTTGGCCTCCACATCGGCCCCCACCTCGTCTTCAAACCAGCCGCCGGCATCTTCGCCGCGCGCCTTGCCGGCCAGCGCGACTCCCCATTTGCCGAACTGCTCCTGCAAGAATGATTCGTCCACGCGCAGCAGGTCCCCCACTCGAACGATCCCTAATTGGTTCAACCGCGCCTTGGTCACTTTGCCGACGCCGGGAATCTTGCCGACGTCTAAAGGCGCGAGAAAACTCTGCTCCTGTCCCGGCAATACGTACAGCACACCGTTGGGTTTGGCCTGGTCGGAGCAGATCTTGGCCACCAACCGGGAGATTCCAATGCCGATCGAACAGTTCAAGCCGGTTTGTTCTTTCATCTGCTGGTGCAGCTTATGCGCGGACTTCAAGGGTGGCCCACTCAACTTTTCCGTTCCGGTCATATCCACGTAGGCTTCGTCAATGGAGGCCATTTCCACCGCTGGAGAGAAATTTTCCAGCACCTGACGCGCCTTTCGGGAGGATTCGCGGTAGAGGTCCGGGTGTCCGTCAAGGAAAATTGCGTGTGGGCAAAGTTTGGCCGCAGTACGCAAAGGCATGGCTGAATGGACGCCAAATTTCCTGGCCTCATAGGAGGCTGCTGAGACCACCCCGCGCTCGTCCCGCTGTCCGCCCACCACCACCGCCTTGCCCTTGAGAGAAGGATTCGACAGCTCTTCCACCGAGACGAAAAAGGCGTCCATATCAACATGGAAGATGATTCTGGAAGCAGACAGCACCCCTTGACGATACATGAAAAAAGGGTGGATGTTGAGGAACAGTATATCCTTGATTTTAAAAGAGTTGTTGCGAAGCAAAACTTCGCCACTTTCAGGACAGGTCTAGCATCTAATGAGTTAAAGGCGTGGAACGAAGATAAGGCGCCTGGTGGGTGTGGCCGTTTGCGACAGTCTTGCTTTTCCAGCACAAACGGAGCATAATCCCCGAAGGAGAAATGATCATGGCTACGAAGATTCCGTAAAGCTCGCTTTCCTTACTCCTCTTCGCTTGAAACCACATACTCGCGTACCTGTGCGTCAGAGAAATTGATGCTTTCCGCAATTCCCAGCAGGACCGGCAAAACAGAAATGGAATCATTTTCGGTGAGCCGAAAACTGAGTTGCAGGGTATCGCGCACGTCGTACCAATATCTGTAAGGCCGGTTCGATTCATAATCCAGCAGTACTGTCAAAGCGGCCAGGTATTCGATTCCTTCCTTTCTGTTTTTGCTCTGCTGCAGCCACTGTTCAAACGATTTCCACACGTCCTTGTTATCAGGATTGGCGATGGTGTAATTGGGCATCGTCCAGAACTGCTGGGTGAAGCTTTCGTATGTCTCGGTTCGCTGCAAAGAGGTAGCAATGCGTTGCAGGGCCAAAGGAAGAGCTTCGGCCTCGGGTCCCATCAGCTTTTCAAACCTTCGGATGCATTGAGCGGCCAGTTGCTCTCCTCTTAAGTCTTTGAAATAAAGCCCACCGACACGGTTTCTAATCTCGTCCATGATTCTCTTTACCAGCAGAAGATAAAAAAAAGCTCTTCGGGCTGCCGAATGGTACATGAGCAGGTTGCGCGGACTCCTGTTCAATTCCTGCCCGGCCTCGTGAAACGTCTTCGCCGCACGTTCCGCTGCCCTGGAAAGCGGCAGGTAATAGAGGGCAGCATATTTATGGCTCACCGGAAGTAGCAGTCTCAAGGTTTCTGCCCGGGCGTCCCGCTCTTTTTCCTTCTGATCTTTAAGGGTTTGTTCCTGTTTGTCTCTGCTTGCTTGCGTGCTTGCCTCTTTTTGCGCTGCTTTTTGTTGCCGCTCCTCTCTCCATTTCAAGACCACATTGGTAACAAGACCCAAGAATGCTGCCAGTAGGGGACCGTAAACCCAGGCTGAGTTAGCATCCCACCAGCTAGGCACCGCGTTATCGCCCAGGACTACTACCATAGTCGATGCAGCGGCCGGGACTGCAGGCGTGGGGCGTCTACGAGTCGCCTTGCCAGGATTGGCGGTTGGCATATTGTCTGCTGGAGTGCTGAACCATTGGAGCACCAGGCTTAACGTCTGGCTCTTATGAGTTTTCTGCGATTTGAGAACACCCCAAACAGTAAGGCTTTGGTTTGGCGGAATTGAGTCAGCTACGCGGTAACCGTCTTTTTCAAACTGATCTTTGTTCCTACACGGCCCGTTCCGCTTGGAATCCTGAACACAGATGCTCTCGATGTCATAGCCCTGCGGCCCGCGCACCAGATTCACTGTTGACAGCGCGATTGCTGTCTTGTTTTGGATGGCAAACCAGAAATCAAGCCCATCGCTCAGCTTAATCTCACGTGCAGAGACGCCTCCGGTGGCAGAAATGTCTGGAGTGCCGGGAGTAGATTCAGTCCAGCCACTTCCAAGGCCAATGCTAAGCGCCACCACGAAGAGCCGCGCACAGACTCTTGTAAAACGAGACATTCAGTTCATCCCTCCAAAGCCTCAGCAGAATAGGGCTTCTTTGCCAGCACATCAAAATCGCAATAAGAACGTCAAGAAAATAGCTTTTCAGAAGTTTTATTAGCGGTTGCAGGAGCTTATTATAATTCCGCAGGGTTTTGATCGTGCATCTGACGATCAAGGCAGTAGCATCTCAGAATTCGTGCGCCGAAAATCTGCCTCGCGTTGCGAACATTAAGAATGTGCAATTTTACCGGTAGGAGCGTACTATTTGATGCCTGAATCCCTCTCCCAGGAATCACGCCTATGACACCGCTTAAGTCGGTCCTTACCTTCCGCTCCGCTCCTCCTTTGAAAGAAGAGAAGCAGACGGCAGAAAACCTGCTCACTCAATTCACGATGGTCCGCCAGCAGACGGAGGCTCTCACCGCGCCCCTGAGCCCGGAAGATCAGATGGTGCAATCTTGCCAGGAAGCCAGTCCTACCAAATGGCACCTTGCGCATACCAGTTGGTTCTTCGAGACCTTTCTGCTCTCGCCACATCTGGAAGGCTATCGTCCGTTGCACCCTCAGTTTCGGAACCTTTTTAACTCCTATTACAACGCGGTCGGCCCCCAACCGGAAAAGGCGCTGCGTAACACATTTTCGCGGCCTGCGCTGGCGGAGGTGCAAACGTATCGCCGGTATGTGGATGAGCACATGCAGAAGTTCCTGGGCGCGCGCGAACTTTCTGAAGACCAACTGAAAATCGTGGAATTGGGCATCCACCATGAACAGCAGCACCAGGAGTTGATTGTTACCGACATCAAGCATGCGTTCTGGACCAACCCCTTGCGTCCTGCATATCAGCGCGCCCCGGAGATGGCTGAGGGCGAGGGCAACGTACCGCCGCAAAAGGCGCAGGCTTATCAGGAAGACCTTTATGAAATCGGCAGCGAGGCCGG
>Ga0209166_10003523_pt1 | contig 11256 bp, 9 predicted proteins | sample Coa_R1_3_FD_187151 | JGI IMG/M metagenome (GOLD analysis project Ga0209166, IMG submission 187151) | Surface soil microbial communities from Centralia Pennsylvania, which are recovering from an underground coalmine fire - Coalmine... | ecosystem: Environmental > Terrestrial > Soil > Unclassified... | reverse complement strand
CGGTAAAGATGGTGGTATCCACGAGCCGGATGATCGGGCTCATGTCCGCGTCGGCGGTAATCCGCTCGATGGAGATGGTTTCATCTCCGTTTTCGCTCTCCCGGATCACATCCAGGGCAAAGCCTTCGCCGGCCTCTTCCAGCACACGCTGCGACTGCTCGGTCTTCTTGAGAATGTCGTTGATCTGGGATAGCGTGGCCACTTTGGTGAGAATGGGTTTCCCCAGCAATAGCCCGATCTCATCAATCATCATCAGGCGGCTGGGATCAGCCATGGCAATCGCCAGGCGGCCATCCGGCAGGTCCTCCAAGGGCACGAAGTTGTAGCGGAACATCAGGTCCACAGGAATCGAACGAAACAGTTCGTGCTGAATGTGGAAATTGCGGAGATCGATAAACTCGCTGCGGTAGCGGCGCGCCAGGTCACGGGCGCGGGCCTGCTCCTCGTCTGCACTGCCGGTGAGGATCATCCCATCGGCCACACCATTGACGAAAAGTGATTTGTTGTCTGGCATAGAAGACCAACCTTAAAGCAAATGCTGTGAATCAGTGTCCGAAGTTGCCATTGGCTCCCAGACTGAAGATGGGCATATACAAGGATATCAGCACAGCACCCACAATAACGGCCATTCCAATCAAGATAATCGGCTCAATCAGTGCCATGGCCGCGGCCATGGTGGTTTGCACATCTTCTTCAAAGAACTCGGCAACCGAATTCAACATAGGACGCAAAGCGCCCGTGGACTCGCCCACTTCAATCATCTCCACTGCCATATCGGGAAATACCTTGGTATTTTCCAGGCTGGAAGCCAATGGCTGCCCTTCACTCACTTTGACGATGACCTCAGAAATAGCGTTCGCAATCAGCCGGCTCTCCATGGAACCACCCGCGGTTTCAAGGCAGGTGACCAGGGGCAGGCCACCGGCCAGCAAAGTCGATAAAGTCCGGGAAAACATGGCAATCTGGTATTTAAGCCAGATTTGCCCCAAGAACGGCAGCTTGAGCCGCATGCGGTCAATATACTCGGCGCCAGACGGGGTTTTTCTCCAGCGCACAACGAAAACAATCAGCAGGATGACGCCTATGGCGACAAACCAGAAGTATTTTTGGGCCATCTGCCCGATGTTCAGCATGAAAACCGTAATCGCCGGAAGCTGGGCGTCCAATTGTCCATAGAGTTCACCGAACTTCGGAACCACAAAGGTGATGAGATAAGTCACCATCACCGTCACCGCCACCACCAGGAGAGCGGGATAGATAAGAGAAGCAATCAGCTTCTTTCGCGCGGAAAGTGCTACGCGCTGATATGAGATGTAACGCATCAGCACCTCTTCCAGGTTTCCGCTCTTTTCACCCGCCAGCAAGGTTGTGGTGTAAATACGAGGAAAAACCTTCTGGGCGGCAAAAGCCACCGAGAGAGGTTCGCCTCCTTGTACACGCAACCGGATGTCTTCCAGCAACGATTTGAAATAAGGGTTTCGTTGCCGCTGCGACAGCAGTTTAAGCCCAGTCAAGATGGGCAAGCCAGCATGAATCAGGGTATAAAACTGCTGGTTAAAAACAACAAATTCCTGGAGTTTGATACGCTGTTGAAAGGCAAAATTTAGACTTCCCCCGCTCAGCAGCCCATGCGTGCGGACCGATTGAATGTGCAGCCCTCTCTGCATCAGACGCTCGCGGACCTCGGTTTCGGTATGAGCGCTCTCTACCTGTTCGGTCACACGGCCACGCTCATCAGCTAACTTGACTACAAACTCAGGCATAGGGATTACTCCAAGTTTAGCACTTCTGTCCGCAACCGTATTCAGGGTGCGAGGCTTTTATCCTCAACAACCTCAACTCCCTGAGGGGGCTTGAAACCAAATAAACCATCATCGGCCCGTACGTCCTCTTTTAAGTTGCTGAAGCGGAATTCTGTCGTCGAACCGTCATTCTGGTGAATAAGAATGCGGACAATCTCATATTGAGAGTTGATTTCGAGCAGCACATCCGCAATTTGATCGCCCATCGACTTCGGCACACCCCGTAGTATCCAGTTCCCCGTGGTCACAGGCGTCTGTTCGGGCGCCAGTGACAGCCCGGCCAGCTCGTTTTCCAGCTTTGTCTTCCCCAACAGGAAACGCAAGGGGGAGCGCAAGTCATCCAGTTTTTTCACATCCGCCTTACGAACCTGCTGCTCTCCGGGAACATAGAAATAAGCGGTCTTGCCATCGGTCACAAAAAGTTTTTCCTGAGGAACCCCGTATTCCCAGCGCATTTTGCCGGGCTTCTTCAGAATGAGCGTTCCGGTTTCGGAACGCGCCAGCCCGGCACCGTGATACTCTTCCATAAATTGTGCGCGAAGAGTATTCATGTGGTTATACCGGTCATCTACACGACGGGCAACTTCAGAGACTGGAACCTGAGCGAGGCTGGGGAGAACAATTCCGCAGAGCAACCCGGCCAAAGCCAGTACGTTCCAGTAAAAACCTCGCTCAATTTTACACATGCAAAGATTGGATGCAGCTTACTTGCCCTGCGTGCTTAAGTCCAGATCACTTGGTTGTTGCCCTGGAGGCAAGCCCTGAGTGATAAAAGGAAGCTCACGATAAAACTTTACCATCACATGTCCGTCAGGAAGCAGTTCGTAAGGATATCCCAGGGGATCCCGAGGAACGCTCCTGAGCACATGCACCGCAACCAGCTCGTTAAACCCGGCAGGAAGGTGCCCGGTTCGGGCTGCATAGGCGCGAGCAAGAGCTTCCAGTTGCAGGACCTCCCGGTCCACCTGCAATGCGCGCAGATGCTTGAGGGCATTATCGCGAATCAGACCGTCACTAAAGCTTTCGTAAATGGCTTGCCACAACATTTGGGCGGTCAGGTAGTCACCGCCTGTCTGCAGAGTTCTGGCCGCCATGACTTTCAAAAAGGGGTGCGCGCCGGGGATCTTTGAACCCTGCGCAAAGGCTTCTCCTGCTGCCGGGTAGTCCTTGAGTTCCATGTAGTAAATAAAGCCAAGTCCCTGATACAGCCTCCACGAATCAGGATTTTGCCGGATTCCTTTTTGCAACAGAGCCACTGCCTTGAGCGGCTCACCAGCTCCGCGTGGCGGGGGTTGCGTCAGGAATACAGAGCCAAATTCGTAGGCTGGAATCAAATGCGGATCCAGGTCGGTGGCCATATCCAGCAAGGGATAGAGCAACTTGTACTGATTGGCATTCTCAATGTGCTTGGCTCCAAAGTATTGGACCGCACGCGTCCAATAAATGTCGGCGACCAGCGCTTCAAATCCCACGCTCATTCGCTTCACCACTTTGGAAGAAGGTATGTACAACACCTCCTCCAGGGTGGCCGCCGGGCGCAATTGCTCCATCTTGTGCTCTACCACCGCGGAGCCGGCAAAGCACGCGATCAGCAAAAACGAAAGGACAGCTGTCGTATACTGCGTGGATTTCATTTGAGATTCCGGCGTTCGAAGATGAGAGCAGCCCCGCACACAGCAGCGCAGGAATAAAGCGCCGCGTAAAGCGAATTATGCACAAAAAGCGCGAGAGAGACCGGCTGATCGTGAGCGACCGCGCCAATGACATTCAAAGAACCGAAATTAGGCAGCAAATATCCCACCCCGGTGATCAGCCAATGGGTGGCCCCTTCCGTAAGTGCGGCGAAATTTTTCAGATCGTCGGCGAAGGTCCCTATGACAAACAGGGCAAAGGCGAAAATGGCGGAAAAGATAGGAGTCGAAAACGATGAAAACAGAAGCGCCAGAGAGGTAATTATGACAAATTGCAGCACAATAAAATAAATCGCCAACAAAATATTCAGGTCAGATTTGTGCAGGCCCCTGGATACGTAGAAGAGCGCGGCATAAAAACCCAATGCCATGAAAAACGTGTTCACCGCGAGGGTTTCAACCAGTCCAAAAAATTTGCCGACAATAAACTCCCAGCGGCGGACGGGCCGGACCAGAACCGTGTAAAGCGTCTTTTTCTCAATTTCCTTGGAGACCAGTTGGATGCCGATAAAAATCGCGATCACAACGCCAAAAACGGAAATGGAAGTCAGGCTCAGATTGATCACAACAATTCGTTCGATCTCCAGTGAAATCTGGCCGAACAGAACGGCTGATCCTACCAGCAACAGAACAAACAAGATCAAATTGTAAAGAACCCTGTCGCGAACGGCTTCGCGAAAAGTGTTGGAAGCGATGCAGGCAATGCGCCGGGTCATCGTGAGACCTCCAGCGCAGATTGCGGCTTTTCGCCGATTTGCTGGATAAAGTAGTCTTCCAGAGTAGAGCGGAGAGGCGTAACAGAGATAATTTGGCCGCGGTGGCTATGGATAATCTCCAAGACCCGGTCAAGCCGTGCCACCGGCAAAATTGCGTGTGCAGTCTGTCCATGGAGCTTGCACTCGGCGCCTGCCGACTCCACAGCGGCAATGGCCGTTGTGGCGCCATTCCACAAGACCTCCGTCCGGTTCGCATTCTCCGCGCTGGTTACGAGCTCGGAAACCACACCCACACCCCGCAACTCACCCTTATGAATTACCCCTACGCGGTCGCAAAGCGATTCAGCATCCGCCAGAATGTGGGTTGAAAAAAAGATGGTCTTGCCATCATCCTTCAGGCCCTGGATAAGGTCTCTGACCTCGCGCCGTCCTATGGGGTCCAACCCGGACATCGGTTCATCCAGAACTACTACCTGGGGATCGTGAAGAATGGCCTGCGCAATCCCAACCCGCTGCAACATGCCTTTGGAAAACTTTCGAAGCTGTAACTTGCCTACGTCGGAAAGCTTCACCCGTTCCAGCATCGCAGCTACCCGGCGCTTGCGCTCGGAGGCAGGCACTCCCGAGAGCCCGGCATAATATTCCAGCAACTCAGGCGCTGTAAGATGGTCGTAAAAATAAGGCTGCTCGGGAAGAAAGCCGATCACACTTTTGACCTTAGGATCGCGCCAATCCATTCCAAGAATTCTCGCGCTTCCCGCGCTGGGGAAGATCAACCCCATCAGGAGTTTTATAGTGGTGGTTTTGCCGGCTCCGTTCGGGCCCAGGAAGCCAAAAACTTCGTTGCTCTCGATACTGAGAGAAAGAGGTTTGAGGCCTGTCCTTTGCTTCTTACGCCAAAAGCCGACGGTGTAATTCTTCTGAAATCCCAGAATTTCAATCGCAGGCATGTTGGTTCCAACCTTGAGAACGTGGAAAATACTATGGGAAAATCTTCGGGAAAATCTTCCGTTCCGAATTCTACCTCGCATTTGGACTACGACCGAGGCATATTATCCCGAATACGCGCTGCAATAATCAAGGTGCCCCCTTGTCGAACCAGGGTCCCGAGGGCCACCATGGGGAGCGCGAGTGCCGAAAATGCCAGTCCTCCCGACCAACTGATGACCCGCTGGAGCGCGCCAGCATGGGTCTGGCGACGCGTGAGTTGATGAAAAAACAAATTAGGTGTCGGCAGCAATCGGTTGAGAATGCTTTGCGTCCATCCTAACAAATCGTATTCAAACTCCTGGTGCCAGCTTTGCACCGGCTCAAACCCCGTGGAATCGAGCAGCTTCTGCAATGACTCGTTCGTGAAATGGTATAGATGACGGGGAACATCCAAATGAAACCATCGATTGTGAAAGCATCGCGCCTGCAATCCGCCGGCGTCTGGGACAGCCAGCAGCAACAGACCAGAACGTGAGGTTAATAACTTGCGAGAGGCCTCCAGGGTAGCGCGAGCATCCTGCATATGCTCCAGGCTGTGCCACAAGGTAATGCAGTCAAAGGGCGCCCACGTTTCTGCCGCTTCCAGGCCGGTCTCGACTGTCAATCCAGCCTCGCGAGCCAGGCGAGGGTTCATCTCCGTACCAAATGCCTTCCATCCGGCATCACGGGTGCGCAGCAAAAAGGTGCCATCGCCGCAGCCGACATCAAGAATACTTCTGCCCTTCCCGGTTCCCGCAACTTGGGTGAGCATGCGCATGCGGCGTTGGGCGCAGTAGCGGGCGGTGAAGCTGTGCCTTCCTCCATGGTAGCTGGCATCGTAGTAAGCTCCCAGATTCCCGGGCACTGGCCGGGTGTGGCCCAGTCCGCAATTGCGGCAGGCCAGGATGGAAAACTTTTCTCCGCTACCGGGGTCCGTGACTTCAGGATATTTTTCCGCCAGCACGCCTGCGCATGCATTGCAGCAGAGTGTCTGGGCTTGCAGCGGCGAAAAAGATGGAGGATCTGCAGGCAAGGTTATCGGGCAACTTCCTCGTAATAATCCAAAAATAATTTACGGCCGACCGCACTGAAGATTCGGAAACTCCCCAGGTGCATCTTCTGCAAGCGGTACTGAATCGATGTGGCCAGCACGCCGAAGCCGTAGCTCACGCTGCGTCGAAAGTTGATGGAAGAGGCCTCCGCGAAATATTTCGTTGGGCACGATATTTCTCCGATCCGGTAATCGAAATACGACACTTGCGCCAGCATTTCGTTATCAAAGACGAAGTCGTCGGTATTTTCCTCCAGCGGTAGCGTTGACAGCACTTCCCGGGAGAATGCCCGGTATCCGGTATGGTACTCAGAGAGTTTTTGCCCCATCATGATGTTCTGAAATGCGGTCAAAAAGCGGTTGGAGATATATTTGTAAAGCGGCATTCCGCCCTTCAACGTCCCCTTGCCCAGGATGCGCGACGCCAACACGACGTCGTATTCACCGTAAGCGATCATCCCGGCCATGGCAACGATGAGCTTGGGGGAATATTGATAATCGGGATGCACCATAACCACGATGTCGGCATTGCGGCGCAGCGCCTCCCGGTAGCAGGTCTTCTGGTTCCTTCCGTATCCAAGGTTCACTTTGTGCACAAATGTCGTGAGGCCGAGTTCGCGTGCTTTGGCTACAGTAGCGTCAGAGCTGCCGTCGTCCACCAGAATGACTTCATCAACCAGCTCTAATGGCACCTCGGAATATGTCCGCTCCAGAGTTTTTGCGGCATTGTAAGCCGGCATTACGGTTATAATCTTTTTACCGTTCAGCAAAATGTCACTCCCCTAGGCGATAGCTGCAAGTTTTACCACAGGAGTTCAGAATTGAACACCACCATTGCCAAAGAACAGGATATCTCTCCGCAACTCCAAGCACATAAACTTTTTGGGTCCTTAAAAAAAAAGCGGCAACTTTTGGCTTTGCTGCTCTTTGCGCTCACATTGCTCGTTTATAAACCGGCCACGGGTTTCCAGTTTGTTAATTACGATGACCCACAGTATGTCACCAAAAATTTGACCGTGCAGCAGGGTTTGCATTGGCACACGTTAGGCTGGGCATGCACCACCTTTGAGTTTTACAACTGGCATCCGCTTACCTGGATTACTTTTTTGATGGATTATCAGTTTTTTAAGCTGAACCCGGCGGGGTACCATTTCATGAATGTGCTCTACCATGCTTTGGCGGCTATTCTGCTCTTCCTGGTTTTGCAGCGGGGTACGGGTCATTTGGGACGCAGCTTCTGCGTTGCACTGCTCTTTGCTTTGCACCCTCTTAATATTGAAAGTGTAGCCTGGGTTTCCGAACGCAAAAATACTTTGTCTGCAATATTCTGGTTTCTGGCAATCTGGGCCTACGGATGGTATGCCCTCCGCCCTGGCTGGAAACGCTATCTTACAGTAGCAGCCTGCTTCGCGCTGGGGCTTATGGCCAAGGCCACGGTCATCACCCTCCCTTTTGTATTTCTGTTATTGGATCTATGGCCCCTCCGCAGAGTGAAATCTTTTTCGTATCAACCTGGAGAAGACTTCAAGACCGGGCTTAACTTCGTCCAGAAAAATTGGCCCGAACTGGTTTTAGAAAAAATACCTCTGTTCCTCGTCTCCGCAGTCAGCGCGGTCGTCACCCTACGTGCCTTGAAAGGATTGTCGACCCCGATCTCTCCTGCTGGCGTTCGAGTTGAAAATGCGATCGTTGCCTACGTCCTTTATCTCTACAAAGCTTTCCTGCCCCGCCATCTTGCCGTTTTCTATCCGCTCCCCAGCCGCTACTTCCCTGCCTGGGAACTTGCTGCTTGTGCAATTCTATTGGTGGTAATCACAATCGCAGTTCTGCATTTGCGGCGCCGGCAGCCCTATCTTCTTGTGGGCTGGCTTTGGTTTCTGGGAACCTTGGCGCCTGTCATAAGAGTTTTCCAGGCGGGGGACGAAGGCATGGCTGATCGTTACGTTTACCTACCCCTGGTTGGTGTCTTCTTCGCTGTGGTCTGGGCCGTTGCAGATTGGACTTTAAAGCTGCCCAACCGCTCCTACTGGCTGGGCGCCATCGGCATGTTGCTTTTTGTCGCGCTCTATGCTGATTTTCGCGCCCAACTTCCCGTCTGGGAAAATAGCCTGGCTTTGTGGTCTCACGCGGTCCAGGTAGATGATAACTATATGTCTGAAACGAAATACGGGGAATCTTTGGAACAAGCGGGACGCGGCTCGGATGGATTGGCCCGCTACGCCCTCGCGGTCGCCCGAGACCCCGACCGGATCCTCAGCCATTTCAATTATGGGTGGTCTCTGTTGCGCAATCATCAGCCCGAGAAAGCAATTTCTGAATTTCAAAAAGTGCTGTCTGCCTGGGAGGGATATCCTGGCATGGCGTATATCGTCATGCAATCACATTTCCGCATGGGCCTGGCTTATTCACAACTTGGCAATACTCAGGCTGCGGAAGACGAATTAAAACAGACGATTCAAATGGACCCATCGCAGGATGAGGCATTCCTGCAACTCGGCATGCTTTATCAAAGGCAAAACCGCTGTCGCGAGGCTATGGCGCCTCTGGCTATTTCTTTACAAACGCGTCTCTCCAATGCAGGACTCCTAAGTAAGGGCATATGCCTTGAGCAGCAAGGCAAGCTGCAGGAAGCCTGTGCTACTTTTCAGCAAGCTCTGCAAATTTTTCCCGGCTATGAACCTGCTCAAACCAGGCTCCAGGAGGTGGAAGATCTCCTGGCGGGAAAGAATACACATGCAAAATGGGGCCACGAGTAAAATGTCTGCATACCGCGCTGATTGCGACGATCCTTATATGAGGTCTCTATCTTGAGTAGCGCCATTGCCAATCCCGCATGCCACGAGGCCCCGCCTGTAAGAGGGCTTTTTGCCACTGTACGGAAACAAAGGCTGCTGGTCTCGTTACTTTTAATTGCAGCTACCCTTTTACTTTACGCGCCATTGAAAGAACATAAGTTCATTAACTACGACGATCCTGCCTATGTGACTTCGAATCCACGGGTACAAGAAGGCCTGAATTGGAAGAATGTCGCATGGGCTTTCAAAACTATTACGTATGCCAATTGGCATCCGTTAACCTGGATTTTCTACGAGCTGGATTGCCAACTCTTCGGCCTTAATCCAGCCGGACACCATTTCACAAACCTTCTCTTGCATGCAGCAAATGTCGTCGTTTTGTTTCTTCTGCTCCATCGCGCGACCGGCGCCCTATGGCGCAGTGCGTTGGTGGCCGCTCTTTTCGCGGTGCATCCGCTGAACGTTGAATCGGTGGCCTGGGTCTCCGAATTGAAAAATGTATTGAGCACATTGTTCTGGCTTTTGACTCTTTGGGCGTACGGCTGGTATACGCTCAACCCCAACTGGAAGCGTTATCTGGCCGTGGTCTCATTCTTTGTATTGGGCCTGATGGCCAAGCCCATGCTCGTGACCCTGCCTTTTGTACTCTTGCTGCTGGATTACTGGCCGCTTCAACGGATGCGGCTGGGGCACAGCCAGAATCAGGACCCGCAATCGAAAGATTTTTTTGCGCTGGTTCTTGAAAAGATCCCCTTGTTATTGCTCTCTGCCGCAAGTTCTGTCATCACGGTTATTGCTCAAAGAGCCGGCGGGGCACTGGTGCCGGCATCCGCTTTTCCATTACGGGCGCGTATCTTCAATGCGCTTTTTGCCTATGCGGATTACATCGTGAAGATGTTTTGGCCTCAGAATTTGGCGATATTTTACCCCGTTCCAACCCATGGGTACCCGTGGTGGCAACTGGCGCTGGCTGCATTACTCATTGCGGTTATTACGGCGATCGCTTTAGCGGCAAGAAGCCGGCGTTATCTGCTGGTGTGTTGGTGTTGGTACCTAGGCACCCTGATTCCGGTGATTGGACTTGTTCAAGTGGGAGGACAGTCTACGGCCGACCGCTATACATATGTTCCCATGATTGCATTGTTTTTCATGATTGTGTGGAGCGCGGCAGAATGGGCCAGGGACCGCAAATTTCTCCAGCATGCCTTGAGCGTGGCGGCAATCTGCATACTCTTTGTCCTTTCACTTGTTGCGCGTTATCAAATAATTCAGTGGCACGATGATTTTATTTTGTTTACCAACATCCTCAAAAACTCGCCACGGAATCCAGTTGCGCATAACAACCTGGGAGCAGCTTTCGCAAATATGGGAAAACTAGATGAGGCCGCACCGCATTTTTATGCCGCTGAGGCAGCTAATCCAAGAGATGCGGAGGTCCACTATAATCTCGGCCGTTATTTCTTGCAGAGAGGCAAACTCGATCAAGCCATGTCTGAATACGGACTTTGTTTATATTGGACCGGCAGCCAGGCTTTGGCCGCAAAGGCGCGCTTTGACCTCGGACTGGCATTCTCACAAAAGAACCAAATTGAGCAAGCCAAGGCCAATTATCGTGCTGCAATCAAATTAGATCCTGACAGTGCTCAAGGCTACGTAAATCTCGGCGTACTCCTGTATTCGGAGAAAAAAACAGATGAGGCAATGGGCCTTTTTACCCAGGCACTCCAGGTGCAACAGGATGCTTTAGCCTATTTTTGGATGGGCAGAATTCTGCAAGACGAAAACAAATTACCGGAAGCCCTGAAAGCCTATCGCGCAGCACTCAAAGTGTCACCAAATCTAATCATGGCCCAACGCAACATAGATTCCATTTTACAGGCGCAAAATCCTGACCAGCAAAAACCCCACGATTAGGGGAACCCTGGAATGACATTTTATGTGGGTTATGACATTTTTTGTTATTTTATGTGTATGGTCAGTACCTCAATGTACTCATTTGAGAGGAACCCCGTTGCGAGGCCTTCTTTCATAAGCGATTGAATAAAAATGGCTTGCTGGGGCACTGTCATTAGAATTGATTTATCTGCAAATATGGCATGCAAAGTGCTCCTTAGAGTAAATCGAGTCGGCCTCCAAATTTTTAAGGAAAAGGAAAATAACAATACCATGAAAAAACAAAAGGGCTTTTCATTGATTGAATTGCTGATTGTTGTGGCGATCATTCTGATCATC
>Ga0209166_10003522_pt1 | contig 11259 bp, 7 predicted proteins | sample Coa_R1_3_FD_187151 | JGI IMG/M metagenome (GOLD analysis project Ga0209166, IMG submission 187151) | Surface soil microbial communities from Centralia Pennsylvania, which are recovering from an underground coalmine fire - Coalmine... | ecosystem: Environmental > Terrestrial > Soil > Unclassified... | reverse complement strand
GAGACGTGACGTATTCCGTGGGTATAATTCGCAGTAATTTGCATGCACAGTGTAGTACTCGGAGTCGCCGCATCAGCAGTGTTAAACATGATGTCGGAATAGGGTCCGGAATGCTCTGCCCCGGCGGCAGTGCTCGGAGAGGGCGCAACGGTCAAGCCTGTCCCCAAAATCCGATACAGCCAAACGTGATCAACATAGCTCAGATCTCCGCAATACTGGTTCAGAATTCCGCTTACGCCGCTGCCCGTCGTTATTTCGTTACCATCAAGAGTGAGGTTTTCGACTGTCAAACCAGTGCAACCGCTGGCTAATCCCATTTGAATCATCCAACCAAAACCGGTAGTCGCTTGGATCGTAGTCCCCTGGCCGGAGCCGCCAATTCCTTCGCCAATGAGTTTAGTTCCGCTCGGCAGTTGCCATGTGTACGACGTTTTGATTGTCCCAGCGGGGAGTAGCACAACGACAGGATAATTGGTTGATCCATTCCATAGATTCGCCGTCGCACTGCAGGTCTGGGTTGTTCCCGGCCCGACCCCGCGAGCGTCGATAACAGCGCCCTCCCCGGTGTAATTGGTGTATGTAGCTAGATTCGTGAGTGCAGCTTGGATTGCAGTGCACACGTCTGCGGTCGGGTTGGTATTACTGATGGCAGCGTAGGCGTCGATGTAAGCGTGTGAGTTCGTATACACATATCCGCCTTGTGATGATGAATAGATGTAGACCGTCTTGTCTCCTGCAAGGATTTGTGTATAGGGGCCTCCACTCTGGGCGCTCAAAGACGATACTGCGCCGCAAATCACGAGAACGACCAGAGCGCGGACGCGCAAGCTACCACGGAGTATGCCCTTCGTGCTTGTCATGTGAGATCTTCTCCTGATCTTGACTGTCCTGACATCGACCGCTATTCGCTGTACATCCGTTTTCAAGCAACTGAATTTGCACCGGTGCTACTGCTGGAGCACCGTCCATGTGGTTCCGACACAGAGCCACAGAGTTGCGTCGGTGCCCGTCGGAGAAATAAACGAAAACAAGCTACCGACCTCGCTGTCTTGGCAAGTCTTACCAGTTGGCGATGTCATGCCAACGTACCAGGTTGGAAAAGCGCGACTCGTCGTGAAGAATGAGCTCTGAGTTGGATAAGTACTGGTTCCCGAGATCGGCTCACCGACAACATAGAGCGCAACTGACGGCTCTGTGCTCGAATGCTGCAACGTATTTCCCGTCACCTGGTCTACGATCGTGTTGTTCGCCGTGCTCGAGACTCCCATAAGCGTAATGTCGCTGGGAACGCTGGTTAAAGTTTGGGGACATGGAGCACCGGTATTTGTACTCAGCGGAGCACAGATCTCCACAAGATTCGTCACTGAACTGCCGCCGGCTATGTCAAAAAGCAAATTGTTTTGTGCTCCCAGACTTTGAGATCCAATTACAATGCCATTTGTATAGTTGGAGATATAGACATCTTGAATAGAAGTGTTGCTGCCGTCCAGCAACACCGCGGTCGTGCCCGACGACCCCTTGCAAGTAAGTCCCTGTATCCCGCGAAGACCGTAGGTTCCTTGAATGCTGAGGCAGGTTCCACTTCCGTTGGAAAAGTAGATATTCGAATACGGACCCGAGTTAACCGCGTAGCCTCCACCACCGTTTTGCCCAGTAATCTTTAGGCCGACGCCAGTTCCTACTCCGGTTCCTGCCGCTATCTTTTGGAAGGACACATCGTTGACATAGCTCTGCTCCTGCGAGGCGGTGTTAACGATTCCATTTAGGCCTGATATGTTGTTGCCGTTAATCGCCAAGTGTTCGACAGCCATCCCGTTACAATCATGGTTGGGACAGACGAAATTGTCTCCTACTACTCCCATGTCAATCATGTCCGGTGTACTTGTGACGAAAGCTCCAGATGGGCAATTTGAGCTTGTGGCGGTACAGGCCTGGATCGTTGTCGAGCTGGGCTCCTCGCCGATGAGTTGAGTGTTCTGGGGTATTTGCCAGGTTTGGCTGATGTTGATTATCCCGGCCGGAAGGAGAACGGTGACAGCGTATGGCGGAGCGGCCCCGATCAGAGGAGGCCAAGGGTCGTTGCTGTTTGCGCATGCCAGATTGCCAGGAGACGAGACCCCGCCCGCGGTACGTGGGTAAATGCCGCGGGCGTCAATCACAGCCTTGGTATTGTACTGATTGCTTGCCAAGCCAACCTGAGCGAGGGCCTGAACTAGTGCTGCACATATGTCAATGGGGCTGGTGCCTGAGCTGTTGACGAACACGCTCGCATCCACGTAGTCATGCGTGTTCAACTCTGACACCACTGAGGTCGGTTGCCACACCACACTATCTCCGCCGTAAGTAGGATCACATTGTGCTTGCGTGCCGCTGCATGTCTGCGCGGCGGGCAGCTGAGCGTAAAGCACCACCGAGCAGAGTAACAAACAGCCACAGACACAAATCAAGCGAACGCTCACCGAACTACAGCGGAAGTTCTTGGTGATCATGCCATTCTCCTCGTAATGCTTCGTCATGGCGAACAATTTCCTCAAAACGAGATCCAAGCAGATTCTTGGTTCTACCCGATCGGCATCCACTGAAGGCTGGAAGTAGTGGTGTTGTATGCGCAGACATAGAAAGTGTCTTGCACTCCGGGCTGCTTGCCGCCCTGTGTGTGCGAATAGATCGCGCCTGGGCTATTGCAAGCTCCCGTAATCGCAGTTTGCCCGATCCCCCAGTAGGGAATATTCCAACTGGGAAGGCTGGGGGCTGTTCCAGTCGTATACCTCGTATATCCGACGACGCTGGGGCTCGAATTCACTGTGATCGATTCGCCGACAACATACTTACCAACGAACTGTTGGGTGCCAAGGGATGCGAATGTATTACCAGTCAAGTCGTCTCCGATGGGGTCTACAAAGAAGCCGCTGGTGCCGTTGCTTTCTATTTGAGCGAGACTCACATCGCTCACTTTCGCCCCTGAAGTGTTCTGCGTACACGCCGTGGTCGCGGAGCTCGCTTTTGCGGGGTTACAGATGTGAATGGTCTCCCACGATGGCCCGGACGTTGAGGTGCCATAGCCCATGGTCACATTCGAGACAGTATTTGCGACGACCTTAGGCACCGGCGTTGAGCCCGATGGCAGTGGCTGCAAGTCTTTGTAGTCGCCTACGACAATGCTGTCGTAGAAACCTTCGGTATGTACGTCGGAAATCGTGTTGTTGTAAGAATCAAGGTAAATGGCCGCCAATGGCGCTCCGCTCGTCTGCGTCGATTTTGCCGTACAAGTAATTCCATGCAGGCCGCGGGTCTGCGCCTGAATCTGGACACAGGCTGTCGGCTGGCACGTGGTGGTACATGCGGTTGACCCTACGAAGTCTATGTTTGTATAAGGGCCGGAATAGGTTGCGCCGGGCCCAATCAGCAGACCCGTCGTGATTGCCGGCCCCGACGACGCAGTGTTGGAGGTCTGGCCGGCGGTTATTACAACGTCGTCTACGTAGCTAGCGTCTTGCGCATCATTGTTGTAGATGGCGTGATAGTAACTCGTAGTGCCATTGGTCACGTTGGTACTGACCGTCAGGTGCTCGATGGATATGCCTGTGCAGACATTACTTGTTGTGCCACAAGCGTTGTTATCAGGATTGCTTCCCGTACTGCTTCCCATCTGAATAATAGCGTTCGTTGTGTCGCCAGTTGGAAATGCAAAGCCAGGAACAACACCAATGCTTGTAGCGCTCCGCCCTGCGCCGACAATCTTCGTCTCGCTTGGTATAACCCACGGTCGCTTGATCGAGATCGTCGCAGCCGGGAGGAGGATCGTAGCCTTGGCAGGTCCTGTCATGCCGAAGAATGGATTCACCAGGCACTGTAGCGGGCTCGTGACCCCATTGTTAGGAATGTTTAATATTCCGCGTGCATCGATGACGGCTCCCTGAGTGGGGTACGGTGGATAACCAGACACTTGGGTAAGGATATTGTTGATTATCGTGCAGAAGTCGACCGTCAGACCGAGGCTGTTTTCATAGTAATAGAGAGCGCTGGCGTCAATGTACGCGGGTGAATAACTGGGCGTCGCGGCATTGGTCGTCTGATTGTACACGGCCGTATTGCCCGCGGTTTGGGCATCAGCCGCGCCCTGCAGCACGGTGAGTAACGTAAAGAGGACACAAACAGCGCATCTGTTGATCATTCCGAATTCCTCCGCCGTATCGTTCTTGTTCGAATTCGCATCATTGATGTTGCGTGTACACTGCGGCATTACCAAAGGCAGTCATGTCGACGAAATCCAATAATCCATCGCGATTTAGATCTCCTGCCGCCATTCCTAAGTCTCCGATTCCGCCCCCGGCGCCCGATGGCAAGGTGACTACTTGCGGGGTTTGAAATGTCCCATCGCCATTGCCCCAAAACACAAGAATGTTGCTGCCTATAACCTCGGTGACGAGCAAGTCGATCTTGCCGTCGGAGTTGAAGTCGCCGACCACTGGCACTAAGTAATTGTCCCCGGGCGGAACAGAATAGATTGATTCCTGGAACGTGCCGTCTCCGTTCCCGATGAAAATGCCCAGCGCACCCGCCCCGCACGCAAGTAGATCGAGTTTGCCGTCCCCGTTGAAGTCACTCGCCAGGACGACCGGGGCGTTCGTTCCGCCGCAGAGCCAGTTCTCTCCCGAGGAAACGAGCACTGGCGGATACTTGAATGTACCGTCGCCCTTCCCAAGCAGAAGGTAGACATTTCCGTATTGATCGAGCGTCACAAGATCGAGCTTGCCGTCGCCATTGAAGTCGCCTGGTACGATGTCATAGCCAACTCCGGAACCCGGAAACGGCGAGTCTATCCTTGGCTGGAATGTTCCGTCGCCATTGCCCAGGAAAACCGATAGAGTCTTTCCTTTCGTCGCCACCAGGTCCAACTTGCCATCGCCGTTGAAGTCACCGGCCGCTAGCGTGTAGAATCCGAAAAAGCTCTTCATGGTGGAAGACACGTTGAACTTGCCCTTGCCATCCCCCAAGGCCACGACAATCTGCTTACCGAAGACCAGTTGACCAGAGTCCCCAGAGACATACGCCAGATCGAGCTTGCCATCTCCGTTGAAGTCCCCGTAAACAGAACCATCCAGAACATCGTAATTGCGAACTGTTGAGCCGAAGTGAACCTGGCCATTCCCGAAGCCCAACATGAGGATTGCGTCTGCCCACATGTCCAGCCTGTTATCACCATTGAAATCGGCCATTAGAAAACCGTAAGTAAAGTTGTAAGGAACCGGCACGATATACGGCGGGTTGGCGACAATGCTGGAGGTGGGCGAGTGGACTTCGACTTGGGCCCAGCCCGCACTGGAATTGCCACCTCCTGGCGGCGGATTCGTAACCGAGATCGTCCCCGCCGTATTCTGGGCCACATCGGATGCAAGAATCTGCGCTTGCAGTTCGCGGGCCGACACGAAAGTGGTCGAGCGAGGCTGAGCATTCCAGTTGACGACCGCACCCGGAACAAAGTTGGCTCCGTACACAGTGAGCGTAACCGGCCCGCTACCGGGGGTTACTGCTGAGGGGCTCACGGGTCCAACAATCTGCGGCACCGGATTTTGAGCGACAGCATTCGCCATAAGCAAGCCCACAACGAGCACCACTACCTTCGAGACATAAACAACAGAATTGGCGAGACTACACTTCTGCCTATTCACAAAAACCTCCAGGGTTCGGCCCAAATGCATAAAGAACGACCTCAACCCGCGTGTCTGTGGCCGCGAGTTCTTGTCGAGCAGTGAATGACTGGGGAAGGTAACTCGGCGAAGGTGAGCCGAATTGTGTTGGTGATCTTGCGCAATGCTTCCTCCCACAGACAGCAGCCTGCCGGCCGGATCAGTCTACTGATCCGCACACCCCTGGATATACCATTAGTTCCGGGGCTCACCCGCACAGTGTGCGTCCGGCAAAACCTTGTTTTCTGACTTATGGGGAAAGCAGCGACGAAGCTGGAGACTGCACCACAGAACGCGAATCAGTTTAACCGCTTGTTGCACGGTAATGTAGCGAAACTGAACTGACTGTGTCAACAGCAAAAACCTAAGCGGCAAAAGTAGCAGGGAAAGAAACGCCTAAAATCGCCCAGTGACTTATTAACTATGCACGTTCTTGCATGGAGCCCTAAGACTCTGGACCTCCTGCCGGCCTGATCGTTGTCGCGGGGACGAAGCCGACGCGCATCTGACTGGGCGTCTGGCCTGAAGGTGTCGGTACGTCGATGAGTGATTCGAGAAGTTTCTCCATCGCCGCAACACCATCGTCGACTGCCGCGACTTCTTCCTCGCTGAGCGGAATCTCCTGGCGTAAGCGCAGCAGGTTTGTCTTGCCTTCAATCAACTGAGCCTGTGAAGAACTCTTTGGCATGTAGAAACTGCATTTCGCGCAAGCCATTCGGTGCGGGCATTGTTCAAAAAAATCGTAGGTGCAGTAGCCGTGACCGAGATCGTAAAACTTCCACGGGTCTGTTGCAGATCGTCCCTCTCGAACGACTTCCTGGTCGACCAGAACTTCGATCGCACGTAGATTACGCTTGAAATAGCCGGCGTCGGAATACGACTTCGCGAGCTTGGTTGGTGTGATCTTTGCATAGTGCTGAGTTGCCGCTGGCGTCGCATGCCCGAGCCACTGTTGCAACTCGAAAAGCGTCATTGGTTCTTTGGCATTGAAAAGTTGCGAGGCAATCGTTGATCGCCCCCGATGGCTGGTGATGTTGCCGCGCACATCTGCTCTTGGTACTCCGGCCTTGCGGCAGAGCAACGGAATGAGAACATCATTGAAGTAGGTCTTGCCGACTACCGTGAGGCGATAGAGGAAGAGGAAGTCAACCATCTCCCCCGTCTTGGGATCTGCAAGTTTAACTCCTTTTGGCCGGACTTTCTCCCACGTGGATATCGTCTCTCCGACAACCGGGTCAACCGGCTTAGTGAATGCAGTCGAAGTCTTGTTAACGGGTACGTCGAGCATACAAACCGAGCCGCCGGCCAGCATCGCCGTGTCCCCTGGAACCGCCACATCCTCTTTCTGCCAACGGATGCAACCGAGGCGCAATCGCACGATTTCATTCACGCGGAGTCCGGCGAACAGCCACGTGATTACGAGTGCTCTGCACATCTCGACTGGGTAAGCGTTCTCGCCAATGCTACGACGTCTGGGAAGATCCCCAGCGCTGAGGTTTAGTCCTGCCCACACCAGCTTCGCCCAAACATGATCCGCGATGATTCGAGGATTCGGCCCGATCTTCGAGAGCACGCTTTTCGGAGTTACTAAGCTGCGGATCGGATCGAAGCGGCGCGGAATCAGCTCCCACTCTTGCAGGTCGCGGAAGAATGTGCGAAGCATCGACAAGTGGCCCGCACAAGTACTCGGCGCAAGCGCATGACCCTTGTTCTTGACGTGGCAGGGTGCTTCGGAGCACCAATCGCCAGAACGCCATTGGCAAATGACAGCTACCGCCTTTGCCGCCAGCTCGCGAGTCCAGTCGGCAGGTGAGGTAATGTTCGGATGAGTCTGTGCAAGCCACCTGCCAACATTGAGCAGCAAGTAGTAGCTCTTGCGGCGCCCGCGCTCACTGGATGTCGCTGTCTCGAACCACCGCCGACAGAGGCGTGCCCATTCGGACGGAACCCCATCAGTGACGGTGGGAAGCTCGGCTTTGACGATGAACGGCCGCTCAATCTCCATCGGTTCGGCAAAGCTCCCGATCCTGGTCAGGACCCGCGAGATCGCATACGCACAGTAAGTGCCGGTGCGCGGAGGCCGGCGCTCGATCACCGCTTTTAGATCTGTGAGCGTGATGTCTTCCAGATGCGGTGAGCGAACATATAGCAGGCACTCGAAAATCGAGCGCATCACCTGCGATGTGGTTCCCCTCCCACTGTAGCCCCATTCCACCAGCAGTCCGCGTACCCGAGTGCTGAGTCGTTCTACGTGTTCTTGGCCGAATACTTTGCGTGCCAAGCACGTATAAACAACATGATCGCCATTGAGCCGATGTAGATCAGAAAACCCGCACAACAAATAGGCAACGGCCACAGCGTGCTGTTTTGCCTCGCGCCGAGCCCCGATGGTTTCGATCCATTCCTCCGTAGACCATCCCCAGAGTGGGCGCCCACGCCTTTCCATCTCGCGAAGAAAGTAAAACAACGTATATCTCCGCTGATTCGTCTTGATGCCGGTATACTCAAACATGTCATTCAGGGGCCGAATTAGACGGTTCAGTATCTTGCCAAAGTTCATGGTTCGACCATGTCTGTCAAATCGGTAGGCCTCGGCATAGTTCGCAAGCATTCTGCTCTCGGCTGAAGTCAGCACCGGGGAGCGGTCGTAGCGGTTGATGTTGATTGGCCATTTCCAGGGGCCATCGCCCGCTTTTTGGGGAGGCTGTTTCGGAGGTCCCCATTGGGCGCGGCAGGTGCGGCGCACAAGCTCCGTTCGTTCCTGTGGAGTCAAAGTTCCGATCCACCGGCCAATGTTATTCACTTTCTTTTTTGCGATTGGTGCTGAACTCATCAGGTTTGCCCGGCGAGCAGTCGCGTCCTCTGTTCGTGAATATGGGCCATTCCCGCAGCAAGCTTCCGCGACAGGTCACGACCACTTAGGTGAACGTAAAGCAGCGTCGTTTGTACGGATCGGTGGCCGGCAAATGCAGCGATCTCGTGAATATCCCAGTCGGCACGAGCCAGGTCTGTCAGACATAGATGCCGCAGACTGTGTGTTGTGAAGCGCGGCACAGCGGCGCGACGAGCAATCTGGAGAACGATCTTCGACCAGGACCAGATGGAGATGCCGGCCGAATAGTTCCGGCGTGATTCGGAGAGGAACAGCGGGCCGCGTTTACGTGCGATGTTTCGCCGATGCGACAGATACTGGCGGAGCAAGGCATCCGACGCGCTGGAGTACGGCACAACTCGATCACGGCGTCCTTTTGTGTTCTCGGCACGGACGCGAAGCGTGCGACTGGAAGGATCGATGTCGTCGGTGTGCAAACCGCAGAGTTCCTCCCTTCGCAACGCCGCATCATAAGCAAACGCAAGCATGGTGCGATTGCGAATCGGCTCCCCGCGTGTGGCCACCAGAATGGTCTGCCAGTCGTGTTCGTTCGGAATCCAGGGAAGTCGGCGGTATCGGCGCACCACGCTTCTTCCATCGTGGCGGACTACGGGGTTCCTCGCACAGACTTCCTCCTCCACCAAGTAACTGTAGAAGAGTCGGAGCACAGTGATTCGCTGTTGGACAGTCGCATTGGATATGACGGTTCCGCGCGCTTGCATCACGGCGAGATACCCGCCGACATCAGCGCCCGTGACGGTGGCAACTTCCAACTTCTGATCGGCGAGGAAGCGAAGGAAAAGTTCAAGGCCGCGGCAATAGGCTTCGAGCGTGTTGCGACTGAGGCCCCGTTGCGACTGAAATGTCAGCCACGCCCGACAAAGCGAATTACTGGCGGCAAGAGGAAAGAGATTCCAACGAATCGGCTCAACTTTGAAATCGATTGCCAATGGATATCCCGATGCGACGACGTGAACGTTCACTCGATACTGTCATTCGCCCAGCAGAAGGCTGGTAAACGCGAGGTGAATAATCTCGCGCATGACGCAGACTCGTAAACAGCAAGCAGCGGGCTTCTACATAGCTGAGCGAGGGGCAAGGGATTCAAACGCCATCCCTTGCCCCTCGCGCTCCCCCATCCCTGCTCAACAAACAACTGCAACGGAGCCGTCAACTCCAGCCAACCGCTGTATCGTGCGTAAACCATATTCCACGTAACATACACGAGTCTTTGCGAACATCGGCGAAAAGCAGCTTGTTAAATCCAGTTCGCTTGGGGCAGTTGGCACAAGAACCAGCCTCTGGAAGGAGTTTTTCGTCCTGCTTATCAAACGGCGCGGATGCCAGTTGTAGGAGTATGTTGGACTCGATCCAGACGGCCAATTCCCGCACCGGAATCAGGACTTGGCTGTTGCCTTCGCTTGTCCACATGCCGCGAAATGCGGCGGCGAAGGCTTCCTGTTGTTGCGAAGCCGGGAGTTTGGCGATCAGCAGAGCGTGGCCAATGGTGATCTGATCTTTCAGGAACGCCTCGGCCACAGGCGGAATCAGATCGGCGAGCTTGATCCTGCCGTAAACATAGGCCTCGCTCTTTCCGGCTCGGGCGGCGATGTTGGCGATGGTGTAGGCGGGTTCTCCAAGTTCCAACAGGGACTTGAAGCCGAGGGCTTCTTCCAAGGGGTGAATGTCCTCGCGTTGCAGGTTCTCTACAACTTGGGCTTCGATGGCTTCGGCGTCGGTAAGTTTGACGATGCGGACCGGGATGGAATCGAGTTCCGCAATTCTCGCGGCCCGGAGGCGGCGTGCTCCCGCGACGACTTCGTACTTGCTTGGCTCCAATTCCCGCACCAAAAGAGGTGCGAGAACTCCCTGCGTTTTGAAACTGGCGGCCAGTTCCTCAAGACTCTTGTCGTCAAATCGCTTGCGGGGATTGCTGGCGGACTCAATCAGCGCCGCCACGGGGACGCTGCGATATTCATGGTGGTTGACTGCACTTTGCGTATTCGGCATTTTCTTTTCTCCTTTGATTTCGCGGGTTGTCGGTTCGTGATGGACTGCGCAGATTTCTGGCGCGACTGCGAGACGTGGTCCGTCAGGCGGCTGCGGCGAGAGCCATGGGCTCGGGGGCAATGCCCCCGAGGATCACGGCAGCGGTTTGCTGAACGGCTTCCAGACTCTCGCGCAGGAGATTGGCGTCTCCGTGCCAAAGCTGGATGTAGTCCTGGGACGCGGTTCCGTTGCGCAGCCCAATCGACTGGCAGACCACGAAGGCAACGGCTTCCGCTTCCGTCTCACGGACTTGCTTGGTGGTGAGGGTGCGGCGTTCGCCGCGATGCAGCATCTCGTGAGCGATCTCATGGACCAGCGTGGAGAATTCCTCGGCGGGTTGCATCCCGGACAGCAGCGTGATCTTGCCGCCGTGGGACAGACCCTTGGCGGGTGCAATGCGCTCGGAGAAACTCAACTCGACGTTTTGCGCTTCCACGAACTTGAACAGCCGTTCGCGGTATCCGCTCACGTCGCCGCTGACTTCGGTGAGGGTGGCGAGTTCCTTGCCTTCGGTCTGCGTGATGTCTTATCTCGTGATTTGCGGCCGAGCCTCTGCGCGCTCGATGGAATCCGCCAGTAGATGTACTTCTCGATAGCGGTCAAGCGAAGATGGCTGCTATGTCGATTTACAAGGTCCGAAGAAAAGCC
>Ga0209166_10003521_pt1 | contig 11260 bp, 9 predicted proteins | sample Coa_R1_3_FD_187151 | JGI IMG/M metagenome (GOLD analysis project Ga0209166, IMG submission 187151) | Surface soil microbial communities from Centralia Pennsylvania, which are recovering from an underground coalmine fire - Coalmine... | ecosystem: Environmental > Terrestrial > Soil > Unclassified... | reverse complement strand
GCCTCGGCGCGCTCTCGAATGCCAACGCAAAATATTTCCATGGAAAATTACCCACCTGGAACGAATTCGTTGCTCACGCAAGTTATGACGATTTTTGGAAGCGCCACGCGGTCGCTTATGGCTTGAAGCGGCCCACCGTTCCAAATCTAAACGTCGCCGGCTGGTGGGACCAGGAGGATTTTTACGGCCCGATGGCGACCTACGCCCGCCTGGAAAAATCCGATTCGAAACATCTCAACTATCTCGTTGCTGGCCCCTGGAATCATGGCGGCTGGGGCGGCGGCCCGGGCAAGTCGCTCGGCGAGATTCCCTTTGGCAGCGACACCGCCGTTTTTTTTCGCCAGAAAATTGAAGTTCCCTGGTTTGAATACTGGCTCAAGGACAAAGGTGCCCTGCCGCTCAAGGAAGCGATGCTCTTCCAAACAGGGAGCAACAATTGGGTTCAGTTTGATTCCTGGCCTCCGCGCCAGGCGCAAACCCGAAACCTCTATTTCCGCAAGGATGGAAAACTTTCTTTCGACGCCCCGCAGACGGATTCCCCCGCAGCTTCGGACAGCTACGTCAGCGATCCCGCGCATCCCGTGCCGTATCGCCATAGCCCCATCGACATGACTTACCCGGAGGACCACCCTGGCAGTTGGTATACCTGGCTGGTGCAAGACCAGCGCTTCGTCGACGACCGACCCGACGTATTGACTTGGCAAACCGACGAATTAACGGAGAACGTGACCCTCGCGGGGCAAGTTACTGCCAAGCTCTTTGCTTCCACGACTGGAAGCGACAGCGACTGGATCGTGAAGTTGATCGACGTTTACCCCCAGAAATATCCGGACGATTGGAAACTTTCGGGCTACGAGCTGATGATCTCCGACGAAATTTTTCGCGGCCGCTATCGCAATTCCTTCGAGAAGCCTGAGCCTCTAAAACCTGGCGAAGTGACCCCATTCACCATCGATCTGCACACGGCCGATCACGTTTTCAAGAAGGGCCACCGCATCATGGTCCAGGTGCAGAGCACCTGGTTTCCCCTCTACGACCGCAACCCGCAGAAATTCGTTCCCAACATTTTCGAAGCGAAGGAATCCGACTACCAGAAAGCCACGCAGCGCATCTATCGCTCCAAGCGATTCCCGTCGAGCGTCGAAATGATGACATTGCCGCAATCGGCAGCGAGCAGCGCAAATTAGAGAGCTACAGGTTTCCGGCAGCCAAGGATCGTCAGTACAGTCGGTTCGTAACTACACCTAGTTGTAAATCAATCTCGAAAGAGCAAGCGCGGGACCAAATCATAAAGATCCTTCATGAAGCTCCCGGTTTTATCTAGACGAAATAATCGTCTCATTTGCGGACACTTGTTCGTATTCGGTCAATATTTATCTGCATTTTCATATTATACAAAAAATTTGATTCTTATTGAGTTGGCACGAATGCGGTCCAGAGCCTTTTTGGTCTCCTTCTTGTTTTTCGAGGTTGAACGAATGTCAAAAAGGAAACTTCTTTATAGAAATTTCGTATTCCAAGTAAACGCCCGGACGACTTCTGCGTCTAATGTCTATATAGGATGGGGTGTATGACTCCGCACGTTATCCCAACGATGGAAACCGGGATGGACGAACGTTCGAACCTCGCGCTCCCTTCAGGCCCGCGTTTTATGCGTTTTGGTCCATTCCAGGTCGACCTGCAGCGCCAAGAAGTTACCAAGAATGGCTCGCGTCTAAAGCTGCAGGGAAAGGTGTATCAAGTCCTCGTGGCGCTACTCGAAAAGCCGGGTGAGGTCGTCACTCGCGAGGAATTGCGGCAGCGCCTCTGGCCTGCTGACACCCACGTCAACTACGACGCCAATGTAAACACAACGGTGAACAAGCTTCGCCAGGTCTTAGGTGATTCCACGGACATGCCGCTTTACATCGAAACGATTCCGCGGAAAGGCTATTGTCTGTTGATGCCATCCGAAGGCTCCGATGTACCCGGCGCACCGCTGGCCCCGGACGCTGCCGTCGAAGCCAGATCTTCGTTCGCAACGACGTCTCTCTTGGCCGGGCCGCAGCCGCCGCGTTCCGGATTCTGGATCCCGTTTGGCGTGGTTGGTCTGATCCTGGCCGGAATGCTTCTTGGCGCCGGCATCACCATCACGACTCTAATGATTTCTCATTTCGCGCAAGTCATGCGCTGGCCATAGCGCGTCGCCAAGAGTGTATTTCTGAAGGATGCGCAGGCTGTGTTGGGCTAATTCCAAAGCGGCCGATCCCCTCAGTTACCGCTGTTTCTGCGCAACTGCGGTTTCCCCTGAATGGAACTCCGTCCACGGGCCTGCTTTCATGTCGCGCAAATAAGGCGACTGCCAGGCATACTCCGGATGCGCCGCAAGAAACGGCTTTGCAAGGAAGTCTTCTCCGCAGGGATGTCCAGCCCGTGCCACCATCTTCATTTCTTTCGTCATCGTCGAATCCGTCGCCTTGGCTTGCACGGCGCCTCCCGGAAAATACGGCGCCCATCCCCAAACGTCCACGCCCCGCGGCGAGGAATCCACATGCCCGCACAGAGTCCGTTCGTTCGTTTCCGCTCGCTGATGATAGCTGTCGATATGATCTCCAAGCATCTTCTCGGCTAGATTCACGTCGAGTTTGCCCTTGTTCTCCTTCAGCAATTGCTCCCATCGCACGCGCCGGGCATTGGGCGAAGTCTCCAGATTGTTCGGTTCGAATTGCGGTGCATCCTCCCGAATGACTCTCGGGTCGCGCGCCCAGTTCGAGCCCGAAAACGCGCCGTCCTTCGTCCGCCACAATTTATACGCCTTCAACCCCAGCTCGAGCTGCGCGATCTCCCCAGTTTTACTGTCGCCTAGAAGCCAGTCGTTCGCGTATCCGCCGTTGTTTCCGTCGAGCATGATCTTCGTATACTCATCAATCGAGCCCGCATATTGCAGCGCCTTTCTAGCCCGCACGAATTCCGGCTTTCCATTCGGATCCCATCCTTCGAACTGCGTGATCGTTGTCTCCGTCACCATCAAGCCGTCGCTGTTGATTCCAAAGTCGTCGTCACTCGCGATCACTCCCGGAAATCCATCCATCAATATCCGGTGGCCGGTTTTCGGCGCCATGTCAAAGACGATGCGCCAGCGCTCTCCGTTCGCGTAGTTCGTCCAGTTATTGTGCGCCATGACGATTTGTCCGCCCTTCGTCCAGCTCCCCGTCGCCACAAAGGCGCTGCAATTGCCCGGACTCTTCAAATTTGGCGCGTGCGCCGTTTTCTGCTGCTTGTTGTACCAGGGCACGTAATAATCCGGCAGCTCTTCAAATGCGTTAAATGCTACGATGTCGTCTATGTCCAGCTTCGAACCAGTTCGCGCCCGTAGGCCGTCCACGATGCCCTGAAGTTCCTGCTGATACTCCTGGTCGATTTTGGGCCACAGCATTTCGCGTGCAACTTTCCGGAAAAACGCCCAGTCCCGCTGCGTCTCATGCATCATTCCGGCGCTGACCGCCGCGAAGGCATCCTCGATTTCCGGGCCCAGCAAATAGCCATGCTCAAATCCAATCGTCGCCGGATCGCCTTCCACATGCACGTAGATCCAGCCGCCATCTTCGAAGCGGCGCGCGCCCGTTAGGCGTGGATCGTTCGCGCCACTTCGGTTCCGCCCCGCCGCGATTGTCTCGTTCAAAGCGTCCTTGCTAGCCGCGACATCCGGACCGTTGCCGCCGATCCACCACACCGCGGCCCCTCCCAAAAGTACGACTAGGATCGCCGCCGCCCGCCTCATCGAATTCGTCTCTGTTCCTGCTTCCATCGAGCCTCCTACTTGGCTTCGCCGCTGCGGCGCGTAAAAGTCATCCCCAGCGTGCGCCCTGCGTCTAGCTTGAATCCGCTGATCGCCCGGTTCGAATCTCTCTCGAAATGAATTTTGATAGGCGTTTTGCTCAGGGTAAATTCATCCGTGGCCGTGGCTCCGAACGCCCCGGGAGGAAGAGTGCTGGTGTGAAGAAATCCGCCGCCATCCAGCATGGCCACGACCTTCAGTTTGTCATCCACAATTCCCAGGCGGTACGTCACACCCAGTTCGTCGCTCCAATAGTCGCCCGTGTAAGCTTGAAGTTGTTCCGGTGTCCGCGGGATTTCCTCTTTCTCCGGTTTTTCACGCTCGCGTTCCGCGTCTTTCTTTTCATCCTTCGGCTTCATTATGCTACCCAAATAAATGTCCGCAACCTGACGCGCGCGCCTCGTGGGATTCGCGTCACTCCGGTTGCACAAACATGCCACCGAAAAATGCTGCTCCGGAAAGCGCTGAAGCTCCGCCCGATATCCGCCCCATGACCCGCCGTGGCTCACCGTATGCAATCCGCGGTAATCCGCGATAAACAATCCTTTCGCGTAATCGAGCACTTTGCCGCCGTTCAGCTTGCCCTGCTCCTGAAGTTCCGCCAGGAAATCCTTTCCGCCCACCTGCCCGCTGTAGAAATTCCCATCCCACTTCAACAAATCCTCGACCGAAGTGTGCACCGCCCCGTCGCCTGTTTGTTCAAAATAAGAAACATCCAGCGTGTACCCGTCCTTTATCTCCCTCGGATCATAGGCCATCGCGCGATTGGGAATCAAAGCCGTGTGATCGTCTCTGTATTGCGTATGCGTCATCCCCAGCGGACTAAATATGTTGTCCGCCGCGAACTCACGGAGCGGCTTCCCGCTCACGCGCTTTACAATGATGGACAAAAGAAAATACCCCGTGTTGCTGTACAGCCAGTCGCTTCCGGGCGCAAAATTCAGTGCCTTCTGTCGCGCAATGATCTGCAACGCATCTTCATCCGTCGTCACGCTGTCTGTGTTGATTCCCGCGAGCTCCATCAACGTCAAATAGTCCCGCAGGCCGCTCGTGTGGTTCAGCAGTTGCAGTAGGGTGATTCTCTTCCCGTAGTCTGGCAATTCCGGAATGTATTTTCGCACATCGTCATTGACCGAGAGTTTTCCCTGTTTTTCAAGCAACAGTATGCTCGCCGCCGTAAATTGCTTTGACGTCGAGCCAATGTCGAAAACCGTCTGCGGAGTGATCGGAACTTCTTCCTCGATGTTTGCAAGGCCGTAACCTTTGGCGTAGCTGATTCTGCCATCCCTGTACACCGCAACCGCGCATCCTGGTGAACCGGCTTTTGTAAAGTCCGCAAACACCTCGTCCACGGCTGCGGCCGTCTTATCCTGTCGGCCGCTCGCGCCCGCCGCGCTGAGCGTTCCTAACACCAATCCGCACGCCGCGATGCCGCCCCCCGCCTTCCGCAAACCACTCATGCAGTGGCCTCCTTGCCGGTTCTTGCGCGCCGAGTCTATCTTCTTCGCATCCGGGCTTCAATCCTTCGCGAACTTCTCGTGTAAACTTGCTCTCCGCCATGCTCACCGCCATCACCCGCGCTGTCAGTCCCGCCATCGTAAATTGCGAACTAAGCTTCATCCCGCGCCAGCTTATAAACCTCGAAATCGCCCGTGGACAGCATCTCGCCTACGAACAGCTTCTCGAAAAACTCGGAGCTCGCGTAGTTTCTCTCCCCGCGGAGCCAAATCTCCCCGACTCCATGTTTGTCGAGGATCCCGCCATCGTCCTCGACGAACTTGCCGTCATCTTTCCCCTCGGCACTGAGTCCCGCCGCCCGGAAGCCGCTTCGCTCGCGCAAGCCCTTTCCAAGTTTCGCAAACTTGAGCACGTCACTCTGCCTGGCACGCTCGAGGGCGGCGACATCCTCCGCATCAACCGCAAGCTTTTCGTCGGACTCACAAAACGCAGCAACGCCGAAGGCCTTCGCCAGCTCGCCGTCATCCTTAAACCGCACAACTATGAAGTTATCCCTGTTCCTGTGACGGGCTGTCTCCATCTCAAGTCCGCGGTCACCAGTCTCGGCCGCCAAACGCTACTCGCCAATCGCGGATGGTTCAATCCCGCACCCTTTTCCGGCTACGACTGGATCGAAGTCGATCCCGCCGAACCACATGCCGCCAACGCCTTGGTGCTTGGAGAAACAGTTATTTTCCCCGCGTCGTTCCCTCGCACGCGCGCCTGTATAGAAGCACGAGGCTTCCACGTCGCACCGCTCGATATCTCCGAACTCCAAAAAGCCGAGTCCGGCCTCACCTGTTCCAGCCTGATTTTCCAAACTTAGTTCACTTACGAATCGGTTTTCGATTATTTGGCACTCCACTAAAAGAAAGCGGCCACTCCAAAAAATCAGAGTGGCCGCTTCATTTGAAATGCTTCTTTGGAATGAAGCGCGGCTGCTTAGTTCATCATCTCCACCAGGCTGCGCGCCACAAACACTGGCTGGCCACTGATCGGATCTTTCAGCACGATACCGATCACGCGCAACGGATTCGTGGGATTGTTTGTCAGGTCCTGCAGACTCGTCAGCCCGCCGCCAAACCTCGTGCCCCGGAGGCGCACTCAGCGCCCACCGACCCTTGCGCTTTCTAACCCGCCCTGCTGAATTTAATCGCTAAGTATAAGTTATTGAATATACGCAGCTTAGCAATGCTCCCAGAAGACATCTCCGGTTTCATACGATTTAGACATGGAGTCCGCTTGCGCGCCCAAAAAACTTCCATACACCGCGCTTAGTCTCTTGATCATTGTTTGCTTGGCGCGTGCTTTTTCTTGTGCTAGTCTTTCTCTCGGTATGATTTCCATCGCGACGAAGCGAATTACCACGACGACGTCTATGTCGATTACCTCGACTAAGGCGAAGAAGACTATTTTCGCTTCCGGCGCGTGGAGAAACAGCTAGCAAGCTAGAAAAAGTTTCCAACCCACCGCCAGAAGCGAACCTGGCGGTGGGTTTCTTCTTTCATCCCCCCGCCAGAGACGCTCCAGCGGAATTCAGGAGCGGATGTCATGAGTCCCGAACACGTGCAGGAAGAAGTGGCCGCTGAAGGCAGTTTAGTGGATCGATTTGCCCTAGCCGAAAGCGAAACCCCGAAGAGACTTCGCCAAAGCGTTGTCGCTTTGAAGTTTGGCGGCACTTCTCTGCTTGGTGCCGATCGCATGCTGCACGCCGCCAGTCTTGTCCGCGCTGCCGCCCGTTCCTCGAACGTCGTCGTCGTTGTCTCCGCCATGAAGGGAGTCACCGATCGGCTTCTCTCCATCACGCGCTCGCTCGTCGAAGGAAAGCTCTCCCATGCGCGCAATGAAGCCGAAGGCCTGATCCATCTCCACTTCGATGTACTTCACGATCTCCAGCTTGGCGAGGAGCAACAGGATCGCGTCCGCCGCGTTTTCCAGCTTCTCGCTCGCGACCTCCTCCACGAACTTCCTAAGGAGGGCCGCGTCCCTGCCACGGCGGAACTCGCCGATCGCCTCGCGTCCTTTGGCGAACGGTTCAGTGCGCGTCTCTTCGCCGCCGCTCTCGAAAAATCCGGCGTTGCCTCTGTTCCCGTCTCCTCCTCCGATTTCGTCCTCACTTGCGACACCTTCCGCGACGCCAAGCCTCATCTGGAAGAGACCAGAGAGCGCGGCCGAGCCATACTTCTTCCGCTGCTCGAAGCCAGCCTCGTTCCTGTCGTCACCGGCTTCATTGGCGCAACTCCCGACGGCCGCATCACCACTCTCGGCCGCAACAGCTCCGATTTTTCCGGCGCCATCATTGCTCACGTTGTAGACGCCGAAGAGCTCGTCATTTGGACCGACGTGGACGGGCTCTACACCGCCAATCCGCATGTCTCTGCCGAAGCTAAACTTCTCCACGACCTGAGTTACGATGAAGCGCACGCCCTGGCAGCCAGCGGTGCCAAAGTTCTTCATCCTCACGTGCTGCCGCTCGCCGCGGAAACGGAGATGACCATCTGGATTCGCAACACTTTTAAACCACACGTTCGAGGAACGCGCATCGGCCTGCCTCAGGCATCAGGTAACCGCGCTCGCTTCGAAGGTGCCGCATGAACGCTCACTCTCTGGATCATGGCGATCATGTCGGCCTCCTTCCGCAGGCGGAGATTTCACTGCCAGGCAACGGCGGAAAAAGGTGGCGCGCGGGTGTTCTGGGCGCAACAGGTCTAGTGGGTCAACGCTTAGTAAAACTTCTCGCTGGTCATCCCTGGTTCGAGCTAACGGAAGTCGCCGCCTCCGAACGTTCGTCAGGCAGGATTTACTCCGAGGCCGTTCGCTGGCACCTTGATGGACCCGTCCCAGACGTCGCCCGTGGCCTCATCGTAAAAGGCCTCGATCCCAATATCGAGTGCGACTTCGTTTTTTCCGCGCTCGATTCCAGCGTCGCTGGTTCCGCTGAAGAGGACTTCGCCCGCTCGGGCTATCCCGTGGTCAGCAACTCCAAGAATCACCGCATGGATCCCGACGTTCCCTTGCTCATTCCCGAAGTGAACGCCTCGCATCTCGATGCCATTCCCGCACAGCAAAAAAATCGCGGCTACAACGGCGGTTTCATCGTTACCAACCCGAATTGCTCCACCGCTGGCCTCGTTTTGGTTCTCAAGCCGCTCGCGGACGCGTTCGGCCTCGAAAAAGTATTCGCCGTCACCCTGCAAGCATTTTCCGGTGCAGGTTATCCCGGCGTCGCTTCGATGGACATCCACGCCAACGTCATTCCTTTCATCAGTGGCGAGGAAGAAAAAATGGAGTCGGAGCCGCAAAAACTCCTCGGCAAATGGGATGGCGCTCGTTTTATCGACGCCGGCCTGCGCCTGAGCGCTCACTGCAACCGCGTCCCCGTTCTCGAAGGTCACCTCGAGTGTATTTCCGTCGGCCTCAAAAAGATCGCGTCTTTAGAGGAAGTCCGCGAAGCGCTCCGCAATTTTCAAATCGACTCTGAACTCGCCTCACTGCCTTCGGCTATCCGTCATCCCGTTCTTGTCCTGGATGACGACGACCGTCCGCAACCGCGCCGCGACGTTCACGCCGGCAACGGCATGGCTGCCGTCGTCGGCCGCGTCCGCGAATGCCCGCTCCTCGACATCAAGCTCACGCTACTCTCCCACAACCTCGTCCGCGGCGCCGCCGGCGCCGCTCTCCTCAACGCCGAACTCCTCGCCGCCCGCGGCTTCTTCAATCACCGTGCCCCTGTGAACAAATCTCAGCTCGCCCAATCCGTTTCACCTTAGCTGCCACCAGATGCGGCGCGAGCTCTTCTACTCACAACGCAATGTGCACAAGTCGTGCTTGACACTCGTTCACCACACTCCTACGCTCTAGAACATGGACGTACATTTGACCCCCGATCAGGAAGCATTCATCCGCCAAGCTATTGAGGCGGGTCGGTTCGACCGTGCGGAAGACGCCGTGCAAGAGGCACTTTCCTTGTGGGAAGAACGCGAACGCACGCGAGCTGAAATTCTGGCGGCCGTTGATATCGCGGAAGCTTCTTTGGCACGCGGCAAGGGCCGTGCCATTACCCAGCAATCCATGCGAGAACTCGCTGACCAAGCGCAGCAACGCGGTCGCGCTCGTTTGGACGCCGAGCAACGCGCCCGCCGCTGATGGCGCACCTCCTCGCCCCGGAGGTCGAAATTGAGCTGGACGAAATCTGGTACTTCATAGCGCGGGAGAGCGGCAACCTGGAAATTGCTGATCGCCTCGTTAATTTCATTACGGACCGATTTCTCCTTATTGCCAGACATCCGCATGTCGGCCGTCACCGAGACGATTTGCGCCCTGGTCTGCGCAGCTTTCCCGTTGGCCAGTACCTCATCTTCTACCGGGTCGTGGATGTGGATGTGGTCATTCTCCACGTGGCGCACGACGGCGTAATCTGGAAATGCTATTCGGCCAATAGCTGCGAAAATAACCGTAACGCGGAACAATTCGCTAAACGACTTGAGTATCAATATTTTGTCCTGAAGCGTGTTGCTTCAGCTGCTCGGTCATTCTATGCGCCCAATGTTTAAACCCGTCTGCTCCCCCAAAAGAAACGATGATCGCAATGACCTGCTTCGTCGCCAGCGTCACCATCGTTCGCTCCGAATCGCTCGTCGGACTGCCATGCGGCCCGAGTTCGTCGCAAAACACTGGCAATCCCTCCAAATTCAAATCATATTTCCCGATTCCCTTATAAGTTTCCCCCGGGCGTCCTGCCCGGAACACGATATCGCCCTCTACCTGCGCCGAATCATAGAGCCCCACCGGCAATCGGCTCTCCACACTCACCAGGTTGATCACGTCCACCACATTGTTGACTCGCGGCAGTCCCTTCCCCGCGATCACTCGCCGAATCAGCGCCTCTGCCGACCCGCGATATCTCGCCGGATCTTTGCCCAGCGCCTTGTACGCCGCTCGCGTCGCCAGAATCGCAGCCGACTCCAGCACCGCCCTCGGTTCCGCCAACTTCAAAATGCTTTCTTCGCAAACGCGCAGTTCGTGGTTCAGCGCCTCCGACGTCGCGCCGGTTTCCACCTCCGCCGTGACGCACGCTAACGCCACCCGCGGGCACTTTTCCTTCAACTCGCCATCAATCCTCACCATCGGCACGGCTCCGCCTCTCATGCTAAACTATCTCGATTGTAGGCCCGTAGCTCAGTTGGTTAGAGCGCGTCCTTGACACGGACGAGGTCTGCGGTTCGAGTCCGCACGGGCCTACCATTTCTTGCATCTGCCATGGCAACTTCGGATGCGTGAAGACATCCAGCCCTTGTAATCTGTAGTCTAATAAATCCAGGCCAATTGCACCGGGTGCTGAATGCGGTTCGCTCGCCTTTTCACTTCCACACTGCTCAGTCTATCCTTCCTCGCATCCCTACAAGCTCGCGCGGCGGACTTAGCCACTTGCTCCGGTCTTGTTGTGGACGAAAACAATATCCCGGTGGCCTCCGCTCAACTAAAGCTGGAAGACACCGTCGCGCACATCTACCGCACGGAAACCGACACTGCCGGCCGCTTCATTCTCAAGAATCTCCCCGCAGGTGATTACAAGCTGGAAGTCCGCAAGGAGGGTTACTTCGTCATCGCCGGCCGCTCTCTCACTCTTCAAATCGGCTCCAATGAAATCACTCTAACTCTGAATCACGAAGAAGAACTTCGCCAGCAAATTCAAGTCACCGCCCCTCCCAATCAAATCGATCCGCAGGACACCGCTCAACGCAACACGCTGACGGCCCGCGACATTCGGGACATCCCCATATCCAGCTCCCATATCCTCGCCCAGAGCCTCGCCGCTTTGCCGGAAATCACCCAGGATAATCTCGCCAATCTGCACGTTGCCGGTGCCCGCTCCGGAGAAACCCAATACCTCCTCGACGGCTTCGAAATCGGCGACCCCGTGAATGGCCAGTTCACCCCTCGCTT
>Ga0209166_10003520_pt1 | contig 11260 bp, 14 predicted proteins | sample Coa_R1_3_FD_187151 | JGI IMG/M metagenome (GOLD analysis project Ga0209166, IMG submission 187151) | Surface soil microbial communities from Centralia Pennsylvania, which are recovering from an underground coalmine fire - Coalmine... | ecosystem: Environmental > Terrestrial > Soil >... | reverse complement strand
CAATGTGATACGCAACGCCATTTTGCGTGAGTAGAGATACGGCATAGCTGATCGGGATTGCAGCTCCAGGCACCTCGCTGGACAGTGCCGCTCCTCTAGCGGTCTCGAGGGAGTTGCCACGAACCCAGCGTCCCTCAATGAGGCCGAGGACAGCCTTCGAATCCGCTGCCAGGACAGGCGAACCACTCTGACCCAGCGTAACAGGATGACTCAAGAGGAAGACTTCCGCTACGGGAGCAGACTTCACAAGTTGGGTTTGTTCGATGGAGAGCACTGTCCCCGTGGAGCGGTCTTCGATTGGCAATTGAAAGCTCTGGGCATTTTGCAGGCGCGCGGGATGAAGGGAAAGCGCAAGAACTGGTTGGCCCGGAATAGCGGCCTCCACGGCCAAAGGCAAGAAAGCGACGCGGGAATGGCTGGAAAACGGATTGGCGCTTGCGCGGAGGATGGCGATGTCGTGTTGTGCGTCGGCCGCGACGACTGTCAGAGCGATCAACTGCGGCGGACCGTTCGGGCGCGTAACCAAAATCGAAGGCTGGCCGCCGTTCTTAAAAGTTTCCAAAACGTGCGCGACCGTCAGCAAGTAGCCCTGGTCGTTGATAAAAAATGCGTTGCCGAAAAAAGTGTAGTGGTATCCGTGTGCGGTGGGTGATTCGTCAAGGCGATAAACAACGGGGCAAACCGCTGCGCGCAGCGAGCTATCTGCGCTGGAGTCATCGGGGCCGCTACCGGCAAGCAAACCCACGGAGCAGGAAACTGCCGCCGACAAGAGCAGTGCGAACTTCTGGCTTGCTTTCATGAGTGAAGTCTGGCGAGTGCGCCCTAAGCTCGAATCCAAATAGAAATGTAGGACGAGAACCCCGGTTAGGGAAGGCCGGAAAAAGTACAGGTGTCGCATGAAGCCGGGGCCAGCCGAGCGGCCTGGTTGTAAACCACGTTCCTGCTATAACTTACGGGCGCGATGTTTCTCGCGAGGATAGGGAATGCGCCAGTTGAAAAACACTTGACAACAGGGCGGTTCTTTTGGTAATTTCTGAATAGAGAGAACTTACAGAAATGAGCGTACATACAAGAACTACACACAATCCCCTGACCCCCGTAGCCCAGAAGTTCATCCTCCATTGGGGCGAAATGGGCACCCGCTGGGGCATCAACCGCACCGTAGCCCAGGTGCATGCTTTGCTCTTTCTGTCGCCGCACCCCCTTCCGGCGGATGAAATTGCCGAGACTCTCGCCGTGGCGCGCTCCAACGTGAGCACCAGCCTGCGCGAGCTGCAGGGCTGGCGCATCGTGCGCGTGGTGCACGTGCTGGGCGATCGGCGCGACCACTTTGAGTCCATCAAGGACGTCTGGGAAATTTTTCGCATTGTTTCTGAGGAACGGAAGCGCCGCGAAATCGATCCTACGCTGCGCGTTCTGGACGAATGCGTCCAGGGGCTCAAAGCGAACCCTCAAGGCGACGCTTACACGCGGGAACGGCTGACGGACATGCTGGAATTCCTAACCGCGATGACGGGACTGTTTGAAGAGGTAATTCGCATGCCTGCGGGCGCGCTGAAGGGCGTGATGAAGCTGCGCGGGAAGGTCATTACGTTGATCGGGAGCGAAAAGAAGAAGGCAGCTGGGTGAACGGTTGATGTGGCGAGTGGCCACTGACGAGAGCGAAGTAGGAAGGGAAGCCATGATTTCGCTGGTGAGCGAATACACGGATGGAAAGGGACGCCACGCCAGAGGCTGGCTGTTCTGGGACGCTGATTGCAAATTCTGCACGCGCATTGCGCGCTGGTTGGCGCCCTTCATGGAGCGCCGTGGGATGGCGTTGGCGCCATTGCAGGATCCGCGCGTAGCGGAATTGCTTGGCTTGTCGCATGAAGACTTGATGAAAGAAATGCAGTTTTTGCTGAGCGATGGAAGGCGTTACGGCGGCGCGGATGCGGCCGTCGAGCTGGCGCGCGAAATTTGGTGGGCGGTACCGCTCGTATGGTTCTCGAAGATTCCCGGGGCGATGGAGATTTTGCGCAAAGGTTACCGCTGGGTAGCAGCGAATCGCAGTTGCGCCGCAGCGCAATGCCCAGCAGGGCAAAGTTCCAAGTGAGCGCTGTACTGCAAAGGAGGCGACTATGCGCGGTCTTTTGCTTCTCCTGTGGCTGGCTGGTTTCGTGCAATTGGCGATTGCATCCGCGAATCTCTTCCTTCCCGCAAGATTGAAGTACCGCGAGAATCTCTCCCGCGTTTCACCCATCATCCGGCAAATTTTCGTAGTTCATTCCGTCTACATTGTAGGTGTTGTGCTTCTCTTCGCCGCCGTGACGTTTGGCTTCGCGGGAGAATTGGCCAGTGGTCACGGCCTCGGCCGCTTCCTCGCCGCGTCCATAGCGGTGTTCTGGCTCCTTCGCGCCCCAGTTCAGCTCCTTTATTACGACGCGGCGCTTCGCAGAGAAAATCGCTGGGGTGACGTCGCGTTCACCGCAGGCGCTCTGTTCCTCGCTGCCACCTACAGTGCGGCTTCTCTCTTTCACGGTTTGTGAGTCCCAATCATGGATGCTGAACAAACTCTTTTTCCCTTAGGAGCAACCATGGGCGTGGGCGGCGGCATAATCTGGCTCTCGCCCCTCTTCCGAACCAGCCAGCAGTCCCGGTTCAGCATTTTTGAGTTGCTGTTTCTTCTGGCGCCATTGGTAGTTGTTCCTCTTACCCTGAACTTGATTCCTGGAACCGGAGAGGACTGGCTCTCACGACTGGTCCGTAAAGTAGTCCTTTATGGCCTGCCTTTCGCCGCAATCCTGGTTGCAGGGAGCTTTCGTTTTGTTCCGGTTGGGAGCTTGGCTGGCGTCTCAACTTTGCCGTGGCTCTTTGTTGGGGTAGCCCTCGCCGCTGACGGCCTTCGTAGGCTAGTTCAGACGCGCTGCCGCTCGTTCCCGGAATTCTGCTTTGCGTTCGGTGAAGGCTACGGGCTGGTCGGGGCGCTTTGGCTCATGGCATCGCGACTAGGGTTGCGACCTGTCGGTTTCCATGAGCCGATTGTCTTGCTGACGGCAGTTCATTTTCATTACGCCGGGCTGATGGCCGCGGTCCTTGCAGGGCTCGTCGCTTCGTCGATGCGCACGCCGCCCTCTCTGCGAATTGCCTTGTCCTGCGCCGTACTCGGTCCTGGGTTACTGGGCCTCGCTTTTCTTGCCGGTCCAGGACTCAAGCTCGCTGCAGTCGCGCTGATGGTGGTCGGAGAATGCGGGATCGCCCTTGGAACATTTCGGATTGGCCTGGCCAGCGTCTCCGGAATGGGTGGACGAATGCTCATTCTTGGGAGCGCGTGCGTGATTCTTGGAATGGTGCTCGCAGGCGTTTGGGCCGGGGGCGAGTATCCCCTTCATTCATTCGTCAATCTCGAGCAAATGGCGCGTTATCACGGCGTTCTCAATTCCTTCGGCTTTGGTTTGTGCTCGCTCATTGGCTGGACATTGCTGCGAAAAAGGTCGTTACCGGCATAGGAGACTCAAGATGCGAGTCGCGATTACGGGTGGAACCGGCTTCGTGGGGCGGCACTTGGCGCGCGAGCTTGTGGCGAGAGGCCATGAGGTGATATTGATTGCGCGCGGCAAAGACCTGCGCGACGAATCCATTTACAAATTGGCTGGAGCGAGTTTCTTCGCTTCTGATCTGTCCGATGCGCAGGAGTTGCGGCGAGCGTTTTCCGGATGCGAGGCGGTCGCGCACTGCGCAGGCATCAATCGCGAGATTGGCCCACAAACCTACCGTCGCGTACACATGGAAGGAACTCAAAATGTAGTTGAGGCCGCGCGGCAAGCCGGCGTGCGCAAGATTGTTCTTTTGAGCTTCTTGCGCGCCCGCCCAAATTGTGGCTCCGCATACCACGAATCGAAATGGGCGGCTGAAGAAACCGTCCGAGCGTCCGGCCTCGACTGCACGATCTTCAAGGCGGGGGTGATTTACGGCCACGGCGACCACATGCTCGACCATCTCAGCCACGCGCTGTACACATTTCCAGTTTTCGGACTTGTGGGCGTGCGAGAAAAACCGATTCGTCCACTCGCCGTCGGGGATCTCGTAGTGGCGATTCGTGCATCGTTCGAAGACGCGCGGCTCTCGAATAAGACCGTGAGCATTACCGGACCTGAGGAAATCGCTCTGGGCGAAGCGGTGCGGCGTGTGGGGTATGTCATCCAGAGGAATCCGCTGTACGTGCCGACACCACTCGCAATTCAGAAAATCATCGCGTGGGTGGCCGAGCACATTATGAAAATCCCTCTGCTGTCGCTCGCGCAATTGCGGATTTTGTCCGAAGGCATCGTGGAAGCACTTCCTCCGTGCGATTCGCTTCCTGCGGACTTGCTCCCGCCAACTCGCTTCACCTCGAAGCAAATCCAAGAAGGCTTGCCTGAGGCCGGGCCATTCGGCTTGCGTGACCTGCGTTGCTGCAAGGGGTGACTCGAAATGGCAGACACGGTGGTTATCACCGGAGCTTTCAGCTACACCGGCAAATATGCCACACAGATTCTGCTCGACCGCGGATATCGAATCCGCACGCTGACATACCATCCCGAACGCGAGAATCCCTTCGGCGACAGAGTCCAGGTCTTTCCTTACAACTTCGACCATCCCGAGCGGTTAACGGACGAGCTGCGAGGTGCTTCTACGCTGATCAATACCTATTGGGTCCGCTTCCCGCGCGGCGCAGCCACCTTTGAAAGTGCCGTGCAAAACACACGCACCTTGATCGCTGCCGCGAAGAATGCTGGCGTCCGGAGAATCATTCATGTCAGCATCGCGAATCCATCACTGGATTCGCCTCTTGGCTACTACAAAGGCAAAGCGCAACTCGAGCAGGTGGTCGTGGAGTCCGGCCTGGCCTATACGATTCTTCGGCCTACCGTCATCTTCGGTCTCGAAGACATTCTCATCAATAACATTGCGTGGTTCATACGCCACTTTCCCGCGTTTGCCATTCCCGGAGACGGACGTTACCGGATTCGCCCGATTTATGTCGAGGACATGGCGCGGCTCATCGCCAACGCGGTGGAGCAAAAAGAAAACCTCGTGCTCGACGCCGTCGGGCCCGAGACTTACACCTTCGCGGAGCTTGTCAGGCTTATTGCGAACAAACTAGGCCTCCGCACTCGCATCGTTCATGCGCCGATGACGGCAGCCTATCTCGCCACGCGCGTGGCTGGCTGGTTCGTTGGCGACGTCGTTCTCACTTGGGAAGAGTACAAGGGTTTGATGGCCGGCTTGCTTGCTCCCGAAGGGCCTTCCTCTGGGGAAACTTGCTTGAGCCAATGGCTCGCCGCAAATCGAGAGCAGGTCGGCAAGCGATACGCATCGGAAGTCGCGCGCCACTATGTCCCTGTTTGAGAGCTGCACGCCCCTGCGCTGGGCGCTTGCGAGGGCGTCTGCGAAAACACGGGAAGCGCGGAGCAGAAGGCAAAGAAGAGCAAGGCAAGGCTGAGTCGAACACACATTGCGGCACTCCACAAATGAAAAAATCACTGCTTACTATATCATTTAACTCTCGTGAGAGACCATCGGCGAGAGGCGTGCGTAAAATGAACGCGAAAGATTTTCGGCGGATGGCGTTGAGCCTGGAAGGTGCGGAAGAAGGTTCGCACCACGGGCAAGCGGATTTTCGTGTAGGCGGAAAGATTTTTGCGACGCTGGCGGCGGAGAAACAAGGCTATGGGAATTTAATGCTGACGCCCGAGCAGCAGGCCGCCTTCGTGGAGGAGTTGCCGGACGTGTTCCTTCCCATCCACGGCGGCTGGGGTAAAAATGGCGCCACGCACGTCCGCCTAGCTGCTGTGAGCGAAGACGTACTGGAAGGCGCCTTGCGCACCGCCTGGGATCTGCGCATTGACAAGAACGCGAAGGCAGGCAGGAAGGTCAGCATGAAGATGAGTGGGCTACGAAAAGCAAGAACTCGTCGCAAAAAGTAATAATGGGTTGCCTGCCCTGAGGGACAGGTAACTTTAGCAGCGTTTGGAGAAGCTGGAGCGCCACTCTTCGGATAGTCTGGGTTAGACGGAAGAAATATTCTCGTAGCGCGGAGAATAATGTCCAAACCTAGGCGCACACTGTTCATCCTCGCAATTACGGGGCTATTGTGCCTGATCTACCTGTGGTTCTTCGGCGCAGCCACGATGTTCACGCTGGAAGCAAGATACGTCGGTTGGAAAATGCCTGACGTGAAGAAGACCCCGGCGGAACTTCCGGATCAATCGATCGCAGAAGTTGCAGGGAGAAAGCTCACGTATTTTGGGTACGATTTCGACGTCCCCTGGGACATTGACGAGACAAAGAGTAAGCAGATCGGACAAATGCAACTGGTGGCGTTTCGCTCGGGGAATTCACTCGTAATTTCGAGGTCGGGACCAAAGGAGTTCGTCACCACATTCTTGCACAGCAACCCGGCCGGTTTGCGGGCATTGTATGGAGAGAATGTCTTTCAATCGGACTATTCATTAAAGGAGTTGATTTTTGAGGTCACACCCAACAAGGTGGGGCTGCTCACGCCACGAAGGGAAGCTGTTGGAGACGCAATGCTCCTCGTCATGAAGGGGATTATGATCCCCCGCGGAGGAGAATCGGATATTTATCGAATTCGGACAGGAGATTTCCGAGGTTTTCAGTTTGGAGATCCACGAAACCGTCTCAGGTCACTAACTGTTGAGATTTATGACGGAGACGGTGGGCTGGGCTTCATTTTCACTCAAAGCCCGAATGACTCAGCGCCGCCAATTACTCAGGCCGTAATCAACCGAGTTATTCAGTCCTTGCGAAAGTCAACCAATCAAAATTAAGTGCGCGATACAAACCAGCGCTTAAGATTCCGACAGGATGCGCTTATAGTAGGCCTCGTACATTGGGATAACGTCGTTGGCGCAGAATTTTTTCTTGGCGTTCACGCGGGCGATCTTACCCATTTCGCGGCCGCGGTCGGCGCGACTTAGAATTTCGATGGCGCAGCGCGCCGCTGCCTGCACATCACCAGGTTCTACTAGGTATCCATCCACGCCGTGCTCGACCACTTCAGGCATGCCGCCAGCGTTTGTGCCAATCACCGGAACCTCACAGGCCATGGCTTCAAGCGCGGCAAGTCCGAAGGATTCAAGCTGCGACGGAAGCAGGAAAAGGTCGGCCGCAGCCAGCTTTTCGTAGACCGCGTCCTGCTTGCCAAGGAAAAAAACATCCTTCTGCAGTTTTTTCTTGCGCACGAGATACTCGGCGGCGCCACGATCCGGCCCGTCACCGATGAGCACCAGCTTCGCGGGCATCTTGGCGCGCACAAGAGCAAAAATTTCCACCGCATCGGTAAGGTGCTTCACGGGACGAAAGTTCGAAAGATGCATAAGAATCGGCTCGCCATTAGGCGCCCATTGCCGTGCCAGGCCTTTGTCTGCGGCGCGGCTGTAAAGGTCGCAGTTCACAAAATTAGGAATGATTTCGATAGGCCGCTTGATGTCGAATTCCTTCAACGTCTGGCTAAGCAGATACCGCGAAATTGAGGTAACGCCGTCGCTCTGCTCGATGGAGAATTTCGTGATGGGCAGATAGCTGCGGTTGCTCCCGACCAGCGTAATGTCCGTCCCGTGCAGCGTCGTGATAAAAGGCAGCCTCCGAGGCGCAGCCATCGAGCGCGCGAGCAGCGCGCTGACCGAGTGCGGAATCGCGTAATGCACGTGCAGCAGATCCAGGGCTTCCGATTCGAACACTTCGAGCATTTTCGTAGCGAGGGCCAGCGTGTACGGAGGATGGTCAAAAAGCGGATAGCTGACCACCTCCACTTCGTGAAAGTGAATGCGGTCGGCATTCGGATTCAGCCGGATGGGCGGCGCGTAGCTAATGAAATGAATATCGTGACCGCGCGCGGCAAGCTCGATCCCAAGCTCCGTGGCGACAACGCCGGAGCCGCCGTAAGTGGGGTAGCAAGTGATGCCGATGCGCATAGTCTGGCTTTCAGGCTCCGTCGTCTATTTGAGAACCGCTACGATACATCAATTCGTTCTTGGGCACTCACGAAGGCCCATCAAAATCGCCGTCGCGGCTTGCAGGCTCGTGAGCCGGAATGCTAGAGTCGCGCAACCAGCTGGGACAAGTCCCGACGGCGCGCTTCTTGATTAAGCGCCCTTATTAGACGCGCCCTATTAGACGTTGAGACCAGGAAAATCGTGACACGACTTGCAGGAAAAGCAGCCTTGATTACTGGCGGCGGCACGGGCATCGGCCGGGCCATCGCCATGGCCTTTGCGCGCGAAGGTGCCAGCGTGGCTGTGGCAGGCCGCCGTCTGGAAAAAGTAAAAGAAGTTGCTAGCGCCATTGAGAAGCAGGGCGGCGCAGCGCTCGCAGTGCAGTGTGACGTGGCAAACGCGAAGGACGCCGAACGCGCGATCAGCGAAACCGCGAAAAAATTCGGCAAGTTCGACGTGCTGGTCAACAACGCGGCACTTTAAGCGTTTCCACCGTGGACACCATCAGCGAAGACGACTGGGACCGCGTCATCACCGTGAACCTGAAAGGTCCATTCCTGATGTCCCGCGCAGCTCTGAAAGAGTTTCGCAAGAATAGCGGCGGCACCATCGTGAATATCGGCTCGGTGTTGGGGCTCGTAGCGATGAAAGACCGCGCCGCCTATTGCGCTTCCAAAGGCGGCGTGACCATGCTCACAAAAGCCATGGCCCTCGACCACGCGCACGAAAATGTCCGCGTAAATTGTATCTGCCCCTCCATCGTCGAAACGGAATTGGTCAAAGGCCTCTTCGACGACAGCGAACAGGGCAAAAGATTAAAGCAATCGCGCATGGGGACGATTCCTCTGGGACGTTTCGGCAAACCTGCCGACGTGGCGGACCTCGCCGTGTTTCTCGCTTCTGACGAATCGTCTTGGCTCACGGGCACGGCGATCCCTCTCGATGGAGGGCTGACTGCATTTTGAAGTCCTACCTCCCAGCCATGAAAACAAAGCCAAAACAATCCCCACAATCTTCCCAAGCCGTAGACGCGCGCTGGGCCACGGAACTGGTCCGCGAGCGCATGAAAGAAAGCAACGCGATCAACCACCTTGGCTTCGACGTGGAAAGAGTGGAGAAGGGCCGTGCCATTTTTGTGCTGGACGTGCGCGCGCATCACAAACAAATTCACGGCGTCGTCCACGGCGGGATTCTTGCGGCTCTCGCCGACACGACCGCGGCCATTGCCGCTTACACCGTCGTCCCGCGCGGAACCGAAATCGCCACGGTCGAGCTGAAGATCAACTACCTCGAGCCCGTGCCCGGCGGCCGCATCAAAGCGGACGCACGCGTGCTCCGTGCGGGAAGGAATTTTGTTGTGTCCGAGTGTGAAATCTGGAATGAGGACAAGTCGCTAGCCGCAAAGGCGCTGCTCACGTTCGGAGCAGCCGCCGGACACTCGATCGACGAATAGAACTACTCTTCGCCGCCCTGCGCGGATTCCTCTCCATCCTTATAAACGTACTTGATCACGCGCTTGAAAATCAGCAGGTTCGGGCTGCCCTGGCGTGTCAGCTTGATGCAATCGCGGTCATACCACTCGACCGTGCCGCGAAGCACCTCGCCGTCTTCCAGAACCACGGCCATCGGCGTGTGCGACTGCATTTGCTTGACCCAGTAAAAATTCTCGGCGTGCGTCATTTCCGGCGGCGCGGGTTTTTTGCTGGGGACGGGGCCATTGTGAGGTCCATTGTGCGGAGGGCGCGGCGCGCTGGGCTCCTTCAAGTCCGGAAACCCCGGACGAAACATACGGCGATTCACCATGACTGCTCCTTTAGAACACCTCAGGGTTGGAGTGACTGTACCTATGATGCGCGGCGGTTGCGTTAGGTTTCAGTGTACGCGAATCTACGCCGCGGATGCCAGCCTTACCCTGAAAAGAATCAGAACCGCCGCTCGGAGCCACCTGAAACCACATTAGAAACCGGAGCGAGTGATGCTGCCAGCGCATCAAGCCCAAGTTGGCGGTTCAAATTGCGGCGCGCCCCGGCATAAAGCTCATCAAAGCCCGCGATGGCGCGAAGTACCCATGCCGAATCGACCGTCTTGCTCAGCGATTCCAGCTCTTTGGCAAGGTTGGCGTTGCGGAGAACGGGTTCCTTTATTTTGGACGTTAGCTCGAGCAGGTCGGTAAGCAATCCGTAAAACACCCCAATCTGATCCTCAAAGGACGATTCTCGGTCCTTCGCCAGAGCGGCCGTGTCCGCAAACAGTTGCGCGAAACCTTGCCCGCGCGCCGCGCGTTCCAGGATGCGCAGCGCATTCTTTCGTCTCTCCGCGGCCGCGATTACATCCATTTCCATCGCCAATCCAGGGCTTCCTTCCGCCAATTGCGCCGCCAGCTTGATCTCCGCGGTTTTGCGGTCGGTCTTTTCTTTCAGGACTTTTTCCACGGCAGCCTGCGCAAGCGGCGCGAAATGAAATTGCAGGCACCGCGAAACGATCGTCGCCAATAGCGCGTAGGGTGATGGCGCAGTCAGAATCAACGTGGCCGACCCCGGCGGCTCTTCCAGTATCTTCAGGAAGACGTTCGAGACGTCCTGCCGCATGGTTTCCGCGCCATCCATAATAAAAACGCGCCGCCGCCCCATCGGCTGAAAGTAAGCAGCGCGCTGCACGGCCCGCAACTGCCCAATGCGCAGCATCGGCCGCGCCACAGGACTCTTCAATCGCACCGGATCAGGCACCAGCGCCCAAACATCCGGATGCGACTGCACAATGAGCGGAACCCGCTCCACTGTGGCTGCATCCGCGCTCTCCCCCCGCTCCACCAATCCCTGCTCGATCAACTTCTGCGGCTCCGCGAACAGGGAAATGCGCTGGCACGTAACACACTCTCCGCAGAAATCATCGCTCAAGCGCTCGCAATTTGCCGCTTGCGCAAACATCCGCGCCAGCGTGAATTTCCCCACGCCGCGCGGCCCCGTAAACAGTAGCGCATGCGGAACTCGCCCGCTTCGCAGGGCCCCGCGCAGCGCCGCGACGATTCGCTCATTGCCGAGAAACTCAGAGAAGCCCATCAACGGCCGCCCGCCCTCGAAAATTGGCAAGTTTTCAAGACAAGAACAAGAACTTCCTTCGCAATGTCTTCAGCGGGGCGCATCCGATTGCCTTTCGAATCAAAACACTCGATCGTATTCCAGTTCGCCCGCTTCGCCAGTGCGTCGTACATCTGCGCGGCATCCTCCAGGTGCCGCAAGCTCGCTTCCAGCAAGTCTTTTTGCGCCGATGTATAGCTGCGC
>Ga0209166_10003519_pt1 | contig 11260 bp, 12 predicted proteins | sample Coa_R1_3_FD_187151 | JGI IMG/M metagenome (GOLD analysis project Ga0209166, IMG submission 187151) | Surface soil microbial communities from Centralia Pennsylvania, which are recovering from an underground coalmine fire - Coalmine... | ecosystem: Environmental > Terrestrial > Soil >... | reverse complement strand
CCCCAGCGGAACAAACTCCGCCGAGGCGCTGCGCGAGCGCCTACCCCAGTTGGACGCGCAAGCGGGGGGTGGGCGCCTGCTGGTGATCGGTGGCGGCGCCACTGGCATTGAGGCCGCCGCCGAATTCGCCGCGGCTTATCCGCATCTGCAGGTGCAGTTGGTCACCCAGGGCTCGTTTGGGAAGGCGTTTGGCGCGCATATCAGTGCCTATATGCGCAAGTCTCTGGTCCGGCTGGGCGTCGCCATTCAAGACCAGACGATCATCACCCGGTTGGGCGCGACCGAGGCCATCACCGCTACCGGCGCCCGCCTGCCATTTGATATTTGTCTGTGGACCGGGGGTTTCACGGTGCCGCGCCTGGCGCGCGAGGCTGGTCTGGCCGTCAACGAGCGCGGCCAGATTCTCATCGACCCGCTCATGCGCTCCGTGTCGCATGCCGAGGTTTACGCGGCCGGCGACGCCGCTTGCCCGGTCGAGCCGCCTGGTGTGACGGCCGTGCGCATGGCGGCCCTGACCGCCACTCTCATGGGCGCGCATGTGGCCGATAACCTCAGCGCCGCCATCCAACACCGAACCGCCAGGCCGCTGAGCATTGCCTACATCGGGCAGGGCATTGCCCTGGGGCCGCGCAATGCCATCGGATTTAACAACTACCCGAACGACAAGCCCAACCCGCCCTACTTCACCGGCCGGCTGGGTTACGAAGCCCGCGAGCTTTTTGTGCGTTTGCTGGCGGATCTGTCCAGGTACGAGCGGAGCCGGCCGGGCATCACGATTTGGCCGGGCAAAGGGCGCTACGCGGCCTCCAAGCGCCAGGAGTACCGTGCCGCGCCGCGGGCGCGACGCTCAAGTCCGTAGACCATAACGCGCTCGCGCTCCAACCCAGTTACTCCATTGGCGCGCTCAACAAGGGCGTTGGGCATCTCCATGAGCGACATGCCCTCAACAGCGTGAACGGGCAGCGTGGGCCGGGCCATCGCGTCTTCCTCGCGGAAATATCACAATTTGGGGTAGGGGCCGCCTCACGCCTGCGTGCACGGGGCGGCCCATCCACTTCAGCAAAACGGCCGGCAAATGTCGAACCAACTCAATAGGTCGCGATGGCCCTAGTCGCGGAGCCCCAGGCTAAACCGAGCGCTGCACCCGTGTATACTTGGGCTGTGTCGAAGGGAAGGTGCTCTATGATCCGCCCAGTTACGCTTAATGAAGCTCAAATCCAACTGCGCGTTCTCATTGAAGCAGTAAAAAGTGGGGATACCGTGATCATCGTTCAGAACGATCAGCCCGTCGTCCAACTCACCGCGGTCTCCAATGTAAAACGTCATACCCGTTTCGAGAATACCGCCGGCCAGGTCATCATTGCTGACGACTTCGATGCCCCTTGCCTGACTTTGTTGAGTACGCGGCGTGAATTTGCTGCTAGACATTGATATCTATTTGATCTTGGCTGCCCATGTCGCCCTACATTTTCCTCGACAACTGGGTTCTATCTGGCTTCACTCGGGGCGAGGTTGCTAACCGATTATCAGCCTTCATTGAGGCGCATGGTCTTACGATTGCGGTTGACTTGACCACGCTGCTAGAGCTTTACAATCGGCAGTGGAGTAAGACACCAAATTCTGATCGAACCCGTGCGGCCTCCCAATTTCTCGCTGATCATTCCTGCGTCATTGTAGACGCTCAGGAATTTATTCTTGCCGAAATTCGCGCTTATCCCGATAAGCTTTCACAGATTCCCATAATGTTTAAGCTTGATGACATTGATTGGCCAGACAGGTCAGATACGCTGATCATGTTTCTCAGAAGAGATCCGGTATTTGTAGAAAGGGGCAAAGACATTGGCCTATGGGTGAAAACTTATGAGGGCATCAGGGACCGTTGGTTGAGCAGTATACAGGCTATCATCGACCATGCAACTGCGGCCGGCATTTTGGCATATTTGCCCGATGGCAAACTTGACACCACCGCAACCAAAAAAGAGGAGTTTCTTCAGTACCTCGACCGCAGGTATCTGGGTTTCCGCTATCACTCTGGTCTTGCATTTGAAGCGCAAGAGAACCTGAAACGACATTTGCCAGAACTTTCCCTCGGTGCTAGTGCTCACCTTCCTGGCCTGCGATTAACTTCACTCTGTGTCTGGTATGCTTACATAGAGACCACCAAGTCATTCACCCCCAAACGACAGGGTTCGGACTTGGGAGATCTTTATCGAATGGCTCTGGTTCCTTATTGCTCTTACTACACTGCCGACAACACGATGAAGATCCTCCTTCAGAGAGTAATTGCTGAAATGCCCCAAGACTGCCAGATTTTGAATATGGCATTGCTCAAGTCAACATTGGCCAAATGTTCGCACGGTTCAGGCATTATTCCGCGCTATTAGAAATACCACTCCGTAAACAATAGTTATGCATTTGAGGCGATCCCGCTCAGGATCGGCGCGGGATAACTGTAGATCGCGGGCCTAGTTTGTGATAGCCGGGTAGGCGCGGGCCGTGGATGCGCGGCCACTGTATCGCGCGTAGGTGAGCACGAAGGCATCTGGAGAATGGAGGTCGGTCATTTATGGCCACGTATCATGGGCCAAAAGGCGATCAGCGACAAAATAACTCCGATAGATGTAGTAAACAATCCACCGATGACTTCGGTGGTAATCGTATAATAAAGACCACCCAACAAAAAAACTAACCCGAAGCCGGCCAGAATAATCCAGCCGCGCGGGAAACGTCCGCCAGCAGGTTGAATGAACAGCATCCATACCACTGCCAGGAAAGCTACAAACGCACAACTCAGACCAGTCTGTAGATTGCTGTTCATCCCCCTACTCCTTGCCTTTCGGAGCGCCGCCAGCGATTGGCTTGCGCTTCGGTCTCAGTACAGAGCCAGCGTTTGGCCTGGCACCAGGGAATTATGGGCCGAAACAGAACGCCCGCCGAGAGCATCCCAGCGGCTCGTTAACCGAGGAAAGTGACCCAATGTCGATGAACAGGCCAAGAAACAGACAAGACTTGCTAGATTTCATGATGGCATATTGGCAAAATGAGGTGAGCCAATCCACGGCTACTACAAGCAAATTGGTCGGCATAGTTTATGAAATTTACAGTGACCCGCCGCATGGTATGACCGACAAAGAACGTATTTTACTCAAGACCATAAATGATTTGGAGGCAGATTTGATAAGGCTCGAGAACAAGTTCATAGGTCTCGGAAATGGATTCTCCACCATCGTTCTGGCGTCCAAATTAGACATGGACGATAAGAGCGAAGCCCTAAGCGCCATAGCCGACTTCCTCATAGAACTCAGGGACTACGATATGGAGCTGTTCAAAATAGTCGCAGATAGCCATAAGAACACTATGAATCTCCGGTCGGAATTGCTCAAGGACTATTGACTTGCGGCGCTGTGATTAGCCTGCTTTACTCCAACAAGGACGACTAAAGGCTCCTACGATGTCAGCCTCAGCCGATGCCGCTCAGCAGGTCTCCGTAAATCATTCTCTGTGTTGCCCTGGATTCATTGCCTCGGCAGATTGGCTCTACGAACAATATTTCTCCACCACCTCATACAGCGCCCGCACTCCCCACCCCAGCCCTGCCAGCGGCGCGCGCTCGTCATGCGCATGGAACATCTCCATGAGCCCCATGCCCGGCGGCAGCTGCAGCGGCGCGAAGCCATAGGTGGGGATGCCCAGCGGGGCCAGGTATTTGGCGTCGGTGGCGGCCGACATCATATAGGGCAGCACGGCCACCGCCTGCGGGTCGTGCGCCATCAGCGTCTCGGCCATCAGCCGGAACAGCGCGGTGTCGTGCGGCGTCTCCAGGGGCGGCGTGGCCATGGTCACTTCGTAGTCGAGCCTGTCGCCCATCACCGCCCGCAGCTCGGCCAGGAATTCGTCGGTGCTTACGCCTGGCAGCGTGCGCCCATCGATCACGGCTTCGGCGGAGGCTGGGATCACGTTGGCCTTGATGCCCGCTGTCAGGCCGGTGGGCGTGGCCGTGTTGTGCAGCATGGCATACAACAGCGGGCGCATCTCGTGCCCTTCCAGCTCAATCTGAAAGGCGCGCTCGGCCTCCACCGGCGTCCTCAAACCCAGCAGCAGTTGGCCGAACTCGCCGCCGGCGGCGTGGCTGGCCGCCTCCAGAAAACCGGCCGCGGCATCGGTCAGCCGATAGGGCATGCCCTCCGCCGCCAGGCGGCTCAATTGCTTGGCCAGGTGGACCACGGCGTTATCGGTGTGCGGGAGCGAACCATGCCCTGGCCGGCCATGCGCGCGCACCCGCAGCCAGCAGGTGCCTTTCTCGGCCACCTGCACCAGGTAAACCCGCCGCCCGGCAAACTCAATGTTATAGCCGCCCACCTCGCTCAGACCGAACTCGGCCCGCAGCAGGTCGGCGTGGTGCTGCGCCAGCCAGGCCACCCCAAAACCATTCACCCCGCCGATTTCCTCGTCGGCGGTGGCGGCGAAAATCACGTCGCGCCGCAGCGCCACACCCTGGCGCTTCAGCAGCAGCATCACCATCAACTGTTCGGCCACCGTGTCCTTCATATCGGCCGCGCCCCGGCCCCACACAAAGCCATCGGCAATCTCAGCCGCAAAGGGCGGGTGTGACCAAAAGGCCGGCTCAGCCGGCACGACATCCGTATGGCTGTAGAGTAATAATGGCGCCGCCTCTCCACTGCCTTTCAGCCGCGCGATGACGTTGCCGCGCCCCGGCGCCGATTCCAGCACGAGTGGCTCGATGCCCTCCGCCCGCAAAATGCCAGCGATATATTCGGCAGCCAGCGTTTCATTGCCGGGCGGGTTGGTCGTGTCGAGGCGCAGCAAAGCCTGCAAATAGCGAATAGTTTCGCTGGTAACGTCCGGCCAACTGGGAGTGGGCATGGGGTCAGCGTCCTGAGGGCTAAGAGGCCGAGATTGTAGCATAGCCCCAAGGATGGCTGACGAAAGACGAATATCGAGCCGTGACGACAAATGGCCAGGCAGCGACGCCGATCTGCTCCCGTGCTATAATTGAGTTGTCGTGCAGCTGAATGGCTTTCACCTGGGAACGTTCAAACACTGCGTTGTCCACAGCAGTGTTTTGTCACGTCTCCCGACAGCCGCACACTAGCCCCTCTGCTTCGCTTTGCTTCTAGGCTGCCTCCGGGCAGCCTTTTTTATGGCCGCCGCGAGCGTGACCCTTGCGCGGCCATTTTGATTCCACGAGGTCACTTGGATGTATACCCATCTCGTTATCTCATACTTTCAGACAAACCCGCTGTTGGCGGCTCGGCAGTCTGGTCAACCGACCGCGTTGTTGTCGCCTGATCTTGGCCTAACCCACGCAGAAGTTCGTCTAACATCCTCGCATGTCGAACTCACAGACGGTCGCCAGATAGCCTGGGACCAAATCGAGGCGGTCAACGCAACTCCTACGGCTTGTTTCATGTTGGAAGATGGTACCTTGAGAAAGCTTCAATTGTTCTCGGAGGTCACCAACCGCTTTTGCAGCCTCCTGCCCACGTCTGCGTCTCCGGCGCTGCTCGTTGCTGGCTTCCCAATGCACCGCATCAAGGGCACCGACCCCCATCGCGATACGTTGAGCAAGATCCAGGCCGTCGCGCCGGTCACCGGGCGCGTGCTCGACACAGCCACTGGCTTGGGCTACACGGCCATCCAGGCTGCCCGTACAGCCGGCAAGGTCATCACGGTCGAGTTGGACCCAGCCGTGTTGGCGTTAGCCCGGCAAAACCCCTGGTCCCAAGATCTGTTTGATAGTCCGCGTATCGCCCAGAAGGTGGGTGACACCGCCGAGGTCATTCAAGAATTTGAGGCTGCGTCCTTTGACCGAATTGTGCACGACCCGCCAACCCTAAGCCTGGCCGGCGATCTGTATTCTGGTGAGTTTTACGTTGAGCTATATCGCGTACTAAGACGAGGCGGCCGTCTGTACCACTATCTGGGCGATCCCAGCAGCCATCTTGGGCAGCGCACCGGCAAAGGCGTCCACAGGCGTTTGCTAGAAGCCGGATTTAGCCGCATTCGCCCGGCCCGGGCGGCCTACGGTCTCGTCGCGCATAAGTAACCTGGCCGACCGGCCGGCCCGTCGGGATCAGCCGATGGACCGGCCGGTCCTCGGCCCTCGTTTTGACGCCCTCCGCCCGTGCGCTATACTTCGCCCGTCCGTCGCAGTTGACATTCCGTTGCCTTTCGGGACACTTTTCTTTCTCTTTTTCTCTATCTCTCTCTTTATCTTTCGCATATTTATCCTTCCGCCTTCATCCTTCCCTCATGCTCCCCGCGACCGCGCCCATCTTTAGCTGCCCCCAGTGCCACACCCCCGTGCGCGCCGGTGACACGGTGTGTCGTTCGTGTGGCATTAACCTGGCACTCGGGGCGGCGCTGGCCGAAGGCTACACACGAGCCACGGGCAACCTGGCACGCTCCAGTCCGAACGGCGCACGCGGCACCGCCGAACTGCCGCGTTTTGGCGAGTTCCTGGTCAGCCAGGGCTATATCACCGCCGCTGATTTGCGGGCCGGCCTGGATCGCCAGCGCGAGTCGGCCGCGCTTGGCGTACGCAAGGCCATTGGGCACACCCTGGTGGCCATGGGTCTTATCAGCCGCGAGCGGCTAGACGAGGCTGGCATCCAGCAAGTGCGCCAGCTCCAGTTGGCGCTGGAAGAAAACAACCGCCAGCTGGAGCTGCGCGTGGCCGAGCGCACCCAGGCGCTGCAGGCGGCCGTGCAGCAGATTACCGAGCTGAATGAGATGAAGGCCAACTTCATCGCCAACATTTCGCACGAGCTGCGCACGCCCCTGGTGCCCATCAAAGGCTTTAGCGACCTGCTGCTCAACGGCAGCATGGGTCCCATAAGCAAAACTCAGTACGAAGCCCTCGAAACCATCAGCCGCTCCACCGTGCGCCTGGATACTCTGATCAACCAGCTCATCCAGTTTGCCTCCAGCGTCAAGGGCAGGTTGGTGGTCAATCCCACCATCGTGCACGTGCCCGACCTGGTTGACCCGCTGTGGGACTACTTCCAGCCCAAGGCCGACGCGGCCGGCGTCAGCCTGGTGCGCGACGTGCCCGACAGCCTGCCCCTGGTGTTGGCCGATGCGGAGAAGATGTATTGGGTCTTTTATCAACTCGTGGACAATGCCATCAAATTCACCGGACGCGGCGGCCAGGTCGTCGTGTCGGCCGTGGCTGGGCCGGCCAGCATGCGGCTCAGCGTGCACGACACCGGCATCGGTATCAGCCCCGAGAGCCTGCCCCTGATCTTCGAGCCCTTTGCCCAGGCTGCCGGCACGCCCGGCCAGTTGGTCGACGGCACCGGCCTGGGACTGGCCCTGGTGAAGCGTATCGTCGAAGCGCACAACTCGCGGGTGGAGGTCGAGAGCCAGCTGGGCCGGGGCAGCACTTTTGCCTTCGACTTGCCGCTCTCGCGGCCGGCCTGAGGATGAAATGAGACGCGCCGCCCTCGTCTGGGGCTTGATCGTGATTGTCCTGGGCCTGGCGGCCTTTTGGCAGCGGGCCGCGCTGCACCAGCAGTTGTTCAACCTCACCGGCGAGGAAGGCTGGCTGCCGCAGGTGCGCGCCGTGGGCCAGTTGGCGGGCGACCTCATCCGCCCGCGCCTCAACCTGGACCCCGAAACGCCCATCGCCTATAACGGCGTCAATCCCTTCGGCATCAACACATTCTTGCAGCAAGAGGTGGAGCCCGCCAAGCGCCAGCGCCAGGTGGAGCTGATCGCCGCCGCCGGCTTCCACTGGCTGCGGCAGGAGTTTCCGTGGGCCGACATTGAAATCAGCGCCAAGGGCAACTTCGGGGACTGCCGCAACCCGCCCAAGTGCATCTCGGCCTGGGACAAATATGACCAGATTGTAGACCTGGCCCAGAGCCACAACCTGGAGCTGCTGGTGCGCCTGTCGTCCCCGCCCAACTGGTCGCGGGCCGATGGCTCGGCCCGGGGTTCGTTTGCGCCGCCGGACAACATTGCCGATTACGCCGACTACGCCGCCGCCGTGGCCACGCGTTATAGAGGCCGCGTGAAGTATTATCAGATTTGGAACGAGCCGAATATCTTTGACGAATGGGGCAACCAGCCAGTGGACCCCGAGGCCTACACCCGCTTGCTGTGCGCCGCCTACCAGCGCCTCAAGCAAGTGGACCCCAATATCGTCGTCGTCTCGGGCGCGCTCGCGCCCACCGCCGAATTGGGCGCGCCCCTGGAGTCGGGCGGCAACAACCTCAACGACACGATCTTTTTGGAGCGCATGTATGCCGCCGGCGCCGCGCGCTGTTTTGACGTGCTCTCGATGCAGGGCTATGGCCTGTTTAGCGGGCCCACCGATCACCGGCTGCGCCCGCTGATCGTCAATTATGGCCGCAACCAGATCATCCGCGATCTAATGGTGACCAACGGCGACGCGCACAAAGCGATCTGGATCTCCGAGATGAATTGGAACGCCGTGCCGCCCGAGAGTGGCATCGCCCCTGCTTTTGGCCAGGTGACCCTGGCGCAGCAGGCCGCCTACGCGCCGCTGGCCTACCAGCGCGCCCTGGCCGATTGGCCGTGGATCGGCGTCAACGCATTCTGGTATTTCAAGAGGGCCGACGACTCCGAGCGCAACCAGCCCGTCTATTACTTCCGCATGGCGGACCCGGATTTCAATCTGCTGCCGGTCTATACCACGCTCAGCAACTACATGCACCAGACCCCGGTGATGTACCCCGGTTGGTTCCAGGAGGACGATTGGGCCGTCACCTGGACCGGCAACTGGCAAACCGTCAGCGACTCTAGCGCCGTCTTGGGCGCGCAAAAGGTGGCCCAGGCGCCGGGCGCCGGAGCCACCTTTGTCTTTGATGGCACCGAGCTCATCCTGGTTACCCGCCGCGCCCCTCAGGCTGGCAGCCTGAGCGTTTCGATTGACCAGGGCCCCGCTCAAACCTATGACCTGAACGCCACCGCCGACCAGCCGGGCGTCAAGCTCAGCGTGGCGCGCAGCCTGGCCCCCGGCCAGCACCAGGCCACGATCACCAGCCTGGCCGGCAGCAATGCCATTGATGGCTTCATCGTCCGCAGCGCGCCCAGCCTGGCCACTCCTTACTTTCTTGGCCTTGTCGCCGCGCTAGGTCTCGCCTACGTCGTCATTCGCCGCCGGCTGGCGTAGCTGGCGCCGGTCAAGCCGCTCGTCTTCAATTCCCAACCCCTGGCGACTGCCGCACATACTTGCCGTGCTTCAATTCGTCCAGCATAAAACTTGCCAGGTCGGCGCGGGAAATGCTGCCTTTGACTTCAACCCCTATGCGGCCTGCCTGGTAGCGTCCCGTGGCTGGCTGATTATTCAGCGGCGCCAACGCCCGCACGATTGTCCAATCCAGATTGCTTTCTTTGGTCAGGGCCGTGCTCTGGCGCTCGTCTTGCACCTCAGCCGCCAGCATGGTCTTCACCAAAGCGCCCATCATCTTGTTGCCAAGGCTCACCGCATCGCCGGGCTCGGGTTCGCCAAAGGCGGCGCTTGACAGGCGAATGTAGCGCTTCACACCGTTTTTGGTCATGGCCGCCCGAATGTTGCGTGTGGCGATGACTTTGATATCGCTTGGCGAGCCCTTGGCCGCGCCAATAACGCTCAATACCGCGTCGGTGTCACGTACAGTCTCGTCTACCTGGGCTGGGTTGGTCAAATCCCCGTGGATGACTTTCAGATTAGGGTTCTGTGTGCTCAGCTTGGCCGGGTTGCGCACCAGCGCCTTCACCACATAGCCTTGCTTGAGCGCCTGCTTGGTTAATTGTTGCCCGGTTTGTCCCGAAGCCCCAAAGATCGCAATCGTTGTCATGCTGGTTAGCTCTCCAATTAATAACATCCGTTGCAAAAACGACAAATGTCGTATATATTACACATGATAGCTTTGAAAATCCGCCCGTCAACCGTCAAAGGGCAAGTTCCGTAGCTTAAACGACAGGAGCTTTGAAATGTTAGAAAAGGTAGCTGAGCCGAAGAAACTTGATCCACGCATCAAGCGCACGCGCCAACTACTGGTGACGGCGCTGATGGAGCTGATGATGGAAAAGAGCTTTCAAGCCATCACCGTGCAGGACATCGCGGAGCGGGCGACCATTAACCGCGTGACCTTCTACGCCCATTTCGAAGATAAATTCGCGCTCTTGGAATACATGATGCGGGTCGAATTTCAAGCGCGCGTGCGCAGCCGCCTGCCGGCCGGGTCCGAATTGACGCCCGATAACCTGGCGCTGTTGATCCAAATGATTGCCGAGCTGCTGGCGGAGATGACCGCTCATTGCCCCCCACCCCATGGCCAGTTTGATACCCTCATGGAGAAACAAGTCAAAGCCGGCATCTACGAAGTGCTGCATGCCTGGCTGACCCAAATGCCCGCCGCCACAACCCGGCCGCGTCCGTCACTCGAGCAAGTGGCCACCATTTCCAGTTGGGCCATCTATGGCGCCGCCGTGGAATGGAGCAACGGCCGGCGGCGCGAGACTGCTAATGAGTTTGCCCACCAGGTCCTGCCCCTCATCCTGGCCAACCTCCAACCAAAATGAGAAGAGTCGTTGGTAATTCGTAACTGGCAGTTGGATAACCCGACAACTGAGCAATTACCGGTTACCATTTACGACTTACGGGTCATATGCGCCGCCTTTTGTTTATCACCCTCATCCTATTCCTGTCGCTCGCGGGCTGGCTGCGCTTCTATCAGTTGGGCGCCCAAAGTTATTGGAATGATGAGGGCATTTCGCTTGGCCTGGCCGGGCGCGATGTGCCCACTGTCCTCAGCTCGGCCGCCGCTGACATTCACCCGCCCGGTTATTATCTGCTGCTGAAGGTGTGGCACACCCTGACGGGTGATAGCGAATTCGCCCTGCGCGCCCTGTCGGCGCTGTCGGGCCTGGTGCTGGTAGCGCTGCTTTACCGGCTGGGCCGCGTCTACTTTGACCGCCTGGCCGCCGTAGCAGCAACCTTCCTCGGCGCGCTCAACCCGTTCCTGGTGTACTACAGCCAGGAGGCGCGCATGTACGAGCTGGCCGCGGCGCTGGGCGCTGCCTCGTTTTTGCTGTTCTCGCTCTGGCTGCGCTCCAGCCGCCCGCCCGGCTCGCCCTATGGCAATCGCCGGCTGGCCATCGCCTATTGCCTGGTGACCGCCGCCGGCCTCTATACCCACTATGCCTTTGCCTTCGTCGTCCTGGCCGAAAACCTGGCCGCGCTCGGCGGCCTCATGGCTCACGGCCGCGCGCCCAGTGGTGCGGCCCG
>Ga0209166_10003516_pt1 | contig 11270 bp, 9 predicted proteins | sample Coa_R1_3_FD_187151 | JGI IMG/M metagenome (GOLD analysis project Ga0209166, IMG submission 187151) | Surface soil microbial communities from Centralia Pennsylvania, which are recovering from an underground coalmine fire - Coalmine... | ecosystem: Environmental > Terrestrial > Soil > Unclassified... | reverse complement strand
TAGGGTAGGAAAAAGGTCAGGTTGCTTGCTATGCCATAGAGAAGCTTCGTGAGGCTCCACAAGGCGTGTCGGGTGGCTTGACATATGGCATCTACCTGCTCTATACTCTACCGTAATCGAGACAGCTGAAGGCTGGATTATCAGGGCGAACAAATTCATCTTGTGTATGCAGGGAGGCAGCAGATGACCAATCGTGTTGGTCAGGAAATTGGTCATTATCGTCTTGTGCGTTTCTTAGGAGAGGGTGGCTTTGCTATGGTCTACCTGGGGCAACACCGTTATCTGGGTACGCAGGCAGCCATCAAGGTGCTTTCGACACGCCTGGCACAGGAGGATGTCAAGCAGTTTAGCAATGAAGCCCGCTTCATTGCACACCTCAAACATCCCCATATTATACGCGTCCTCGATTTCGGCCTGGATGATGGGGCTGCACCTTTCCTGGTGATGGAATATGCCGTGGGAGGGACGCTGCGCCAGCGTCATCCACGGGGAAGTCGTTTGCCCCTCTCCCTCGTAGTGTCCTATGTCAGCCAGATCGCCGATGCCCTGCAGTATGCGCATAGCCACAAGTTGATTCACCGCGACATCAAACCCGAAAATATGCTGGTGGGTGAGCAGCAAGAGGTTCTGCTCAGCGACTTTGGCATCGCCCTTGTCTCCCAGAGTTCGCGCATGGAAAGTGTGCAGGAGATAGCAGGCACTGCATCCTATATGGCGCCAGAGCAATTCAATGGCAGACCGAAACTGGCCAGCGATCAGTACGCTCTGGCGGTTGTTGTCTACGAGTGGCTCAGCGGTGTGCGCCCTTTTCAGGGTTCTTTTGCAGAGGTGGCCAGTCAACACTTCTTTAAAACTCCATCCTCCCTCTGTGCTCAGCTTCCTGGTCTCCCTCCTGCGGTGGAACAGGTGGTATTCAGGGCGTTGGCGAAAGATCCAGAGAAGCGTTTTGCCAGCGTACGGGAATTTGCGCAGGCGTTGGAGGCAGCAAGTTTGCCCGTGACTTCACCCTCCAATGTGATCTATACTCCCCCACCCGTGTCCGCTATTTCTCTAGATCAATCAGGATACTCGCCTTATGGCACCGCTTCACCGGCTGATGTAACCCTGCCACTCACGACTCCCGCGCCCGTCTCTCCCATAACACAACCTCAATATGGCAAGAGAAGAAGAGGTCTGATTGCCGCCATTGTAATCGCGCTGGTTTCGCTGCTGATCGCCAGCACAGTAGTCTATAATCTGGTGGCAGGAGGATTCGTGATCACATCGACCATTCAACGACCCGTTACTCCTGCCTCTACACCGCCTACGATCACCCCTCTTCCTTATCCTCCCTCTGGATGGCGCCTGGCTCTTTCTGATCCATTAAATACGCAGGCAAACTGGCATAATGGCTCCTTTGCCGCTTATGGTGGCGCCTGCCAGTTCAGCAATGGAGTGCTTCACATCACGCAATCGAAAGCGGGAACTGACTATTGCCCAACTCCCACGCTTTCCTATGGAGATTTCGTCTTTGAGGTCGAACTCAGCATTATTACAGGCCAGTGTGGAGGGCTCACTTTTCGGGGCACCACGCCCAGCACCTATAATTTTAATATTTGCTCGGATGGCAATTACTACCTGGCGCTCTGGCTCGCCAACGGCAACACAATAATGTTGGTAAACGACTCCTCATCGGCCATTAATACCGGGCTGAATCAGTCCAATCTCATCGCGGTTGAGGCTGTCGGGAGCCACATCAATCTCTATATCAATCATCGGAAGGTCAAGGGCATTGATGATACTACAGGGAGCAGTAATGGTGCTATCAATCTTACCGTCTCTACGGATGGCGCATCAACGGATGTCGCCTTTACGAATGCTAAGGTTTGGACACAGTGATAGCACACCTCTATCAGAATGCAACCACCGACATAGCAAGGCCATAGATGCAAATAATACCCCCTTAGGTCAGATCTCTCACGCAGGAACTATATGTCGATAGTTTGCCCCGGTTTGTGATATGGTGATGTATATGAGATAGCCCGGCGCCTGCTGGTATTGCTGGTGTACACTAAAGAGGATGTGGAGGTGGGATTGATAACTACACGCCTGGGAGAAGTATATGAATTTGCAGAATTTGCGCGTCTTTTTGAAAGTGGCCGAGCTTGAGCATATTACACGTGCGTCTGAAGAGTTGAATCTGAGCCAGCCTGCCGTGACGAAAATTATTCAGGGGTTGGAGCATGAGATCCACCTGGATCTGGTTGAACGGCAGGGCCGACGTATCGTGCTGACACATGCCGGGCGAGTTCTGCAAACCTATGCTCGCCAGATCTTCTCGCTTGAACGTGAGATGGAGGAGGCTATGGAGGCCCTGCGCGATGTGGATGCCGGGGAAATCACCTTTGCTGCCAATACCACGGCCTGGGTCTACCTTTTACCGCCGGTGGTGGCGGAGTTTCGCGCTCGCTATCCAAAGGTGGCGCTCAATATCGCTATTCTCAACTCGCAGGAGATTGTAGAGCAGACCCTGAATTGGTCGTTAGATTTTGGTCTGGTGGAGGGCGATGCCGCGACGCTGCCCGAACAACTCAACGTGTGGCGCATTGCCTATGATGACCTTGTGCTGGTAGTGGCTCCCAGGCATCGCTGGAGCAGGCTGGATGGTGTGCAGCCTGAGATGCTGGGGCCGGAAGAGCTGATCGTTCGCGAGAGTGGCAGCGGCATTCGCGAGATGATCGAACATACCCTTTTACATCGCAATGTGATGTTACGGCCCCTGCTGGTCTTGAGCGATAATGAGGCCATGAAGCAAATGGTAATTAATGGGGTTGGCGCGGCTATCCTCTCCTATTTCTCGATCAGACGCGAACTCGCCAATGGCGAACTGGTGGCGCTGCCAATTGCCGGACTGAACTTGCGCACGCAGGTGAGCCTCGTTCAACGGACTGATAAGCAGCTTTCACGCGCTGCCCAGGCCTTTTGTGCCTTCCTCTATCCGTTGAACGAGGGCGTATGAGCTTTTGTCTGCCTATGGCGTTTCTGAAGTGATAGAGCGTCCATGTTCTCCCCAGGCTGTGAGGAAGCTCCATTGGCCAACAAAGTCTGGTCGCTGTGCTTCTTCAAGCATCTGCTGATAAATCACCTCGTAGTCATCAGGAACATGGGCCCACCGGTGCATGAAAGGGAGTGCGACGTGGAAGAGATGCTGAATATCCTCATGAAAGATCTTTCCTTGTGGCGTTTCAGCTGGAAAGGTGAGGTTATGCGCCCAGGTCTGGATGTGCTGGACTCCATAGCGTTCTAGCAGCCCGGGGAGCCGATCTATGATGGAGTTGTTCTGGTCTTCTATAAATAAATGGCCCGAGTAAAAGGATGCTTCGAGAGCCAGATGATGTAGTTTCATCATGGCATCGCTATTCCCGGTCATCCAGCCTCCCTCCGTGATACGAATGGTACCGCCTGGTTGGGCCACCCGCTGGAACTCTTCCAGGAGTTTGGGCCACTCCCACACGCGCACCCAACTCCACCCAAGGCGCTGATTGATCAGATCAAAGAAGGCATTGGGAAATTCGAGTGTGCGCAGGGCATTCATTACATGAAACTCCACCCGGTCGCCGACTCCCTGAGCTTTGGCCTGCTCCTTCGCATAATCCACCATCTTCTGGCTCACATCCACGCCGATGAGCAGCTTGATGGTGGGGTAGGCTTTGGCGACCTCAATGAGCCAGCCGCCAGTGCCACTACCGACGTCGAGCACCCGCTGGAAGCTGGCGGGATCGGGCTGTTCTGGTAGGACACCACCCATACTGGTGGTGATCAGCTGGTCTTGAAGTTGGAGGCGAATCATTTCTTCCTGGTTGGAGCGATCCTGCACAAAATACGCGCTGGGATGCTCGATCTGTGATTTTGTAGGATCAGCCATAGTGTTGTGCTCCTTTCGTCTTACTGCCGCATTGCTGAAGCAATATAGGGTCCGCGTTTCCCCCATACTGTGAGCAGTTTCCATCTCACCTCAAAGTCTGGCTGTTGCATCTCTCTGAGAGCCTGCTGGTAGATTTCCTCGTAGTCGTCAGGCACTCGAGTCCACCGGCGCAGGAAGGGCAAGAGCGTCCGAAATGCCAGTCTCATATCCTCATAGAAATGTTGCCCTTCGGGGGTGCCAGCGCGATAGTGGAGTGCATGGGTGCGTGTTTGCAGGTTCTGTAGCCCATGTTGGCGGAGCATGGGCTCTAACGCGCCTATGATCCCGTCAGCGTCCGGGGTAAAAGCATTGCCAGCCTGGTGGAGTGTCTGTAACAATAAGTCACTGAGGCGCCTGAGGGCCGGGCTGTTACTCTCGTTTCCGAGTGTACTTTCGGTAATGCGGATCACTTTGCCTGGTCGACTGACACGTTGGTATTCACTCAGGAGCTTGGGCCACTCCCAGGTGCGCAGGTAGCCAACCCCGAAGCGCTGATTCACGAGGTCAAAGAAGGCGTTGGGAAATTCGAGCATGCGCAGGGCGTCCATCACATGAAACTCGACGCGATCACTGACTCCCTGGGCCTCGGCCTGGGCTCTTGCATAGTGGACCATTTTGCCGCTCACATCTACGCCGATGAGCAGCTTGATGGTGGGGTAGGCTTTGGCGACCTCAATGAGCCAGCCACCAGTGCCGCAGCCCACGTCGAGCACCCGCTGGAAACTGGCGGGATCGGGCTGTTCTGATAGGACGCCGCCCATGCCTGCGGTGAGCATGTGGTCCTGGATCTGCAGGCGGGTCATTTCTTCTTGATTGGATCGATCTTGCACAAAATACGCGCTGGGATGCTCGCGCCGTTGATTGTCGGGAGTAGACATGGTATCGCGCTCCTTGCTCTCGTGTGTGATCTGGCTCTCGCTGCCTCTCGTGTGGAATGTGGTGTGATCATCCCCATTATACCCGAGTGGAAAGGAGCTGTCGAGGTCTCGTAATTCCCTTGAGATTTTGAGTCGAACATATATACTAATGTGCCTTGACAATGCGTTCGGCAAAGGATAGAATCATAGTGTAGGAATGATGCTGACGATGGTTTCGGTGGGAAGGACAGCAACATATGGACAAGAATCAGATCGAGCGCTATCTTGGGTATCTGGGGCAAAAACTCGCTGATATGCAGATTCAGGCATCGGTCCTGCTGGTGGGTGGTGCGCTGATGATCACGCAAATCGGGAATCGAAAAACCACACAGGATATTGATGTTATCATTGCAACGAGCGATCCTCACGTCTATCGGGCCGTGCAACAGGCAATTGCCCTGGTCACGCAAGAAAAAAAGCTTCCTCCTACATGGCTCAACGATGATGTGACCATCATCACTGATCAGGTTGGACGACCAAAATCGCCCACACGCTGGAAAGTATTTGGGAACCTGACAGTCTTCATTCCTGAACTGGAATACATGCTTGCCTTAAAGCTTTTTTCGGGGCGCACTCAGGATGACCGAGACATCAAGGCGTTAGCCTCCCGTTTGGGTGTAGATACCAAAGATCAGGCCTGGGCGTGCCTTAAAAATTATGTCCACGCCACCCTCATTTCTGATAGGATCGAGCGTATTACCGAAGCCATCGACCGTTGTTTTCAAGAGAAGAAGAAAGGGGGAAAACCGTGACAACTCTACTTCCTTACGAACGGTACCCCATATCTGAAGCCGCCGCACAGATGTATCAAGGCGAAGATCCCTGGTACGCCCTCGGCTGCTTTGAACATGATTGGTGGTGCCATGCAGATGAACATCGAGCTGAATTAATTGCTGAGCCTCCTCCACAGGCGCATACGCAAGAAGAACAGAGATGGGCTGCGTTCTGCGCCGCTGTTGTAGAGGAACTTTGTCTCAGAACGAACTTTCCTGCGCCGACCTGGACAAAGGAGCCGCAATATGTGCTGGCCGAACCCTGGTTTTATGATCAAGAGGAAGCGCGGCGGGCTCGGTTAATCGAAACCAATCTCGCCTCGTTCACACGGCACAATGTCTTTTTCGGCCCAACCGTGCTTGATAACAAATACGAGTTTGCCAACACATATCGCAAGCCGGGCTATGTGCCGCTCTGGACAGAGGAAGAGATGCAGCGTTTGTCTGAGGCCAGACCTAAATAGTACAATTCTTTTCCTCTCTGCATTTTCTTGTCCATCTTTTTGCGCCATTTCCAATATGTCTTCCTGCCAAATGGAATGGGCTTTTGGCACATTGCGAAAAAACATTCGTAAAAGCCTGGGGTCTGTGTTGCCTCTTGGAGTGTTTTACAAAGATATGCCTTAATTGGTTTGCCATTCAGAGCATAGTGTGCGCTGTTTCTCAATACAAGCTGCTCAAGGGGAGCAGGATCAACGGGATTTTGAATACGTCCCCAGGTTAAAAAATACCTTTGGGAGCCGTCTTCTAGCTCCACTGCAACTGCCACAATGTCTTCCATAATGTTTTTGCCTCCATGCCAGGGAAAACTACCTTCAAAACAACGTTTGCGCGGTCACCAGTGGGCTGAGCTGGCGGGGGCTGCCGTCGCGCTCGAAGAGGTAGGGGTTGAGCACGCCATCCTCGTCGGTGGGGGTCAGGCCAGCCTCCTGGATGAAGCGCGATGGGAGCGCGTCGCTGCCTCGATAGCGCAGGATGGATGAGAGGAAGAGCAGCTTTTGCGCACGCGTAAAGGCGACATAGGCCAGGCGGCGCTCTTCCGCGATGCCGGAAAGCACTATGGGGCCATCGTCGGTTGCCAGGGTGTAGGAGCGTTTGTGTGGGAAAATGCCCTCGGTGAGCCCCATGACGAAGACGACCGGGCTTTCGAGTCCTTTGCTTTTATGCACGGTTAGCAGGCTCACGCAGTCGCGTTTGTTCTTGCTCATGTCCTCGGCCTGCTCTTTGAGTTGCGCCATCGCCTGCAGGAAGTGGCGAATGGTGTGATGCTTTTGCGCGATATTGGCCAGCTCTTCCAGTTCGTCGTAGCGCCCTTCCAACTTGACCTCTTCGTGGTGGGTGGGCGTCTCAGCCTCCTCATCCTGGTTTTCTTTGTGTTTGCTATCGTAGTGCTGCAGGTGGACATCGTAGGCAAACTGACGAATCAGCTTGATGGCCTCGGCTGGCTTGTTATGGCACTTCGACCAGACGCGCTGGATCAGGCCCACAAAATCTTTGACCCCCAACTGGTGCTCTTTGGCGATGGTGTAGACCTGCTCCTGGCAGAATTGCAGCAGGGGGCGTCCGGCTGCGAAGCCAGAGAGTGAGCCATAGAAGGTGGGGGTGAAGCGATGCGAGGTTTTCCCAGTCTGCGCAAAGTATTCGCGTGAAGGGATATTGGAGACGGTGCGGAAGGCCGCGTTCTGCTCGCCGCAGTGGACGGGGGTGAAGACATCATCCCAGCGTATGGGCTGTGCGCTCTGACGGGCGGTGAGATAGTCCTGGTGGACGCGCACACCATCGACGAGCGCGAGATAGGCCAGGATGTCGCGGGTCGTTTTGCGTTTGAAGAAGGATGAGCCGCCCAGCGTACGATAGGGGATATGGTTGCGCGCCATGGCGATTTCCAGCGATGCGAGGTGATGGTTGGTACGCGAGAGCACAAAGATGTCGCGATAAGAGAGGCTCTCCTGCTGCTCGTTCCAGGCACGCACCAGCCCGGCGACGCGGGTGGCGATTCCATCGGCCTCGCTCTCCTGATCTTCGTAGGCGGTGACCACAACTGGCGCACCATCAGGTTGGGTGGAGCGCAGGATTTTTTCAAAGCCGGGCGTCACATCGTTGTGGCCGATCAGAAGGTTGGCCGCCTCCAGAATCTGCGGCGTTGAGCGATAGTTGTGCTCGATGCGGTAGATCTTGCCTTTGGGGTACATGCTCTGGAAAGAGAGGATCGAGGCCTCGGGACTGGCCCCGCGGAACTGGTAGATGGCCTGGTCGGGATCACCCACCACGACAACGTTGTTCTTAGGGGCTGCCAGATACTGGATCATTTTATATTGCGACGGGTTGGTATCCTGCGTCTCGTCAACCTGCAGATAGTGGTAGCGTCCCTGCCAGCTTTTGCGGAACTTGGGGCTACTTTCCAGCAGCGAGAGCGGGACGTAGATCAGATCGGAGAGGTCGTAGCGCTTCTCTTTCTGCTTGGTCTGCTCGTAGCGTACAAAAAACTCTTGATAGCGTTCGGCTAACTCGACGTCGAGGGAAAGCTCCTGGCGAAAAAAGTCCACAGACTGCTCCGGCGGCACCATGCCTTCTTTGGCGCGATCCACGGCGGCCAGCACATCCGCGATATCCACATCCCAGTTCATGCCGCGTGTGCGATTGGCTCTCCAGGGGCGGATGATATCCTCGGCCAGCCACTGGCGGGGGTCGCCGCTAATCAGGCGCTGGTTGAGTTCCAGGGGCGTCCATTGCAGCTTCTCGCGCAACATCTGGTGGCCCAGGCCGTGGAAGGTCACGACGCGCAGCCCTTTGACATCCTTGGCGGCCATCCCTCGTGCTCGCAACGCCTTGAGGGCGCGTTTCTCCATCTCCTCGGCGGCGGCGCGTGTAAAGGTGACGCAGAGCAGCGCTTCCGGCGCGACTTTCTCTTCAGCCACCAGACGGACGAGGCGTTGCACCAGGATGGTGGTTTTGCCTGTGCCAGCGGCTGCGATAAAGGCGGCGGGCCCGTTGGTATGGGCGATGGCGGCTGTCTGCTGTGGATTGGCCTGAAAGTGGGCCTGTGGGGTGGTCGTGGTTTTTGCTCTCGCCTTTGGTCGTGTTCCCTGATTCGTCATCCTACCCAATTCTTCCTAAGTAGGGACCGATTTATCGTGTCCGGCCCCGACTGACTGTCCATGAGTTTTTTCCTGTTGGTCACAAGTTCGTACTATAGCATGCCCTCCCAGTGGTTGGCAATATCGATAGGACAGGCAATCTGGGCTATCCTTCCGAAAGGGGAATGTTTCTTTGGCCCTATTTGGGGTTCGAGATGAGGCGTAAAAGACCATCAACACAAATGGGCCAGACGCGTTCGATGGTCATCGCGCCTGGCCCTATGCCGGTGGTTAAGAAGCGGGTGGAAGGCGATCAAGGATTTGCAGCAATTGACCGTGCTGCAAGGTAGAATCCTCGTTACTTATGACTTTACCTTTTTGCACATAGCCGTAGCCATCTGCCCGCTGGAGTTTTCGACAATAGTTTTTGCCAATATCGGTGACATCACCCTTTTGAGTGACAATGGTGAAGTATCCATTTGCCTTGGCCGACATCCTTCCCACATGGACCCCAGCATTCTTGAGAGGGGCAGGAACCAAAGCATGAATGATATCGCCCGTCCGAAATGGATGTTTGAACCTCTTGGCTTTGGGCTTGGTTCGCGGAAAGCCATATTTATCCATTAAGCACATCTGCCGACATCCATGCCTGTTGGCTTTGATGAAAAGAGGCGCTATTCCCTTGATCTTCAGGTGCTCAGGGGTGCTTTTGCCCACGCAGGCGGCGTCACACCAGTGCGTCTTGGGTAGTTCTCGTGTGCATCGGTTGAACTTGGTCAGCCCTCCCGATCCACATTCGACCGGCAAGCCTAATGCTTCCAATCGATGATAGAGCTTCCAACGCGTGGAATTGACGGCTGCAGCATCCTTGAGCGGCCTCTTGGCCTGAGACAGGATCTTTGCTAGCAGATCAGGCTTCCTCGCTAGGAAGGCCTTGATATCCTGCTTCCCCTTCGCCTGATTGCATTTCTCACAGGCCAACGTGAGATTGCAGGCGCGATCATCGACCCGAATGGCGCGAGGAACAATATGCTCAATCTGCAACGGAACTTTCGTCGTGCCACAGTAGGCACATTGGCGCCCCCACTTTTCCAGCAGATACTCTCTCAACTCATATCCTGCTAACGTGCCTTGCTGGTACTGTGCGCCTTCGATCTCCGGGTTCTCCATGTGCTGAAGGTCGAACTTGACGAGCTCCTGGCTAATAGCAATGATTGGGCAGAGGCGCATCAGACGCTTGACCCACGTTTCAATATTGCTGACCCTGCTCTCTAACGACGGTGGCAACCAGCCCTTCTTTTTGTTCCGCCGATTGGAGAAGCGAGGTTTGCGGTATCGAGTCCGCCGATTTCTTCGACCCCGGCGCACAGCTCGACGATCATCCAGGCTGTTCTTGATATCCTGCCCCCGATGCATCAGTTCGGCTGCGAAGATGACTTGTCCGGTGCTATCGTTGAGGAGGGCCAGCCCAGTTGTCTTGCTGCCCGGGTCAACCTTGATGCGCAATGGCTCAAGGTCAGGGGCTTCTACTGCTCTCTTGAGCACGATGGTGAATAGATAGCGCTTAAATACCGCTGCTTTTCCGGCAGTGAGCAGGATTCGGGCTCTCCCAGGATCGACCGGATTTAAGGTTTGCTTGTTGGTATCGAGGACAAACACGTATGACATGGCTTGCTCCTTTCAGAGCCACTCCTGCAGGTTTCCCTTTGGAGGTAATGGCGACCTTGACAAGGTTATGGAGCGGTTTGACGTGCAACGCACTGGCACTAACCCTCGTAATCCTGTTTAACGCTGCACCGTAGAGGTCAGGGCTGGTCCCGCACCCTGACGTACCTAATTTCGCTCCTAACATAGCCCCCGAAGAGGCTGAGTCTGGACAGGTGAAGCTTACTGTAACCCTTGCGAGTTCCTGCAAGCCCCCGGCGAAAGCCGTGGGGTCCCTGACTCAACTTGGCGACCCGGCTAGCCTTCTCTGCTCTTTGGGTATATCATACCCGACCGGCTAGATCTTTATTCCTAAACCCTGTTCCCAAGTATAGCAGGTTCTCTTCATACTTGTCTAGTGGTTTTAGTGCGAATATGTTGACTATGTATAAATTACGAATTTTATACTGTATTCACTTATTATCTAAACAAACGTTTGTTTTATTTCCCTCACCTCGCGACACATGCTGTCTGCACACAGGTGCGTGCAGCGGCCTCAATCAATCCTCTACAATGGTGTGGCGTGATGAAGCCCTTAAACAAAATGCTACTTAAAGGCTATTGTTAGAGCAATATGGAACAGGCTACAATAGAAATTGTGTTATGCTGGCGTATATATACTAAACCAGAAAAAATGAAGGGGCAGGGATGTTTCGTAACCTTAGCGCGATCGAGATAGCGGAGGGTGCACTCCTGGCGGATGTGGCCGTTATCTTTCAGATGCTCTCACTCTATCTTCCCGTTGGAGGGAATTTTTTTCGAGTCCTGATCTTTATGGTCTTCACGATCCTGGTGCTGAGACGCGGACTCTATGTTGGCGTGATGGGCCTCTGCGTTGCCCTTTTTATTGTTTCCG
>Ga0209166_10003514_pt1 | contig 11273 bp, 7 predicted proteins | sample Coa_R1_3_FD_187151 | JGI IMG/M metagenome (GOLD analysis project Ga0209166, IMG submission 187151) | Surface soil microbial communities from Centralia Pennsylvania, which are recovering from an underground coalmine fire - Coalmine... | ecosystem: Environmental > Terrestrial > Soil > Unclassified... | reverse complement strand
CAGTAGCCAAACCGCGTACCCGGCGATCACCAAGAAGACCAGAGCGGCCGCCGCCAGCCCACGGGCCAGGATTCCGAGGCGCTGCCGCGCCCGGGCGCGGTACCGAAGCGCCAGGTACGCCAGCCCTGTCGCCGCCAACAGCGCACTCGTCAGCACGATCTCGGGCGATATCAGGTACTCCAGTCCAGCCACCAGCCCCACCAGCAGCCCTGACCGCACCGGCGCCCGCCGCAGTCCAGCCAGCCAGTCGTCCAGCAGCGGGATGAAAAGTGGAACCAGCGGCACGAATACCAGGAACAGGTGCCGCTGGGCCTGGCCAACCATGTAAGCGGAGAAACCAAACAGCAGCCCGCCCCCGAATGCCGCCGGCCACCGGTGCGTGTACCGGCGCAGCACGATGAACATCACTGTGGCGGACGTCGCCACGCCAAGCCGGAGCAGCAGGTTGAACGTGGCTACCGGGCCGGCCACGAGCATGACCGGCATGCCGAGCACCCCTAGCAGCGGCATGGACGTGTTGATCGCCAGATTCGCCCCGGCTGGCACGTTGATATAGGCCGTGAACAGGGGGCTGAGCCCGTGCGTGAGCGCGAAAGATGTCCAGGTCAGGAACCATGTCTGCTGCACTGGGTCGGAACACGCGCAGCCCAGCAGGTGACGCCCATCGACCGGCAGGACCGGCAGGTCGGCCAAGCAGACCAGCAGCAGGTATACCGCAAAGGCCAAGGCCGCCGCGCCGGCACGGCCCAGCCAGGGCCGGCCCGGCCCGGCCTCGCTGGCTGGTAGCTTCACGGCTACGGAGCCGGGGCGGATCATCAAGAATTCAGCAATCTGAGCGTTCCTTGGTTCTTACCAAGCCGTCCTCATCCCACCGCCAAAGCGGCCGTGCCCGCGTCCAGCACCGGCCGCCAGTGCCCGGTGGCCTGGTGGCGTCCTAGTCATCGCTGTCGGCCCTGACGGCAAGGCTACGCCCCGCACCGGCATCACCGGCCGCATAACCGCGCTCGCCGCGGGCCTGACAGGCGGCCCGGCCCGGCCGCGGACCGGCCGGCCACCAGCCGCCAGCAGGCACCTGCCAGCCACTCCCAAGAACTTTTGCGCCCCGGCCAAAGCACAGTTATCGTGCAGAATTATGCCCACCGGAGGCTCACGGGCCATACTCGAATCTGGGCGGTCCGCCAGGGAGTGGGTGCTGCCGGTTGGCTAGCAAGACGTCCCGAACCGGGAGGTTTTTCGCCGGGCTCGGGGTGCTTCTGGTCGCGGCCACCGCGACGGGGTGTGCCGCGCCTCAATTCACGTATGTCTCCGACACGTCCGCCAACGCCTACTTCAAGGTGCCGTCCGGGTGGCACAAAATCAGCGACGTCTCCCTCGCCGCGCAGTTCAAGACCCCCGGCAGCGTTCTCGGCCAGGCCGCCGGCACCTGGGACGTGGCCTACGACGCCGCCAGTGCGCCCGCGGCCGTGCATCTGTTCAGCCCCAGCGCCACGGAGCCGTTCGCGTTCGCCTTCGTCGCGCCGCTCAGCTCGGCCGCGAGGGACGCCCTGTCCTACAACGGGCTGCGCGACGTGCTGCTGCCGGTGACGCCGGCGGCCCGGTCCGAGGCAGCCCGGAGCAACTTCCCGCTGACCCACTTCAAGCTGCTGAAGGACGCCGTGCTCATGCCCGGCCAGGGGGTGCACGGGGTGTGGGACACGTACAGCTACACCTACCCGGGCGGCATCACCGACACCTTCGGCCAGGTAGCCCTCACCAACGCTACCAACACCCAGCTTTACGTGCTGATGGTGCACTGCATAGCGTCCTGTTACAGCCAGAACCGCGGCCAGCTCAACACGATCATGTCGTCGTTTACCGTCAGGAGCCCTTAGTGCGTGAGGCCCTTGCTACACCGCCGGAGGGCCTGCGCCCGCCCGGCGAGCGTCCCCGGGACGAAGACCGGCGGACCAGGAAGCCGATGTCCCTCTGGGACCGGCTCAGGTTCCTGATCCTCCTTGCGCTGATCTGGTGGATCCTCGTCTGGTCCGCGATGGCGAACAACCCTCTGATGGGCATCTCAGACGCGATGCGCACCGAGGTCAGGACCGGCGCGTGGGTGTTCGTCCTGGCCGGGCTGGAGGCGCTGCGCCAGATCCACTTCCTGATCAGCGAGCACTGGGCCAGGTACCACAGGTTCTGGACGCACGGAGTGTTCGGCGGGTTCGAGCGGCTCACCCACCGCAAACTGTCGAACTGGACCAGGTTCCGGCTCTGGCGGCTGCTGACCTGGGTGCTGTGGATCGCCGTCGCGGCCGTGGTCACCGGGAAGATCATCCACACCTCGCCGGTCCTCGCGCTGTTGCGCGCCCCGCAACTGCTGTGGCACCTGCTGCCGTTCGTGCTCCAGCTCGCGTTCGCCTTCTTCTTCATCGCCTTCCAGTTCATCGGCCTGTTCTGGCTGCTGTCCCGGGGCGGCGTGGACGTCTACTACCCCGACGACATCAAGACCAGGTTCTCCGACGTCTGGGGCCAGGACCACGTGCTGGAAAGGGTGAAGGAGAACATCGTCTTCCTGGAGAACCCGGACCAGATCGAGGCCAAGGGCGGCTACGTGCCCGGCGGCCTGCTGCTGTGGGGGCCGCCCGGTACCGGCAAGACGCTGATGGCCGAGGCGGTCGCCGGAGAGACCGGCCACCCGTACGTGTTCGTAGACCCGGGCGCGTTCATCAACATGTTCTTCGGCATCGGCGTGCTCAAGGTGAAGTCGCTGTTCCGCAAGCTGCGCCGGCTGGCACTGCGGTACGGCGGCGTGATCGTCTTCTTCGACGAGGCCGACTCGCTCGGCCGCCGCGGCGCGCTGGCCCAGCAGGGCCCGAACTTCCCGCGCGCCTCGGCGCCGTTCCAGCGCGGCGGCTGCCACGGCTTCTCCTACCTGTCCAGCGACGTGCAATGGATGCTTGCGCAGCGTGCCATGGCCACGCCAGCGCCGGAGGAGGGGGAGACCCGGCGCAACCGGCAGATGATGGGCATGGGCATGGGCGGCGGCGGCATGGGCACCCTGGAAGCCCTGCTCACCGAACTGTCCGGGCTGAAGAAGCCGCGTGGTTTCATCAACCGGTACGTGCGGCGCATATTCGGCATGCGGCCAAAGCCGCCGCCGAAGTACCGGATTCTGGTGATGATGGCGACCAACCTGCCCGAGGCGCTGGATGAGGCGCTGCTGCGTCCCGGCCGCATCGACCGCATCTACAAGGTGGGCTACCCGTCCAAGGCGGGCCGGGTCCGTACCTACGAAGGCTACTTCGGCAAGGTGCGGCACGAGCTGACGCCCGAGCAGATGGACAAGCTCGCGGTGATCACCCCATACGCGACCGGCGCCACCATCAAGGACCTGGTCAACGAGGCGCTCATCACCGCCATCCGCAACGGCCGGGACGTGATCACCTGGCAGGACGTCATCAAGGCCAAGCAGCTCAAGGAACTCGGGCCACCGCAGGACGTGGAGTACATCGAGCGGGAACGGCACGCGGTAGCGGTGCACGAGGCGTGCCACGCCGTGGTCGCCTACCGCGCCCGCCAGCACATGGAGATCGACATCGCCACCATCGAGAAGGGCAGCGACTACCTCGGCATGGTGGCCAGCATCCCGCCCGAGGACCAGTTCACCCGGTGGCGGAGCGAGTACGAGACCGACATCCTGGTGTCCCTCGCCTCGCTGGCCGGGGAGCGGATGTTCTTCGATAGCGACAGCTCCTCTGGCGTGTCCGGGGACCTCGAGTCGGCGACGACCGTGGCCTCCTTCATGGAGGGCTTCTGGGGCATGGGCGCCACCGTGTCGTCCTACTCGACGGCCAAGCGCCTGGAGGTCGGCGCGCCCGGTGGCGGGCAGGGCGGCCGGAACAAGAAGGGCCAGGACCCGGAGGCCGAACTGCGGCGGGCGCTGGCCGACCGGATCGAGGACACGCTGACCACGCTGCTGCGGCGGGTGGAGACGCTGCTGCGCGATAACCGGGCCAAGGTGCTCTGCCTGGCGCACGCGCTGGAGACGCACAAGACGCTGAGCGGTGAGGACGTCGTCGCGATCATGGAGCACACGACGGGCCCGCTGGTGGACGGGCGGCCGTACGCGGATACGGCCTTCGTGGCCCAGCTCGAGGAGTACCACCAGGCGGCGGCGGTCGCGCACCGCACCCACGGCAAGGTGTCGCTGGCCATGCCCGCGCCGGTGCTGGCCACGGTGCCGCAGGGTGCCGTGGTGACGCTGGACGGCGGACCTTCTGACGGCTCCCCGCGGGAGGAAGGGCCCGCCGCGCGCGACGGCGGCTGGACTCCTGGCGGTGACTGGGCGCCCAGCTCCGGCCCGCCGGCCAGCCCCTGACGGCGCTCCCGGTGCGCGGCGCCTACCGGGTCCGCCTGGCGGTGAACCTGCTCAACGGGTCGACGCTGGCCGGGCTGCTGGCCGCCACCGTGGGCCGGGCCAGGCTGATCCGTGCCCGGAACGGCCTGGTCGTCGCCGTGGGATACCGGCTGCCCGTTCCGCCCGCCCCCGCGTTCTGTCTCGGCAACGTGATCCTGACCCGCCTGGACGCCGACGGTGTGCGTGGTGCGGGGGTGCTGCTCGGGCACGAGGCGCGGCACGCCACCCAGTTCGCCTGCTGCGGCGGCCTGCTGATGCTGCCGTTGTACTTCCTCGCCGCCGGGGTGTCCTGGCTGCTGACCGGCGACTTCGGTGCCCGCAACGTCTTCGAGCGCCGGGCGGGCCTGGCCGAGGGAGGTTACGCGGACCGCCCGTTGCGCCCGGCGCTGACCCGCCTGGCCGGCCGCCGCAAGCCAGGCAGTGTGCCGTTCGCGGACGGCCCGCCCCCGCACTGATGATCCGCAACCAGTCCCATCGGCCCGGCGTCCGTGATCACGGGTGCGGGCCCCGCGCCGGCGTCAGTCCTCGTCGCCGTTGCCGGCGAGCCAGCTCATTAGCGGCCGCAGCTTGGCGCCGACCTGCTCGATCTGCTCGGCGTGCAGGGCCTCGCGCCGCTTGAGGAAGTTCGGCCGCCCGCTGTCGAACTCCTCAACGAGTTCCCGGGTGAACGAGCCGTCGCGGATCTCGCCGAGGATGCGCTTCATCTCCTCGACGCTGCGGCCGTCGATAATCCGGGGCCCGCGGGTGTAGCCGCCGAACTCGGCGGTGTCCGAGACCGACCAGTACATCTTGGACAGGCCACCCTCATACATGAGGTCCACGATGAGCTTCATCTCGTGCAGGCACTCGAAGTAGGCCACCTCGGGCTGGTAGCCCGCCTCGACCAGGGTGTCGAAGCCCGCCTTGATCAGCTCGGAGACGCCGCCGCACAGAACCACCTGCTCACCGAACAGGTCGGTCTCGGTCTCCTCGGCGAACGTGGTGGCTAGGGCGCCGGCCCTGGTCCCTCCGATGGCCTTGGCGTAGGCGAGCGTCAGCGGCCAGGCACCGCCCGACGCGTCGCGCTGCACCGCGACCAGCACCGGGACGCCCCGGCCCTCGGCGAACTGGCGCCGCACCAGGTGGCCGGGCCCCTTGGGGGCAACCATGCATACGTCCACGCCGTCCGGCGGGGTGACCAGCTGGTAGCGGATGTTCAGCCCGTGTGCGAAGAACAGGGCGTCGCCCGGTACCAGGCTTGGCGCGATCGCCTCCGCGTACAGGGCGCGCTGCACATGGTCGGGGGCGAGGACCATGATCAGGTCCGCCTCCTCGCAGGCCTGGTCCGGGGTGGTGACCCGCAGCCCCTCAGCGGCGGCGGCCTCCCGGCTGCGGGATCCCTCCGGCAGGCCCACCCTGACGTCCACACCGGAGTCGCGCAGCGACAGCGCGTGCGCGTGCCCCTGACTGCCGTAGCCGAGCACCGCCACATGACGCCGCTGGATGACTGCCAGGTCCGCCTGGTCGTCGTAGAAGATGTCTGCCATCGGTTACCTTTCGTTCACTGCGCTGAGCCGGCGGCGCCGCGGTCCAGTGGCCGCAACGCGCGATCGGTAATTGACTTGCTCCCGCGCCCCAGGGCCACCATGCCGGACTGGACGAGCTCCTTGATGCCGAACGGCTCAAGCACCCTGATCAGGGCATCGAGCTTGTCCCGGTTTCCGGTGGCCTCGACCGTCACCGCGTCCTGGGCAACGTCGACGACCTTGGCACGGAACAGCGCGACGGTCTCCAGCACCCGGGACCTGGTCTCGGCGTCGGCCCGCACCTTCACCAGCAGGAGTTCCCGCTGCACCGCGACGGCGGGCTCCAGTTCGACGATCTTCAGCACGTTGATCAGCTTGTTGAGCTGCTTGGTGACCTGCTCCAGCGGGTGCTCCGCGCAGTTCACCACGATCGTCATCCGCGAGATCTCGTGATGCTCGGTCGGGCCGACCGCCAGCGAGTCGATGTTGAAGCCGCGGCGGGAGAACAGGCCCGCGATGCGGACGAGCACCCCGGGCTTGTTCTCGACGAGCACCGACAGCGTGTGCCTGCTCGCGCTGGGCTCCTGCTCCCGCAACCGCACCGGTGGCTGGCTCATTCGGTCACATCCCAGTCCGGCGCCATGTCCCGCGCCACCTTGATGTCATCGTTGCTGGTGCCCGCCGCCACCATCGGCCAGACCATGGCGTCACGGTGCACGATGAAGTCGATCACGACCGGGCGGTCGTTGATCTCCATGGCCTGCTTGATCACCGCGTCCACGTCGGCGGCGGTCTCGCAGCGCAGCCCGGCGCAGCCGTAGGCCTCGGCCAGCTTGACGAAGTCCGGGATCCGGGTGCCCGCCGTGCTGCCGTGCGCCGCCCGGTCCAGGTCGGTCTGCGAGTAACGCTCGTTGTAGAAGAGCGTCTGCCACTGCCGGACCATGCCCAGGTTGCCGTTGTTGATGATGGCCACCTTGATCGGGATGCCCTCGACCGTGCAGGTGGCGAGTTCCTGGTTGGTCATCTGGAAGCAGCCGTCGCCGTCGATCGCCCACACCGCTGACTGCGGCGCGGCCACCTTGGCCCCCATCGCGGCGGGCACCGCATAGCCCATGGTGCCGAGCCCGCCGGAGTTGAGCCAGTGCCGGGGCCGTTCATGCTCGATGAACTGGGCCGCCCACATCTGGTGCTGGCCGACGCCCGCCACGTACACCGCATCCGGCCCGGCCATCTTGCCGATCCGCTCGATCACGTACTGCGGCGACAGCGAGCCGTCGTCCGGCTCGTCGTAGCCGATGGGGTAGGTGGCCCGCCAGGCTTCCAGCTGCGACCACCAGGCGGACAGGTCCGCCTGCTCGCCCGACTCGCGCTCCGCGCGGATGGCCGCGAGCAGTTCGACGATCACCTCGCGGCAGTCCCCCACGATAGGCACCTCGGCATGCCTGTTCTTGGAGATCTCGGCCGGGTCGATGTCGGCGTGCACCACGGCGGCCTCGGGGGCGAAGGTGTCCAGGCGGCCGGTCACCCGGTCGTCGAACCGGGCCCCGAGCGCCACCAGCAGGTCCGACTTCTGCAGTGCGCCCACCGCGGCGACCTTGCCGTGCATGCCGGGCATGCCCAGGTTCTGCGGATGGCTGCTGGGGAACGCGCCGCGCGCCATCAGCGTGGTCACCACGGGCATCCCGGTCATCTCGGCCAGGGCCAGCAGGTCCGCGCTCGCGCCCGCCTTGATCACGCCGCCGCCGACGTACAGCACCGGGCGCTGCGCCGCCATCATCATCCGGGCCGCCTCGCGCACCTGCCGGGAGTGCGGCCGGGTCACCGGGTGGTAGCCGGGCAGGTCAAACGGGACCGGCCAGCGGAACTGCGTCTTGGCCTGCAGCGCGTCCTTGGCGATGTCCACCAGCACCGGGCCGGGGCGGCCGGTCGCGGCCACGTGAAAGGCCTCGGCCACGGTCCTGGCGATGTCGCTGGCCTCGGTGACGAGGAAGTTGTGCTTGGTGACCGGCAGCGTGATCCCCGCGATGTCGGCCTCCTGGAAGCCGTCCGTGCCGATCAGGCTGGACGGCACCTGCCCGGTGATGGCGACCACCGGCACCGAGTCCATGTACGCGTCCGCAAGCGGGGTGACCAGGTTGGTCGCACCCGGCCCCGAGGTGGCGATGCACACCCCCGGACGGCCGGTGACCTGGGCATACCCGGCGGCCGCGTGACCGGCCCCCTGCTCATGCCGGACCAGGATGTGGCGCACGCTGCGGGAGTCGAACAGCGGGTCGTAGGCGGGCAGGATGGCACCGCCGGGGATGCCGAAGACGACGTCGACGCCGAGCCGCTCCAGCGCTGCCACCAGCGCCTGGGCGCCGGTCATCAGGGCCGGCTGAGCGGGCGGCTCGTCGCCCGGCCGCCGTGGGCTCGGCGCCACCGTGTCCCTGGCCGGCGCCGCGTCCCGGGCCGGCGCCCGTGCCGCGAGGTCGCGGGGCGACGGCGCCTGGCCATGCCGCCCCGCGCCGGTCAGCCCGGCCCGGGAGCCGACCGTGGTCGTCGTCTGGTCAGTCATCGCCACTGCTTCCTTAATCTGCGTGGGTCACGCGAACGCTGGCAACAAAAAACCCCTCCTGCCTGGGCAGTCGGGGTAGCGCGCGGACTATCGGATGTCAGTGATCCGCGCGCCTGGGAAGTACGAGAATGAGGCCACCTTGCACGCAGTCCACTGTGGTCCATCGGGCCGGTTCCGTCAACTTGAGAACAGTTTCGTCTCGGGATACGAGACGAAACTGGCGAGCCGCTGGCTGGGCCCCGGCCCCGCGCCCGCTCAGGACGCCGGTGGCGTGCGGTACGCCTGGGCCATGCGGGCCGCTCAGGCCGCGCCCGGCTGCTGGGACGCAGCGGTCCCGGCGGCGCCCTCCCCCTGGTCCACGGGGCCGGCGCCGCCACCGGACTCGAAGATCTCCACCTGCCCGCCCCCGGCTGCCTTCGCCCGGGCCAGCGCCATCTCGGCATTGCGCCACACATGTGCCGCCGGCGCGCCGCCGGCGCGCGCCGCACCAATACTGGCGGTGATGGTCAGGTCCGAATCCCCTAGCCGGAACGGGATGGAGGCCACGCCACGCGCCAGCCGTTCGGCAATATCGGCGAGCTCAGCGGCGCTGACCGTCGCCTCCGCGATGACCGCGAACTCATCGCCGCCCCAGCGGGCGACCGTGTCCTCCGGCGAGACCGCCAGGCGCAGCCGACGGGCGACCTGGGCGAGCAGCAGATCGCCGGCGGCGTGCCCGCGGGCATCGTTCACCGCGGTGAACCCGTCGATGTCGACGACGATGACGCCGGGCACCGGTGGCTCGGCGGCGGCCAGCGCGGCGGCCGCGGCGTCCCGGTCCCGGCTGAACACATCCTGGGCGCGCTGCTCGGCGAAGGCCCGGTTCGGCAGGCCGGTCAGCCCGTCGTGGAAGGTGAGGTGGGTGACCTGGCGGCGCAGCGCCACCTGGGCGCTCATGTCCCTGGCAGTGATCAGCACCAGGTCCGGCTGACCCGGGTCCCGGTACCGGGAGAGGGTGGCCTCGATGTACCGCCAGGTCCCGTCCTCGGCGCGGACCTGGCAGGGGTAGTGGCCCGGCCGATGGGCCTTGCTGTTGATCGCCCGGCGGATCGCCCGCATGCCGGCCGCCCGCTCCTCCGGGTGCAACAGGTCGGCCACCGGCGTGCCGCGCAGCGCATCCGGCGCGTACCCGTAACCGGTCACTGCCTGGCTCGCGTACCTGACCACCCCGTTCGCGTCGCAGAGCAGCACCGCGTCGCTGGTCCGCTCGGCAAGCTGGCGGAACTGCCGGCCCGACTCCTGCCACACCCGTGACCAGGAGTCCACCCGCCAGACCAGGCTGACCACGCGCACCGCGAGGACGGCCGCCATCGTGCCGAGGACCGGGATCTCCACCAGCCCGGTAGGGTGCCCGGCCGCGATCGCCTTCCCCGCGCCCAGCAGTGCCGCGATCGTGGCCGCGGCCGCCGCCGCGGCGGTGGTGATCTCGCGTGCCCCGCCGAGCCGACGGCCCCCGGCCGCCCAGGCGCCGGCCACCCAGGGCGTGAGGCCGAGCAGGACCAGCGCGATGACCTGCGCGGCCAGCGCCCCCGTCCCGGGGCGGGTCCCGGCGACCCGGGCACCCACCGCGAGCGAGTCGCCCGCGGTGATAGCCACCAGGGCAAGATAGGGGGCCACCGCCCGGCGCCCGGCCGTCTGGGCGAGGGGCAGGGTGATCCACAGGATCATCAGGTCCACCAGTGGGTGGACCAGGTCCGCGGCGAACGACGGCCCGGCTCCCGAAGCCGTGTACTCCGCGCTGAACAGGGTCACCCAGCCGATCAGGAACAGCGCCGCGGCCAGCACGTACCCGTCGGTCAGGAAGGCGCCCGCGCTGGCCAGGCCGCGGCCGCGACGGCGCGGGGATGGCGCCTCGGGCGCCGCGCGGCGGGCCGAGGACGCGAGCCCGGCCAGGCCCGCGGCCATCACCGGCAGCACGAGCAGGGACGGGAGGTCCGTGAACGACAGCATCGGGGCAGAACCGGACGTGGCCGGGACCGCCTGGCCGACGACCACGCTGGCGCCGGCCAGCCCTGCCGCGATCGTGAACCAGCGAAAGGCGCGCAGATCTGGCCATGGCTGGCGGGCGGCGCCACGCCACAGGCTCACCGCCGCGCCGAGCGCGGCGGCAAGCACGGTTGCTGTCGCTGCCGAGGTTGCCAGGCTCATGGCAGAACACCCGATGCTCTGAGACGCACCGAGCTGCTCCCTTCCACCGAGTCCCGCTCGCTGTCAGGCTGGTCTGGCCAGTGGGTCGCCTTGTGGGTGGGCCCGCCGTTCAGTAACCGGGCCATGGCCCGTCGTCACGCACAGGGAAAACGCAAAACCGCCGTGCAGCGCGCCCTTGCAACCACACGAACACGGGTCGTCATATCGCTGTGACTTTCACTGTAGGTCTCAAAGGTCACACTTCGATTGAGAGTGCAGCAAGGTAAGGCGGCAGTAACCTCCGGCTGACCTGAACGGCTGCCCGATCATGCCTGTTAGCCGGGCCCGGTTACTGGGAGGATCTGGTCATGACGGAGGATTCGGGGCCCGCCAGCCCCGGCCAGGGCGAAAGTGGCGGCTAATGGCGGACTCGTGGAACAGCGTGCAGATTGTCACCCTGGTGGTAGATGCGCTCACCCCGATCACGGTGGCCGGGCTGGGCGTGTTCTTCGCCCGGGCCAGCCGGCGGATCGAGCAGGTGCAGTGGGCCAACCAGACCGTGGTCACCCACCGGCTGGACATCTTCGGGGAACTAGCGCCCGGCTTGAACCAGTTGCTGTGCTTCGCCACCTTCGTCGGCCGCTGGAAG
>Ga0209166_10003513_pt1 | contig 11274 bp, 10 predicted proteins | sample Coa_R1_3_FD_187151 | JGI IMG/M metagenome (GOLD analysis project Ga0209166, IMG submission 187151) | Surface soil microbial communities from Centralia Pennsylvania, which are recovering from an underground coalmine fire - Coalmine... | ecosystem: Environmental > Terrestrial > Soil >... | reverse complement strand
CGCCAACGCCGTGCTCGGCGCACCGGCGCACGGCGTCAAGGCGAGCCTGCGCAGCCCGTTGATGCTGCCGCGGGTCGCGCTGGTCGACCCGGAACTGACCGTCTCCTGCCCGCCGCGGGTCACCGCTGCCAGCGGTCTGGACGCGCTCACCCAGTGCCTGGAACCGTTCGTGTCGGTCCGGGCCACCCCGCTGACCGACGGCCTGGCCAGACAGGGTCTGCGTCATGCCGCGGCGGGGCTGCGGGCGGCCTGCGCCGATGGCGGCGACCTCCAGGCCAGGACCGACATGGCCCTGGCCAGCCTGCTCGGCGGGATCTCGCTGGCCAACGCGAAGCTCGGCGCCGTGCACGGCCTGGCCGGGGTGGTCGGTGGGACCGCCGAGGTGCCGCACGGGATGGCCTGCGCCGCCCTGCTCGCCCCGGTGATCGAGGCCAACGTGCGAGCGCTGCGTTCGGGGCCGCCGGGTCATCCGGCCCTCGCCCGGTATGCCGAAGTGGCTCAGTTGCTGACCGGCCGCACGGGCGTTGCCGTCGAGGATGGCATCGACTGGATCCGCGAGACGGCCACCCTGCTCGGCGTCCCCCGGCTGAGCACCTTCGGCATCAGGCCCGGGCAGGCCGGTGACATCGCCGCCAAGGCCCTGCGGTCCAGCAGCATGCAGGGCAACCCCGTCCCGCTCAGCCAGGACGACCTGCGCGCCGTGCTGCTGCGCGCGATCTGACCGGGTCAGGACGGGTCGAAGAGGTGCAGGCGGTAGGCCATGGCGGCGGCCTCGCCGCGCGAGGCCACCTGCAGCTTGCCGAGGATGTTGGAGACGTGCACGCTGGCGGTCCGGTGCGAGATGAACAGCTCGGCCGCGATCTCGCGGTTGCCGCGGCCGGCCGCGACCAGCCGGAGCACCTCCTGTTCGCGTGCGGTGAGACCGAATGGAACCGTGCCCTCGCCGGGCTCGCTGCCGGTGCCGTCCAGGCGGATCCGCGCCCGCCGGGCCAGCTGGCTGATCTGCTGCCGCAACGAGCCGGCGGCGAGCTGGGTGGCCAGCCCGGCCGCTCGCCGCGGCAGCTCGAACAGCCGCGCCCTGGCGGTCTGCGGGTCGGCCGCCGAGGGTGGCACGCCGAACTCCGGCAGCAGCGCCGCCAGTTCGCCTGAGCCCGGGCCCGGCAGCAGCGCGGCCACCTCGGTGGCGCCCCGTTCGCAGATCAATTCGCGCAGCGCCGCGGTGAACGGTGCATAGGGCAGGCCCGCCGAACTGCTGCCCGAGCGGATCACCCTCGACGAGTGGGGCTACCCCATCGTCTCCGCGGAGCCCGTCCCCGCAGCCCTGCGCGCCCATGCCCGCCGCGCGGTCACCGACTGCCCGGCCCTGGCGCTACTGCTGGAACGTACCGGCTGACCGGTGGGGATCCACGCACCGTTAATCCGGAATTAGATCGTCCGGAATAGTCGCTAACCTGCGCTCATGGACACTGACCCGATCTTGCGCGAGCCACCGGTGGCGGGTTCTGAGGCCAGCACGCTGCTGGGCGCCCTGGAACGTCAGCGCCGCTATGTGGCATGGAAATGCGGCAATCTCGACTCGGCGGGCCTGCGCGCCACCCTCGGCCCATCGACCATGACCCTGGGCGGCCTGCTCAAGCACCTGGCCCTGATCGAGGACCACTACTTCCTCGTCAAGCTGCACGACCGCAAGTACAGCCCGCCCTGGGACGCCATCGACTGGGATGCCGACCCCGACTGGGAATGGCGCACCGCGGCCGATGACACGCCGGAACAGCTCATGAGCCTGTGGCAGGAATCGGTGGCCCGCTCCCGCGCCGCCGTGGCCGAGGCGATGGCCGACGGCGGGCTGGACCGCCTCGCCGCGCGGCGCTGGCCGGACGGCCGGGCACCGAGCCTGCGCCGCCTGCTCATGGACATGATCGAGGAATACGCCCGCCACGTCGGCCACGCCGACCTCATCCGCGAATCGGTCGACGGCCTCACCGGGGAGGATCCCGAAGACTAGATCCACCGCGCCGTTCCGGCGCTTTCGAAAGAAGCATCCAGGCGTGCTGCCGGGACCGTGGTTCGCCGTCATCTCCGGTACTGCCCGGGCGCGGGCCTCGCATAGGGTGAGGATGTCCGGAATGTCCTCCAGGCGAAGGGTGGAAACGGGTGACTGGTCTGCTCCTGGCTGGCTTTGCTGGTGCGCTGCTCGCTCTCTTCGCGGCGGATCGCGTCGTCAAGGCAGTGACACGGGCCCGCCGGCGGCGCGTGATGCGCGCCCGGCTGGCCGCAGCCGCCGTGAGAGCCGAGAGACAGCAGGCGCAGCACCAGGCGTCGGTGCGCGCCAGCAAGGCGCTGACCTCCGTCATTCCGGCCATTCAGCGGCCGCCGATCACCATTCCGGGCATGTCGCCGCGGGCCGGGGCGCGGCCCAGGAACCGCAGGGAATCCCCGGCCAGCACCGGGCCGCAGGCCACGCATCCGGGCCGCAGGCCCGCCCGCGCCGGCGAGCAGCACGCCCATCCCCGTGACCGGGCAACGCGCAACTGACCGGCCGGCGCTCGCCAAGGTCGCGGCCGGCCGGTGATCCGGCCGACGGCGGAACCGCGCGCCGCTGCCCACCGGCCACAACGCCAGGAGTGTGCCTGTCTGCTGTTAAACGTCCGCTTACAGTGGGAACGATTGGCGGCATGCTGCTGACGGGCGGGTGGGCACGGCTGGCGCGGCGGTGGCTGGCTGGGCTGTTGTTGCTCATCCTGTCGGCGGCTGCCGCGATCGCGGTCGCGTTGCAGGTAACGCCGCTGCAGAGGGTCGTCGTAGCCGGTCAGATGATCGAGGTCGGAGCCAGTGCCCCGGACCTCAGCCTGTCCGGCCCCGGCGAGGTGGACCTGTTCGGCCAGGCGCTGCCGACCGACCAGCGGTTCACCGGCCCGGTCCGGCCCCGGCTGCAACTTTCCCAGATCACCATCAACAGCGAGCTGACCACGTTCGTCGAAGGCAACCACCCGGCCGGAGCACAGCGCCGCCTCGGCGCCAGTCTCGCCTCCGGCTGGAAGAGCTATTTCGCCTGGGAGACGGTGATCGCCGGGGCGGGTGCGCTGGTCCTGGTCGGCGCCGTCGCGGGCTGGCGCCGTCATGGGCTGCGCAGCACGCTCCAGTTGCTGGCCGCCGGCCTGGTGGTGACCGAGGCGATCAACCTGGGCGCCATCATGATCACCGCTTACTCGGCGCCCGCCGTGCTGCGCCAGGTGCACTCGCTCAGCGCGCTGGTCGGCAGCCAGTCCCATCCGCCGCCGATCCGCCCGGCCGGCCGCCCGCTGCCCGGCGTCCAGGCCGTGGTGATGGGCGACTCCACCGCCGCTGGGGCCGGGCTGACGCCGGTGCCCGGCGCCTCGACCTCGGCCAGGGCCTGCGGCCGCAGCGCCGACTCCTACGCCGCCGACCTGTCCGCCGCGGACGGCTGGAAGGTGCTCAACCTCGCCTGCGACGGCGCCACGATCACCAACGGCATCCTGGGCTCGCAGATCCACGACGGCCAGCGCCTGCCGCCGCAGCTCGCCGTCGAGGAGCAAGCCAAGAACGCCCAGGTGATCATCGTCAGCGTCGGTGCCGACGACCTTGACTGGGCCGCCCAGGTCCGCTACTGCGCGATCGCCGCGCACTGCGACGACCGCGCCACGACCGCGTACTTCCAGCAGCAGCTCGCCTCGTTCAGCAAGAACTACCTCGACCTGCTGAGCCGCCTGGCCGCCCTGCCCAGCCACCCGCAGGTGCTCATCAACCGTTACTACGACCCGTTCGGCTCGCAGCCCGGCTGTCTCAGCCAGGTCGGCCTGACCGCCGCCAACCTGGCGACGCTGACCTCCCGGCTCAACACGCTGAACGACGTGCTGGCCTCAGGCGCCGCCCAGTTCGGCTTCTCCGCGCCACAGCCAGACTTCGCCGGCCATCAGATGTGCACGCAGCAGCCTTACGTCCAGGGCGTGGACGCCGCCGCTCCGTTCCACCCCACCGTGGAAGGCCAGCTAGCCATCGCCCTGGCCGACCAGGCGGCCCTGCACGCGCCAGGTGCCACCGCCCCTGGCGCCTGATAGAAAGGCGCGCTTGGTGCCGGGCCGGCCCGGAACAGCACCTTGAGCCCGAGGCCGTCCACCCAGAACCGTTCGGCCGCGGCGAGGTCACGGCTCGGCCGGGCGATACGCAGGTGAGTTGCCCTCATACCCGGCAAGATAGCCTTCGGCGTTATGGTGGAGCGCCTCGACCCATTGGTCGCCGCGCCGCCCGCGTTCGAGACGGCGGCGGCCCAGCAGATCCTCAGCGGAACCTTCGGCCTGACCGGGTCCCTGACCCTGCTGGCCGGCGAACGCGACCAGAACTTCCGCGTCGACACTCCCGATGGACAGCGCTTCCTGCTCAAGATCTCCAACCCCGCGGACGGCCTGGCCACCATTGACATGCAGACAGCGGCGCTGCGGCACATCGAGCAGGCGGATCCCGGCCTGCCGGTCATGCGCACCCTGCCGGCCACGGCGGGGGAGCCGTGGACCGAGGTCACCGGTCCGGACGGCCGGAGCTACCCGGTGCGGCTGTTCACCTTCCTCACCGGCGGGACAGTCCCGGACTCCTCGCTCACCAGCGCTGCGCTGCGCTCCTTCGGGCAGACGGCCGCGCGCCTGGGCCGGGCGCTGCGTGGCTTCTTCCACCCCGCGGCCGACTACGAGATTCTGTGGGATCTCAGCCACCTGCTCAAGCTCCGCCCGCTGCTGGCCCATCAGCCCGACGAGGTGCGCCGGGCGCAGATCGGCCGGGTGCTCGACCGGTTCGAGACCCGGGTCACCCCGGCCGTGCCCGGCCTGCGCGCCCAGGTGATCCACGCCGACATGAGCCTGGGCAACGTACTGTTCGATGATGGTCTGCGGATCAGCGGGATCGTCGACTTCGGCGACATGACCCATGCCCCGCTGGTGTTCGATCTGGCCGTCGCCATCGCCGATGTGCTGTACCACAGGGACGACGCCATCGACGCCGCCGAGGCGATGATCGCCGGCTACATCAGCGTCACCCCGCTGGAGGACGGTGAGGCCGAGCTGCTCGCCGACCTGGTGGCGGCCAGACTCGCCATGGCCACCACGATCATCACCTGGCGGCGCGGGCTGCATCCGGATCACGCCAGCCTCACCCGGCCCGGCAACCAGGCCTTCTTCGACGCCGTCGAGGCAGCCGGCATCGACGAGGTCACCCGGCGCTTCCGTGACGCCTGCCGCGGTCTGCCCTACCGCCGGTCCGCGACCCCCGAACTCCGGGAACGCAGGCGGCGGGCGCTGCCCCGGTCGCCGCTGTTCTACTCCGAGCCGGTGCACCTGGTCCGCGGCGAGGGCGTCTGGCTGTTCGGTGCCGACGGCCGGCGCTACCTGGACTGCTACAACAACGTGGCGGTGGCCGGCCACGCCCACCCGCGGATCACCCGGGCGATAGCGGCCCAGCAGCGGTTGCTCGCCACGCACAGCCGCTACCTGCACGAGGCCATCGTCGATCTGGCCGAGCGGCTCAGGTCGACCCTCCCGCCCAGCCTGGATGCCGTCATGTTCGTCAACTCCGGCAGCGAGGCGAACGACCTGGCCTGGCGCATCGCCCGCGCCGCCACCGGCCGGTCCGGCGCGATCGTGACCGAATGCGCCTACCACGGCCTGACCGAGGCCACCCACGCCCTGTCCGCCGAGGTCTGGTCAGACGCCGGCCGCCCGGCTCACGTGGCCACGGTTCCGGCTCCCGACTCCTACCGCGGCGTCTACCGCAGCGACGACGAAAACTGGCCGCAGCGGTATGCCGCCCACATCGACGGCGCGGCCCGCTCCCTTGCCAGCATCGGCCTGGCCGCGATGTACGCCGAACCGGCCTGCACGGCCGATGGCATCCTGGTCCCCCCGCCCGGCTACCTGCGGGAGGTGGCCCGCCGGGTACGGTCCCAGGGCGGCCTGCTGGTGGCGGACGAGGTGCAGGCCGGTCACGGCCGGACCGGCGTGCACCTGTGGAGCTCCCAGGCGACCGGGATCGAACCCGACATGGTCGTCATGGGCAAGCCGATGGGCAACGGGTTCCCGGTTGCCGCCCTGGTGGTCCGCTCCGGCCTGCTCGGCGCGATCCCCGAGCGGACCGAACTGTTCAGCACCTTCGGCGGCAATCCGGTGGCCGGCGTGGCCGCCCTGGCCGTCCTGGACGTCATCGAGGAAGAAGGCCTGGTGGCCAACGCCGCTGAGGTTGGCGCCTACCTGAAGCAGGGCCTGCTGAAGCTGGCCGGCTCCCACCCGGTCATCGGCGACGTCCGCGGCATCGGCCTGTTGTCCGGCGCCGAACTCGTCACCGACCCGGCCACCCGCGAGCCAGCCACCGCCCTGGCCCGCCGGGTCACCGACGCCATGCGCGACCGTGGCGTCCTGCTCGGCGCCACCGGCCCGGCCGGAAACGTCCTGAAGATCCGCCCGCCCCTGGTCTTCCAGCGCGAGCACGCCGACCTCCTGCTCACCACCCTGGACGAGGTGCTCGCCGCGGTGCGGTGATCACGCGCGTATCGGGAAGCACGTCAAGGTGACCCTGACCCGCGCGGGGGGCGTGTACACCGGCCGGGCCAAGGCCACCATTATCAGCTGCGGAACCGGGTCCGGCATGGTCCCGGATCCGAACGCTGACGTTCCGCATCACCCTGACCGGTGCACAGATGGACGGCCAGTCCTGGGAGGCAGGCTCCTGGCGCGGCACCCTGCTGGTCCTCGCGCCCTACGCCTCATCGAGCACGGCCTACTGCGATCCCTTCCGTGCCGCCACCTCGATATCCGGGCTCACACCGGCCGCCGGCGGCTGAGACCCCCAGCGTTGACTGTGTCTAATTGCGAGATCAGAGGCGGGCCGGCCGCGTGTTCAGATAGACCGCATGACGACCGCGGCCGGGTGGGTGCACGCGTGCCGTGACCCCGCTCGCCCGGCGGGGATGGGCAAGCGCCTGCCGGCCGCTCTCCCGCGCGGCATGGTCCAGCCATGACCACGGTGGGCGAAACTTCCGCGGCCGGCTACATCACGCTGCAACAGGTGCGGTCGCGGGGCTGGTTCCGTGGCGCGGCCGGCCTGCTCGGGCCTGCCTTCGTGGCCTCGGTGGCCTACGTCGACCCCGGCAACTTCGCCACCAACTTCGCCGGCGGTGCCCAGCACGGCTACGAGCTGGTCTGGGTGATCGTGATGGCCAGCCTGATGGCCGTCCTGGTGCAGTACCTCACCTCCAAGGCCGGGCTGAGCACCGGCCGCAGCCTGCCCGAGCTGTGCCGGGAGCGGTTCGGCCGCCGGGTGAACGTGCTGCTCTGGCTCCAGGCCGAGGTGGTCGCGATGGCGACCGATCTGGCCGAGTTCGTCGGGGCGGCCGTGGGGATCAACCTGCTGTTCGGCATCGCCCTGTTCCCGGCCGGCCTGATCACCGCGGTGGTCGCGTTCGTGATCCTGGGCCTGCAGGCGCGCGGCTACCGTCGCTTCGAGCTGGCGATCATCGCGCTGCTGTGCCTGGTCGGGCTGGGTTTCGTGTACCTGTTCTTCGCCGCCGGCGGGCAGAGTTACCCGCGGATCGCGGCCGGCCTGGTGCCACGCCTGGGTGGCGGTGACACGCTGGGCCTGACCGTCGCGATCATCGGCGCGACCGTGATGCCGCACGTCGTATACCTTCACTCCGCCCTGCAGAGTGGCCGGGTCCGGGCGGCCGGGGCCGAGGAACGCCGGACGCTGCTGACCTACAACAAGTGGGACTGTGTCGTCGGCCTGGGCCTGGCCGGGCTGGTCAACCTGGCCATGCTCTGCATCGCCGCGGCACTGTTCCACCGCAACGGGCTGACCGGCATCAGCCAGCTCGGGCCGGTGCACGCCCACCTGGCCACCCAGGTCGGCGGCGCCGCCGCATTGGCCTTCGGCGTCGCGCTGATGGCCTCCGGCCTGTCGTCCTCCAGCGTGGGCACCTACGCCGGCCAGGTCGTCATGGCCGGCTTCATGAACTGGCGGATCCCGCTGCTGGCCCGCCGTGCTCTGACCATGGCCCCGTCGCTGATCATCCTGGCGCTCGCGGTCAACACCAGCCAGGCGCTGGTCCTCTCCCAGATCGTGCTGTCCTTCGGCATCCCGTTCGCGCTCATCCCGCTGCTGCTCATCACCCGCGACCCGATCATCATGACCGACATGCCCAACCGCACCCTGACCACCACCCTCATGACCGCCACCACGGTGATCGTCACCGGCCTGAACGCAGGCCTCCTCTACACCGCCTTCCGCGGCCTGGTCTGACGCATCAGGAAACGGTGGCAGGCACTCAGCGGGTTACCGGCGGACCGCGCTGAGGGCGAAGTTCCCGGCTAGCCGGGCCAGGTCCGGGACGCCGAGGCCGGTGCCCAGGTTGCAGGCCTGGCCGGGGGTGGCGGTGTAGTAGATGTTGTCGTTGCTGGTGCCGGTGGTGCCCAGCGGGGTGAATGGCGATCCGGGCTGGACGGCGAGCCGGTAGATGGCCGGGTTCCAGAATCCGGTGCGCCCGCCGACGTAGGAGTCGATGACGGCGGCCGAGCCGTTCAGTTGCGGTGCGGCGAAGCTGGTCCCGCCCTTGCGGCCCTGCAGGGCACCATCGGGTTACTGCGGGTCGTAGATCTCGTAGCCGGCGAACGGGTCGGCGTCGGTGGCCAGGTCGGGGACCGCGCGGCCGGTGCCGCGAACCCGGCCGCCAGCACGCAGGCCGCACCCGCCGCCATCAGGGCCGCTGGCCGCGGCCGCTTCGCCGTCTGTGAGGGTGTCACTGTTCCTCCGGGTGGGTTGAGGGGCTCGCCGTCCGTAACGGAACGCTATGGACGCGGCCGGGCCGGAGGCAGCCGGCTAGCACCCGTCTTCGCCTGGGGGATGCCCCCCACCACCCTTGGGGGTGGGGTTTTCCGGGCAGGTGTGTGCGTTCCAGGGCCGGGAGTCCTCCGGAGCCTGTACAGTATTTACAGAGTTGTAGAAGTAAGCGATGGCGGCGACGGTGGGGATTGCCGCGCGGAGGCCCAGACATGCAGAGCTTTCTCGTCCATCACGGCTATGCCGCGGTGATCCTGCTCGCCTTCATCGAGGCGTGCTGCATCCCGATCCCGTCCGAGGTCACCTTCGGCTTCGCCGGAGTGCTGGCCTACCAGGGACATCTCAACCTGCCGCTGATCATCATCCTTGGCACGCTGGCCGAGCTGGCCGGTTCGTACGTCTCCTACACAGTGGGGCGGGTGGCCGAGCGGCCGGTGATCGAGCGGTTCGGCCGGTACGTGCTCATCACCAAGGCGGATATCGACCGGGCCGAGCGGTTCCTGACCGGGCGCGGCGCCTGGGCTATCCCGGTGGGCCGGGCAGCGCCGCTGGTGCGCGCGTTCACCTCGCTGGTGGCCGGCTTCGCCGGGGTGCGTGCGCTGCGGTTCGGCGTGCTCAGCCTGATCGGCACGCTCATCTATGCGACGGCCATCTCCAGCATCGGGTACGCGGTGGGCTCGGCCTGGAACAAGGTCTATCACGACCTGTCGCTGGCCGGCTACGCGATCGCCGTGCTGATCGTGGCGGCCATCGTTGCCTTCGTCATCTACCGGGTCCGCGAGCTGAGGCGCGAGTCAGCCGAGTCCCTGTACGACGAGCCGGCCCCCCGCCCGGCGCGCAACGGCGCTCACCGCCGTTAGCCTGGCAAACCAGCCGCGCCAGAACCCGGCACGGCCAGGTCCGGCGCGGCCCGGCGGTCATGGGTGGGTGAGCGGGTCGATTCGGTCTCGCCGGCCGGGCTGCCAGGCCTGCCCACCCGGCGCGAGTTGTGCGTGACCACCGGGTTCTGTGACACCGTTAATGAAGTGCGCGGCAGCCCCGCACGACCAGGCCGGCGGCCGTGGTTATTCCGGGCCGTTCGCGGGCTTCTCCCAGACCGAGACGTGCTGGCGGCTTTCGCTGCCGAAGGGCTCCCGGGTCCAGCCGTCCCATCGCTCCCGCAACCGCAGCCCGGCAAGCTGAGCCATCAGGTCGAGCTCGGCGGCCCACACATACCGGAACGGATAGCGGGTGTATTCGCACCGGCCGTCGGTGATCTCGATGTAGTTCGAGCTCATTGCCTGCGTGGCGACGTCGTAAACGTCGACCGACCACCGGTCCGGGCCCACCTGGAACGGGATGGCGTCCTGCCCGGGTGGCAGCCGGCGCAGGCCGGGAACCATGACCTCGATGAGGAAACAGCCGCCCGGCTCCAGGTGAGCGGCGACGTTGCGGAAGCAGGACACCTGCGCCTCTTGCGTGGTCAAGTTCATGATCGTGTTGAAGAGCAGGTAGACGAGACGGAACGTCCCGTCCGCACGGGTGGTCGCGAAGTCGCCGATCGTGACGCCGATCGCCTCGCCACCCGGCTTGGCCCGCAGCCGGGCCACCATCGCACTGGACATGTCGATGCCGTGCACCGGGACGCCGCGGCGGGCCAGTGGCAGGGCGATGCGCCCGGTCCCGATGCCAAGCTCCAGTGCCCGGCCGTCACCGGCCAGCTCGGCCAGCACCTCGACCACCGGGTCCACGCTGGCCGGCTCGAACATGCCCGCCATCGACTCGTCGTAGCGCGCCGCGACCTTTGGCCCGAAGTAACCGTTGGTGTCACTCACGGCCAGACCGTATCGCAGGCGGTCCGGCCGGCGGTCTTACGGGCAGGTAATGACCTGCTTCGGGGTGGGGGTGAACGCGACGGAGAGGCGGGCCGGATCCCCGTTCGCGGCCAGGCCGGGCGCTGGCCGGCTCAATTCGGGGCAGTGATCCGGAGTAAACCCGCACACTCCGGGTAGGGCAAATCATATTCGCCTAGCCGATTATATTGGGCGGAGGAAGGACCGCAACTCGAAAGGGAAGGAGGCACCAGCCATGGTGTCAACCCTGATGAGCAACCGGGACACGGCCACGCTGGAGGTCTGCAGGACCTGTCAGCAATCTTGTGAGTCGTGCGCCTACGACTGCTGCGCCGGTGGCCCGGACATGGCAACCTGCACCCGGGTCTGCCTGGACTGCGCGAGCATATGCGCCACAACCGCAACCCTGATCGCCCGTGGCTCGCCGTGGGCTGCTGCCATGGCCACGCTCTGCGTGTCGGCCTGCGAACAGTGCGCGGCCGAGTGTGGCAAGCACGACGACCCCGACTGCCAGGAATGCGCGGCCACCTGCCGGCGCTGCGCCGAGCAATGCCGGTCCCTGGCGGCATCCACGTCCTAGCCGTCCATCCAGTCCGCCTGGCCGGCC
>Ga0209166_10003512_pt1 | contig 11276 bp, 11 predicted proteins | sample Coa_R1_3_FD_187151 | JGI IMG/M metagenome (GOLD analysis project Ga0209166, IMG submission 187151) | Surface soil microbial communities from Centralia Pennsylvania, which are recovering from an underground coalmine fire - Coalmine... | ecosystem: Environmental > Terrestrial > Soil >... | reverse complement strand
CGGAAAGCCTGTCGCCGGAAGAGAAGGAGCAAATGCGCCAGAAGTTGGGCGTCTCAACCAAGCCCCAAAGGGCCTCGTCGAGCACACAACAGGTGACGAAGACCACGACGCAGCAATAAGAAACGGTGGCGGGATTCCTGCGGGTTTCATGAACGTGCCGGGACACGGGGATTATAAAATGTTCCACGATCCTGAGACGGGATCGACGCTCGTATTTAAGCCGCACGAAGCTATTACACCACAAACGGTTGGCAAGAAAATGGTGGCTTCTCGCGCTGAGTTCGAGGCCGGAAAACGCCGTGAGGCTGCGCGTGCGGCTCAACCACAGCAGTCGGCTGAAAGGCCGATGGAAGAAGAACCGGAGATGGAGCGTTTGCGCCGTTTGTCCGGTGCAGTAAAGACGCCGGAAGCTGTCGCAGCCGAGGCCGCTGAACAAGCGAAGACCGCGTACAAGAGACGTCCTCTTGAGTTGCGTCCGCTTGAGCAAGTCGCTGAGACTAAAACGCAATCGCAAAAAGAAGAAACGCCGACAAGCAGGTTGATTGAAAAATTCGGCACGACTGACAAACCTTTGGAAGCTGGGATGATTTTACCGAAAGGTGAAATGGTTCCTTTGAAAGGGACTCACGGCGATATGCTTCTGCAAGCAGGTTTGGCTGGAAAAACAGGTTATGCCAAGGACATACCTAAAGAGCTAGAAAACTTTTTGAATAGCGAGCAAGTGGTTCGTACTAGATACCGCTCCACTCGCGGAGGCCCAGAAGTAGTTTTTTCTGTACCTAAGCAAGGCGTAACTTCAGAGCAGATTGAACAAATCAAGAAATCGGTCGGCAGCCTGCGCAACGGAAATGTCGTTATGGAAATTTCCGAGGGCAAGGGAAAATCGACTAAGAAAGAGTTCGCTCGTGTCTCGGACGTTGAGCCGATGCTGAAAGAGATCGGCGCTCATCCAGACGTGAAGTTGCAGCCGCGTCAAAACGCTCCTGCGCAAGCAGTGGCCGAGGGGGCAGACAAGTATAACGAGAAGGCGGGACGCCCCGCAATCGACGCGACTGTCAAGTCGCACAGCGCAGAGTTTGCAAAGCGCGTAGCCGACGCATTCGACGCAATGAAGCATGAACCGAACAATCCAGAAGTTCGTAAGTCGTATGACGCGATGGCGAACGAAGTGCGTAAGCAGTGGGACTACGCCACGAAAGAAATGGGCGTGAAGTTCGAGCCGTGGACGAAAGAGGGGCAGCCGTACGCCAACTCGAAAGAGATGGTGAACGACGTTCGCGATAACAAGCACTTGTATTTCTTCCAAGGCGGCGACGTCAAGTCAGAATCTCCGATGGCGAAGGTTGACCCGGAGACGGGCTTGAGCTACAATGACATGTTCCGCGCCGTCCATGATTTGTTTGGACACGCGGCTCACGGATTCGAGTTCGGGCCGAAGGGCGAGGAGAATGCGTATCTAGTTCATCGTCAAATGTTCCCTGCGGAAGCAGTTCCTGCGCTAACCTCGGAAACACGCGGACAGAATTCCTGGGTGAATTTCGGAAAGCATCTGCGCGGAGCTAGCGGCGAAGTCGCAAAGAAGGGCGAAGAGGGTTACGTTCCTCCATCACAACGACCGTACGCAGAACAAAAGGTCGGATTGTTGCCGGAAGAATTTCACGGCACTAAGCCGCCAGAAGGTCCGAAGGGCGGAAAAGAGGTTACACGCACTCAACAGCTAGCAGAAAAGATCGGAGCAAAAGTCGTTGGATCAGTTGCCACGGGAGAGACAAGCTCTGATGCCTATGGTATCGAACGCGGCCCAAAAGACCTAGATTTGCGCATTGACGGCAAGTATGACTCTAAAAAAGTCGAAGCAGCGATGCGCGAGGCTGGATACGAACCTGTCGGTAGCTCTCTTGTTTCACCGGAAGAGGCGAAGGAGTCTGGCAAACCGTTTGGTTCTGGGTGGAATCGTGCCGAACATTTCAAGCATACTGAAACAGGAAAAAAGATCGACGTATGGCACGATGAGCCATCAGAAGAAGGAGACTATACACCAGAGCAAAAAAGATTTACGTCTCAAGTAGAATCGAAATACAAGTTGGCTGGCGATAAAGTAGACGGTCGTGTCGTTCGAGAGCACGTTCCGAATTTTGATTCTATAAACGCCACTTTGGGGCTATATCCGGGCGCGTATGATGTTCTTGATGGCGTTCGAGAAGTTCCAATGTCAGAATTCAGTGACCTAGGAAGTAAAACACCAAGGACTGCTGCGCTAGCAAAACAGATAGAAAAGTCAGGTGAATTGAACCCTCTCATCGTAGGAGAAGACTCAAAAGGCCCGTATATAATCGAAGGTAGTCATCGCTTTGATGCTTTGCGTCAGTTGGGTGCAAAATCTTTCCCAGCGATTGTAGCTGTCGATTTAACTAAAGAGGGTATGGGCACGAAGCCACCAGAAGGCCCGAAGGGTGGAAAGGATTGGACGAAAGACGTAACTGAAAAACCGTTCGGCGGCGTTAATCCGAACAACCCCGAGGCCCCAAGCAAGACGTACGGCTTCGAGATTGCCCCTGAGCACCGCCACAGTCCACAAGCGTTGACTGCGGATGAAGCGCGTGCGTACGCGGAGCGTCCTGATGTCAAGGCGGCTTTGGCGGCGCACCCAGACGTTAAGCTGGGTTGGGACACGACGACGCAAGGCCCGGAGTTGAACATTGGCGCGTCGACCGACAATCTTGAGACCGCGAAAAAGATCGCGGGTAAGTTGGATCAGCGTGCCATCGTCAATACGAAGACAGGCCAGGAAATTCCAGCAGGCGGTAAGGGAGAGCGCACCTCGTTCCCAGAGTATCCTCTCGCGGATCGTTTGAAGGATTTGAATGCGGGTAAGCTAGAAAAGGCTGCGCCGACAAAACTTGTGAACGACGCTCGCGATCTCTTTCCAGAAAGCAACGAGGAAGACGAAAGATCGTACGTTGAACCGGATGGCCGTTTTCGTTCGGTGATGGATCAAGATCATTTTGGTGTAAGTGAACTTTATTCAGATCAAGACCTTGGTGACGAATACGCGATCAATAAGTTCATGAATGACACTGGGTGGTTGCGTACTGGAAAATACGAACAGTCGTTTTTGATACACGGCGGTGAAAAAGCCCCGACAGCGGATCAAATCTCGGCTGCGATTAAACAACGTCGCTATTGGAACCCGGAGATCACGGATAAAATCATGATCGCGACTCCGTACGGTTCGAAGGATTTGACCGACACGGCTACCCCAGGAGATATTCGTCGAACGATTGAACAGCTTTATAAACTGAAAGAAGAGCCAGAAAGATCGTTTTCGGTGACCAATAGTTTGCGCAGCGGTGGGCCTCTTAACATCGCTTCTGATGCAGGAGAAATAAGTCTTGAGCCAGTACAGGGAGAAAAGGCTCTTTATGTATCTGGAATTGAGGTCAACGAAGAGCACAGAGGAAAGGGTGAAGGTCAAGCTTTGTACGATAAGGCGATCCAAATGGCTAAAAAGATGGGCTACAAAGAGTTTTACTCATCCAATGACGCCAATCGTACCGAAGACGCCAACAGGGCATGGAAACGTCTCGCTCAAAGATATCCAGTTGAGGATGTTGGTGGTGCTTTTTCCATTGATCTTAGCAAAGTTGCAATAGGCAAGTTAGAACAAGCTGCGCCGAAAGAGGAAGGCTCAGAATTAGTTGATAAAGCAAAGAAACTGTTTCCAGTAGTTAAAGAGTCGAAAGGAGAGTTATCTCCGTTTGTATTTCCTGATGGAACCGGAATAAGAGAAAATTTGGATATAGCACGCGGAGATACTCATGGTGACATGGTGTCTGCTATTCGTGGAGGCGATGAATTCGATCCCGCGAATGCTTCTTCGGGAGAAGAGTCCATAGGAGATTTTATAGAAAAAACTGGCGCTATTCGCGTATTTCCTCGCGAAGAAGCAAGCATAGGAATTCAGATAGGTTCTAAACCGATAACCAATTCTCAACGCTCGCTCCTTACAAAGGATGTACGAAAAGAGCAATATGATTCTGTAGCCATAGAACGTCGTTTACCGAATGGAAAGTACAAATCAGAGGTATTAGAAATTCCTACGATAAACGACCTTCATAAAGCAATAGATCGTATTCAAAAAATAGAAACCTCAACCGTTTCTTCGAAAGAGGAAGAAGGTTTCGAATTCGGTGCTAACGCAGCCGGAACCGCCGATGAGCAAAAAGGAATAGTCTCGACTGCGGTTCCTTCAGGTAAGAACGCTATCGCTAATCCGCATGAAGAGTATACTCACGTTGGCATGAATACGGTGACGCCGGAAACGATGAAGAAGATAGCCGACCGCGTTCGTGAGATGCCGGGGTTCAAGTATACGAGCAACGTAAAAGACCCAGAGAAAGTGGTCAATCAGTACGTCGAGCAAGCCAAAAACAATCTGAAGTATCTTTACAACAGCGTTCCTGAAGAGACGAGAGACGCGCATGCTAAGTGGTATGAAAGTGCTAACACAATTGTCGACCGTCTATCAACGAAGTACGGTAAGACGGCTAAGCAGGGCGCTGGAGTGCTCGCTGCTATGTCTCCGCAGAAAGATTGGAACATGAACGTCGGCTTGGCTGAACGTTTGATGGACATCTATCACACGAAGAGGAACGAGTCTTTGTCGCCCGAAGCCAAGGCTAAGGGCAAGGAACTCGGGTTAGGTGGTCTAGTCGGAATGCTCGGTGATCGCAAGCTAGAAGACCTGACGGAACCATTGGCAAAAGCGGCTTTCATTAGGCTCTGGGACGAAGCACACAACGACCGTTCATTCAAAGAGATCGATCCTGCAACCGGAGACTACAAAGACTTTGTCAAAAATGACTCGGGAGAAAATTTCAAAATTGCGTGGGGCAGCATGAATGAAATCGCTAAAGCGGTTTCGATTTTAGAAGACGGCAGCCGAGAAAATATCAGCAAAAATCTTGGCATGTCGCACAAAGTTCGAAATTTCTACAACAACGTTCTCGACCCGAATAACCTAGGCGGTCATGTAACGGTAGACACGCACGCAGTTGCTGCGGCTCACATGCGCCCATTGGGCGGAGCAGACCCCGAGGTTATGTACAACTTCGGTCGAGTGAAAGCAGCCAAAACTGGATTGAACGGTATGTACGCGGTGAATGCCGAAGCGTATAGACGTGCCGCCGCAGAACTTGGTGTTCAACCCCGCCAGCTTCAATCGATTGTGTGGGAAGAGGTTCGCAAAATGTTTCCTTCGGAGTTAAAGAAGAGTGAGGCTTCAAAAGGTGTAATCAACGACATTTGGTCTTCGTACACGAACGGAGACATGTCCTTGAAGCAGGCTCAAGACAAGGTTCGTCAAGAAGCAGCTAGACTTTGGGAAAATATCAAGCGTAACAAACCGGAGCCAAGTCGTCAGCAAGGTTTCGATTGGGAGAGCATGGTGTCTCCTTCTAAATACGCCAACATATCGGGGAACCCAGATGTGACGCAAGGTGGCCTTGAAGCGTTGGCAGGAAAGTAGGATCAAATGGTCGATTACGTAAAAAAGTACATGGAAAAGAACGACATCCCGTTGACTCGGGAGTCGTACATTAAACTCAACTGGCCGGGAGTCGATCCCAAGAAGCCTCTTCCTGCGGAACTCGAAGCGGAGTTGCCGGAAGAGTTTCAAAACAGGAATTGACACAGCAGTAGTTAATTAAAGTCGGGCGAAAAACACAGTCCCCCTACGTTTTTCGAATTTACCCAGACAAGGATTTGGATTATTTGTATGTCGCAGCAAACGTCGAACACAGCAACAATCGGGGAATTTCAAACAAGAGGGGACGATTTTCTTCACTTGAAGAGCGCACAAGGGGCTGCTCTCGGTGGCATAGACAACACAGGAGTTCCTTACGGAAGTCTTGCACAAGGCGGGAGTGGGGGGGGGGGGCTTACCCCGCCGCCAACTAAGGCTCTTTATGTCGATAGCGGTCGCACTGATTCGTATACTGCGGATGGGTCGCTACTGAAGCCGTTCAAGACTATCGTGGCTGCGGTGAACCAGATTATCGCGAACGGAGATAATTCAGCGTCCGTGCCATATCTTATCGACATTGTGGGTCCGGGCACCTACAACGAAACAATCGACTTGGGAAACGCCGCGATTGTTAATCTTATTATGGACGGACACGGTAGTGTGATTGATTCTTCCGCGTCTGGTGATTCACTCAAGTCAACCGCGAATAACACGGGATTTGCAAGGTGTGTGATTCAGAATCTGACGTTTCAAACAACAGGGGCGTCAGGCAACGCTTTGAATTTTCAATGCCCAACGAATAACGGCGGTTTGGGTTCGAGCACACTGCTTTTCATAAATTGTTTTTTCAACGCCACTGGTGGCGGAACTTCGAAGTCCCTTTTGCTTAACAACGTGGTGAACATAGAATGGCACGATTGCGCGTTCGTCGGGTCAGTATCTATGACAAACGTCAACCTTGCTTCCGTGGTTGGTGGAGTAGGGCTGTCTCAAGCCGCTGCGCCAACAACAACGCTCGTTACAAATAACGGATTGCCGACTCCGAGTGGCGGTTTCAGTGGAACTATTTTGCAAACCCTTTATACCGTATGGAGCGGAAATATAACGATAGATGCTCTTTCCACATTTGCAGATCAGTTTTCTAAAGACGTGGCTCGTGGCGGCACTATGACCGTCAATGGTACCTACCTGTCTGAACAATCTGTGGTCAGAGGCAACATCGTTGTCAATAGCGGAGGAACGTATATTCCTCGTGTGGGGGCAGGCATTTTCTCAGGGACATTGACGATCAATTCAGGCGGGAGCCTTGCGCCGACCGGAACGTTCATAGCGGGTGGAACAATTTTAGGATCGTCGGCCCCTACGGCTCAAGCTGGACAGGTTGGCTTGGGATCGGGAACCGCAACAACCGCGACAGCGGGAGCACAAACGCTTCCAGCGAATCCGGCTGGGTTCTTGATAGTTAATATAGCTGGAACAGTTCAAAAAATTCCGTATTACAACAACTAAAAAATGGGACAAGTGAGCAGCGTTCTTCGCCGCTTAGAAGGCGGCTACGGTCATTGGTGTCCAGCCTGCGAAGAGATACACCAACTTCCCGACAAGTGGGCATTCGATGGAAATTTAGAGCGTCCTACTTTCCATCCGAGTTTTAAACACGAAGGAGTTCAAACGGTAAAAGTGAATGGTAGATGGACTGGGGAGTGGGTTCGAGACGCAGGCGGAAACACCGTTCGCTATGTGTGCCATTATACTTTGACGGCGGGACAGCTTAATTTCCACGCCGATTGCACTCACGGCATGGCTGGCAAAGTGGTTCCGATTCCCAAGCTGCCGGATTTTCTCCAAGATTGATGTCAAGTTTCTTTGCTAAAAAACTTGACAAACGATTCGCTTTATGATAGGCTGGTAATCGCGTAGACGTACGCATAATCTAAATCCTAGGAGACGACAATGGGACACAGCGCAGGATCGGGAGACAGACTGGCACGCGGAGCGCATAGCGCGACCTATCTGACAACCGAACAGAATATCAGTCAAGAGGCTTGGGACAACATGTTTAAGGACTTCGACCCTGAGAAATTCAAGGCGTCGAATCCGACAGACCCCAGCGCCGTCAAAGCTTCTAGCTCGGGCGGGTTCACTGAGCCGGAAGTTCAAGCTGAAGTCATTCATGACATCTGTTTGGACGAACAAGGCCATCAAGAACTCTAGGCCAAATGAACTTCAAAGATCAGTCTGTCGTAGTTATGCCAGCCGCTCACAGGCCAGATTTTGCTTATCTGGCCCTTGAGCAGCTAAGTAGGGCCAAAAACTGCCCCCACGTCTTGTTGTTCGTGGATGACGTCAGCGAAAAACTCCAGCGGGAGTTTGAAGACGTTTGGTATCAGTTTGTTCCTTGGAAAGTAAGTCTTACCTTTCGCCAGCCCCACACGAAGGTCACCTCGGGGTGTTGGAACATCCTCAACTCGATCCTCGACGGTTACAATACAGGTGCGGAATACGTGTTTCTTGTCGAGGAAGATGTGCTCGTGATGCCAGACTTCTTTGAGCGGCACTGGGAAGAGATGGACAAGGGCGCTGTGGTGTCCTGTGGCCGCTTTTGCCGCCTGTTTGGGCCACGCTACCCCACGATATATACCAATCCAGGCTCCTGCCTCTCTCGGACGTTCCTAGAGGAACTGGTGCCACATATCAATGATGAGTTCTTCCGCGACACGGGCGGGTACATGGATCGGCTGCAAGTGCCCCCGGTTCCCGGCATCCACGGCCTCGATGATGGCTTGATTCGCCGCGTGATGTGGCTTAACTGCTGGCATCCTGTCCAGCCGCCAATAGACAAGCCGCTGTGCGCCCATATCGGGTGCCAAGCGGTTGAGAACAGGTATTCGTTTGTTGGGCTGAACGTAGACGCGCCCGTTTTGGAGCGAGCGGAGCAAATTAGGAACTTCTTGAAGACCATCGACCGCCAGGGGCAGCACGCAAAGTATGTCCGCGATCTCGATCCCTTCCCAGCCGATCTGTTGTAAATCCTAGGATAAGGTGTCTTAAAATTGACCGTAAGCGGGTTAAGGTCTCTTATTAGAAATTCGGCCACCAAAGGGGCCGCCGAGGCTGAGGCTCATCTCGCCCTTGCTTTTTCTCGTTCCAAGCGAATACGAATGTGGTTTGTCGCTTCTTCGAGAAGTTCTGCGTCACGCAAGCAGAAGTAATTGTCTGGAGTCTGCGCCCTGTACGTGATCTCGTGAATCGCGTGTAGCATTTCGCGGAACGTCGCGAACGTTGGCTCTATCATGTGCTCTTTCGGAAGTCAAGTATATAATTCCCCTCCAAAGACTGCTCACTTGGCATCGGGCACCTTTTTCTCGCAAAGACCTTCGCATCGTAGCACGCACATGTTTCCCTCACCGCACTCGCGATTACAGGAAGTCTTCCCGCAGTGACAAACCTTGCAAGCCGGAATGACGATCTCTACTTTTGGTTTGCTGTGGTAAGAGAACACGCGTTGAACAAACCCCGCCGTCGCAGAGAAAATCCCGATAGCGGCAATCGTTGTGAGAAACGCTCCCAAAGCGAATGGAAATAGTCGATGATTCATTTTCTTATATCCTCCAACGGCCCGTCTGTGTATCCCACTGGCCCGATCAAATCGACGGACACCAGATAGGTTTTCTCCCAGCCGATTCGAGTGTCGGGCCAAGTCCAGGGCGCGTACGGCTCGACTTTGATGTTTCGCTCGAAGACCGCTTTGACCAAACTACAGGTATCGATGATGGCGAGCATGAGATCGCCGACGCTGTTGATCTCGCGCAATTCCTTCATCGACGTGTCTAGGCCGTCGCGAACTGGTCTGAATTTCATCGCGGTCTCGTCAAAACCTTGGCGGCTAGATCAAGATGTCCGAGTTCGATGAGAATTTCAGCGAGGTCTGATCTTTTTACGGTGCCTTCTTTGTAGCTCTTGTCCATCACTTCATCCATCTCTTGTTGTCGGATTCGATTTCCGACCTCCGCATCCACGGCGTCGGCTGGCGTAATAGAAATAACGTTGCGTACAGGGATCGTTCGAAGGCGGTCATCGTCTTCGGCGAGATATCGTGGAAAGTTTTTCCAAGTCGATATCACGAAATTACCTTTTTTTCCGAAGCCTCCCTCCGTCGACAAATCTCGCACAGGGTCAGATGTTTGCACACCTCCTGGATCGCCCGGAGTGTGGTATTCGAGGAATACACGGTTCGGGTAGATCACCTTCACTTCCTCGCCGCTCTTTAAGTGCAGTACAAGGTTTGTGTCGCTCATTTCCAGTTTCTTCCTTTTTACGATTTGTAGGTGGTTACACTCAGGTCTCTGAGGGCTTCATTTATCTCAGCGAGTTGCGCTGCAATCTCTCTAAGAAAAACACAAATCGAAGCATAAGGGAAATCAGATGTGTTGCTTTTTATTTCGCGTATTTCTTTTGCTTTCATTACTACTCCTTTTTAGCCCAGCGCCCACTTCCAGCTTCCCAGCCTGTTGTGCTGGTTCAGTCACGAGTCTACCTCCTCTGCGATTCCCAGCACCTCGGCGATTACGAGAAAGATACCAGCGACCACGACGGTTTTCATTGTCGCAACGATCAACGCGGCACCTGCTAGGATTCGAAACAAGCTTTTTACGAGACTGACTTTTGTGTGAAGCCTCATCGATCCTCTCTGTTTCTACCTCAACAATGTCTCACAATCCGTCGACTTTGTCAAGCAAAAAGTTGGGGAATTATTTTCTCCTTTGGCTACTTACTTGCTAGACCTTCTGAACTCAAATAGATAGCAATACTTCCCCAACAAATCTACAGGAACCAATTTGCCCAAGGCGTTTTTCTCTCGGAGTTTCTTCACGAACGGTTTGTAATCGCCTTTGTACTTGGTTCTGAGTGCCCTCGAATGATAGGTCTTACCTGTCTCTGGGTCGAGAAATCCTTTATCTTTTCCACTAAGGCCGATGTATCGAAAGTTCGATGCTTTATAGATTGTGCCGTTGTGCCCATGCATCGGGTCAGCGTAACTCACTACGACTGTTACTTCTGGGGCGTTCTTCTTAATCCAACGTAGGGTATATCCCACCATTCTGCTCTCAGAATTTCTACCAACACTATCCAGTAGCACCAAGCGTCGGAGTTCTAATACTTTTTTCTCGGAGTCTGCAAATTTTTTCCACGCCGTTGTTGACATCGCCCCGTAAACAACCGCACCCACAAGAACGCCGTTGTGTTTTGCAGAGAAACAAAAAGATATTTTCACTCCGTTCAGATTGTGAGAGTAGTGATGTGTCTCCACAAACGCTCGAACATCCGAAAGTTTACAAGGCTCTATCGTAAACTCTGTTGCTGAAATTTGGAGCGAGGGGGTCGGAGTTGAACCGCCGTCACCGATTGGAATCGGTTGTTCTACCGTTGAACTACCCCCGCATAGCTCGCTCATCGTGGCTACCTGTGGCGAAGCACAAGGAAGCCAGAATCGGGTTTATTGCATGCCGTTTGGCCGTATTCGCACGGCGTGTACGCTTTGAAGTCGTGGATTCCCGCGTACGTTTGATAAACGGGCACGCCAAACTCCAGCACGTTACAAAACCACCACCCAAGCTGATCTTTCGAGCATTTGTTCCCAGCGAAAAGCAAGCCGACGCCAGCGACGATGCTGAATTCGTTGAAGGCGCGACGCGATCCGTATCCTTCGTTGCAAACTTCGAGGTATCCTTGCTGGCAGCGGGTCGTGCCC
>Ga0209166_10003511_pt1 | contig 11280 bp, 8 predicted proteins | sample Coa_R1_3_FD_187151 | JGI IMG/M metagenome (GOLD analysis project Ga0209166, IMG submission 187151) | Surface soil microbial communities from Centralia Pennsylvania, which are recovering from an underground coalmine fire - Coalmine... | ecosystem: Environmental > Terrestrial > Soil > Unclassified... | reverse complement strand
TCAAACCCACCAAGCGGGCGCCATTCCAACTAGTCTTGCTATTTCCGAAAATGAATTTGTCTTAGAGAGAGAGAGCGCTAATCATCATCTCCTTACGGGCCCAAAGAGCGCAGATGATGACACTTTTCCTGTTTCCGAAACTCAATCGCCCAACCACTTTGAGGAAATTCAAGATCGGGCGGTTAGCATTCTACTCGCTAAGGGAGAAGATCCCGAGTTTGTGGCGGCCGCTATTCAATTCATCGATGAGCGATCCGAATCGCACGGAAAAACTCCTGCGACAGCGAACTACTACCTCCGGTCGTTCGCGGCGTTGAAACACAACTCGGAAGAGATGGATGCGTTGTACGAAGTCGTGCGTCGGAAGCGATCTTTGCGCGAGAAGTACATGCCGGGTTTCACTGGGCACCTTAGCCCGGAATCGGAACGGCTCCGCCGCGAGTTCAATCGAACAGTGGCGAGCAAAACTGAATCTGAATAATGCCGGCCGCTTCACAATTCGGCGCTGTGTTAGACTCACCCGCGGTTGCAGCGCCGCGTCGGAGAGGCAAATCTCTGATGCGCCGTAGGGGTCAAGATGGAAGTGTATTTCAAAAGAACAGGAGGGTGTCAGAGGAATGGCTGCCGGACGAGCCAGCCTACGTTCGGTATTGGAAAGATGTTCCTGGCCAGTTGGGAGCGAAGAGGGAAGTAGTGCCCCTCGGAGTCTTCCGAAAGCGTGCTCACGCACAAAGGAAAGCGCGGGAGTGGCTGGATCAGCGAGGCATCAATTCTACACAGCGATTCAACGAAGCGACTTCGACTACCACATTCAAGCAGCAAGGAGAATGGTGGCTGAAATCGCTTGCACAACGGAAGCGCAACCCACTTGAACAGACGACTATCGATAACCGCCGGTATGCCCTGGACAAATGGATCTTTCCCTTCCTTGGGGAGCGGCACCTCGGGGAAGTCAACAACAGAGCACTAAAGGAGCTAGTCGAAAGAATGGCCGAAACACTCTCAGCTTCATCCGTTCGGGACTACGCCAACATCGTTAAAGCCATAGTAGCTTCGGCGATCGACGAAAATGGCGAGCAGTTTTTCCCGCGGACATGGAACGAGGAGTTTATCGACGCTCCGCTGATCGCGGAGCAGAATCAGCCATCTACGACTTCGGGAGGAATGACGCAAATCCTAGAGAAGGCCACGGGACAATATCTTGTCCTCTACGCCCTTCTCGCTGGATGCGGGCCGCTCCGAGCTGGTGAAGCTCTCGGGCTGGAAATAGGCAAACACATTTCTCCCGACTGCCGGACGCTCTACATCCGACAGAAAGCCAAGCGCGGGCTAATTCAACCCTACCTTAAGACGAAGGCCGGAGAGCGCGAAGTCGATCTGGGCTCCGCTCTAGCACAAATGCTGCGAAACTTCGTGGGCAATCGAAAAGACGGATTTCTCTTCCATACCTCAACAGGCGCCCAGCTCTTGCAGACGAACACGCTGCGCAACAGCCTGCACCCGATTCTTGAACAACTTGAACATGTCAAAGGCAGATTCAATATCTTTCGCCGCTACAGAATCACGCATTTGCAAAAGAAAGACTGCCCGGTGGCACTTCGGCATTTCTGGTCCGGCCATGCATCGGCCCATGTGTCGGAGCGCTACACTAAACTGCGTGATGAGCGTGAGTACCGTTTGGAATGGGCAGAGAGGGTAGGGCTCGGATTCGAGCTGCCGCCCTCAATTGGGCAACTTGGGCAACTACGCATCGTCCCGAAAGTCGCCTAAGTCGTTGAAAATCTGGTGGACGAGAGGGGATTCGAACCCCCGGCCTCCTCGTTGCGAACGAGGCGCTCTCCCAGCTGAGCTACTCGCCCACGAGTAGTGAGAAAATTTTAGCAGACGTTGGGTGGGGAAGCCAATGAGGCGGGTGGTGTTGTTGCGCCAGTTGGCGTACGCGAGAACGAGGCGGCACTGGTGGTGGTTGGCGTGAGGGAGAGCAGAATGCCGGGCTCTGCTTTGGGCGATGTAAACTCGTCGCTACATGCTACAAGGATGCAAAGCCCTGCGGCGACTTCGTTCTGCGTTCCAGAAGCTCCTGCGCTGCCGAGGAAAGTTTGTGGTGATGGAGATTAGGGCTGCTCGGGAGTGGTTATGCCGGAGCGTTGGGCCACGATCTTCTTGGCGTTTTCGTACAGGGCGCGGGCTTGCGGAATGGCTTCCATGGCCTTCTGGACTTGGGGATCGGCTTCCAATTGAACCTTGAAGCCTTCTTGCTGGCCAAAGACGGAGAGGAAGACTTCCTGCTTGACCTTGCGCTTGATCCAGTCGAGATTTTCGGTGATTTCGGGCTCGGTGTAGTGTACGTCGTGCTTGTTCATGTACGAGCGAAGATCGCGGAGCACGGTGTCGTCGGCCTCGAAGCTCTTGGTGATGTTGGGGCGAGTGCCGAGATAATAGCGGGTGAACCCGCCGACGGCCGCGTCGAAGGGCGAAAATACTTCGGCGCGCAGAAGCGTTTCCTGAAACTTGTTGGGCTTGGGAGCGGGGACGTTGATGTCCGGAGTAATGCCGCCGCCGCCGGTGACCTGGCGCCCGCTGTCGGTGAGCCGCACTTCGCTGGGATGGTCGGGAACTTTGCGCTCGTAATGATATTCATACAGGGAGATGGATTTGTAATCGCGCTGGATCAGGCGGCCGCTGGGAGTGTAGTAGCGAGCGGTGGTGAGCGCCAGGCCGGTATTTTCGCTAAGCGGAGTAACGGTCTGGACGAGGCCCTTGCCGAAGGTGGTTTCGCCGACGATCAGGCCGCGATCGTGGTCCTGCACCGCGCCGGAGACGATTTCAGTGGCGGAAGCGGAGTTGCCGTTGACGAGAATGACCAGCGGGACGCTGTCGCCCTGGTTGCCGCGGATGGCGTAATAGCGGCGTTCCGCGGAGGCACGCCCGTGGTGCGAGACGATGAGCTGATTTTTGTCGAGCAGCATATCGCCGACGGCTACGGCTTCGTTCAGCAGGCCGCCGGGATTACCGCGCATGTCGAGGATCAAGCCGTCGAGCGAGGAGGCGTTCAGTTGCTTCAAGGCTTCCGCAATTTCGCGATCGGTGGTCTCGTTAAAGCCGGAGAGGCGGATATAACCGATACCGGGTTTGAGGAGGAAAGCGATATCCACGGAGTGGCGGGGAATTTCGTCGCGGATGACGGTGAACACCAGGGGCTCGGCGTAGCCTTCGCGGGAGATGGTGATCTTAACGACGGTGCCCTTGGCGCCTTTGAGCATATCGGCTACATCGGTGGTGGTAAGTCCGTCGGTGGACTTGTCGTCGACCTTGGTGATGACGTCGCCGGGACGAATGCCGGCGTTATACGCGGGAGCGCCCACGTAGGGAGCCATGACCACGGTATGATTCTCGCGGGGAGCGACCACCATGCCGACGCCGTAATATTTGCCGCGCTGATCTTCGCGAAGCAGGGCGAATTGGCGGGCATCGAAGAAATTCGAGTGGGGATCCAGCATACGGAGCATGCCGGGGATGGCGCCCTGGTAGACGGCTTTGTCGACGTCGACCGGTTCGGCGTAATTGGCCTGCACCACGTCCAGAACCCGGGTAAAGTCGCGCACCGCGCCCTGGTAATCGTCCGTGGAGGCGGCAGTGGCTCGGACGTTGGGCCCGTAAATACCACCCAGAATTGCAGATACAAGCAGTACTGCGACGACGAGAAAAACCCCGCGACGCTCTGGTTTCATCCTACCCTCGCGTGACCGGCTGACTTAAGAATTATAGCACAGCGTATGACGGCGTTTGACACTTCGGAACGCCGTTCTCTATGATGCCAACGGAGCCTTTTTGGGTCGCTCGAGATCATGCTAAGCATCCCCCACATGATTGTGGTGTTCGTGATTGTGCTGGTGGTGTTTGGCCCGCAGAAGCTGCCGGAGCTGGCGCGCGGGCTGGGCAAGTTGATGGCGGAGTTTCGCAAGGCCTCCACTGATTTCAAGTCCGCCTTTGAAGAGGAGATGCGCGACCTGGAGCGACAGGCGCGAGAGGTCGAACGACGCAAGGCGGAAGCGGCGTCAGCGGCTGCTACGGCCTCGGCGCCGTCGCAACCGGCAACCCTGGCAACGTCCACAGGTGCTGAGACGCAGGCAGGACGCCGGGAGTTAGCAGCAGGGGGAGCGACGGAAGGTACGAGGGAGCGTGCCGCGGAGGAAAGCGGCGTGGAAGGGCCGGTGGTGGCGCCGGTAGCCGAAGGGAATGTGGCCCGGGAATCGGCCGAGGAAGCGACGCAAGGCGCTCCGGTGGACGGCGCGTCGGCTACGACTACTGAGGAATGGCGGGCCAAGGCGCAACAAGCGGATCACGGTAACGAAAGACACACCTGAAAATCCTGAAATGGCGACGAGCGAGCACCCCGAAGACGCCGCGGACACCGGCGGGCAAATGACATTTTTCGAGCATCTGGTGGAGTTGCGCAAGCGCATCGTCCAGTCGCTGATTGCCATCGGGATTGGTGCCTTTGTGGGCGTTTACATCGCGAAGTATGTGATCAACTATGTGACCCACCCGATGTTGAAGGCGCTGTCCGATGCGCACCTGGAGCCGAAGCTGATTTACACCCATCCGGCGGGATTTTTTAATTTGATCATCACGCTGGGGATTTATATCGGGATTGTGCTGGCGTCGCCAGTGGTGCTGTACCAGATCTGGCTGTTTGTGGCGCCGGCTCTTTACAAGCATGAGCGCAGCGCGATTACCGGATTTTTATTTTCCACGGTGTTTTTGTTTCTAGGCGGTATTGCGTTCGGGTACTTTGTGACGCTTCCCTATATCTTGAAATTTCTGGTGAGCTTCCAGGGGCCCGTGGTGCCGATGATCAGCATCAACGAATATTTTGATTTGACGCTGATGGTTCTGCTGGGACTGGGGCTGGTATTTGAGATGCCGATATTGGTTTTCTTTTTGTCGCTTTTCGGGATTGTTACTCCGAAGTTCCTGTGGAGGAACATGCGGTATGCAATTCTGGTTATCGCGATCGTGGCGGCGGTCATTACGCCCACGCCGGACGCGATGACCATGTTGATTTTCATGGCGCCCATGCTGGCACTGTATTTTGTAGGTATCGGGGTCTCGGCCATGGTGGTGCGCAAGAAGGAGCGGCAGTTGGCCGCTACGGCGGAGGCACGCTGAATGTGTTTTCATGCAAAGTTGGCGGCGGTACTGTTGTGCGCGTCGGTGATGGCCGGATGCGGGGCCAAGGCAGACGGTGGCGCGGCATCGCATCCCTCCGCCGTGGCGGCAGCTTCGCCAGTTGTCGCGCCCCTGCAGGGCGGGGACGATGCGCCTCCCGCGGAGAAGACTGGCGGCTTTGACGGGAAGCGGGCGTTCGCGCAAGTGGTGAAGCAGGTGGGATTTGGGCCTCGGCCATCGGGCTCCGCGGCGATCGGGCAATTGCAGGAATACCTGCAGAGCGAGCTGAGGAGTTACGGCTGCCAGGTGGACGTGGATGCTTTTTCAGCGGATACGCCGGTGGGGCGGCTGGCGATGAAAAATATTGTGGCCAAAGTTCCGGGCGAGAAGCCAGGGATCATCCTGCTCGCCACCCACTACGATACGAAACTGATGCCGAATTTTGTCGGGGCGGATGACGCGGGGTCATCGACTGCAGTAATGCTGGAGCTGGCGAGACTGCTGTGCGGCAAACGCGGCGCTGATGCGGTCTGGATCACGTTTTTTGACGGCGAAGAAGCGATGAAGGAATGGAGCGATACCGACAGCCGTTATGGAAGCCGGCAAATGGCGGCCAAGATGGCCATGAGCGGCGACCTGCGGAAGGTCAAGGCCTTGTTGCTGGCGGATATCGTGGGCACGCATACGCCCCACTTCAAGCGGGAATCGGATTCGACGAAATGGCTGGTGGATTTGGTCTGGAACGAGGCCAGGAAGCTGGGCTACGCGAATATTTTCATCGACGAGGCCATGGAGGTTTCGGACGATCACGATCCGTTTTTGAAGCGGAACGTTCCGTCGGTGGATGTGATTGATTTGCAGAACTATCCTGGCGGGGATCTGTATTACTGGCATACGCCACAGGATACGCTGGACAAAATCAGCGCGAAGAGCCTGGCCATTACCGGACATGTTTTCCTGGAGAGCGTAAAGCAGCTTCAATCCAGATAAGTCTTCCGTCCAGGAAGGCGCACGTCAAAATGGCGGTGCCCGTTATGGCTCGAAGTGGATTTCTTTGCCCTTTTGGGCGATGGAATGTTTGGCGAAATTGTCGTCGTCGCGATAGGGGAAATCGGAGCGGTAGTGGCTGCCGCGGCTTTCGTGGCGCGCCAGGGCGGATCTGGCGATGACCAGGGCGAGGGCGTGCATGTTGCGCAGCTCGAAAGCTGCGCGGTCGTGGGCGTTAGCCTCGGGAAGAGCGAGCGACTGCAGTTGCTCGATGGCGGCGGTCAATTCCTTCCCGCTGCGCAAAATTCCGGCCATGCGCCACATGATGTCGCGAATCTTTACCAGTGCAGGGTTGAGCGTTTCGCTTGGCGAGTGCGTGGTGGAGTTGTTGTGCGTATGAGGCTGCGGGGCGTCGCCAGGCTTGGGGGCGACGCTGCCCGGAAGGCTGGCGGCATGCTTCTTCTTCACCGGCGCGTCTTTGCGCATCGCTTGCCCGCTGCGCGCGCCAAATACCAGGCCTTCGAGCAGCGAGTTGCTGGCCAGTCTATTGGCGCCGTGGACGCCGGAGCCGGCAGTTTCTCCGGCGGCGTATAAGCCGGGCAGGGAAGTGCGGCCCCAGAGATCGGTCTTCACCCCGCCAATCATGTAATGCGCGGCGGGGCAGACCGGGGCGACGTCGCGCGCCAGATCCACACCATAGCTCATACAAGTTGCGGAAATGCGAGGAAAGCGCTTTTCCACGAAGCCTTCGGGCTTGGCGGTCATGTCGAGATAGACGTGTTCGCTGTTGGTGCGATGCATTTCGCTGACGATAGCGCGGGCGACGATCTCGCGTGGCGCGACTTCCTGGGCTTCGTGGTATCGCTTCATGAAGCGCTCCAGATGGATGTTGCGGAGGATAGCCCCGTCATTACGCAAGGCTTCGGAAAGCAGGAAGCGAGGCGCGCCCTTTACGGCCAACGCGGTGGGATGGAATTGCATGAATTCCATATCGGAGAGTGCCGCGCCAGCGTCGTAGGCGATGGCCATGCCGTCGCCGGTGGCGACTTCGGGATTGGTGTTTTCTCGATAGAGCTGGCCGACGCCGCCGGTGGCGAGCAGGACGGCTGCGGCGCGCACTTCGTGAAGGGAGCCATCGAGATCGTCGATGAAGCGCAGGCCAACCACGGCGCCGGATTCGACGATCAGCTCGGTGGTGAACGCATGGGCCCGCAGGTGAAGATGGGGAATGCAATGCGCACGGGAAAGAAGGGCGCGGCTGATTTCCCGCCCGGTGGAATCGCCGTGGGCATGCAGGATGCGCGAGCGGCTGTGGGCCGCTTCGCGTGTAAAGGCAAGCTTGGTTCCCGAGCGGTCGAATTCGGTGCCCCACTCTATTAGCTCGGTAATGTACTTGGGACCTTCTTCGACCAGCAGCGCCACGGCGTCCGTGCGGCATAGGCCATCTCCGGCTTTGATCGTGTCCTGTTGGTGAAGAGTGATCTCATCTTCATCGCTGAGAGCGACGGCGATGCCGCCCTGCGCCCAGGCGGTGGCGGAATCGCCGAGATCGGACTTAGTGAGCACCAGGACACTGCCGGATTGGCTTAGCTCGATGGCGGCGCGGAGACCGGCGACACCCGAACCGACGACAGCGTAATCGGCGTGATGCGCTTTGGGGGAAGCAGTCATGACCAACGGCAGCGCCGGGCGGACCCATGGTAGCACGAAGGAATTGGGCAAATTGTGATTACAGGTGGGCGAAACGTGGCGGCTACATTCCGATTTGGGCGGCGTGTTACATTGCCAAGGGCCGGAGCCATGAGAACAAAGCGTATCGAGGTCCAGTCAACCGCTGGCGCATACTCGGTGGTGTGCGGCGCGGGAGCGATCCGTTGCGCGGGCACGGAGATCGCCAGGCTGGGAGAATTCTCCAGCTTGCATATCGTGTCCTCGAAAAAAGTGTGGCGCGCGGTGGGAAAAAAAGTGCAGCGCGGGGTGGGAGCAAAAAATATCGATGCGGTGCACATAATGGAGGATGCGGAGAAGCATAAGAGTTTGCGGACCGTGGAATTGCTGGCGCGAGAGCTGGTCAAAGAGGGAGCCGAGCGCAAGGCTTTGCTGGTGGCGGTGGGAGGAGGCGTGGTGGGAGATGTAGCCGGCTTCGTTGCCGCTTCGTATTTGCGCGGCGTAGCCCTGGTACAGATACCCACGACCGTGGTGGCGCAGGTGGACAGTTCGATTGGAGGGAAGACCGGGGTGAATTTGCCGGAGGGGAAAAATCTCGTTGGGGCCTTTTACCCTCCGCGGCTGGTGCTTTCCGATACGGAGCTGCTGCACACTTTGCCGGAACGAGAATTTCGCGGTGGGATTGCCGAGATCATCAAGCATGCGGTGATCGCGGATGAGGAAATGTTTGCATACCTGGAGGCCAACCTGGAGCGGGTGAAGCGCCGCACGCGCGAAACGCTGGATTATCTGATTCCCCGGAACGTGGCGATCAAAGCCAGGATTGTGGCGCGCGACGAGAGGGAATCGGGTTTGCGCGAGGTCCTGAATTTTGGGCACACCTTCGCCCATGCGCTGGAGAGCGTCACCCGTTACCGGCGCTACCAGCACGGGGAAGCGGTGGCGTGGGGCATGATGGCGGCGGCGCTGCTAGGGCACGAGATTGGAGTTACGCCCGCCGACGTCGCGTCGCGAATCGTGGCGCTGGTGCGGCGCTTGGGGCCGTTGCCGCCGTGGCCGCGGGTGCAGCCCGGCTCGCTGCTTGCGGCCATGCGCTCGGACAAGAAAGTGCGCGGCGGGAAGTTGCGCTTCGTGCTGGCGCCAGGCATCGGCCAGGCGGCATCGTACGGGGACGTTCCGGTGGCGGCGGTGGAGCGGGTTTTGCGATTTTCGCCGCATCTGTTCTGTGATTCTGGTCAGGCTCATGGCTGAGGCTGCCCCTGCTCGCGCGACGGCGAAGGGAACGCTGCCGGAAGGCGCGCAAAACGAAGGCGACGCATCGCGCAAATTGCGCGAGATGTTCACGGAAATCGCGCCGCACTACGACTTCCTGAATCATCTGCTCTCGCTGCAGTTGGACCGTGCGTGGCGCGCGCGAACCGCCCGCCGGCTGCGACCGATATTGGCCAGCGGCGATGCGCGGGTGCTGGACCTTTGCTGCGGTACCGGCGACCTGGCCTTTGCGCTGGCGCGCAGCGGTTCGGCACGAGTTATGGGCGCGGATTTCTCGCATGCCATGCTGGTTCGGGCAAATACAAAGAAGCAAGCGCGCACGCAGCGGAATCGAGTGGAAGGCGGCGCGCCTATACCTTTCTTTGAGGCCGACGCGCTAAGGCTTCCGTTTGCGGATGGTTCGTTGGATGTGGTGACCACCGCTTTCGGATTTCGGAATTTGGCGAATTACCAGGGCGGATTACAAGAGATCCGGCGGGTGCTGAAGCCCGGAGGCACGCTGGCGATTCTGGAGTTTACCGAGCCGCCGCCGGGCTGGGCCGGCAATCTGTATCGCTGGTACTGCCGAACGGTTTTACCGAAGATCGGCGGGCTGCTTTCCGGGAATAGCAAGGCGTATAAATATTTGCCGGCATCGGTGGCGAGATTTTTTCACCCTGGGGAATTGGCCTCGCTGATGGGCGCGGTGGGGTTTGAGCGGGTGGAGTATCAGCTCTGGACCCTGGGTTCGGTTGCATTGCACACCGGGATTAGGTTGTAGGGCGCCGGCGATGGGCAGTGGTGCGGGCGAAGGAAGTCCGCAAAGTGACGTGATAGCGGGCGCGGCCGCACCGCGGAATTATTCCTCCAAGCCCGCCGTGCGGATTTTTGCCAGCAGCGTTTTGGGAGAAACGCCGAGGCGTTCGGCGGCGCGCGTTTTGTTCCACTGACAATCGCGGAGAGTGTTCTCCAGCATGGCGCGCTCCACGTGCCCGGCGGCGCGCTGCGTGACTTCTTCCAGCGAGCCTTCCCAATTGAATTTTTCGGGCAACAGGTTGCCGGGCAGGCTTTGCGCGTCCGGCTTGGGAGAGGGGAGCTGCAGACTGGCGGCGCCGATGGCGAGCCCGTCGGTGAGAATTACGGCGCGTTCCAGGGTGTTCTGCAATTCGCGCACGTTTCCGGGCCAGCGATATTCCAGCAGCCGCTGCTTGGCCTCCGGGGAAAGCTCCAGGCCGGGTTTGGCAAACTCGCGGCTGAACTTGTCCAAAAAATATTCGGCCAGCAGCAAAACGTCGTTGCCACGATCGCGCAGCGCGGGGATGGTGATGGGTACCGCGGAAATACGAAAGTAGAGATCCTCGCGAAACAGCTTTTCCTGCATCAGTTTCTGGAGGTCGCGATTGGTGGCCACCACGATCCGCACATCCACCTCGAGCAACTGTGTGCCGCCCACGCGTTCGAAGCGCCGTTCCTCAAGTACGCGCAGCAGCTTGGCCTGAATGGCCAGAGGCAGCTCGCCGATTTCATCGAGAAATAATGTGCCGCGATGGGCCAGGTCCATCTTGCCGACCTTGCGGGCCCCGGCTCCGGTGAAAGCGCCGCGTTCATGGCCGAATAGCTCGTTCTCCACCAGTCCTTCGGGAATGGCCGCGCAGTTGAGCGCAACGAAGGGTTGCTCGCGGCGATTGGATAAATGATGGATGGCGCGGGCGAAAAGTTCCTTGCCGGTGCCGCTCTCGCCCAGCAATAGAGCGGTGGAATCGGTGGCGGCGATGCGTTGAATGTGCTGGCTGATTTCCCGAATGGACTCATGTTCACCGACAATGCGGGGAAAACCGTAGCGGGCCGCGTACTCTTCGCGCAGCAGAAGATTTTCCCGCAGCAGTTCCTGCTGGCGCGCGGCGCGCTGCACCAAAAGCTTGAGGTGGTCCAGATCGACGGGCTTTTGCAAAAAATCGAAAGCCCCGTCCTTCATGGCCGTGACCGCTTCTTCCACGGAGCCAAAGGCCGTCAACAGGATCACCGGGATGGTGGCGTCGGCTTGCTTGGTCTCGCGCAGGACGTCCAGGCCCGAAGCTCCTGGCATTTTGAGATCGGTGATGACCAGCAGGTAGCGGCGGGCGCGGACTTTTTGAATAGCGGCGGTGCCGTCCGGAGCCTCGTCTACCGTATAGCCGGAGCGCTCCAGCGCTTTGCGGAGCA
>Ga0209166_10003510_pt1 | contig 11280 bp, 7 predicted proteins | sample Coa_R1_3_FD_187151 | JGI IMG/M metagenome (GOLD analysis project Ga0209166, IMG submission 187151) | Surface soil microbial communities from Centralia Pennsylvania, which are recovering from an underground coalmine fire - Coalmine... | ecosystem: Environmental > Terrestrial > Soil > Unclassified... | reverse complement strand
GCCGCTCGCTGCGGGCCGACAGGAAATCGAGCACGGTGTAAGCCTGGGCCGAGTTGCGGAAGTAGTTGCCCACAATCGGCTCCAGCACGTGATCGACCAGGTTCTGCATCGAGCCGACGCGCGAGATGACCTTGGGCGCGTCGAGCGCGCCGACGTGGATAATCTGGGCCACGTCCAGGTTGAAGCTAAAACCGTCGCGCGAGCGGACCGTGATCGACGACAGCTTCTCGTCGTAGTGATGCGCCTCGGTGCGCACCGCCCAGTTGAGCACGATGTTGGTGGTCGGCACCAGTTCCACCTTCATCACGCGCGTGTTGATCGGGTGCTTGCCGGGATACAGCGGCGTCACCCACACCCCCTTGTGCCCCACGTTCACCAGATCGCCGTGCGTGAACTCCAGCCCGCTGACGTCCTCGTGCGCCGCGCCCACAAAGGAGACCACCACGCCCACATGGCCGATGGGAATCTCCGTCATGGGCACCTGCTCCACCACGGCAAACCACGGGTTGATGTTCCACGAGCCCGACAGCAGCACCTGCTCCTGCAGGCCGCGCCGCCCGCCGCCGGCGATGAACTTCTGGCCGTTCTGGAAGTTATCGTGCACCGGGATCACCGGGCCGGCAATCTCGCCCTCGCTGATGGGAGTGCCGTCCAGGGTGGTGACGATGCCCACCTTGTCGGGCTGCACCGAGTAAACGTGCAGCTGCGCCGGCGTCATGCCGTCGTCCTCAGCCGTTTCGGCGGTGATGACGTCGAACAGCGCCGTGTTGATGCGGTAGGTGCCGGCCGTCAGGATGCCGAGCTGGCGGCCCTTCTCGCCCCCGGCCGTCAGGAACTTGCGCGCGTCCTGGAAGTTGTCGCACTCGACCACCTGCCCCAGGATGCGCTCGGATGGGATGGCGCGGCCGTCGGCGGCCACCAGCAGGCCAATTTCGCCTTGCGGGATGTCGATCACCGGCGCCTTCTGCACGCTGTACTGCCAGAACCAGTAGAAGAAGTGCCAGCCGGGCGCCAGCGTATCGGCCTGGTAGCCGGCTTCGCCGTTCAGCGCGATGAGATGGCCGGGCGCCAGCGCGTTGCCGGAAAACTTCTTGACCACGATGCCCACCTGGCGCTCGCCGATGACCACCAGGCCAAGCGCCGTGCCGGCCAGCAGGGCCAAGACGAACACGCCCAGCAGCAACAGCAGGACCACAGCCCCTACGTTTTGCATTCTCGCCTCCACGGGAGACTCACGGCCTCTGAGCCGTAAGAGCACCTTTTACTCTAGCACTGGCGGGCGCGGGCGCCTGACAAACACCGGCCAGGAATCTGGCGAGGGCAGTCCTTTGTTAACCCAAAACAGAGCGCCCGCGTCAGGACGTGACGCGGGCGCTCTGTTTTGGGTTTATTTTCACCTATACTAAATCTGCAAGGATGACTTACGGCCTACCCGGCGACGACACCGTTTTCATTTTGAAACGTGGAGGACTATATCGCCGTGGCAGGCGCACTATAATCCGCCGCGGCGACGGTTCCAGCCGGTCAGGAATTTGATACGTGACTGAATCACCAGACGTTCTCATCATCGGCGGTGGGGTGGTGGGCGTGAGCGCCGCTTACTATCTGGCCGCGCAAGGCGCGCGGGTGACGCTGGTGGAACAAGGCGAGATCGCCTCGGGCTGCTCGTATGGCAATGCCGGGCTGATCGTCCCCAGCCACAGCCTGCCCCTGGCCGCGCCGGGCGCGCTGGCCGGCGGCCTGCGCTGGATGCTCGACCGCGACAGCCCGTTCTACATCCGGCCGCGCCTGGACGCGGCCCTGCTGGGTTGGGTGCTGCGCTTCGCCGCGGCCGGCACACCCGGCCAGGTGCGGCGCTCCATCCCGGTGCTGCGCGACCTGAGCCAGGCCAGCAGCGCGCTGCACGCCGAGCTGGCGGCGCTGGCCGGGCCAGGCTATGGCTATTCCGCGAGCGGCCTGTTGATGCTGTATAACAGCCGGCGCGGCTTTGCGGCTGGGCAAGAGGAAGCGCATCTGTTGAGAGAGTTTGGCCTGGCGGCTGAAGTGCTGGATGGCGACCAGGCCCGGCAGCGCGAACAAGTGATCCGCCCCGAAGTGCTGGGGGCGGTGCGCTTCCCCGGCGATGCCCACCTGACGCCGGCGCTGTTCATGCGCTACATGGCAGATTTGGTGGAAGCGGCCGGCGTGCGCGTGGTCACCCACACCGAGGTGCTGGGCTTTGAGACCGCCGGCCGCGCTGTCCAACGGGTGCGCACCACGCGCGGCGACTGTGAGCCGCGCCAGGTGGTGCTGGCAGCCGGCGCCTGGTCGCCGGCCGTCGCGCGCGGGCTGAAGCTCAAGCTGCCGATCCAACCCGCCAAGGGTTACAGCCTCACCTTGCAAGGCTCGGCAGCCCAGCCCGGCACCGCCATGCTGCTGGGCGAGGCCCGCGTGGCTGTCACGCCGATGGTCTCGGCCGCGAATACTGGGAGCGGTGCGGTGCTGCGGCTGGCGGGCACGCTGGAGCTGGCTGGGCTAGATTTCTCAATCAACCCGCGCCGGGTGGAGGCCATCCGGCGCGCGGCGCGCGGCTATTTGGCCGGGGTGGAAGACATGGCCACGCTCGAGATTTGGCGTGGGCTGCGACCCTGCACCCCGGATGGCCTGCCGATCATTGGGCGGCCTCGCTCCTTGGATAACCTGATCGTCGCTGCCGGTCACGGCATGCTGGGCCTATCGCTTGGCCCCATCACCGGCAAGCTGGTGGCACAATTGGCAGCCGGGCAAGCGCCGGCGCTGGACCTGGGTCCACTGCGCGTGGATCGCTTCTAGCCGAGGTCGTGGAGTGGCCAGAGCCAGCGCGGCCGGCCCTGGCGTCTTGTCCGAATATGGCCGCGAGCGGTGTTGAAGATATGCTGAGCGGCAGGCCGCCGTGGCGTGACCCGGCGGAAGGGCAAGCTGAAAGTTTAGCATGAAACTGAAACCTCTTATCCTGGCCCAGTTGGGCGCGATCCTAATCGCCTTTTGTCTCTCCGCCTGCGGCCTGCTGCGCGAACCGCTGGCGACGCCCCAGCCGACCAGCGTGGTGCAGGTAAGCGCCGATCAGGTGGCGCAGGCCATGGACGATGACCGGTTTTATGCCACCTATGGGAAGACCACACTGCTGATCCAGGGCACGGTGGCGGCCATCGACCCGCAGCCCCAGCATTTCGTCCTCACCCTGGCCACCAGCGGGAGCACCCAGGTGCTGTGTGATCTGGGCAACAAGACCGCGGCCATCAAGGCCGGTGACAGCGTCACGGTCCGCTCCGCCGACCCCGAAAATGATGTTGCCCGCCAGGATGCCGGCGTCCTGATCCACAACTGTACCATCCCCTAAACAAGTACGATTGAGAAAAATTGGGATGGGCGGGCAGCGTGGCTGCCTGCCCATCCCAATTTTTCTCAATTCCCTTCGCGGGGCGGCGCCAGCAGCCAAATGGATGACCCCATTTGACTCCGAGTGACAACTTGCCTAAGATATCCAGCAACCGGTTACGCAACTAGTTGCGTAACCGGTTGCGCGACAAACGGCTGGCTGAACGACTCGACTCTCAGGGGACAGAAATCTTGAAACGAGCCAATATGCAGGATGTGGCCGCCCGGGCGGGCGTGTCCAAGACAACGGTTTCGCACGTCATCAACGACACGCGCCCGGTGGAGGAAGGCACTCGCCAGAAAGTGCTGGCCGCTATCGGAGCGCTGGGGTATCACCCCAACCTGCTGGCCCGCAGCCTGACCACCAAGAAAACCAATATCATTGGCATCGTCATTTCCGACTCGACCAATTACTTTTTTGGGGAAATCCTGCGCGGGGTAGAAGAGGTGCTGCTGCCGGAGAACTATGGGCTAATCGTGTGCAACACCAACGACAACCTGGAGCGTGAGACACACTACCTGAAGCTGCTGCTCTCGCAGCGCGTGGACGGGATCATTTCGGCCGCCACCAGCCAGGCCTGGAAAGACCAGTCTCGGACCGATATTCAACAGCACACCCCGCTGGTCTACGTCGACCGCTCATTCGAGGCGATGGACGGCCCATTCGTGGGCGTGAACAACCAGCAGGGCGCCTATCTGGGCGTGCGCCATCTCATCGAGAATGGCCACCATCACATTGGGCTGCTGGCCGGCTTTGAATTGCTCTCGACCATGCGCGAGCGCACGACGGGCTACGAACAGGCCCTGCTGGAAGCCGGTCTGCCGCTGCGCGACGAGTGGATGATCCAATCGCGTTTGAGCATTGAGGACGGCCGGCAGGCCATGCACGCCCTGCTCACCTCGCCGCAGCCGCCGCGGGCGGTGTTCATCAACAACAACCTGTTGGCCATTGGCGGTCTGCTGGAGCTGCGCGCGCTGGGCCTGCGCTGCCCGGAAGACGTGGCCATTGCCAGCTTTGACGACCACCCCTGGGCGGCGGTGGCCGACCCGCCCCTGACCGTGGTGCGCCAGCCGGCCCAGCAGTTGGGGCACACGGCGGCCGAGATTCTGCTGGTGCTGATCGAGCATCAGCCGGTGGCGCCAACGCGCATCGCGCTGGAATGCGAGCTGGTGGTGCGCCAGTCATCGGCGAAAACTTGCCCGCCGGCACAGCCGCGCGGCAAGACAGCGCGCGCATAAGCTATCTCACCACGGGGCAGCGCCGGCACGGTGTGCCGGCGCTGCCCCGTGGTGAGGCGATTTCGCCCTTGTCCGAGGAGCCGTATGCAGACCAACGCAGCCCACGACCACGGCGGCGCCAGCCACTGGCCGTATGCCCCCAGCTGGAATTCGCTCAAGCGTTATCAAACCCCGCGCTGGTTCCAGGAAGCCAAGTTTGGCATCTATACCCATTGGGGTATCTACTGTGTGCCGGCCCGCGGCCCGAACGCCACCTGGTATCCGTACAATATGTACCGCGAAGGCACGCCGCAGCACGCCTATCACGTCCAGACCTATGGCGACCCGTCCCAGTTCGGCTACAAAGACTTCATCCCCATGTTCACGGCCGAAAAGTTCGACCCAGACGAGTGGGCCGAGCTGTTCAAGCTGTCGGGCGCGCGCTACGCCGGCCCGGTGGGCGAGCACCACGACGGCTTTTGCATGTGGGACACGGCTTTCTCGGAGTGGAGCGCGGCCAGGATGGGCCCCAGGCGCGACGTGGTGGGCCTGTTGGAAAAAGCCATCCGGCGGCAGGGGCTCAAGTTCCTGGTGGCCCTGCACCACGCCGAGAACTGGTGGTTCTTCCCGCACTGGAAGAAACAGTACGACACGGCTGACCCGGCTTATGCCGGCCTGTATGGGGAACCGCACGACCTGGACACTGGCCAGGTGGACCACCGCGCGGGCGAGCATTTCTTCGAACAGGAGCGGCCCAGCGCCAAATTTCTGCAAACGTGGCAGGCCAAGATCATCGAGCTGATCGACCACTATGAGCCGGACGTGCTGTGGTTCGACTTTGGTCTGCGCGGCGTGCCCGACCAATACAAGCAGGAGTTCCTGGCCTACTACTACAACCACGCCCACGCCACCGGCCGCGAGGTGGCGGTGACCTATAAGGACTTCGACCTGGCGCCCGGCAGCGGGGTGGTGGACCTGGAGCTAGGGCGCATGCACCACCTGACCTACAACGAGTGGATCACCGACACCACCATCGACGACGGCTCGGGCTGGGGCTATCTCAAAGACGCCGCTTACAAGTCGGCCACCACGTTGGTGCACTACCTGGTCGACAACGTCAGCAAGAACGGCTATCTGCTGCTGAACGTGGGCCCGCGGCCGGACGGCACCCTGCCCGAGCAGGCGCATGAGCTGCTCAAGAGCATCGGCCGGTGGCTGCAAGTCAACGGCGAAGCCATCTATGGCGCCACCAACTGGGTGACCTATGGCGAAGGCCCAACGGGGATGGCGCCGGGCGCGGCCTTCAATGAAAAGAAGTTCGGCCCCTTCATCGCCAGTGATGTGCGCTTCACGGCCAAGGACAATGTGCTCTACGCCACCTGCCTGGGCTGGCCCGGCGCGCGGGCCACGATTGCCACTTTGAAAACGCTCTACCCGGCCGAGATTCGCTCGGTGACGATGCTGGGCGCGCCGCAAGAGCTGAGATGGACATTGGGTGAGGCGGGGCTGACCATCGAGACACCGGCCGAGCGGCCGTGCGAGCACGCCTATGTGTTCAAGATCGTGCGGGGCGACCCCTATCCGGGCTGAGGAGGGGCGTTCAACTGCATATGGGCGTTCAATTGCGTACGGGTGTTCAACCCAGCACCTGCGGTCTGGGCAGGTGTTGAACGCCCCTACCTGGCCCCGCGCCGGACATAACTGGCACGCCTGAACCTTCGCCCAGGCGCGCCAGTAAAGCTACCAGACCTGGCCTATGGGCCCCGCTCTGGAGCATTGGCATGGCGGATACCGGCACCCCCATACGCAATGGCAGCACCCGCCAGGCCAGCGTTGAGCTGGGCGGGCTGCGCGTGACGGATGTCGTTTTTCCGCCCTGGCTCAACCTGCCGTCGCACTATCACCCACGCGCTTGCTTCGCCCTCATCCTCGAAGGCTCAGTCGATAAGACCTTTCGGGCAGCAACGTATCCCTCCCCGCCGTCCACCCTGGTAACCATGCCGCCCGAGGAGCGGCACACCGATCGTTTCGAGCGCGGCGGCGCGCACCTGCTGGTCATCGAGCCAGACCTGGCGCATGGCGATTGGCTGCTGGCCTGTGCCGGGGTGCTCGACCGCATCCATCACTACCGTGACGACGGGCTGGTGAGCCTGGCCTGGCGAGCGGTGCGGGAGCTGGCACAGCCCGACGCCGTCTCGCCACTGGTCATCGAAGGCCTGGCCCTGGAGATGTTGGCCTTGGCGGCGCGCGGCGACGGGCCACAGCCAGGCCAGCGGCGGCCGCCGGCCTGGCTGGCGACGGCCAAGGAATTCCTGCGCGCCAACTATCAGCAGACGGTCGATCTAGGCCAGGTGGCGGCCGCCAGCGGCGTGCACCCGGTGCACCTGGCGCGCGTCTTTCGCCAATGCTATGGCACGACGCCCGGCCAATATGTGCGTGGGCTGCGGCTGGATTGGGCCGCCGGGCAACTCGCCGCCGCCGATGAGACCGCGCCGTCCCTGGCCGGCCTGGCACTCCAGGCCGGCTTCTCCGATCAGAGCCACTTCACTCGCGCTTTCAAACGCCACACCGGGCTCACCCCCGCCCGCTACCGCGCACTGGCCGGGCGGCGCTAGCCGCGCACCAGGATGGCGCCCTGGATCACCGGCCAGGTGCGAGCGTCGCCCGCCGCCCAGGGCATGCCGGCGCAATAGGCCGCCGAGGTGTCGAAGCCGGCGGCGCCCTTGAAACCAAACACCGTGCTGCGGTCAGGCGGGGTGCCATGGCCGTAATCGACCACACGGAACCAAATGTCGTCGCCCACCAGGTGATCGGGCGTGGGGTCGTTGCTGTAGACGATCACGCCGCCCACCCAGGCCCGGTGATTGACGCTGTCGACCGCCATACAGGTGACCCGGCCGGCATAAGTGACACCGGGCTGGCGCTGCACGAATGCGCCGGCCACATGGCCGTCGTCATTTTTGATGGCGGCATAGGCAAAAGGGATGATCGTGCCGTCTGAAAGCTGGAGCTGGCCGGCGCCGGTGACCGACAGGCTGCCGGGCTCCTGGGCGGCGACCGGCGCCGCGGCTTGCAGCACCATCAGCAACACCAGGCTGCACACGACGACCACACGCTGCTTCATGGCTGCTCCTCCGCTGGGGTAGATGTTTTAAATGCGCACACTGCCAGGCATCATAGAGCGGGGCGCGTGGGGTGTCTTGCCCGGCGGCAACCTGCTTTAGAACAAAAACAACCTTCTGGCGCGCCAGGAGAAAGGGGAAACGCTTAGGCGAGTACATGAGAAACGTTGACTTGGGCCGCGGGCCGTCTTATGCTGAGTGGCAGTTGTGACGCGATTGTCGTTGGACGGAGGCCGGATCCCAATGCAGCCGCACAATCCCATCGAGCACATCGTCATCATCGTCAAAGAGAATCACACCTTTGACAACTACTTCGGCACACTGGCCGGCGTGAATGGCCAGGGCACGCTGGCGCACGCGGCCGACCCGCCGGCCGGCGGCGACCCGCCGCATGACCATGCCGCCTGGCTGCGGCGCGCGACGGGCGCGGTGCAGCAGCAGTATCAGCAGACCGATATTCCCGCTTACTTTGCCTATGCGCAGCAGTTCACCCTGTGCGACAACTTCTTCACCCAAGTGGCCAGCCAGTCCGAGCCCAACCACCTGATGCTGATTGCCGCTGACTCTCCGATCATCGACAATTCCAGCGCCCACCGTCCCTATCAGCCGCAGGCGCCGTTTACTTTGCCATCGTTGCCGGCCAGTCTGGCTAAGGCCGGGCTAACCTGGAAGAGCTACGGCGATCCCACTTTCAACTATTTCAGTCACATTGCGGCCCTAAAAGGCAGCCCGAACATCACCAGTTGGAACCAATTCGACACAGACGCGGCGGCCGGCAAGCTGCCGAACGTTGCGTGGGTCTACGCCGACGGCTTGCACGACGAACACCCGCCCTACGGCAAGAACGCTGGCCAGCCGACCGTGACGCTGGGGGCGCAGTGGACGGCCGACCGGGTGAGCCAGGTCGGGCAAAGCCAGCTATGGTCCAGCACGGTGATCTTTATCACCTGGGATGACTGGGGCGGCTGGTACGATCACGTCAACCCGCCGCTAAAGGAGACGTGGAAGGGGGGCGGGCCGGCGAACGCGGGCTACGCCAACTCACAGTTTAGCTATGGGCCGCGCGTCGGCTGCCTGGTGCTCAGCCCATTTGCGAAGAAAGGCTTCATCTCCACAGCCTTTCATTCGCACGTGAGCCTGGTTAAGTTCTGCGAGACCACTTTCGGGTTGGCGCCCTTGACCGCGCGCGATGCGGCCGCCGACGACATGGCCGATTGTTTTAATTTCAAGCAGACGCCGCTGCCGCCGCCTGGCCCGACGCCCAAGCCAAAGCCAAAGCCGAAACCCAAACCAAAGCCAAAGCCGAAGCCGAAGCCCAAGCCAAAGCCGAGGCCGAAGCCCAAGCCGAAACCGAAGCCGAGGCCGAAGCCCAAGCCGAAACCGAAGCCAAAACCAATCCGGCGGCCACGCGCCAGCGGGTCTAATCCCAATACGGTTTAGATAAGGGTTGTGGCCGTGCTGTCTTGAGCCAGGCCAGGTGCTCCGCCGCGGGCTAGAAGCCCCTTCAGCGCCTCACCAGCGGCAGGTCGAGGTTGTGCGGATAGCGCAGGATTAAGGACAGGTTGTCGGCGAAACCGTCGTTTTCGCCCAAGTTCGTGCCCTGGAAAAAAATGTCCACCTCTATACGACGCGTGCCGGTAGGCACGGTCGCCTCGGTGGACGAGAACAGCAGTTCGGTCTTGTTGTCCCGGTCCACAGCGAGGAAATTGCCGATCTGGGGTGAAGTCACGGCGCTGTTGCCAGCATCATAAAAGAACAGGATGCCGTAGACGTAATCATCCCGGCTGTCTGTGCCGCCAAAGAACCCGGCAAAGTTGTAAACCAGGTGGCCGGCATCGATGCTGCCGGCCAGGCTGGAAACGTTGACCGTCTGCGTGAGCATGCCCAGGTTTGAGTTGAAGCCTCCGGCGAAAAAGCTGAGCCCGCGGTCGGCAGGGCCGGTCGCCGTCGGGGTCAGATAGCCCAGGGCGCTCGGCCAGTAGCCAAAGTAAGTAACGCCCCTCGGCGCCGAGCCGCTATCGCTCGAAGCGGTCCAATAGGGCAGGCCAGCCGGGGTTGTGTATGGCGTGCCCACCGCCATCTCGGCATCGCCGTTCCGGATCAGGTTGGTCAATAGCAGTCCAGGTGCGCTGCTGCCCTCCACCGCGCCCATATCGCAGGCGCCGCCAACGGGGCGCGGCGCGCCACGTTGGTCACGGTGCAGCGGGGCGCCGGTGACGAAGTTGTAGCAGGCTGCCGGTGGGATAGCGTCTAGGGCCGGGCTGCCAGTGAGCAACAGGAGCGTGAGCGGCCGTTGGCTGCTGCCGGCGAGCGGTCCGCCGTTGTCTTGCAGCGGCTCCAGATTCGGGTCGCCGCCCGCGCGGTTGTTCCCGACCGCTCCGATCAAAAAACAGTCGGGCGTCGTCGTCTGGACATAGTTGTAGTCTTGCGACTGGATGACATCTCCGGCGCAGTCGTTGGCCGTTGCGCGGCGGTAATTCCAGGCCAGCACCGAGGCGCCCATGTTGACCGTCTGATTGGCGAGGTTGTAAATGCCCCCACCCGTAAAGGTGCTGTCGGGAGCAAAGCTGTCCGCAAAGCTGTCGGCCAGGTTGCCGGTAATGGTGCTGAAGGCCAGGTTGGCGGTGCCGGCGTTATAGATTCCCCCGCCGCTCGTGGTGGCCGAATTGTTGCTGATCGTGCTATTAAAAACGGTCAAGTTACCAGCGTTATCGATACCGCCGCCCTGGAAGTCCAGCGCCTGGTTTCCGTCGAGGGTCGAGTTGTTGATGTTCAAGGTGCCAGGAACGTTATTTACGAGGCCGCCGCCCGCGCCGCCGCGCGCCTCGTTATGCGCAACGATGCTGGACTCGAGCGTCAGCATGCCGGCGTTGCCAATGCCGCCGGCGCTGCCTAAGGCAAAATTGCCGTCGATGAGCGTATTGCTTACCTGCATCACGCCCTGGTTGTAGATCGCCCCGCCGTACACTTGAGAATGATTGTTGCGCAGGACGCTGTTGCTGAGGCTGAGCGCGCCCGCGTTACGGATGGCCCCGCCCCCACGCCCGTTTAAGTCGTCATAGCCGGTTTGCAGCGTCAGCCCGCTGATGGAAACCGTCACGGTAGGCGTGATATTGAAGAGGCGGTCGATGTTGTTGCCCTGCACCACCGTGCCGGCCGCGCCGCCGCCCACGATGCTCATATTCGCGTTCAGGTTGAAATCGCCGTCCGCCTCGCCATAGACCCCAACGACCTGGTGGATGGTGATTTGGTAAGGCAAGGCGTTGGCCGGCACGATGATGGTGACACCGCCGCCAAGATAATGGTTCGCTTTCATGACAGCGGCTCGCAGCGTGCAGATACCCGAGCCGAGGCTGGTCTCGCATACGCCGTTGCTTAGGTCGCCGGTGGCCGCCACATCGGCCACACTGTTGACCGTAAAGGTTGGCGCCGTGGGGGCCGGCTGGGTGGCGCCCTGCCCGGTCGCGGCCGGGGCCAGGTTGGCCAATGCCAGCGCCAGGCTCAATGCCAAAACTGGCTTGAAGAACACGCTGCGACGTGCAGG
>Ga0209166_10003509_pt1 | contig 11282 bp, 10 predicted proteins | sample Coa_R1_3_FD_187151 | JGI IMG/M metagenome (GOLD analysis project Ga0209166, IMG submission 187151) | Surface soil microbial communities from Centralia Pennsylvania, which are recovering from an underground coalmine fire - Coalmine... | ecosystem: Environmental > Terrestrial > Soil >... | reverse complement strand
TAGTCGCTGCTCTGGTCCATGTGGGTGAAGATCGCGCGCCGCGGCTTGACCCGCTCGATCCAGCCGAGCGTGCGTTCCAGATGGCTGTGGGTCGGATGCGGCGCCTCGCGCAGGCAATCGACGATCCACAGCTCGGTGCCGGCGAGTGCCGCGAATGCCGCTTCGTCGAGCTGCACCACGTCGGTCGAATAGGCGAAATTGCCGATCCGGAAACCGAAGGAGCGGCTGAAGCCGTGGTCCTGTTCGAACGGAACGACCGGAATGCCCGCGGCCTCGAATGGACCGGCGATTTCATGCGCCACCAGCGCCGGCCGATAGAAGTTGCCGGCCGCCGGATCGTCGACCACCGCATAGCCGAAGCGCTGGCGGATATCGGCCAAGGTCTCGGGCGCCGCCCAGAACGGGATCGGCGCGCCCATCGCGCGATTGACCGCCCGAAGGTCGTCGATGCCGTGGGTGTGGTCGGCATGGCTATGGGTGAACAGCAGCGCGTCGATATGCCGGCAGCCGACCCCCTGAAGCTGCTGGCGCAGATCCGGGCCGGCGTCGACCAGGATGGTCTTCGGCTGGCCCGCCGGCGATAGGACCTCGATCAGGATCGACGGACGCAGGCGCTGGTTGCGCGGGTTCGCCGGGTCGCACAGCCCCCAATCGCCGACGGGAGTCGGCACGCCCTGGGAGCCGCCACAGCCGAGGATCGTGACGCGCAAGCCGCTCATGCCGGCTTGGCCGCCTTGGTGAACAGGCGATGGAAATTCTCGGTCGTGGCCCGCGCCAGTTCCTCGGCGGAGACGCCCTTCATCTCGGCGATCGCGGCGGCCGTGTGGACGACGAAGGCCGGTTCGTTGCGCTTGCCGCGCATCGGCACCGGCGCCAGATACGGCGCGTCGGTCTCGACCAGCAGCCGGTCGAGCGGCACGGCCCTGACGATCTCGCGCAAGTCGGCCGCGTTCTTGAAGGTGACAATGCCCGAGAACGAGACATAGAAGCCGAGCTCGAGCCCCCGCATCGCCAGATCCCGGCCGGAGGTGAAGCAATGCAGCACGCCGGTCAGGCGGCCGCCGTCGCTCTCCTCGGCGAGGAGCCGCGCCGTATCCTCGTCCGCCTCGCGGGTATGGACCACCATCGGCACGCCGGCGCGCTTGGCCGCGCGCGCATGGGTGCGGAACACCGCCGCCTGCCGATCGCGCGGGGCGTAGTCATAGTGATAGTCGAGCCCGCATTCGCCGATGCCGATCACCTTGGGGTGCGCCGCGAACGCGAGCAGCGCCGCCTCGTCGGTGTCGGGCTCGCTCGCCGCCTCATGCGGATGGATGCCGACGGTGCACCAGATGTCCGGGTCGGTTTCGGCGATCGCGCGGATCGACGGGAACTCGGTGATCTTGGTGCAGATCGTCACCATCGTGCCGACCCCGGCCCGGCGCGCCCGGGCGATGACCTCGCCGCGCTCGGCGGCGAAGTCGTCGAAATCGAGATGGCAATGGCTATCGACGAGCCGGGGCAGCGCGCTCATGCCTTCGGCGTCTCGATCCGCGGGAACACGCCCTGGGGTGCCGGCAGGGGGGTGCCGGCCGCGATCGGACTGCGCTCGATCGCGGCGAAATCGCGCGCGTCGGCCGGCAGCGCCAGCTGATCCAGGATCTTGGCGCCGGACGCCGGCATGACCGGCTGCACCAGGATGCCGAGGATGCGGATCACCTCGACCAGCACACCCAGCACCGTCGCCATGCGGACCATGTCGGTCTTCTTCAGGGTCCAGGGCGCCTGCTGGTCGATATAGAGATTGGCCGCATCGCTGACCGCCCAGATCTGGGCCAGGGCCTGATGCAGCTCGTACTTCTCCATCGCCGTGCGCAGGCTCGGCAGCAGCGCGCGCGCCTGGCCCAGCAGCGCCTCGTCCTCGGCGGTCAATGCACCGAGCGCCGGCATCGCGGCACCGCAATTCTTCTGCACCTGGCTCAGCACGCGCTGCATCAGGTTGCCGAGATTGTTCGCCAGGTCCGCGTTGATCCGGTTGATCATCGCCTTCTGGGAGAAATCGCCGTCCTGGCCGAACGGCACTTCGCGCAGCAGGAAATAGCGCGTCTGGTCGAGCCCGTAGGTCTCGATCAGGTCGAACGGATCGATCGTGTTGCCGAGCGACTTCGAGATCTTCTGCCCTTCGTTCGTCCACCAGCCATGGGCGAACACCGCCTTCGGTGGATCGAGCTCGGCCGCCATCAGGAACGCCGGCCAATAGACCGCGTGGAAGCGCACGATATCCTTGCCGACGACATGGAAATCGGCCGGCCAGAAGGTCTTGTAGGCCTCGGATTCCATATCCGGATAGCCCAGGGCGGTGATGTAGTTGGTGAGCGCGTCGAGCCAGACGTACATCACATGGGCCGGATCGTTCGGCACCGGCACGCCCCAGCGGAAGCTGGTGCGCGAGACCGACAGGTCGCGCAGGCCCGACTTGACGAAGCTCACGACCTCGTTGCGCCGGCTGTCCGGACCGATGAAGCCGGGGTTCTTGTCGTAGAACTCGAGCAGCCGATCGCCCCAGGCCGACAGCCGGAAGAAATAGCTGGGCTCCTCGACCCATTCGACCGGCGCGCCGGTCGGCGCCTTGCCGTCGACCAGGTCGCCCTCGGTATAGAACGTCTCGTCGCGCACCGAGTACCAACCGGCGTAGGAGCCCAGATAGATTTCGCCGCGCTCGACCAGCCGCTGCCAGAGCGCCTGGCAGGATTCGATATGCCGCTTCTCGGTCGTCCGGATGAAATCGTCGTTCGAGACATTGAGCGCGCGCGCGAGCTCGCGGAAATGCTCCGACACCTGGTCGCAGAATTCGAGCGGTGCCAGGCCAGCCGCCGCGGCCGACTTCTCGACCTTCTGGCCATGCTCGTCCGTCCCGGTCAGGAAATGCACCCGGCGCCCGTCGAGCCGCATGAAGCGGGCCATCACGTCGCAGGCCAGCGTCGTGTAGGCGTGGCCGATATGCGGCTTGTCGTTGACGTAATAGATCGGCGTGGTGATGTAAAACGGCCGCCCGTCGGGCATCCTGATCTCCCGGTTCATGGAGCCCGTTCGTCGGCCCCAGGCGATCAGCGCGCTGCTGCACCCAGGGTGAGGAAGGCGTCGAGCACAACCTGCTTGCGGTCGAGATTCACGGCGTCCGCCCGCCCGAACAGGGCGCGCAGGTTTTCCCACACCTCGACCCATTGATCAAGGCGGCCGAACCCGGCCATGCGCCGCATCAGGGCCCCCTCACCCGGCATCACCTCGCGCACGCCGCCTTCGGCGGCGCCGGCGACCATGCGCGCCAGGAAGTCGACCAAGAGGTCGGTCAGCGTGCGATAGAGCTCCTCCGCCTCGCCGCGCGCCACCGCGTCGGCGAGCCGATGGAGCCGCACGCCGTCGAGCCTGGGCAGGCTGTCGAGCAGCCCGACCATCTCGCGGTAGAGCACCAGCCCCTCGGCATCCGCCAACTCCAACGCCCGGCCGATCGAGCCGTCGGCCATCCTGGCGAGGGTCAGCGCATCCTCGCCCGAGAGCTCCGGCCGATGCTCCAGCAGCAGGCGCACGACCTCGTCGGCGGCTAGCGGCTGCAGATAGAGTTTGCGGCAGCGCGAGCGGATGGTCGGCAGCAGCCGGCCGGGCGCGTGGCAGACCAGCAGCAGCAGGGCGCCCCTGGGCGGTTCCTCGAGAACCTTCAGCAGGGCATTGGCGGCGTTGCGGTTCATCTCGTCGGCACTGTCGATGACGACGATCCGCCAGCCGCCCTCGGCCGAGGTCAGGCGGAGGAAGTTCGAGACTTCGCGCACATCGTCGACGACGATCTCGCCGCGCATCTTCTTGCGCTTGGGATCCCAGCCGCGCTCGACGGTCAGGAGATCGGCATGGCCGCCGGCGGAGATGCGCCGGGCGACCGGATGGGACGGATCGACCCGCAGATCCGTGGGCGCCGCGACCTCGCCGAACAGCGACGGCCCCGCATCATCGGCCCCGCCGCCGGCGAGCAGCCAGCGGGCGAAGCGGAAGGCGAGCGTCGCCTTGCCGATGCCGCGCGGGCCGCCGAGGATGATCGCATGCGGCAGCCGGCCGGCCGTTACCGCCTGGATCAGGCCGGCCTCGGCCACGGCATGGCCGAACAGTTCCGGATTGCGGCGCGGCGCCCGCGGATCGACCTCCGCCTCGTCGCCCTTCACCTCGCCTGCCGCCATCCCGTCCCTCGTGCCGCCTCATGCCTGAGGCCGCACCAGACCACAGGGACGCCGCGATTGGCAATCACGCCATGTGCGGCTTCATGAGGCCGACGCGGGCGGCGAGCGCTACGAGCTGGTCGCGGCGCAGGACCGCGATGATCACGCCGCTGACCCAGACGCTGCACGCCTGCTTGAACAGGATGCCGCCGTCGCCATAGGGGTCGACGCCGAGCGGCGAGGCCAGATGGAAGAAGATGGCGCCGGTCATCAGCGTGATCGCGCCGAGACCGCCCAGCCCCTGCAGCCCGGGCGTCAGCAGAATGATCGAGCACAGCAGCTCGCAGGAACCGGTGCCGATCCGCATCGCCTTCTCATGACCATGGAAGCCCAGCCAATCGGTCAGGGTCGTGAACAGATCGACGCTGCCGGGGTGGCCCAGGAACTTGTACTGCAAGTACCAGATGAAGATGTAGACCACCCACAGTGTCGCGACCCAGGCGACGGCCGACTTTATTTTGCTCGTCTGACTATTATCCATGGACTCGTCCTCCCGCCGTGGCGCGACTGCCGCCTTCCGCACCCAGATATCGGTCGAACCGGTTCGGCACGCACGACACAATGTCGCGAGCAGCGTGCGAGCGGCCGTGAGCACCTTGGGCAGGTCGCACGCAGCGATGTTGCAAAGCCTTGTTCCGGCACGTAAAAGTCGAGCGGGTGCATCCTTCGTGGGGCCGGAACCATGTTCAACAGTCCGATACCCGATGTCATCGTCGGCGTCCTGTTTGCGTTCATGTCGATCAGCCTGGCGGCCAGCGCCATTAACGAAGCGATCGCTTCCTATCTGAATCGGCGGGGCAAATCACTGCTCCAGGGCATCCAGAACCTGCTCAACGAACAGAGCGACAGCTCCAAGCTGATCCTGGAGATCTACAATCACGCGCTGGTCCATCCGCAAGGCAACGGCACGGCCGAGTCGGTGACGGCCCTCAAGGACGGCCCGCTGCCGTCCTATGTCGAGCCGGTCAACTTCGCCGCGGCGCTGGTCGACAGCCTGATCAAGTGCTTCCCGCCCCAGCCCGCCGATGCAACGCCGCCCGACACCGTGTCGGTCGCCGTCGCCGTCACATCGACCGTGCTCGACGACGCCGGTGCGCCCACGGACGCGGTGCCGTCCACCAGCACGGTCGCCACCGTCGTCGCCGTCACGCCGCCCTCGCCTCTGGAAAGCGCGCTGGAGCAGATCACCGACCCCCAGCTCAAGCGGACCCTGCTGACGCTCTATCGGCGCGCGGACCGCGAAGTGGGCCAGTTCGAAACGGCGGTGGCGAACTGGTTCGACGGCGCCATGGACCGGGTCAGCGGTGTCTACAAGCGCTACAGCCAGCTCTGGGCCTTCCTCATCGCGCTGCTGCTCGTCGTGCTGCTCAACGTGGATACGCTCTACCTGTCCAAGACCCTATGGCATCACCCGGACATGGCGCAGCACCTCGCCATGCCCAGCAGCCTGGTCGCCGCCGACCCGGCGAAGATGGTCACCGGCCTGCAGAGCAACCTGCCGATCGGATGGACGGATGACTATTTCGGCGATCACGCCGCTTGGTGGACCTGGTCGGTCGCGCTCACCGGCTGGCTGATCACCGCGCTTTCGACCCTGTTCGGCGCGCCGTTCTGGTTCGACTTGCTGCAAAAGGTCGTGCAGTTGCGAGGGTCGGGTCCGACGCCGGCCGAAAAGGCCAGCCAGCCGTCAAGCTGAGGCGGCGGGCGCCAGGCGGCGCTCCACCGCCTGCCAGATGGCGTCCGACACGGCCTCGAGCGGCTGGCTCGCATCGATGACGAGGTAGCGCTCCGGCTCCGCGGCCGCGATCGCCAGGAAGCCTTGGCGCACGCGTTCGTGGAAGGTGTCATCGCGCTGCTCGAACCGATCGTCGGGGCCGCGCCGGGCCGCGGCCCGCGCCCGCCCGACCGCCACCGGCAGGTCGAGGATCAGCGTCAGGTCCGGGGCGAAGGCGCCGCGCACGACCTGGCCGAGCGCGTCGATGACGGCGCGCTCGAGGCCGCTGCCGGCGCCCTGATAGGCCCGGGTCGAATCCTCGAACCGATCGCACAGCACCCATTGTCCGCGCTCGAGCGCCGGCCAGACCGTGCGGGCCAGGTGGTCGCGCCGTGCCGCATACATCAGCAGCGCCTCGGTCACACCGTCCCAGCGCTCGACGCCGCCGCCGAGCAGCAGGCCGCGAATTTCCTCGGCACCGGGCGAGCCGCCGGGCTCGCGGGTCTCGACAACGCCCAGGCCCATGGCCCGCAACCGCTCACCCAGCCGCCGGATCTGGGTCGACTTGCCGGCGCCTTCGCCGCCTTCGAGCGTGATGAAGCGGCCGCGCGGGATCGGGGCGGCGCTCAGCTCTTGTGGCCCCAAATGAGGCCTTCCAGGTTCTTGGTCATGCGCCCCATGGGGCCGAGCGGCGCCACATCGCCGCCGGCCGCGATCGGCACGGTCTGCGGCTGCATGTCGGGCGCGGTCACGGTCAGGGTGCCGACCACGGTGCCGGCGGCGACCGGCGCCTGGAGCGGGCCGTCGTAGCTGACCGAGACCTTCATGTCCTTGCGCGCGCTGCGCGGCAGGCTGACGACGAGATCCTTGGTCGCGACCAGCGGCACCTTGGGCTTTTCGCCCAGCCAGACGTCGGCCTGGTCGAGTTCGTCGCCCTTCTTGACGATCGGATAGTTCTGGAACTCGCGGAAGGCGAAATCGACGATCGCCTCGGCCTCCTGCGAGCGGCCCTTCATGCTCTTGAGGCCGGTCGCGACCATGATGATGTGCCGGTCGCCGCGCTTCACCGACGCCGTCAGGCCGAAGCCGGCTTCATCCGTATGGCCGGTCTTGATGCCGTCGGCACCGCTGTTCTTGTAGAGCAGCGGGTTGCGGTTGCCCTGCTTGATGCCGTTGTAGGTAAAGTCGATTTCCGAGAAATAGTGGTAATACTCCGGGAAATCCTTGATCAGATGCTCGCCGAGCGTCGCGAGGTCGCGCGCCGTCATGTAATGGTCCGGGTCGGGCAAGCCGTCGACGCTGGCGAAATGGCTGTCCTTCAGTCCGATGGTCGGCGCCATGTCGTTCATCATGTGGATGAAGCTGTCGGTCGAGCCGGCGATGCCCTCGGCCAGCACGACGCAGGCGTCGTTGCCGGACTGGATGACCATGCCCTTGATCAGGTCCTCGACCTTCACCTTGCCACCCAGCGGCACGAACATCTTGGAGCCGCCGGTACGCCAGGCGTTCTCGCTGACCGTCAGCTCGTCGTCGAGCTTGAGCTTGCCCTTCTTCAACTGGTCGAAGACGACATAGGCCGTCATCATCTTGCTCATCGACGCCGTCGGAATCCGGTCCTCGCCGCCCTTGTCATAGAGCACGGCGCCGGTGTCGAAGTCGGCGATATAGACGTGGGTGGCGCCGGTCTCGAACGCGGCGAGCGCCGGCTGAGCCGACAGGATGGAACCGGCGGCGAGGCCGAGGAGGCCGAGATGGCGGAACGAGAAAGCGGCCATGATGTCGAAACCGATGCGATAGGGTAAAGGGACCAAGGTGCGTTGGGCGGTCCGTCGAGGGGCCTTGCCCGGAAAACTCATGTCTAAGCGCCGCCGGCCGATCAGTCGACGACCAATTATCGCGACCGGTCGATGACGAACTGTCACGACTAGTCGACGACGATCTTGGCTTCGGTGGCGCCCGCGTTGACCGCGCGCGTCAGGACCTGATCGGCCTCGTCGACCGAGGCTATCGGCCCGAGCCGGACCCGGTAGACGTCGACGCCGTTGACCCGCGCCCCGCTGACCGACACCGCCCCGAGACCGGCGAGCCGCGCCTTCATCCGGTTCGCGTTGTCGCCCTGGGAGAAGGCGCCGGCCTGCACGAAAATATGGGTCGGCTTGACCGGGTAGAGCAGCACCACGTTCGGCAGCGCCGGCTCCTGCGGGCTGGCCCCCGCCAGCGGCGCGGACGGCGCAGCCGCAGGTGGCGATGCCGGCTGCTGCGGCGACCGCGGTGCGGCGACCGGCACGCCGGCGATCGGCGGCAGCGCCTCGGCGACGACGGTCTGGCGGGGTGCTGCCTGCGGCGTCTCGACTGGCGGCGCGTCCGATCCGTTCAGCCGGGCGATCGACTGCGCCTGGATCGATTCGGTCGCCAGGACCTTGACCTCGACCTTGGCGGTACCCTGCCCTTCGAAGCCCAGCAGTTGGGCCGCCCGCCGCGACATGTCGATGATCCGGTTGCCGACGAACGGCCCGCGGTCGTTGACCCGGACCTCGATCGAGCGGCCATTCTCGAGGTTGGTGACCTGGACGATCGAGGGCAGCGGCAGGGTCTTGTGCGCGGCCGAGAGCGAATTCTGGTCGAACTGCTCGCCGTTGGCGGTCGCCTTCTCATGGAAATCCGGACCGTACCAGGACGCGATGCCGGTCTCGTCGTAGTTCAGGTCCTGGTTCGGGTAATACCAGATGCCGCCGACCTGATAGGGCTTGCCGACCTTGAAGGTGCCCTGGCTCTTGGCGCTGCTGTCGACGGTCGAGACGGCGGCCGGCCGGGAAGCGCAGGCGGCCAGCGCCAGGCTTAGGGCCAGGGAGGCAGCCAACGGAAGCGGCCGACGCCGAATCATCATCTAGTATTCCAAATAAATTCAATACGAAAATCTAGTGGGTGGAGCCTATCAACTCTCGATCCGATCGGCAAGGTAAGAGACCGCCGTCGCGAAGTAGAGTGACCGGTTCCATTTCATGATCGCGCGGTAATTGCCATAGACCATCAGGGTCGGGCCGTCGGCCCCGCCCGGCTGGACCAGGCCGGCATCGATGGTCGCCTGCGGCAAGGCGCCACCGTCGCTGCGCCGGACGCCGAGCGCCCGCCACTGATCGACGGTCTTCAGCACCTGGCCGCCCAGCAGCCCCGTATCGAAGCCGGCCGGCAGCTGGACCGGCCGGCCCCAGGTGTAGTCGGCCTGCCAGCCGAGGCTCGCCAGGTAATTGGCGATCGACGCAAGCGCGTCGCGCTTGTCGTGCCAGATGTCCTGCTTGCCGGTGCCGGCGTAATCGACCGCATATGCCAGGAAGGTCGACGGCATGAACTGGGTCTGGCCCATGGCGCCGGCCCAGGAGCCGCGCAGTTCGTCGGGCCGGATCCGGCCCTGGTCGAGGATCTTCAGCGCCGCGATCAGTTCCTTGCGAAAGAAGGCGCCGCGCCGTCCGTCATAGGCGAGGGTCGCGAGCGAGGCCACGATCGGATAATCGCCCTGCACCCGGCCGAAATCGGTCTCGATCGCCCAGAGCGCCACGATGAAACGCGGCTGCACGCCATATTTCGCCCCGACCTCGTCGAGCAGCTGCCGGTCGTCGACCAAGTGCTGGCGCCCCGCCTGCACGCGGGCGTCGGAGACCACGCGGGTGATGTAGCTGTCGAACGTGACGGTCGTTTCCGGCTGGCGCTGGTCGAGCTCGAGCACGCGCGGCAGCGGCGCCACGCCGGCGAAGGCGGCGTCGAGCGTCGCCTGGCGGATGCCGGCACCGAGCGCGTCCTGCTTGAAGCCGGCGAGCCATGTCGCAAAATCCTGGTCGGCCGCGATCGCCGGCCGGATGCCGCCGAGAAGCACCGGGGCCGCGGCCGTCGCGGCGGCGAGGCGAACGAGAAGCTGGCGGCGGGAAACGGACAAGAGACGGATCCTCGGGACGGGTTCGAAGGTTTGTCGTGCCACAGGCCGGCGGCCTCTGGCAACGCCGACCGTGGTCGGACGCACGCATGCCGCGCTTGTGCCGCAGGATTATGGCGGGCGCGCGGCGGCCTGGTCTAGGATGGATCCATGAGCAAGGCCTTCACCAAAGAGACCGAAACCGACGACACTGACGAGCTGCCGGACGATCCGGCACCGTTGCCGCCGGGCACCAAGAACTACATGACGCCGGCCGGCTTCAAGCGGCTCAAGGACGAGCGCGACTATCTGGCCAGGACCGAGCGGCCGAAGATCGTCGAGGTCGTGTCCTGGGCCGCCGGCAACGGCGACCGGTCGGAGAACGGCGACTATCTCTATGGCAAGAAGCGCCTGCGCGAGATCGACCGCCGCCTGCGCTTCCTGACCAAGCGGCTCGAGGTGGCGGAAGTGGTCGACCCGCGGCGCCAGCAGGGCCTGAAACAGGTGTTTTTCGGCGCGACCGTGACCTATGCCAACGAGCGCGACGAGGAACTGACCGTGACGCTCGTCGGCATCGACGAGGCGGACATGGAGCGCGGCCAGATCAGCTGGATCTCGCCGGTCGCCCGCGCGCTGATGAAGGCCAAGGTCGGCGACACGGTCGAGGTCCGGACGCCGGTCGGGCCAGAGTCGCTCGAGGTGCTGGACATCGCCTATCGGCTGCCGCCGGACGCGGAATAGGCGCCGACGGGCATTGCACGCTCCCTGCGACCGGCACCGACCCGTTTCGTTCCGTTAGCCGGCAGCGCCTTGGGCGCGATGTAGCCGTCCCGCCTGCAACGCCCCCGCCCCCGGCCAGAGCATGGCAGGCGACCAATAGGCCGCAACTGTAGTGCTGGCCTCGGGGCGCCGTGCAAACCCGGTCGGGTTGCGCTTTATGCCGTTTAATATGTTTTAACTTGTATAAAAGATCGCGGCAAAGCAGTCCTATATTGCACTGAGATGCAGCATGCTTCGCCGAAATAAGAATATTCTCCCGCAGAATTCTTCCGTCGCCTGCTTGTGAGGCAGATAGATAAGCGGCAGTACTTTTCAGCTCTCTCCACGAACATTCTATAAGACTTACGCTCGTTTCGAGACGTTCGTTTACATCTTCCAGGGGGGATGGGTCAGGATGAGAATAAATGCTTGGTTCCGGCCGTTTCTGGCGCGGAACGAGAAAGTGGGTGCTTATTCGTTTGCGGCCATTCTGCTAATGAGCACGGCGCTCCCGGCCGCGGCCGCGACGCTCGCCAATGGCGCGGAGGACCTCGGTGCGGTCAATGCCGCCACGACGCTTACCGCCACGGTTTGGCTCAAGGGTCACAATGACGCGGCGTTCGATGCAGCCGTCGCCGATCGCTACGATCCGAAATCG
>Ga0209166_10003507_pt1 | contig 11284 bp, 9 predicted proteins | sample Coa_R1_3_FD_187151 | JGI IMG/M metagenome (GOLD analysis project Ga0209166, IMG submission 187151) | Surface soil microbial communities from Centralia Pennsylvania, which are recovering from an underground coalmine fire - Coalmine... | ecosystem: Environmental > Terrestrial > Soil > Unclassified... | reverse complement strand
GAAGGCGCTGCACTCGGCGGGGGCTTTCGGGGTCTGGGGGGTCTGCTGGCTCCGGGCGGCCAGGGGTGCCTGGCGGGCCTTGGCGGCGAACATCACCTCGGTCCGCACGTTGATCGCCAGCACGTCGGCCAGGTCCAGCCCGGCCCCGTCGGCGATGCCGCGCATCTCCTCCAGGTAGGCGGGCCGGAACGCGGCGATGGGCGCCTCGAATCCGGCCGCCGCGCGGCGGACCGTATCCCAGTCCCAGCCCGCGTAGTACGCGAACACGTCACGGTAGGCCTGTACCGACCGGTGCACGCGGTCCCGCGCCTGCGCGCCGTACTGTCGGCCGCGCTCGCGGGCGGTCCCGGCCACGCGGACGCGGGGAATCGCGGTCATCGTCATCGTTCGCCCCCGGGGCATGCTCGCGGAGCCAGGTCTAGGTTCTACGCTACGAGCGCAGCGGCTTTACCGGTAGGGGCAGCAGCGCGGGCTTACGCTGATGGGGTGAAGCTGAGCCGAACGCCGTTTGACCTGAAGCGCTGGCTGGTCCGGGCCTGGGGTCGGCTTCCGTTCGTCCGCCGCCGGGGCGGGCCCGAGCTGGCGGGAGTCCGCGAGCCGAGGCGCCCCCGCCCGCCGTTCCGGCCGCCGCAGGCGCTGGCCGCCGAGCCCGAGCGGGACGAGTTCGGAGAATCCCGGGTCGGAGAATCCCGGGTCGGAACCCTGATGAGGCCCGCCAGGCGCTGGTGGCGACGGCGTCCGGACGCGCGGCACGCCTGACGCCCGGCACGCCTGACGCTGGGCACGCCTGACGCTCGGGCCGGTCACCACCCGGGGGCGCGCCCCGGCCGCTGCACCTCGATCCGGCCGTAGCGCATCCGGCCGACCAGCTTCACGCGGAGGACGAGCTTGGCCCCGGGCTCGGCGCTCGGGCGCATCTCGACGTCGGTGTAGCGGACGGTCAGGCCCTCGGCGTCCACGACGACGCCAGGACCGGCCACCAGGGTCAGCGACCCGCCGCGCATCTTCATGTCGACGAGCAGCGTGTCGTGCGTGATGTCCGCCTCGGTGAAGTCGAGCGTCACGTCGCACCACGACGGGCGCAGGTCGATCCGCCGCGGGACCGCCCAGTGACCGGTGCGCGAGACCGAACCTCCCCGCTGCGCGATCCGCATCTCCCGCTCGGGGGGAGGCGCCGCGGCAATCGCACTGGGGACGTACCGGCCGGGCGCGGACGGCGGCAGGTCGGCGGTGAAGGGGGCCAGCTCACCGAAGGTCCGGGCGGCCAGGACGGCCTGCACCCGCTCCTCGAACTCGTCGGGGGTCAGCCGGCCCTCCCCCGCGGCGGCGCGCAGCACGTCAATGACGCGGTCCCGGTCCGCGTCGGACGCCCTCATCTCGGGCCGCGGGCCGGGTTCGGCTGGCTCGTCGGTCGGCACTGGGTACCTCATGACCTTGGCCGGTAGGGACGAAGGTCATTATCCCGAACGACCTGTGGTGCGAGACAATGATGTGCTTTAGGTGCGCAGCGCATTCGCATTCGGGTCAAGGAGGACCAGCCATGGCAGGCAAGCCCATCGTGGTCGGTACGGATGGTTCCAAGGAATCACGGCGCGCGGTCGAGTGGGCCGCCCGGGAGGCCGTCCTGCGGGACGCCCCGCTGCGGATCGTGTCCGCCGCGGAGCTGCTGCCCCGGATGGCCAGCAGCACCGGCACGTCCGAGTACGAGACTGTCTCCGATCTGCTTCGCGACGAGCGCGACCACGCGCTGGCCTCGGCGGCCTCGGTGGCGGGGGCGACGGCACCCGGGCTGCTGATCGACAGCGACCAGCTGAGCGGGGCGCCCGCGCTGGCGGTCACCGAGGCCGGGAACGGGGCGGCGATGCTCGTGGTCGGCTCCCGCGGGGTCGGCGCGTTCACGGCGCTGCTGCTCGGCTCGGTCAGCCGGTACGCGGCCCTCCACGCCTCCTGCCCGGTTGTGGTCATCCCCGATGAGACCTGGGCCGCGCACAAGCTGATCGGCGTCGGCGTCGCCGACCCGGAAGGCTCCGCCGCCGCGCTGGAGTTCGCGTTCGAGGAGGCCGCGCGGCGCCAGGCGGGCGTGCTGGCCGTCCACGCGTGGCACACGCCGCAGTTCGACGTCTCGCGGGCGGGGCACGCGCCGGCCGGCCCGGCCGCGGACGTCCTGGCGGCGGCGGCCACCCAGCAGCTCGAGGCGCTGCTGAACACCTGGCGGGAGAAGTATCCCGACGCGCAGGTCAGCCACGAAGTGGTGCACGGCCACCCGGGCCGGGCGCTCGTCGGCGTCTCGGCGCGCGCCGACCTGGTCGTCATCGGCCGGCGCAGCACCCGCGCCGGCGAGCACGGCCCCGGCACGGTGACCCACGCGTTGCTCAACCACGCGCACGGCCCCATCGTCACCGTTCCCTCGTCCTGATGTCCCCCTTGGCCGGGCCGGAACCTGGTTCCCTGGCGGCGCCGGTCCTGGCGGGCCGGCGGGTGCTGCTGCTGGACCGCGCCCGGATGTACGTGTGCGGGATCACCCCGTACGACGTCACGCACCTCGGGCACGCGGCGACCTTCGTCTGGGTCGACGTGCTGGGCCGGGTCCTGCGCCTGCTGGGCGTCGAGCCCGAGGTGTGCCGCAACGTCACCGACGTCGACGACGTGCTGGACGCGGCGGCCCTGCGGGCCAGCGCGCCGTACGACGCGTTCGCGGCCATCCAGCAGTACCACTTCGAGCAGGACCTGGCCGCGCTCCACGTCCGTCCCGTCCGCCACGAGCCGCGCGCGCACCGGTACGTCGAGCACGTCATCAGGCTGGCGCGGGGCCTGGAGGCGGCGGGTCACGCGTACGCGCGGAGCGGCAGCGTCTACTTCCGCGGCCAGGACGTGGCCGCGGCGGCCGGCCTGGACCGGGGCGCTGCCCTGCGGCTTTCTGCCGAGTACGGGGGCCGTCCCGATGACCCGGCCAAGGACGATCCGCTGGACGCCGCGGTCTGGCAGGCGGCCGAGCCCGGGCACCCCGCCTGGGATTCGCCCTGGGGACCCGGCCGGCCGGGCTGGCACGCCGAGTGCGTGGCCATGGCGATGTCGGCGTTCGGCGTCGGCGTAGACGTGCACGCGGGCGGAGCCGACCTGCGCTTCCCGCACCACGCCTACCACGCGGCCATGGCCGAGGCGTTCACCGGGGTCAGGCCCTACGCGCGCGCGTGGCTGCACGCGGGCACCGTGACGGTCGGCGGGGTCAAGATGGCCAAGTCGGCCGGGAACCTCGTGCTGGTCAGCGACCTGCTGGCCCGCCACGCCCCGGCCGCGGTCCGGCTGATGATCCTGGACCGCCGCTGGGCCGCGGACTGGGACTACGCCGACGAGTCCCTCGAGGCCGCCGCGACCCGGCTCGCGGACCTGTACCAGGCGGCCGGGCGCGCGGGCTCGGGCGCGGGCGCGGGCTCCGGCTCGGCGGGCGAGGCCGCGGCGGGCGAGGTCCGCCGGCTGCTGGCGGCCGACCTGGACGTACCCGCCGCCCTTTCTGTGGCCCTCGCGGAGGGCGGCGCCGCCGCCCGCCTCCTCATCGCGACCCTCGGCCTGGACTGATCCCCGTGCCCGAGGTCGTGACCATCGAGACGCCGTCGCTCGGCGACCGCAGCTACCTTGTCCACGACGGGGCGGACGCCGTGGTGGTCGACCCCCAGCGCGACATCGGGCGGGTCCTGGCGGCCGCGGAGTCCCGGCACGTGCGGATCACCCACGTCCTTGAGACCCACATCCACAACGACTACGTCACCGGCGGCCTGGCGCTGGCCCGGCACACCGGGGCGGCCTACGTGGTCGCGGCGTCGGAGGAGGTCGGCTTCGAGCGGCTGGGCGTCGGCGACCACGACCAGCTCCGCGCGGGTTCCCTGACCGTGACGGCCCTGCACACGCCCGGGCACACACCCGGGCACATGTCGTTTCTGCTGGGCGAGGACGGGCCGGGCCCGTTCGCGGTCTTCACGGGCGGGTCCCTGCTGTACGGCGCCGTTGGCCGCACCGACCTGATCGGCCCGCAGCGGACCGAGCCGCTGACCCGCGCGCAGTACCGCTCGGTCCGCCGGCTGGCCGCCGAATTGCCCGCCGAGGTGGCCGTGTACCCGACGCACGGGTTCGGCAGCTTCTGCTCGGCCACGCCGACCACCGGCACCGCGTCGACCATCGGGCACGAGCGGCTCGCCAACATCGCGCTGCGCAGCGAAGAGGACGACTTCGTGGCCGAACTCCTCGCTGGCCTGGGCGCCTACCCGCGGTACTACGCGCACATGGGGCCGGCGAACCGGAGCGGGCCTTTGGCCCCCGAGGTGACGCCGCCCACGCCGGCCGACCCGGCCGAGCTGCGGCGGCGCATCGACGCCGGGCAGTGGATCGTGGACCTGCGCGAGCGCCGGGCCTTCGCGCGCGCCCACGTCACCGGGACCATCTCCATCGAGCTCGGCAACTCGTTCAGCACCTACCTGGGCTGGGCCATCGCCTGGGGCGCGCCGCTCACCCTGATCGGCGAGAGCCCCGGCCACATCGCGGAGGCGCAGGTCCAGCTCATCCGGATCGGCATCGACCAGATCGCGGGCGCCGCGACCGGCCCGGCGCAGGCGCTGGCGGCCGGCGGCCGGATCTCCAGCTACCCCGTGACCGACTTCGCCGCGCTCGCCGCCACGTGGGGCCGGCCAGGCCAGGTGGTCCTCGACGTCCGGCGCCCGGACGAATGGCGGGCCGGGCACCTGCCGGGGGCCTTGCATATCCCGTTCTGGGAGCTCGAGCCCCGGGCGGGCGAGGTGCCGGCCGGCGAGGTCTGGGTGCACTGCGCCAGCGGCTTCCGCGCGGCGATCGGCGCGTCCCTCCTGGCCCGGGCCGGGCGGCAGGTCGTCCACGTTGACGACGACTGGGAGCAGGCCAGGGCGGCCGGCCTGCCGGTCACCGGCTGACCGGCTGGCCTCGGTGGGCGGGTAGTTCCCTTGACGGTCTCAGGCCGCGGAAGTAATGCTGGGCGGGGAGCACCCGCAACGCGGAGTAGAAGGGCTCGGACCATGAGGAACATCGCGGGGACGGCGCTGCAGGCCGTCGCGGGCCTGGCCCTGCTCGGGGCCTGCGCGGCCCTGATCGCGAACCAGGACGATATCCGCAGGTACCTGCGCATGCGCAACATGTGACCTAGCCCGCCGCGCACCACGGCCTGGGCCTAGCGGAGGCCAGACGTACATGCCCGAGGCTGAAGGCCTTTCCCGTTGTTATGGTGGGGCAGGTGGATACGGGACAACCTGGAATCCAAGAAGCCACCACGGACAGCCTGGCTGTCTCGGACAGTGATCGCGCGGCGCGACCCGCCAGCCCGTCCAGGCTTGCGTTCGCGAGCTTCCTCATGCTGTTCGTGGAACTCGCGCTGATCCGGTGGATTGCCGCGAACAACGTCTTCGTGACCGCGGCCTCGAACTTCGTGCTGCTCGCCAGCTTCCTGGGGATCGGGATCGGCTTCCTTAACGCCCGCGCCGGGCGCGATTACGTACGCTGGACGCCGGTAGCGCTGCTAGTGCTGGTGGGCTTCGTGCTTGCGTTCCCCGCGGTGCTGGCGGCGCTCAGCGGGCCTAACCCGGTTCAGGGCTTGTCCGGCATGAACGCGCTTCCGCAGCCCTTGAGCCTCACCATCGTGTTCATCCTCGTGGTGGGCGTGATGGTGGGGCTCGGCCAGGCAGTCGCGCGGATATTCGTCGCGTTCAAGCCGCTGAACGCCTACCGGCTGGACATCCTGGGCAGCATAGCCGGGATCGCGGCGTTTTCACTGTTGTCCTTCCTCGACCAGCCGCCGGCCACCTGGGGGGTGGTCGTTGGTGTCGGCCTGCTGGTGCTCGTGCTGCCCCGGGCCCGGTGGTGGCAGTTCGCGGCGGTGGCGGGCATCATCGTGCTGCTGGTCGTGGAATCGCTCATCCCCGGGCAGATGTGGTCACCGTACAACAAGCTGTCCATCCATCATGCGCAGGAGGACGGGCAGCCCGCGGTCTCGGTGAGCGCGAATAACATTCCGTACCAGACAGCCGTCACGCTCGGGGACATGGCCAAGCTGCACCCCTCCTACTTCTACCCGTACCGGCACGTCACCCGGGCGAGCCTGGGCAACGTCCTGATCATCGGAGCGGGGACGGGCAACGATGTTGCGGTCGCCTTGTCCGAGGGAGCCAGGCACGTTGATGCCGTCGAGATCGATCCGCTGCTGCTGCTCAAGGTCGGCCAGGCGCATCCGGATCAGCCGTACAAAAACGGCAGGGTCAGCATGCACGTCGGCGATGGCCGTGCCTTCCTGGAGGACACCAACCAGAAGTACAACCTGATCCTGCTGGCGCTGCCCGACTCGATGACCGCGCTGGCCGGGCAGTCCGTCCTCAGGCTGGAAAGCTTCCTGCTGACCGAGCAGTCGCTCGCCGCGGCCAAGTCGCATCTCGCGCCTGGCGGCACTTTCGCGATGTACAACTACTATCAGCCATTCCTGCTGAGCAGGTACGCGACTACGGTCGAGGGCGTTTTCCACCAGGCACCCTGTACCGAGCTTCAGCCTGGGAGCCTGGGCGGCAGGGTGCTCGCCGTCCTCACCGTTCACCCGGGCGGGCCGGTGCCGGACTGCGCCACTTACTGGCACGGCTCCGGTCTTGCGCCGGCGACCGACGACCACCCGTTCCCGTACCTGGAGAGCGCCACCATCCCCACCAGCTTCCTGTGGATGCTCGGGGCGATCCTGCTCGGGTCGCTGCTGCTCATCCGACTCGGCGGCGGCCGGTTCAAGGGGATGCGGTCCTACCTTGACCTGGCGTTCATGGGAGCCGCCTTCCTGCTCCTGGAAACCAAGAACATCGTCCAGTTCGCCCTGCTGTTCGGCACCACGTGGTTCGTGAACTCCCTGGTCTTTGCCGGGGTCCTGCTCGCGGTGTACCTCGCGGTCGAGACCGCCAGGCGGGTACGCCTGCCACGGCCGGCCGTGCTGTACGCCGGGCTCATCGCCTCGCTGGCCTTGGCCTGGGTGATGCCCCAGGACTCGCTGCTCGCCCTGCCGGTGATCACGCGGTTCTTTGCGGCCAGCGCGCTGGCCTTCGCGCCGATATTCCTCGCGAACCTCGTGTTCGCGCAGCGTTTCTCCGATGCGGGTAATTCGGGGACGGCCTTCGCCGTCAACCTAATTGGGGCGATGGTCGGTGGCGCGCTTGAGTACCTGTCCCTGATCACCGGATATCGCGCGCTGCTGATCGTGACAGGCGTCCTGTACGGGCTGGCCTTCGTGACCGGCCTGAGAGGCAAGTCGGCATCCCGGCCCGCCTAGGAAGACCACGTGCGCCCGGCCAGGCGTCAGGCCGGGCGGATGCGGCGGCCGGTGATGCGCGAGGGGAGGATGCGCACGAACAATTCCCGGTCACCCGGTGCCCAGTTCTCGACGCCTGCCACCAGGGCCGCGGTGCGCTCGGATTCGGATTCCACGCGGTGGGCCGAGCCCTGGATAAGCACGCTCCACCCTTGCCGGCCGGGCAGATCGAGCTCGTCGATCTCGAACGCCACGCGGTACTCGGCGGCCCCGATGCCGGTCTGCAGGTCCTCGTCGAGCGCACTGCGCAGGGCGGTCCTGAACACGATCGCCCCATCGTGCACCTTGTAGTTCACTGGCAGGATGGCCTGGCCGAACCGGCCGGAATAGGCGATGCGGCCGATCCCGCCTGGCGTTATCAGAGCCCGGCACTCGGCTTCGTCGAGCACCTCGATCACGCGTTCAGCAGACATGGCCGATCCCTTCCCGGTGCGCCCTTGGTGGCGTAGTCACGAACATAACCTCAGGCGCCGGGCCGGGACCCGTGACCTTCAGCCCGGCCTGAACGGACTTTCGTCCCTGCTTGCGGCCCGGGCTATCAGGGGTGAGCGAAATTCGGTCGACATCGGTGAGCCGACGGTGTGCAGTGGACGCAAGACCAGGGAGGCACGATGGACGATCTGCTCGAGCGGTACGAGGCCTACGGCGACGAGAGCGTGTACGCCGAAGCCAGGCGGCAATACGAGCAGGCCCTCGGGGCCGGGCCCGACGACGCCCGGCTGCTGACCAACTTCGGCTACCTCCAAGAGTGCCATGGCCGGCTGTCGATCCAGGCGGCCGTCGAGTGCTACAAGCGGGCCATCGAGGCCGACCCGCAGTACGACAAGCCGCACTGGCAGCTGATCCTCGCCCTATCCGAACTGGGGCGGGCCGACCAGGCGGTCGCCAGGTACCGGCAGCGACTGGCCGAGGCGCCCGCCGAACTGCGCTGGTACAGGTTCCTGGCTAGCTCATATGTGTACGCCCGGGATTACGAACAGGCCGCGCAGATCATCCGGGCCGGCCTGGACCTCTCCCCCGGCGACGCGTCGCTGACGGAGCAGGAGGGCGACGTGCTCGCCAAGACCGGTCACCCCGATGACGCCCTCGACCGCTGGCGGCGCGCCTTTATCTTGGACCCGGAGAACCTCAGCTCGCGCTACAGTTCGGCGTTCCTCCTGGAGGAGCAGGGGCGCCTGGCGGAGGCGGCCGCAGAGTGGCGCTTCATCGTCGGCTGGTGCGAGGAGCATGGGTACGCCATGACCGCGGACTGGCCCAGGCGCGAACTCCAGCGCCTCGAGGCCGGCGACCAGTAGGTGTCGCGCTCGTTAACGCTGGCGGGCCGGCCGGGCCGCGCGGGGCCCGGCGAAATAGCCTGAACCGTAAGCCCTCGGGCCCAAGCAGGAGGCGGGGGAAGCACCACCGCCGTTCGGGATAAAGGGGTTTCGGATGAGTGCGACCTCGCAGCAGCCGGTGAGCTTGTCGGGTCGGGAGCTGGACGAGCTTGACGCCTGGTGGCGGGCGGCGAACTACCTGTCGGTGGGGCAGATCTACCTGCTCGGCAATCCGCTGCTGACCGAGCCGCTGCGGCCGGAGCACGTCAAGCCGCGGCTGCTCGGGCACTGGGGCACGACGCCCGGGCTGAACCTGATCTACGCCCATCTCAACCGGGTGATCAGGAACCGGGACCTGAACGTGATCTACGTCTGCGGGCCGGGGCACGGCGGGCCGGGGATGGTGGCGAACACCTACCTCGAGGGGACGTACACCGAGCTGTACCCATCGGTTACTGGGGACGCGGCGGGGATGGCCAGGCTGTTCAGGCAGTTCTCGTTCCCGGGCGGCATCCCGTCGCACGCGGCGCCGGAGACGCCTGGGTCGATTCACGAGGGCGGCGAGCTCGGCTACTCGCTGCTGCACGCGTACGGGGCGGCGTTCGACAACCCGGACCTGATCGTGGCCTGCGTCATCGGCGACGGGGAGTCAGAGACCGGGCCGCTGGCGGGCAGCTGGCACGCCAACAAGTTCCTCAACCCGGCGCGGGACGGCGCGGTGTTGCCGATCCTGCACCTGAACGGGTACAAGATCGCCAATCCGACCGTGCCGGCCAGGATCCCGCACGCCGAGCTGGAGTCGCTGCTGCGCGGTTACGGGTATTCGGTGCACACCGTGGAGGGTGATGACCCGAAGCTGGTCCACCAGCAGCTCGCGGCGACGATGGACGCGGTCATCGACGAGATCCACGCGATCCAGCGGCGGGCCCGGGCGACCGGGGACACGTCGCGGCCGACCTGGCCGGTCATCGTGCTGAAGACGCCCAAGGGGTGGACCGGGCCGAAGATCGTGGACGGGCTGCCGGTGGAGGGGACGTGGCGGGCGCACCAGGTCCCGCTCGACGCGGCGCGGACGAACCCGGAACACCTGGCCCAGCTCGTGGAGTGGATGCGGTCATACCGGGCAGAGGAGCTGTTCGACGGCGCCGGGACCCTGATACCGGAACTCGCCCGGCTGGCGCCTGCCGGCGACCGGAGGATGAGCGCGAACCCGCACGCCAACGGCGGGCTCCTGCTGCGGGAGCTGGCGCTGCCCGACTTCAGGGACTACGCGGTGGAGGTCGCCGCGCCGGGCTCGGTGAGCGCGGAGGCCACCCGGGTGCTGGGCACGTACCTGCGTGACGTGATCAGGGACAATCCGTCGAACTTCCTGCTGTTCGGTCCGGATGAGACGTCGTCGAACCGGCTGGATGCGGTGTTCGAGGTGACCAACCGGGAGTTCGAGGGTGTCATCATGCCGGGCGACAACCACCTCGCGCCGGACGGCCGGGTACTCGAGGTGCTGTCGGAGCACATGTGCCAGGGGTGGCTGGAGGGGTACCTGCTGACCGGGCGGCACGGGCTGTTCAACTGCTACGAGGCGTTCATCCACATCATCGACTCGATGTTCAACCAGCACGCCAAGTGGCTGAAGGTGACGCGGGGCATCCCCTGGCGGCGTCCGGTCGCGTCGCTGAACTACCTGCTGTCCTCCCTGGTGTGGCGCCAGGACCACAACGGGTTCTCGCATCAGGACCCGGGCTTCATCGACCACGTGGTCAACAAGAAGGCCGAGGTCATCCGGGTCTACCTGCCGCCGGACGCGAACTGCCTGCTGTCGACGGCGGACCACTGCCTGCGGTCCCGTAACTACGTCAACGTCATCGTGGCCGGCAAGCAGCCCGCGTGGCAGTGGCTGTCGATGGACGAGGCGATCATCCACTGCACGCGGGGCGCCGGGATCTGGGAGTGGGCGTCTACCGATGCCGAGGGCGCGCCGGACGTCGTGATGGCCTGCTGCGGGGACACGCCCACGCTCGAGACGCTCGCCGCGGTGGCGCTGCTTCGGTCGCACCTGCCGTCCTTGAAGGTGCGCGTGGTGAACGTGGTGGACCTGATGCGGCTGCAGCCTCCGTCGGAGCACCCGCACGGGATGACGGACGCCGAGTTCGACGCCCTGTTCACCGTGGACCGGCCGGTGATCTTCGCTTACCACGGGTACCCCTGGCTCATCCACCGGCTGACCTACCGGCGGAACGGGCACGCCAACTTCCACGTGCGCGGCTACAAGGAGGAGGGCACGACCACCACGCCGTTCGACATGGTCATGCTGAACGACCTGGACCGGTTCCACCTGGTCATGGACGTCATCGACCGGGTACCTGGGCTGGCGTCCTCGGCCGGGCACCTGCGGCAGCTCATGGTGGACAAGCGGCTTTCCTGCCGGGCCTACACCCGGGCGGAGGGCGAGGACGCCCCGGAGATCAGCGACTGGAAATGGCCGTACTGACGATTCCTGCGATCCAGTCGGGTCTGGCGCGCCGGAATGTTGATTAGGTACATTGGTCATGTACATCATCAACATTCGTGGAGGCGGATGTGGCGCTGACGCAGGTTGACCTCGATGAGGAAGCGCTCG
>Ga0209166_10003506_pt1 | contig 11285 bp, 14 predicted proteins | sample Coa_R1_3_FD_187151 | JGI IMG/M metagenome (GOLD analysis project Ga0209166, IMG submission 187151) | Surface soil microbial communities from Centralia Pennsylvania, which are recovering from an underground coalmine fire - Coalmine... | ecosystem: Environmental > Terrestrial > Soil >... | reverse complement strand
ACAAATTCCAGGCCGCCGACTCCACTAACGCTAACTCCACCATGGGTCCGTATCTCGCATCCGACACGATGGGGTACTACGTGCAGCGTCCGGACCTATCTCCAGCCACTCCTTCCGGCCCACCGCCTCCGTACCTCAGCGTCACGCATTTCTTCCTCAGGCCGGAAGGCGTGCTCGATTTTAGCGATGGCGTGAAGAAAGCCAGTGCCGCCATGGCCAAAGTCATGCCCAACAATCCATCGAATTGGTATTCTCTCGCCAACGGTGGACCCGGTCCCGAAGTCGTGCTCGTCCGTGACCTCAAGAGCATCTCCGAATTGCAGGGAGTTCCGGGAAAAACAGTCGACCAAATCGTCCAGGAAGCCTACGGAGATCAGGGCGCCGCCGTCATGGTCGCGATCCGAAAGGCTTACAACAGATCCTACTCCGAGCTGCTGCATTTTCGTCCGGACCTGAGCTATATGCCAGCGACCGCGAAGCCCTGAACTACAAAAAAGGGAACACGAGAAACCGAGTGGAGAATCGCATCAGCTAACGCTCCACCCGGAACTCGCAGCACTACCCATTTCTGGATGCTTTTGCCAGTGCTTCCAAAAAGAATATGGACGTTTAATAGCGCGCGGCACAGTCGAATTGACCGCGAAGTTGGGGCGCGCCTTTTACTCTTTTCGCGGCTTACATCGCAGACGGGGCCTGGAGTTGAGTATCCGACGTAGGAATTGGCCAGGCTTAACGTTGTTCCGTTGTCGAAAGTCATGTATTCGATCGCCTTTGACCATACACAGCTTTCGCGTCTGAAGTGGCAGAGCATCTGGAGAGCGGGTGGAACGAGAACTATTCGACAGCCGTGCAGAAGTACCTGGGCGAGGTGGTTGATCCGTTCCCAAAAACTGGTAGAGTCACGGGCAATCCTTCCGTAATCCCGATAAAGGAAGGTTTGACAAACCGGGAGTTATCTCCCACCTTTACGGATGGACCGTCAGACAGCAATTATTCTGGGTTCGACGCGATCAGCGCTAAAGCCGTCATTCGTCGACTGGCCGTTTCCGCCTCCGTAAGATGAAGCAACCGGAAGCAGGGGATCCTTTTAGGCTTCCGGAACACTAACATACGTGACTGACAAACGAAGACTCTTTTGTTCGAAGCGATTTCTGGTTTTGAGACCCGTTCTCATCTGTCGTGCGGCAATACAGCTTGGCCTCACAGATAGGCATCCGTCCAAGTCACGGGCGAGCCCGAAGTAATCCCAAGGTGAGGGTGGCCGACTATACGTAAAGTGGACAGCGGAATCGACAACGTCCGCGGTCGAGATCATCTTCCGTGCATCACGCCTTGACGGCTTCGACTATCGATAACGGACTCTCAGTCGCGATGACGCGCGACAGTCGGAAACCAGCACCACGCAGCAGCCTTACAAACTCGGCCTTCGTCCGCTCACGGCCGCGCGGCGTGAGCACCAGCATTTCCAGATCGAGCAGCTTGCCGTAATGCGGAGCGTTTCCCGGCGGCACAACCGGATCCACAATCAGCACCTTGCCTCGCGGCCCAAGCGCGCGGTGGCATGCTTGAAGAATCCGCGTCGCCGAGTCATCGTCCCAGTCGTGAAGGATGTGCTTCATGATGATCGCGTCGGCACCCGATGGCAGTTCTTTGAAGAAGTCGCCGCTTTCGATTCGCACTCTGCCGGTGATGCCAGCACGGGAGAATGTCGCTGCGGCGCCGGCCGCAACATGCGGAAGATCGAAAAGTACAGCACGCATCGCCTTGTGGCGGCGCAGAACGGTGGCCAGCAGCAGACCGTGTCCGCCCGCGACGTCCATCAGGATCTCGACTCCTTTGAAGTCGTACGCGTCGGATGTTGCCCGGGCCTCCGTGGCACTGATTGATGTCATCGCATCGTCGAATACCGCAGCGACTTCGGGATTCTGCGAGAGGTGTTCGAATATAGGAACGTTGAAGACATGATCGAATGCCGGCATGCCCGTCTTCACGCTATAGCCAAGCTGTCCCCAGGGCCGCCACGTGCTGTCATGAGCGACAAAACGCGCGTACCCTGCAAGGCTCTCAGGATGGTCGCTTCGAAGCAGCTTTCCCATGCCCGTAAGCTTGAACCGGCGGTCTCCGCTTTCAACGAACAAGCCCACGCTCGCGAGTGCTCTAAGCAAGCGATAGATCCCGTCTTCTGAGACGCCAGCTTCACGGGCAATATCGCTGCACCGCCGCGCTCCCTTCGCAAGCTGTTCGGGGACGCCGATTTCGACGACAGTGCCGAGTGCCTGACTGATCCACTTGCCGATCACCATCTGGAAAAGGACCTCGTATGGGCGCGATGGGGAAGCCCGATTGGCTCGGCTTTTGGCCATAGATCTCCTTAGGCATTATGCCGCCTGGATTCTAACGGTGTGGCTCGTGAAAGGTAAAGCGGAGGAAGATTCGCAAGACGCTCGCAGGAAATGCTGAATCCTGCTTATCGTGTGACGGGTAATCTTTCCGTAGTCCGGATACAGGGAAGGGTTGCCGACGAACCGGACGTAATCCTTTAGTGTGTCCTCCAGTTTTCGTGAGCGCTGATCCCACAGTTGAAGGACTTACAGCGTTTCAGCTTGCACAGCTCCAAGATCGGCCCTTTTTACTCGGTTCATTTCAGCCGGTTTGATGTTGTGGTTCATGCGGAAGAAATTCGTTGGATCATACTTTTTCTTTAGAGCTGCGAGGCGGTCATAGTTACAGCCGTAGGCTTCTCGGGCGATGGCTTCTCCCTCATCAGAAGCGTAATTTCCGTAGGTGCTTGAAATCAGAAACGGTTTCATGGCGCTCCAGCAGTCTCGGGTCCACTGGATGTTCTCTTCAGAATCAGAGGGACTTTCCCAGTTAGACCACACCATAAAATTGTAGGAGTGTCGCCGATGCGGAAAGGCAGTATCGGCCACTCCAACGCGCGTTGCCGCTCCGTGCCAATGTTCCAGGCCGGGAGCGAAACTATACGGCGAGGGACTCTTACCGACGAATGCCGCAAACGTGTCGATCGCCTCATCGCTCAAGCTGTGCACGAAGTTCGACTTCACATACGTCAGGCGACCTGGAGGAAAGAATGGATCAAACATACTTTGCATCTGGACGTAGCTGATCGGAGCAAACAGGTCCACGACCGGGTTACCAAAATTGCGCAGGGGCCGCAACACCTTTTCTCCCTGCGACAGTTCCCCATGGTAGCAGGCTGCAATTGCGAATAGTCGCCCAGCGTCGGACAGGCTTAGGGAAGCGCACTGAATGACCAATTCATCCGGAATTCGGTCGGCCCAATCACGAAAGAAATGCATTAGGTCTTTCGCCTTGTCCGTGGGGTAACATACGGCTCCGCCTAAGACGGGACCCACCTCATGCAGGCGGTACTCTAGTGACGTCACCACCCCCAAGTTGCCACCGCTGCCCCGCAGACCCCAAAACAAATCTTCGTTCTCAGAAACACTCGCCGTGAGCAATCGTCCATCTGCGGTGACCACGTCGAGGCTGATGAGATTGTCGAGAGCGAGGCCGTATTTGCCGTGCAGGTGGCCCCAACCGGCGCCAAGGGTCAGGCCGGAAATGCCGGTTTTGGAAACAGTGCCAAGAGTAGTGGCAAGGCCAAAGGCCTGCGTTTCCCGATCAAATTCTCCCAGTGTGAGCCCTGTCTGGGCCCGTGCGGTGCGGCGGGCAGGATCAACCCTGATCCCCTTCATCGCCGAAAGATCAATCATCAGGCCATCGTCGCAGACCGATTTGCCGGCGACACTGTGCCCTCCTCCGCGAATCGAGGTTAGAAGATTGTGTTCGCGCGCGAATCGGACACAAGCGATGACATCTGCGGCTCCGGCGCAGCGCGCTATGATCGCTGGTCGTCGATCAATCATTGCGTTGGGAATCGTGCGCGTCTCGTCATAGCCCGGCTCGCCGGGGCACAGCACCGGACCGCGAACAGATTTCCTCAGGTCTTCCACGGCATAGTGACCCATCGTTCGCCTCCTGACCGCGTAGGATGCACGTTGTAAACTCAGGCATTCTCCACTAGGCGGCTTCGACGATGCCACTCATTTTTGGATGAAATCGCAATAACGGGCCGATATGCGGTCAAGCCATACATTAATCAGGGGTTAAAGTAAGGGAACCCGTGGTAGACTCCCGAAAAACTGTAACTAGGCCTGTTCTGCTATGACTGTAGGGCCCGATCAAACCGATTCGCCCGACCGCGTCATTCGTTTCGGGCCTTTTGAGCTTGATACTCGCGCCGGCGAACTCACTAAGCGTGGGCGCAGAATCTTGCTCCAAGAACAGCCTTTCCAGATTCTTCTCATGCTCTTGGAGAGACCGGGCGACGTCGTGCTACGCGAGGAGATCCGCAAGAGACTTTGGCCCGACGACACTTTTGTGCAATTCGCTCCCGGAATTAACGCGGCGATCCAGAGGTTGCGTGAGGCGTTGGGTGATACCGCCAATGAACCGCGATATGTTGAGACCGTGGCACGCCGGGGTTACCGGCTGCTTGAAAAGATAACGGCGAATGGTAACGGAATGCGGCGGGGTGCAGGGGAAACGAAGTCCACCCGCATCACTTCAATGCCGCCTACCGGTACCGTCGGACAAGGAAGCGCTCTGATTTCCATTGCAGTCCTCCCGTTTGAGAACGCTGGCCGAGACCCGGATGGCGATTATCTCAGTGAGGGAATTACAGAAAATATTATCAATAGCCTCTCGAAGGTCGCCGGACTGCGGGTGACCCCGCGCAGCACTGTTTTCCGCTGCCGAAGAAAAGTTACCAACCCTCAGGCGATCGGCCGCGAACTCGGAGTTGAGGTTGTGCTTGCCGGCCGGGTTACTCAGCGGGATGGGGCACTCGTTGTCAGCACCGAGTTGATCGAGTTAGCTCAAGGGGCACAGCTTTGGGGCGAGCGCTACAACCGCAAACTTGCAGATCTCTACGACGTCGAAGAAGAGATCGCGAGGAAGATATCGGAAAGTCTGCGCGTGCAACTAAGCGCCGAGGGGAAGGAGCGCATCGCTAAACGCTTTACGGAAAACAGCGAGGCATATCAGTTTTATCTGCGAGGCCGATACTGCTGGACGAGGAGGACGCCCGGGGACATACGAAAGGGCTATCGATATTTTCAGCAAGCCATCGAGAAAGACGCGGGTTACGCCCTGGCTTATTCGGGCTTGGCGGACTGCTACAGCCACCTGTGCGCGTTAGGAGCAGTGGCTCCCAAGGAGGCATGGGACAGGGCAAAGGCTGCTGCGGCCGCCGCGATTGCCCTCGATCCTAATCTGGCCGAGGCTCATACTTCCATCGGTTTCGTGCGCGCCTTTGCGGACTGGGACTGGGAAACGTCAGATCGTGAATTTCAGGAAGCTTTGCAGCTTGACGCGCGGTATTGGGTCGCGCCGTATTGGTACGCCATGACCTTAGTGGCTCGCGGACGGTACGAGGAAGCCGATCGTTGGATCGGCAAGGCTTACGAATTGGAACCGCTTTCGTCCGTCATCGCACACGGGGCAGCGTTTAATCTCATTGTGAGTCGTAGATACGCTGATGCAATACAGATCTGTCTGAAAGCCATCGATATTGCCCCGGACTATCCGTTGCTGAGACTGCACTTGGGGATAGCCTATGAACAGGAGCACAGGTACGAGGAAGCAATGTCTGAGTTTGGAAAGGCGCTGCAGCTTCTGGACGGCGAGCCCCTAGCCGCTGCCCACCTGGCTCACGTCCAAGCCAAGACAGGGCATCACCGAGATGCGCACGAAATTCTTCAGAAGCTACTCGACCAATCGAAGACGAGACACGTTGACAAATACTCAGTCGGGCTCATATACCTCGGCCTGGGCCTACCGGAGCCGGCTATAGATTGGCTCGACAGGGCGTCCCAGGAACGTTGTGCCTGGTTCAGCTTTATGGCGAATGGAGATCCAAGACTGGATGGCCTTCGCTCAAATCCTCGATTTGAAGCGGTCCTGAGTCGGATGAGAAGGGCATGAACGTGATAAGGGCCCAATTCTCAGGGTCTACTCACGACATCCACATCGGATTACTCTCCCAAGAATTCCGACGATGCCAGCAGCGGCACACCAGAGTTGAAGCGAACGACCGAAGTAGTCTTTCTCAGACTACGCACTCCCGGACAACATCACGGACAAGTGACGGGCAAACCAGAAGTCAACTTCGCGATTGCCGACCACTCGTCTGCAAAGGGATCTGACCCGCAAAGATGTCCTTGCATCTTAGCCTGAAAAAGCCGTGCGGCTAATTGAGACACGCGGGGATCGTTAATCCGCTCAAGTAAAGCCTGGAGGCAAGATCATTCAGGTTGGCTCGCCACCGTTTCAACATTCCTTCGATGGTTCCATTCTGCTTGGCAATCCGTTTCACGACCCGGCTGGGCCCTGCCTATGCCTGTTCGGCGTGATTCTTGATTGCCCTAAGCATGCCAGAAAAAAGTATCGCGTGAACTGGGTACAACCCGCACCAATAGATTTCTCCGGCCAAACCGTGCGGCTGGAACCATGCGCAGCACCGCAGAAGCGTGCGGTTACGGGGTTGAGGTGTAAGGTTGAATTGCAGCCATGCTTCGCCGGGCACCTTCATTTCTGCCCGAAGCAGCACAGCCCTCGGCGTCTCGGCGCGTTCAACCTGCCAGAAGTCAATGAGATCGCCGGTTTCGATCCCGGACGCTCGTGACCGGCCACGTTGCATGCCTACGCCGCCGATTACCTGATCTATCCAGCCACGTATCGCCCAGAGAAAGTTCGCAAAGAACCACCCGTTTGAGATGCCACGCCGGACGACTTCGCCATCGTCCACCACGAGCACACACAGAATGAGTGCCTGCACCCCTCCTCGCACTGACTTCTTCTGCATGACGCAGGTGCACTTGCCACGGACGGCAGGAACAGAAGCACCTAAGCATTAGCATATCCAGTGTCAGTCGGATGTACAGGGCCGACTGTACGAGTTGGGCCAGCCATACCGGAGTAAGCCGTGCGTGTACAACTCAAGACTGTCAAGCATCCCAGCCGAAGGAAAGTGACATGAGGAACGATCCGAACGGCAAAAACGTTGAGAACGAAAAACCAGCTGTCACGCTACCGGGCGTTGTGGAAAAGATCGTCAAACCAACTCCCCTTTCAGGTCTTCTGACCGAAGCCAGTCCATCTGAAGTTCTCTCGCCTTAGGTTTTTCGCCAGGAGCGGTGTCCCCATGGCTTTTGAAGCGATTCTGGATGAGGTCGATCAACTCCACAACGTCAGCACTCGTCTTGAGGGACTGGCGGAACAGCACGCCCCCAGAACGGAAGCACTGATGACGATTGCGAAGCGTTCGCAACACTGCGACTAAATTGGCGGTGCTTGTGGCGACTAAATTTCCGAAGCCAATCTGAGAGCAGCGGAAAGACTGCCCAGAGCAAGACTGTTGGGGTGAGAACAACGGCTCCTCGCTCAGGCGTCGTTGCGTTCCATTGGCGGCTCAATCTCGTGATTGATTTCAAATCTCACTGGCAGGCCACATGTCTGGCATGTCGTTTGGTGTAAGCCACCGTTCAGGCTCATCGCTTCTAGTTTGTTGGGACGCAGGCATTTGGGACAAGTGATTATTAGATACCCTGCGCTGTCTCTTGGGACGAAGCGTGGAGCTACGTCACTCTTCCTTTTCTCCAAGCGAAGGGGGAGAAGCTGCCAAAAGATTCCCCACTTGTTGAGGAAGCTCTTTAATGGTGTAGCTTCCTTTTTGCAGGAAAGCGTCCGCCAGAATTCCGATTGGCATTTCGCCGGAACTGTGGCCTCCACTCATCGCAATCGTGGCGATGTGCGGAAATCGTTGCCGAACTACCGCCAGTAATTAAAAGCCTGACATTCGAGGCATATTTAAGTTTGAAATGATTAAATCAGGTAGGGACTTGCTGAGTGCGTTTAGGCCATCCACCCCGTCTTTTGCCGTGAGAACCTCGTAAGCCTCGCCTTCCAAAATCTGCCTTGCGATTTCGCATATCGAGGGTTCATCATCCACCACTAAGATGCGGAAGCGGAATTGAGTTGCAGCCTTCGCTTCGGCGATTAGCGGGCTGTCAGACGAAGCTGCTGCCGTTTCGCCAGCGGGCGTAGTGTGTGGCTGCTTCTGCGATGAGAGGGCACGATCCCTATGTTCTTGTTGGTAGGCAGGCATGAATGCCTCCCTTCACTGATGGAAACTTCGAGGAAAGCAAATGGTATCCGGTGCCACACAAGGCAATCTGTTCCATATTGACCACACGGCGACCATCCGGGTGAATCGCCCGGGCAGCCTCACGCAAAGATCGTGGCTTCGTTTCGATTTCTGGGCATTGTTCATTTTCCTTGACCCTTGGTCGTAGAGAAGTAGGGCTAATCCGCGCAGCACTCTTACAGTCCTGAGAAATGGTTGCGTGGGAAACACTACGGGACTGGGGGAAAACGACGGGTTGCTGTGCGAACAGCACGGAGCCGACGCTAGGCGCACATCGGCGATGGTCACAATAACGAGGCCACCTCGACGAACTACGTTGAAGCTCCGAGAGAGATCGCGCGCACACCGGTATAACTGCAAGGAATGACTTTGGTACGAGAAGTTATTGGACAGGATCCGGGTCGAGGACTCAAATTAGTTAACATTCTGCGATTGCAGGCGAGATCGGCGCTGCCTACCCCGTTTCCATGTGGCAGCAGCCGATTCCAAGATCGCATTCAACAGCAGAGGCGTACGAATGGCGGACCTTCCTCGCAAAATGCCAGAGTCGGCTCACATGACAGCGTTTTCATCACGCCCAGCTGATCTAGCCAATGAGAAGCACTATTCGGTAATCGAAATCTCCAAGCTTTGGGCCCTGAGCCAAAAGACGGTACGCCGGATCTTTGAAAGGGAACCTGGAGTGATTCAGTGGGGCTCGATGGAGGCTCTCCACAAGCGCGGTTACCGGACTTTACGTGTGCCCGAAACAGTCTTGCTTCGTGTTCATCGAAGGTTGCGACGAGCAAGTTGAAATCAGCAGGTTCGTACCTCTTTAAGCGGTCTTCACTCGCTGCGGTTGCTTCCAGCGCGACTTCTTGCCACTGCTTTGAAGGACAGTCCACGCCTTGCGAACATTCGCGGCCAACAGCTCTTGTCTGGCCTTGACCCAAGGCGCGTAGTGCTTTTCCGTGATCTTCACACTCTTGTGGCCAAGTAGGATTGAGACCTGTTCGAGCGGCACGCCCGCGAGCAGCATTTCGACTGCAAAAGTGTCGCGGAGCATATGCGGATGGCATCGTTTTGCCGTTCCGTCCTCGCATCGCAAGTTGGCGATCTTGAAAAGTCTGCGAAAGCTACGCTGCCAATTGCCCACCACTGACTTCGGCGAACCGTTACCAGACCAGAAGAAATACCGGGGATTGGGAGTCGGCCCTGGCGGAATCGACCGCAGCGAATCCGCAACATCCGAAGGAAGTGGCACATAAACAGGATTTCCGGTCTTCGCCCGGTACAAGAACAGCTCGTCTTTGTCGTTCAGTCGCCGCCTCTCCAGCGTTACGGCGTCACGAATGGCTAGTCCACTCCAACGCATCAACTGAATCAAAATCCGCAGACGCGTCGCTTGATTTCTGCACTCGATCCACCCCTTTGGTTGATAGATATAGGTTGCGTCGACGATCTGCTCAAATTCATGTTTCGGGAAATAGTCCGTTGGAGGGCCGTCGGCTCTGATTCGACCCAGCGAAACAGCAGGGTTCGCTTTGATCCAACCCAGACGGAGGCAGTAATAGAAGAAGCCAATCAATCGCTCCTGCTTCTTCTTCTTTGCGAGTGGTCCGTCCTCCCAAGTGTCGCGGAACGATTCGAGGTCCGCTGTCGTGATCTCTTCGAGATGCTTCAATCGCGATTTAGTAGCCCATGACAGAAACTGCTTCTCAAAGATCGTCTTTAGTTTGTCGAGAGTGGACTCGGCCAAATTCTCGTTGCGCTTACTGCTGATGAATCGTGATACCGCGTCTTTCACACTGATTTTTTCCGGCGCAACAGCCACTGCTTCGCGGTCACCGGTTTGCTTAGCCTCGTACTCCGCTTCCAACTCTCGTTTGAACTCTTCTGCCTTCTCCCAACTTCGCGTTTTCGCGCTCCGGCGAATGAATGGGCCGTCCGATCCGAGGACACCATTTATCCACTTCGGACAGCGGCAGCGCTTGTAGTTGATGTCGTCGGAAGGGCAGGGAGGATAGTGGCGGGAGTAGACAGAGAGCATGAATTCGGCCCCTTTGCCGAATCCATTGTACGTTTATTGTACGATTTTTTCTATGTTTTTGTAAATAGTGTATTATCAATCGCTTATAGTGGTGGAGGCGGCGGGAGTCGAACCCGCGTCCGAAAATGTCACTGGTCAAGAGCCTACATGCGTAGTCCAGTTCATGCCCCAGGCATTACCCTGGGACGTTCGCGGCGCGCGCTCAGAACGGACAAGAAACGCGATCCGCTAGCCTGTGGTCTTAACCTTCCGTCCCAGACGTAGACGGAAAGAGCAGCTCGCTGTGCGACGTCCTTCGGAGGCCCGCGAGCAAAGCCTCCTGGGACGGCTGCCTAACTAATTAGGCTGCGTATGCCATCTGTTGATTGGCAATTATCATTTTGCACGCGATTACGGGTGTGTGCACCCCGGCATGCCTCTTGGCCGCAAGCATCTCCGTCGAAGCCGTGACGCCCCCAACTTTGTGGGTTTGGCCGTTCAAAGAGCCACTTCCAATCTAGGTTTGGCTGGAAAGGAAGTCAATCTGTTAGATGACTGCCCGGTACCCGTGGGTTCCGAGTCGCAGGCGTGTCCGTGAAATTCCTCTTGATTTCGTGCAAGGTGCTGAATCATAGGGGCTTATTGCGCTGGCCGGCGGCTGACGTTGAAGATGGCAGCAACTGAACGATGCTAGGCCACTTCCGACGCGCTAGGGGCTGGCGGAGCGGCGGCCGTTTTGCGCATGCGGATTTCTGCCCCGTTCCGTTCGAACGAGACTTCGTCCATCACCTGATTGATGAGATAGATTCCGCGGCCGTGGGTGGAGTGAAGATTTTCAGCGGCGAGAGGATCAGGCACGGCGCTGGGGACGAAGCCCTCTCCCGGATCGCGTACCACGATCACCACGTCGGAAGATTCGGGGTAATTATCCCTTGACGACAAGGTATACTGAATGGCCGTGACGGGGTATGCTTTGAGGTTTTTCTAGTTTCGGAGATGCTGTGCTCTGGAGGCGCGAAAATACGTGACCCGAATGACCGCAGTGAG
>Ga0209166_10003504_pt1 | contig 11289 bp, 10 predicted proteins | sample Coa_R1_3_FD_187151 | JGI IMG/M metagenome (GOLD analysis project Ga0209166, IMG submission 187151) | Surface soil microbial communities from Centralia Pennsylvania, which are recovering from an underground coalmine fire - Coalmine... | ecosystem: Environmental > Terrestrial > Soil >... | reverse complement strand
CATCTGGGGGCAGCTCTGGCAGCGGCGGCGGCGGCTCCTACAACGCCGCCCCGAAGGCCACCCAGGCGAATAAAGCGGCGGTGCAGAGGGGGTCTGGCCAGGTGACTCCGGTGTACACCTTCTAACGAGCGACGCAGCTGACAGTTGTCATGACCAGCGAAGAGGCCAGGGCGAACGCCGGCGGCTGCAGGGCATCCCCGAGTCCGCACCACCAATCAGAAAAGCTGGCGTATAGTCGGCGCGCCGATCAGACCGGCGCGTGGGCCAGGCCGACCAGCCGCAAGAGCTGCTCCTGGGTATTCGACCCACCGACGACCTCCTCCAGGGCCGCGTCGGACAGCGCGCCGGTGGGTGGCCGGTAGCGGGCCCGCCACAGCGTCAGCGCGTCCTGGTGACCTCCCTGGATGTAGATTACCGCGGCTTTCGCCACTGGCCAGATCAATGAGGTGCTGGTGCGCGGCGGGGACCGGATCAGACCAGGCCAGAAGGTGGCTGATCTCACACCGGCCAAAACCGGCCCAGCGGGCAATGTGGCGGCCAACACTGAGGTCGCGAGTCCGTACGACGCCCTGGTTCTGGAGGTCCTCGTGAACCGTGGTGACGTCGTCCAGTCCGGCGCACGGATCCTGAACGTCGAGCTGTTGACTGGTCCGCGCGAGCTGGTGCTGTACCTGCCGGCGGCAACCGGCAAGCAGGTGCGGCGCGGTATGGAGGTCCACATTTCACCGAGCACGGCGTCACCCGCGGTGTACGGCTACATGCTGGGCACGGTTTCGGATGCGGCGCTCTTTCCGTCGACCGAGGCGGGCATGCTCCGCCTGCTTGACAATCCAGGACTGGTGCGGCGTTTTCAACGGGCAGCGGGCGACGCGCCGATCCAGGTCCACGTGGCCCTCACGCCGGACCCAACCACCCCGAGCGGGTACAAATGGTCGTCATCGACCGGCCCTCCAACCCCAGTAACGGCCGGCATGTTGGCCGCTGCCCAGATCGTGCTCGGTCAGCAGCGGCCGATCAGCCTGGTGCTGCCCGTCTTCGAGCGAGCCGCCGGCAGCGCGTCAAGACGCCAACGGTCCTCCAGATGGAGGCAGTGGAGTGCGGGGCCGCGGTGCTGGGCAGTGTCCTCGCCTACTTCGGACGGGTGGTTACCCTCGAGGAGCTCCGAATGGCGTGTGGAGTTTCACGTGACGGATCCAAAGCATCCAACATGGTGAAAGCCGCGCGGAGCTATGGTCTGGTCCCCCGCGCGTTCCGCAAGGAGCCCGCCGATCTGCCGGACCTGGATCTACCCCTCATCGTGTTCTGGAATTTCAACCACTTCCTGGTGGTTGACGGATTTAGTAAGAGTAGGGACAAGGTATACCTGAACGATCCGGCGATGGGCCCGCGGACGGTGACCATGGAGGAGTTCGACAGGTCGTTCACGGGCATCGTGATCGCCTTCGACGTCGGACCTGACTTCAAGAAGGGCGGCCAGGTCCCGAGCATCTGGACGGGCCTGGCCAGCCGCCTGGGCGGGTCGGAGAGCGCCCTGGCGTTCGCCATCCTCGTTGGACTGTGCCTGACCATCCCCGGATTGGTGGTACCCACGTTCAGCCGGACCCTTCATCGACAAAGTCCTGATCGGGGACCTGGTCGATTGGCTGGCGCCCTTGTTGCTGGCCATGGTCGCCACGCTCGCAGTGCTGATAATTCTCAACTGGCTCCAGCAGTACTACCTCTTCCGCATGTCGCAGAAGCTGTACATCACGGGCTCGGCCCGGTTCTTCTGGCACGTGCTGCACCTGCCAAATTCAATCTGCGTTTTGCTGGTAACCTCGCGGGCCGCGCCAGTGTAAACGGCAACATCGCCGAACTGCTCTCGGGACAGTTGGCGAGCAGCGGCCTGGCCGTCATCACCATCCTGTTCTACGCCGTCGTCATGCTCCAGTACATCGTCCCATTGACGCTACTGGGTATCGCTTTCGCGGCGGTGAATCTCGTGGCGCTGCGCGCGATTTCGCGAAAACGAGTGGATGCCAGCCACCGGCTGGCCCAGGAAACAGGGAAGTTGGTGAGCACGTCATACAGCGGTTTGCAGATGATCGAGACTCTGAAGGCGACGGGTACCGACTCAGACTTCCCTGCGCGCTGGGCCGGCTACCAGGCCAAGGCGCTGAACGCGCAAGAAGAACTGGCGGTCTACACCGCGTTTCTGATGGGTATGCCGACGCTCCTCGCCGCGACAAGTACCGCGGTGGTCCTGTCAATTGGCGGTGAGCGCGTCATCGCTGGCAGCCTATCGATCGGTTCGCTGATTGCGTTCCAAGCACTGATGGTCAGTTTCAGCACACCGGTCACCGGGCTGGTCAACCTGGCCGGCAGCGCCCAGGAAGCCGCGGCGGATATGAGCCGGCTCGATGACGTCCTCCGGCATCCGCTGGACAGTAGCGTGCAGGCGTACGCCCGGCCGGAGGCTGGCCAGGAGGCGCGCCGTCTGGAGGGCGAATTAGAGCTGCGAGATCTGACGTTCGGCTACAGTCGACGCTGACTACGAGAGCGTCAATATCCTCGACATCGCCGACAACGGTCACCTACCAGTGGGACGGTCAGGGGTTTCGGGGCACCGTCCGGCCACCGATGCGACCCGGCAAAGTACACGTCATGCTCACCAGCTCATGAGAAATGGTCGTCGAGACTGACGAATCCCTGGGCGCCACGCACCTGACTCCGCACCGCACCACCGCGGACACTCTTGCAGCAGCAGGCAGGGGTTTTACAGCAAGTTCGAATCGCTTAGCCGTCGCGGCCTGAGGTCGTCAGGTGTCGGCGGTCACGCGCGCGTAGGCCGCGGCGACGGCGAGAATGATCGCGCCGTAGAGGATCTGGCGGACTGCGCCGGGCGCATCGATGATCGTCAGCAGACTGGCCAGGACGGTCAGGATGAGCGCGCCGACGAGACTGCCGGTGTATCCGCCACGCCCCCCAAATATCGACGTTCCGCCGATCACCGGTGCGGCGATCGACGGCAGGAGGTAGGGATCGACTAGCTGCAGGGTGGAGGCCCGGGCGACGCCTGAGAAGGCCAGTCCGGCGATGCCGGCGAGCAGGCTGGAGATCACGTACACACCGAGCAATACCTGCCATACGCGTACACCCGCGAGTCTGGCCGCCGCGGGGTTGTCGCCGACGGCGTACAGCAGACGGCCATACCCCGTCCGCCGCAACCCGACGATGATGACGCCCGCAAGCGGCAGAAACAAGACCAGGCAATTGGGGAACCAGCCCCAACTCGTGCCGCCGATCAATCCGACCAGATCCGGCACGTTCTGGGAAGTTGTCACGGCGATCGTCTGGTACACCGTCGTGACACCACTGACAACCAGGCCCATACCCAGTGTCATGATCAGCGGGTGAACCCGGAAAACGCCGGCTCCGATCCCATTGATGAGACCCGCCAGCAGGGCCGCGCCGAGGCCAAGCGCGATCGCCGTGGCCTGCCCCTGGCCGGTTGTCTGGGTAGCGGCGATGAAGGCGGCCATCGAGGCGACGGTCGCCGCGGAGAGATCAATCCCGCCGGTGATCATCGTCAGCGTCTGGCACGCGGCCAGAATCGCTAGCGGCGTGCTGAATTTGATCGTCGTCGCGATCCAGGACGGCGACACGATGCCCGGCTGGACCACCTGCAGGAGGACCACCAGACCGAGCAGCAGCAGCAAGAGGGGTAGGAGTGGTCGCTCTTGAAGGACGCGCCGCGCATCAGCGATGGTGCCCGCCACCCGGAGGTTCGCCACGGCAGCCGAGCGCGCGCTCATGCCAGCCTGGCCCGCAGCGTCAGGAGTCCGGCAACCATGACAACGACGACCATGATGGCGCCCTGCAGGACCACGCTGAAATTCGGGTCGATACCCACCAGAATCAGATCTGCCCGGATCAATGCGAGGATGAACGACGCGGCAACCGGGCCGATCAGCCCACCCCGCCCGCCGGCCAGGCTGACGCCTCCGAGCACGACCGCAGCGACCCCGCCGAGCGTGTAGTTGCCGGGCACGGGGCTGCCGATGCCGGTGGTCATCGACAGGGCGAGCCCGCCAGTCGCGGCCAGCACCCCGCACAGCGCATACGAGGCGATCTTCGTGCGGCCCACGTTCACGCCACTCCGGAATGCGGCGAGGCGGTCGCTTCCGACCCCGTACAGCGACAGCCCAAGGCGGGAGCGGCGCAGCGGCAGCCAGACAATCGCGACAAGTACGCTCAGCACCAGGAAAGCTTTGGGGAGAACCACGACGGAGCCATTGGCCAGTTCCTGCAGCCACGCCGACGTCCGTCCCCCGGGGCTCGCCAGCACCAGGAGCGCCGCGCCCGCCCACACATATGACGTGGCCAGCGTCACGATGATGTCCGGTACGCGCGTCGAGACGACCAGGGCACCGTTCAGCCCGCCCACCACCAGCCCGACAATGAGCACCAGCCCAACGATGGGGACCGATGCCGCATCCCCGTAGCGCTGCATGAGGACGGCCGCGACAACATTGGTAAGCGCCATGACGGAGCCGACCGACAGGTCGATTCCGCCGGCGATCACCACGATGGCCTGGGCAACCGCCGCGAGTGCTATCGGCAGCGCGGCCTGGGCCAGCGACTCCAGCTCGAACGAGCCATACGCTGGGCGCTCCAACTTCGTGGCGAGCAAGAGCACGCCAAGCGTAGCCACCAGGGCGTACCCCCATCCATTCCGGCGGAAGGCCCGCCGGTTGCCGAGTCGCATCGATGCCGCAAGGCTGTCGGCGGTGACGATCGCTGCACTCACCCGCGCACACCGGATGAACCGTCCATCTCGGCGAGGGCCACTTCCGGAGCCACCGCACCGGGCGGAAGCCCGTATGCCGCGCGCAAGAGTGTGGCTTCGTCGACGTGAGCGTCGGCAAACTCGTCGACCACGCGGCCGCCGAAGATGACGATCGCCCGGTCGCAGGCGAGTTGAATCTCCTGCAGCTCGGACGTGTACAGGAGCACGGCAGTGCCCGCCGCGGCCAACTCTCGCAGGAGGGCGTAGATCTGCGTCTTGGTGCGGATGTCGATGCCCCGTGTCGGATCGAAGCAGAGCAACGTATGTGCGCCACTCGCCATCCAGCGGGCGATCGTGACTTTCTGCTGGTTGCCTCCCGAGAGCCGCCGGACCTCAGCCAGAGCGCGGCTGTCGATCTGGAGTCGCGTGATGGCAGCCTGAACCCAGCTGCGCTCCGCACGCATGTCGATCGGCCCCCAATTGCGCGGGCGGGCGACAGACGGCAGCGCGATGTTGTCCCGCACCGAGCGCTGCATCAGCAAAGCGTCGTGTCGATTCGCCGGCACGTACACGACGCCGCTTTCGATGGCGTCGGACGGGTCCGCGAAGTGGGTGTGGTGACCGTTAACCGTCACGTCTCCGCCGGTCGGGCGCTCAGCACCGGATAAGACGGCAAACAGCTCGTCCTGCCCCTGCCCTTCGAGGGCGACGACGCCGAGGACTTCACCGGCCCGGAGGTCCAATGACACGTCACGGAGTTTGTGGCCGGCTGCCAGATTCCGAACGGCGAGCCGCACTTCGCCTGGAGCTGCTCGCGACGCGACTGCGCCGTGGACAGGCGCAGTCGAGGCGGCCACCTCCTCCGCGACCGGTCCGAGCATGAGTCCAACCATGGTCTCTTCGGATCCCGCGACGACGTCGACCACGCCGACCGTTTCTCCATCGCGCAGCACGGTCGCCCGGTCGCACACCGCTTGAATCTCGATCAGGCGGTGGGAAATAAAGATGACCGACTTGCCTTCGGTGCGCTGGCGACGAACCACCTCCATAACTCGCTCGGTCAGGTCGACTGGCAGGGCGGCGGTCATCTCGTCGAGCAGAAGCAGGTCCGGCTCGACCGAGAGCGCTCGGGCAAGGTCGATAATGCGGAGCTCGGGCAGGGGCACGTCGCGCGCGTGCGCGCGCAGGTCCAGCCGCCCAACGCCGAGCTCCGACAGCCAGCGCCAGAATGGCTCGAGCGGCGTGCTCGTCAGCGCGAGGTTATCGAGGATGTCGAGGTCCGGGATAAGTGACGGTTCCTGGTACACCGAAGCGATGCCCGCGTTGCGAGCCTTCGCAGGGGTGAGGACGGCGTGTGGCACACCGCGCACCACAATCGTGCCGCGATCAGCCCGCAGCGCCCCGGTCAGGATCTTGACAAGCGTGCTCTTGCCGGCGCCGTTTGCGCCAAGCAGCGCGTGCACCTCGCCCGGTCTGACCGAAAGGGTGGCGCCCTGGAGCGCCCGGACCGCCCCGAAGGCTTTGACGACGCCAGTCGCTTCGAGCAGCAAAACGGGAGAACCCGATGCCGGCACAGTCCTCAGCGGTCAGCCCCGCAACACACGGCCAATATGGTTGATCGCTGACCGCTGAAACTGTCGTCTATTCGCCAGGCCCTTTACAGGCCAGCAGGTCGGACTTGCTGTAGGTCGTCCAGTTGGGAATCGTATAGTTCACCCCGTACGACGGGGCGAGCAACGGATCGAAAGCGCTGCCGATCTTGGCCGTGTCCGTCGCCTTCGAGTTGTCCCACACTTCGGGGGTCAGCTTGACGACTCTGTCGGCCGGCTTCTTGCCGTCGAGGACCTGGAGGGCGAGCGCCACGCCGGCACCGCCAACTGGCGGCGGGTTCGTGACTGCCGCGCCGACGAGACCGTTCGCCTTCTCGGTGTCCAGATAGCCCACGAACTGATTGTTGTCCGCGCCGACGATCGGCACGAACTGTTTGTTCGCCGTTTTGAACGCATCGACAATGGTGTTGTCGACCCCTGAGGTCCAGATGCCGTCCATCTTCGTCCCAGCGCTGAAGATGTCCTGAATTTGCTGGGCCGCGGTAGCCTGCGCCCATCCCGTGAACACCTCTTTGCTGACCGTAATGCCGGGCGATTCAGAGAGCGCTTTCTTGAAGCCGGTGTCACGGTCGGTGTCCGCGGGCACGCCTTGAACGCCACGCATGTAGATGACGTTGCCTTTGCCGCCGAGCTTGTCGAATAACCACTTGGCGCCGAGATAGCCGTACTGCACCTGGTCGTTCGAGAACACGTATGCGCTCGGCGCGGTGACCCCTTGATCCACGGCGACGACGACAATGCCCTTGTCGGTGGCCTGCTTGATCACATCGTTCAGGGCAGTATCGCTCGTCGGATTCAGGACGATCGCGTTGACGCCCGCCGAGATCAGGCTCTTGAGATCCTCGAGCTGACCCGCGGTGTCGGTGTTGCGATTCGCGATGACCATCTTGGAGACTTCGCCCGAGACTGTGGCCTGGGCTTTCATCGAGCAGATCATCTCCTCGCGCCAACCGTTGCCCTGGAGCGTGTTGGAAACGCCGACCACGTACTTGGCCGTCTTGGCCGGGGCGGCGGCCGCGGCCGGTGCGGTGGTTGGCTTCGGCGCGGCGGTTGGAGCCGGTGCGGTGGTTGGGGCGGCCGGTGCGGTGGTTGGGGCGGCCGGTGCGGTGGTCGGCTTCGGCGCGGCAGTTGGGGCCGCTGCGGCGGCTGGCGCCGGTGCGCTGGTTGGCGCCGCTGGGGCCGCGCCGCTGCACGCGCTCAACAGCAGCGCCATGACCCCCAGTGCGGAGGTCAGCTTTGCCCCGAGTGCTGATCGGTTCATAACAGACTCAATCCCCCTTTTATCTCCTTAGATGTTTGACCAGGTGTCGGCCAGTGTCAAGGCGGCTCACGCTGTCACGCCGTCCGCGGGTGTAACCTGCGGAGCCGAAGGGTCGGAATGAACTGGTGACCTTACGCATCGGCCTGTTGGGCACGGGCTTTATCGCGCAGTTCCACCTTCAGGCGTTGATCGGGGTGCGCAACGTTCAGGTTGCCGGGATCTACGGCAAAACGCCAGGCTATCGCGAAGCCGCCGTCACGCTAGCGAACGACCTCGGGCTGGGCCCGTGCCGCGGGTATGAATCCATCGACGAGATGGTGGCCGCCGAAGACCTGATTGACGCGGTTTGGATCCTGCGCGCGAACTTCGATCGGCTCGCGGACATGCGGGCGATCGCACAGGCGGCGGAGCGTCGCGCCCGCCCCCTCCTTGGTGTCGCGTGCGAAAAGCCGCTGGCGCGCACGCTCAAGGAGGCGCGCGAGATGCTGCGCCTGGTCGAAGGTGCGGGGTTGAACCACGGCTATCTCGAAAACCAGGTGTTCGCGCCCGCCATCCAGCGTGGCAAAGAGATCATCTGGCGGCGCGCCGTCCCCGCTACGGGGCGGCCGTACCTCGCGCGTTCCGCCGAGGAGCACAGTGGCCCACATCGACCCTGGTTCTGGCAGGGCAGCCGTCAGGGTGGCGGAGTATTGCTGGACATGATGTGTCACAGCGTCGAGGGCGCGCGATTTCTGCTCACCGAGCCGGGTAAAGACCGTTCGACGCTGCGCCTCAAAAGCGCGAGCGGGACGGTGGAGACCCTCAAATGGTCGCGCCCCGAATATGTGGAGCGGCTGAAGCAGATGATGGGCTCGGAGGTCGACTACAGCCGCCGGCCATCCGAAGACTATGCCCGCGGTGTCGTCATGCTCGAGGACGAGCAGGCTCGGCCGGTGGTCATCGAGTGCACGACCTCCTGGGGCTACGTCGGCCCAGGCCTGCGGCTGTCGGTAGAACTGCTGGGTCCCGAGTACTCGCTCGAGATCAGCACCTTGAATACGCCGTTGAAGATTTTCCTGTCGCGGGACGTTCACGGAACCGCAGGCGAGGACCTGGTCGAAAAGCAGAATTCGGAACAGGGCCTGATGCCGGTGCTCGAGGATGAGGCCGCCGCCTACGGGTACACCGCCGAGGACCGGCACATGGTCGAGGCATTCCGTACGGGACAGCGGCCGATGGAGACCTTCGCCGATGGCGTGGCAGTGATGGAAATTTTGATGGCGCTCTACCGTTCCGCTGAGCTCGGGCGAACCTTGACATTGCCCGATGCCGAACTGGAGGAGTACACGCCACTGGCAGCGCGCGGTCCGACCGACGCGGCCGTCTCACATCCATGACAGGTGCAGCGGCGTACAGCGTATCGTTGACGCATCGTTACACCAGTCACTGACGACCGCAATGGAAACCGAGCACTTATCCGCTGGGCGCACCGCCGGCTGCTCGAGCACTACGGCCGACCCACCTGGGAGACAACGTATGCGCCAATCGACGAGCTGATCGGCACGATTCTCTCACAACACACCTCGGATCTGAACTCCCAGCGGGCGTTCGACTCGCTGACGCGGACCTTCAGCAACTGGGAGGCCGTGCGCGACGCAGACATTGACGAGCTGATCCACGCCATCCGCACCGGCGGTCTGGGCGTTGTCAAGGCGCACCGGATTCAAGCCGCGCTGCGCGCACTGACTGATGCTGACGGTGGCGTTCACCTCCCCGATCTGCGCCGCATGCGCCGCACCCGGGCCGTGGATCTGCTGACGGGCCTGCCTGGGGTCGGCCGCAAAACGGCGGCGTGCGTCCTCCTGTTTGGCGCGCATGTGCCCGCCATACCCGTCGACACGCACGTGCATCGGGTGTCTCTACGCGTGGGCCTGGTGCCACCGCGTACCAATCCAGAGGTAACCACCGACGCTCTCGAGGCCGCCCTCGATGGACCCGACCACTACGCATTCCACGTCAATGTCATTCGCCTGGGCCGCGCAATCTGCAAAGCGCCCCGCCCACGCTGCGACGTGTGCCCGCTCCGCGACCGGTGCCACTTCGCACGCCAGTCCCCGACCGGTTCGCTCGTCGGGTTACGAACACGTACTCCGCGGAGTCGTCGATAAACGGCTCGCGCGCAAAGCCGCCGCAGAGCGCGTCGTGCGAACGTGCGCGATCAGACACGGCGTGCGATCGCCGACCGCGCCGAGGAGCGCGATCCAGTTCAGGATCTCCCCCGCGCTCTAGCCCCAGGGTCCCAGGAACGCCTCACCGGCAAACGTGTCTGGCCGGCTGTCGACCGTGGCCGGCCAGCTGGCGATGCTCGCGGCCCAGCCATTCGACGGCAGGGCGCCGCTCCACGGCCGACCGTCCGGGCCGACCTGCTGCATGTAGTAGTACAGCTGCAAGGCGTGCCCATCGGGGTCGATCGCCAGTGCCGAGTAATCGATCCCCGGCGACAGCTCCGGTGGCAGCTCGCGAATCGTCACGCCCCGTTCGTGCAAGAACGCGACCGCGTCCTTGAGCTGGCGATAATTGGCCAGCTGGAGGCCGAAACTCAGACATGTCGTGTGCGCTGAGAGGCCAAGTTGGTCCCGCAGGGCGAGCGGGTACAGCGCGAGACTGTGGTGCTCGGTGCCGGCGCGCAAAAAGACACACCGATGGCCGGCGTAGTCGAGCTCGAGCGTTGGGGTCAGCCCGAGCACGCGCGCGTAGTAATCGATCGAGCGCTCGATGTCCTGCACGAACACCCGGACTGGCCCGATCCGAACTATCTTGAAGGGCCGCGCGAGCAGGATGCCATCGACGTCGAATGTGCGCGGGTTGCGCTCAACGAAGCGCGCGCCAGAGTTCAGGTCGATCCCGGCGCCGATGGCGTTTTCGACCTCGTCAAACTCGGATATTTGCGGGAGTGGTGGTCGCTCGCGAAAACCCCGGTTGTACATCGCGCGGGGTTTGCTGTGGCCCTCCCAACCAACCTGCTCGATGCCGTAGTACAGCTCGTTGGTGTGGCCATCGGGATCGACCGGGTAGGCATGCCAGTTCGAGCCCGGCGTGTCGCGACCGACGCGTCCGACGCGCACCTCCTGGGCGGCGAAGTAATCGACCGCGTCGCCGACCTCACGCAGTGAACCAACCTGCCAGGTGATCTGGTTGATCGTGACCTGGCCGCCACCCATGCCCATGTGTTCGAGGGGGCCGCGGGGGAACAGAACGAACGAGTGGTGATCTGTGCCGTGCCGCGTGAAGTACCCCCGGGTCGGGCCGACTTTGTCCTGCATCTCAGGGGGCAGGCGGCCCCCGAAATCCAGCTCGTCTGAGATCATGAACCCCAGCAGGTCGGTGTAGAAGTGCACTGCTTCGTCAACCCGAGTCACGTTGAAGCCAAAGTGGCCGAGCCGTCTGATCTTGAAGGGTCGCTCGAGCAGCACTCCGCCGACGTCATACCTGGCTTTTTCATGCACGTCGGTGCCGCGTGGGAGGGTCACTGCCATGCGCGTGTCTCCTTGTGCGCCGGTCTAAACCGGCATGGTGAAGTGAATGGAAGAGTCATACGGTGAAGGAATAGCGATCCACGCCGGCCCCGAGTCGTGCGGCGATACCCGTGAGGGGAGCGCCGAAGCGTCGAC
>Ga0209166_10003503_pt1 | contig 11289 bp, 9 predicted proteins | sample Coa_R1_3_FD_187151 | JGI IMG/M metagenome (GOLD analysis project Ga0209166, IMG submission 187151) | Surface soil microbial communities from Centralia Pennsylvania, which are recovering from an underground coalmine fire - Coalmine... | ecosystem: Environmental > Terrestrial > Soil > Unclassified... | reverse complement strand
TCCTCAAATGCGCCTCAAGCTCGGCCGGGCAATCCGTGTATTTCTCCATATAGGCGCGATCTGCATAGCCGTCTCGGAACAGCACGTGCATCACGCCGCAGGCGAAGGCGCCATCGGTGCCGGGCCGCAGGATGATCTTGATGTCGGCCTGCTTCATCGTGTCGTTGTTGTAAACATCGACGGCGGCAATGCGCGCGCCGCGCTCCTTCTTGGCGCGCGCGGCATGGGTCATCACATTGACCTGGGTATTGACGGGATTGGTGCCCCAGATCACGATGAGATCGGACACGCCCATCTCGCGCGGATCGACGCCGGCGATCTTGCCGGTGCCGATGGCGAAACCGACGCGGGCGATGTTGGCGCAGATCGTCTGATAGAAGCGAGAATACTTCTTGACATTGGCGAGGCGATTGATGCCGTCGCGCATCACGACGCCCATCGTGCCGGCGTAGTAGTAGGGCCAGACGGATTCGGCGCCGAACTCGCGCTCGGCCTGGTCAAAGCGCGCCGCGATCTCGTCCAGGGCTTCGTCCCAGGATATCCGTGCAAACTGGCCCGACCCTTTCGAGCCGATCCGACGCATCGGAAACGTCACCCTCTCGGGATGATGGATGCGCTCGGCATAACGCGCGACCTTGGCGCAGACGACCCCAGCCGTGTAGGTCTGCTTCTTGGACCCCCTCACCCGGCCGATCGACTGGCCGCCGATCACCTCGACGTCGAGCGCACAAGCCGACGGGCAGTCATGCGGGCAGGTGGAATGGCGGATTTCGATCCTGGGAAGCTGGTTCATAACGGGACGGTAACACCAAAAATTGGGACCGCCGAGTGCATTTATCCCGCAGTCCCATGCGAAATCCGCAGCCGGATGGGGCTACGCGCCGAGATACGCCCCGCCGTTGGCGTGGATCGCCTATCCCGCGATGGAGCGCACAGCGGTCCGCACAGGAACCGCGCGATGCCGGCGACGTCGTCCGGCTTGCCGCGGTTGGGGGTGATGATGCGGCGGGTGAAGTGATGCGCCGGCTCCGGCTTGTCCCTGGGCCGGATCGTGCCGATCAATCCTGGCACCACGCAATTGACGTTGATGCCGTCGTGCCGATGTCATGCGCCAGCGCACGGGTAAAGCCGATCAGGGCCGCCTTTGCGCTCACGACATCGACGCGACCCGGGGGCGCCCGTATGCGCGCTCAAGGTTCGGGGCGGCCTTACAATGGGTGCCTTTGAACCCGCATCATATTCGCCTTTTTGAATCTATCTGACCTAATTCGTGCGACGGTTGTGACACCTCAATCGGCCGATTGTGTTCCGGCCAAAATTGAGTAGCCTCTCACAGAGGAAGCTCATGAAGGCTCGACGCGACAGAGCTCTGTGGTCCCTGCGCTTGATCTTGATCGCGTGCGCGACACTGCCCGCACTGCTGTTCGCCTATGCCTCATGGGCCAGTTACAAATCGGCTTTTGCCGCCGCGGACGAGAATATCACACGCTCTCTCGACATCGCAGTTGGGCACGCCCAGGCCGTATTTCAGTCGACCTTCGTCACGATCGACAGCGTCGAGCAGATCACGCGGGGGCGCTCAGCCGAAAACATGCGCGCGCAGGAGTCCGAGCTCAACCAGCGTCTCAGGGAGATGCGCGCTGCAATTCCCGATATCGAATCGATCTGGCTGTTCAACTCCGCAGGCCGCCCGATTGCATCATCGCTGCTGATCCCGGTACCATCCGACCTTGACGTGTCGGGCACCAAATTCTTCACCTCGCAGCGCGATCCCCACGCACCGGTCTTCATCGGACCGGTTTTCTCGCCCCAGGCGACAGCCCGCAACATCTTTCCGGTCAGCAAGCGGCGCATCGACGAGACCGGCAACTTCAAGGGGGTCATCGAGGTTTCGATCCAGCCTTCCGCGTTCGAGTCGTTCTTTGCCGGGATTGCCCGCGGCACCACGGCGAGCCTCACTCTGATTTGCAAGGACGGCTCGATCCTGGCGCGATATCCGCTTCCCGCGACCGTCGGTATCAAGCTCGACCCGACATCGGGTTTCGCAACCACGATCGCACGTTCCCCGCAGGGCGGGCGCTTCACCGTCGTTTCCGCGATTGATCACATCGAACGACGTTTCGCCTTGCGCAAATTGCCGGGATTTCCGGTTTACGTCGCGGCCAGCCTAGCGACGAATGACATTCGCCGTGGCTGGCTCCTGACGATGGCGAGCCAGCTCGTTTACGGCCTCCCGGCTACCGTGCTGCTGATCGCGCTGGTGTTGCTTGCAGAGCGCCGCACCAAGGCGTTCTACGCCGAAGCGGAAAGCCGGCAGGCCGTGGAGGCTAATCTCCGCCAATCGCAGAAAATGGACGCTGTCGGCCAACTGACGGGCGGCATCGCCCACGACTTCAACAATCTCCTGACGATCATCATCGGCAATCTGCAGATGGCGCTGAAGCACGAGCACGATGCCAAAATACAGAGGACGCTCTCGAATGCGCTGGCCGGAGCGGAACGGGCTGCAGCATTGACCAAGCGCCTGCTTTCATTTTCGCGCCGCCAGCCGCTCGACCCGAGCATCGTCGATGCCGACCGCCTGATCGCCGGACTGTCGGACCTGCTCAACCGGACACTCGGCGAAAAAGTGTCGATCGAGACCGTCGCGAGCGCGGGTCTGTGGCAGACGGAAGTCGACACCGCCGAGTTGGAATCCGCGATCGTCAACCTTGCGATCAATGCCCGCGACGCCATGCTCGATGGCGGGAAGCTGACGATTGAGACCGGCAACGCCTTCCTCGATGAAGACTACTGTCGCCTCTTCGAAGACTTGAAGCCGGGGCAATACGTCATGATCTCCGTCACCGACACCGGTTGCGGCATGCCGAGCGAGATCGCGGACAAGGCGACCGAGCCCTTCTTCACGACCAAGCCCGCCGGCGAGGGCACTGGCCTCGGGCTCAGCCAGGTCTACGGCTTCGTCAAGCAAAGCGGCGGGCATTTGCGGATCTACAGCGAGCTTGGCGAAGGCACGACCGTCAGGATGTACCTGCCGCGCTGTCTTTCAAGCGCTCCGGAACTTGCGCCCACCTCCCAGGGTGAAAGACTTCAGCAGGGATCGGGCGAAACCATCCTCGTCGTCGAAGATGACCCCGATGTTCGCGCCTACGTCGTCGAAGCCCTCAGCGGCGTCGGATACCGCGTTGTAGAGGCCGGCGATGCCGAGGCGGCTCTGACGGCTTTCGCCTCCAACTCAGAAATTCACTTGATGCTGACCGATGTGGTCATGCCCGGCATGAACGGACGCGCCCTGGCCGACATGGTCAGGCAGTCGCACCCCGCGGTCAAGACGCTGTTCATGACGGGATATTCGCGCAACGCCATCGTGCATCAAGGACGTCTTGATCCGGGCGTCTCCCTGATTCAAAAACCGTTTTCGCAAGCTTCCCTGGCTGCCAGGATACGTAGCCTGCTCGACGCGCAGCTGGCGCCCTGAGCCTGCGGTGTCACAGCCCGCGATGTTCCTCCCGCTCGGGCATGTCGCGACACCAAACCTCAAGTCTTATTCCAGCGGCTGCCCCATAGTCTATCGTCGACAGCCGGTTCATGTTGCAGCTAGATTGCTGCCCAAACAAACAAGGTCTTTCGGGAGAGGCGAATGGCGGGCTTCAGGTTTGCGCGGCTCCTGGCGATCGCGCTTTCGATGGTGCCATTTGTCGGCTCGCCATCGCATGCCGAGGATTATCCGGCGCGGCCAATCAAGATCATCGTTCCCTTCGGCCCCGGCGGCCCGGCTGACGTTGCGGCGCGGCTGATCGGCAATGTCCTGCAGAAGAGCATGGGCCAGCCCTTCGTGGTCGAGAACCGCACCGGCGCGGGCGGCGTGATCGGCACACAGGAAGTCGTGAAGTCGCCGGCCGATGGCTACACGCTCCTGATGATGTCGAACACCCAGACGGCGAATGAATCGCTGATGCCGATGGCGCAGCGCAAATATGATCTGATGCGCGATCTCGTGCCGATTGCGCCGATCAACTATTCGGACCTCGTCATCGTCGTGCATCCTTCGGTTCAGGCCAAGACGCTCGCCGAGTTCATTGCGCTTGCGAAATCGCAACCGGGTAAATTGAACTATGCGTCCTCGGGCCAGGGCACGCCCTATCACATGGCCGGCGAGCTCTTCAAAAGCATGGCCGGGATCGACGTTGTCCACGTGCCCTACCGCAACAGCGGCGATGCACGCACGGGCGTGATCAGCGGACAGGTGCAGATGATGATCGACGCGGTGCCGGCGATGGCGCCGAACATCGCCGCAAACCAGGTGCGTGCGCTCGCGACCACCGGCGCCAAGCGTTCGAACGTATTGCCTGACGTGCCGACCGCGAGCGAAGCCGGCGTGCCCGGCTATGAAGCGACGATCTGGCTCGGGCTGATGGCCCCTCGCGGCACGCCGAAGCCGATCATCGAGAAGCTCAATGGAGCGATCAATGCGTTCGTAAGGCGACCCGAGATCATCAGTCTCTGGAAAAAGCAGGGCGCGCTGCCAATGTCGATGACGACGGAAGAATTCGACAAATACCTGCGCGGCGATATTGCGAAATGGGCCGAAGTCGTCAAAAAATTCAACAAGTCCTGATCCTGTCTCTTGCCCGTCATGCCGAGCATCCGCTTTCATCTCAATGGCGCACCGACCGAGATTGACGCCGACCCTGACGGCTCGCTGCTAGACCTGTTGCGCGGTCGGCTCGGGCTGACTGGGCCGCATTTCGGCTGCGGGAGCGGCGAATGCGGCGCCTGCCGGGTGCTGGTCGGCGATCACGCGGTGACCTCCTGCGACACGCCGCTATGGTCGATCGCAGGCAAGGAGGTGACAACGCTCGAGGGGCTCGGAAGCGAGGCGCAGCCGCATCCGCTGCAACGCGCCTTCATCGCCGAACAGGCGATGCAATGCGGCTATTGCGTCTCCGGCATTTTGATGAGCGCCGCAGCGCTGTTGAGGCAGAACCCGAAGCCGACGGAGAGCGAGGTGCGCACCGCACTCGACCGCAACCTCTGCCGCTGCGGCTCGCAGAACCGCATGGTGCGCGCGATCCTGCGCGCCGCCGATGAGGCCGCGACATGAGCAGCGCCGCGCCCACCTTACCTGTCAGCCTCGCAGCCAATCCGCGGCTGTCGTCATGGGTGAAGTTTTCAAGTGATGGGCGGGTGACGGTCTCGCCGGGCAAGGTCGAGATCGGACAGGGCATCGTCACCGCGTTGGCGCAGATCGCGGCCGACGAACTCGATGTCGAATTCGGCCGCGTGCAAATGGTGCGCGCGACGACCGCAGCGAGCCCGAACGAAGGCGTCACCTCCGGCAGTCTCTCGATCCAGCAATCCGGCCGCGCGGTGCGCGCCGCCTGTGCCGAAATCCGGAGCATCTTTCTGGCGGCGGCCGCGGATCGGCTCGGCGTCGATGCGACTGCGCTCGCGATCGAAGACGGAACGATCTCGGGTCCCGGCAATGTCAGGACCAGCTATTGGGAGCTTGCCGACGACGTGTCGCTCGATCGCGAGGCAACGCCGCGTGCGAGGGCAAAGCCGATCGCGCGGCGCGCGCTCGCCGGCCATTCGGTCGAGCGCCTCGATATTCCCGACAAGGTCTTTGGTGTCAGGCGGTTCATCCACGACATCGCCCTGCCCGGCTTGCTGCATGGCCGCGTGATGCGCCCGGAAAATTCGCGCGCGAAGCTGGTTGGCCTGAAGGACGATGCGGCACGCGCCGTTCCCGGTTTTGTGGCCACCGTGCGCAACGGCAGCTTTGCCGGCGTGGTTTGCGAGACCGAATCTGCAGCCAACGCTACGCTTGCCGCATTGCGCAAGGGCGCCATCTGGTCTGACGGCGAAGCGCTGCCGGACGAGAACGATCTTGCCGCTTTTCTGAAGGCGCAGCCCGTTGAATCAACCGTCATCGACGTCCGGACGGCGCAGAATCCCTCATCGAAGGCGCGCACGCTGCGGCGGCAATATGCGCGCCCTTATATCGCACATGCCTCGATCGCCCCGTCCTGCGCGATGGCGCAATGGAGCGGCAGCGATCGCGTCCATGTCTGGACTCACAGCCAGGGCGTCTATCTCCTGCGCAACGACCTCGCGCTGGTGCTGAAGCTACCGCTCGAGAACATCACGGTCGAGCATCTGGAAGGCGCCGGCTGCTACGGCCATAACCCGGCCGACGACGTCGCGCTCGACGCGGTGCTGCTGGCGAAAGCCGCCGGCGGCAGACCGGTGCGGGTACAATGGTCGCGCGCGGACGAGCTGACGCACGGCCCGTTTGGCGCGGCGATGGCGATTGAGATCGAGGCCGATCTCGATGCGAAGGGCGAGATCGTCGAATGGCGGCATTCGATCTGGAGCAATGGGCATGCGGCACGCCCGGGCCGCGGCACCAAGCCGACGCTGCTCGCCGGCTACGAGATCGAAAGCCCGTTTCCGATCGCGATCTCGGGCAATCCGCCGCAGGCCAATGGCGGCGGCGGCGACCGCAACTCGGTCCCGCTCTATGACTTCCCGGCTTGGAAAATCGAAAGCCATCGCCTGCTCACCATGCCGGTTCGCACTTCGGCGCTGCGCACGCTCGGCGCGCAGAGCAATGTGTTCGCGATCGAATGCTTTCTCGACGAGATCGCCGCCGGCCTCGGCGAGGACCCCGTCACGTTCCGCTTGCGGCATTTGAAGGACGAGCGCGCTCGCGACGTGATCCGGGCGGTGGCGAGGCGCACGAACTGGAAACCCGCACCGAGGCCCGGCACCGGCTATGGCATCGGCTATTCCCGCTACAAGAACAGCGGCGCCTATTGCGCGGCGATCGCCGAGATCGAGGGCGATGAAGAGATCCGCGTGAAGAAGCTGACGCTCGCGGTCGACGTTGGCGAGGCCATCAATCCCGACGGTGTGATCAACCAGATCGAGGGCGGCGCGATCCAGGCCACAAGCTGGGTGTTGAAGGAGCGCGTGCGGTTCGATCGGGCGCGCATCACCAGCAATAGCTGGACCGAATATCCGATTTTGCGCTTCTCCGAAGTACCGCAGGTCGAGGTCGAGGTGATCCAGCGCTCGGAGATCGACCCGGTTGGCGCGGGCGAAGCCGCGCACGGGCCGGTGACGGCCGCAATCGCAAACGCCGTGTTCGACTGCCTCGGCGTGCGCGTGCGCAGGCTGCCGATCACGCGCGACAGCCTGATCGCGGCGATGGAACAGTCTTCATGAGCCATCTGAATATTCTGAGCGGCGGTGCGGCGCACAGCCTGATCGCAAGCCTCGCGCCCACCTTCAAGGCGAAGACCGGCTTCGAGATCAAGGGCGAGTTCGGCGCCGTCGGCGGCATGGCGGAGAAATTGCGCAGTGGGGTCGCCACCGACATCATCATACTGACGTCGGCGTTGGTAGCGAAGCTCGTCGAGGAGAAGCTGGTGGTCTCCTCCTCGATCAAGGATGTCGGGTTGGTCGAGACCGCGCTCGCGGTGCGGAGCGGCGGTCCCAGAGTGTACGCTCAAAATGCGGATGCCTTGCGCGCCGCATTTTTGGCAGCGGATGCGATCTTCGTGCCCGACACCAAGGCGTCGACCGCCGGCATCCATGTCGCAAAGGTGCTGGCGCAGCTTGGCATCACCGATGAGGTGATTGCGCGGCTGAAGATCTATCCGAACGGAGCGACTGCAATGCGCGAATTGGCGGCTTCCACCGCAAAGCATCCGATCGGCTGCACGCAGTCGACTGAGATCATTTCGACCAGCGGCGTGGAACTCTGCGGCGCACTGCCCAAGGGATGCGAGCTCGCGACCATGTACACGGCAGGCACCACCACCAGCGCCGCGCATGAGCGCGAAGCGCAGGCGCTGATCAATCTGCTCACCAGCGCCGAGGCGCGCGACGCTCGCGCCCTTGCCGGCTTCCTATGATTTGTGGAGCTGCGTGAGTCCGGTCGGAGGCCCGTCGACCGCGGTCCAGCCGCCATCGACAAACAATGTCGAGCCTGAGACGTAGCTTGCTGCATCTGAGGCAAGATAGGCCACTGCCGTCGCAACCTCGTCGGCGCTGCTCCAGCGGTTGAACACGGTGTGTCCAGCATAGAGATTGTAAATATCCGGCCGCCGCTTGAACGGCCCGGTCAGCGCGGTTTCGGCGATGCTCGGCGCGATCGCATTGACACGCACGCCGGCGCGCCCGACTTCGGAGGCAAAGCCCTTCACGAGCAAGCCGATCGCAGCCTTGGTCGAACCATAGACCGCAAGCCCCGGCTCGATTGTCACCGCGCGCACGGAGGAGCAGGCGATCAGGCTCCCGCCCCTTTGCTCGACCATGATGCCGCCGAAGGCCTGGAAAAACCACACCGTGCCCTTGACATTGAGATTCACCACGCGATCGAGGTCTTCCTCGGTGTAGTCGAGGATGGTCTTGCGGATGTTGAGGCCCGGCGTCGTCACCGCGATGTCGATCCGCGGGAATTGCCCGCGCGCGACCTTCGCCAACTCCGCCACGTCGCTGCGGCTTGCGGCGTCGCAGGCGGCCGCGAACGCCGATCCACCCCTCTCGCCGATGCCGGCGGCGGTCGCCTCCGCGCCAGCAGCCTCGCGATCAGCGCAGAGCACGCTGGCGCCGAGCGAAGCCAATGCCTCGGCGGAGGATTTGCCGATCCCGGACGCCGCACCCAGCACCACGGCCGTTTTTCCGGAAAGATCGAACAGTTTGCGATAGTCGGTCACGTCAAAGCTCCTTGCAGACTCTCAAAATAAGTCCGCTTGCCCTCATCTGCTTATTCATATACTAATATATTAGTCTAGGGAGCAAGCATGCGCGCACGCGCGAGCAAAAAAGCCGAGGCCTCGGCGCCCGCGGTCATCGTCCGCCGCAACGGCCGGCCGCGCACGGCGACGGCTGCGTCGCGCATCTACGCGGACTTGCGCGCCGAGCTGGTCTCGCTTGCCCGGCGGCCGGGCGAAGCGATCTCGGAGGGCGAGATCGCGCAATCCTATGGCGTCAGCCGCACGCCGGTTCGCGAAGCGATCCTAAAATTATCGGACGAAGGCTTGATCGAAATCTTCCCGCAGTCCGGCATCAATGTCTCCCGTATTCCGATCAGAGCGCTGCCGGAAGCGATCGTCATCCGCAGGGCGCTCGAGGAAACCACCACGCGGCTGACTGCCGAGCATGCGACCGCGAGCCAGATTCTGGCGTTGCGTTCGATCGTGCAGCGGCAGCGCGAGGCCGATGCCGCGCACGATCGCGAAGCGTTTCACCAGGCCGACGAATTGTTTCATGCCACCATCGCCGAGATCGCGAAATATCCCGGCATCTGGAAGCTGATCCTGCAGGTGAAGGTCCATGTCGATCGATTCCGCCAACTGACGCTGCCGCAGGCGGGACGAATGGCGACCGTCATCGCCGAGCATGAGCGCATCCTGTCCGCAATCGAGGCGCATGATGCCGACGGCGCGGCGAAGGCGATGACCAAACATATCGAGCGCCTGCTTGGCGATATCGAAGGCATCAAGGACATCAATCCGGAGTTTTTTGACGACCGAGCATGAAGACTGAACGGCCGCCGGGCATATGGCCGGCGGCTTGAGACATCAAACAACGATACAAGGGAGGGACTGCACATGAAGCGACGTGATTTTCTCAAACTGAGCGCAAGTGCTGGCGTAGGTCTTGGCGCTGTTGCGACGCTGCCCCCATTCTCGGCCGCATACGCGCAGGCGAAAACCGTGTTCAAGGCCGCCGACGTGCAGCCGGCCGGCTATCCGACGGTGGCGGCGACCGAAAACCTCGGCAAGAAGCTCGACGCCGCGACCAAGGGCCGGCTCACGGTGCAGATGTATCCTTCGGCGCAGCTTGGCGCCGAGAAGGAAACCATCGAGCAGACCCAGATCGGCGCGATCCAGTTGCTGCGCGTCTCGGCCGGCGCGCTGGGGCCGATCGTCGACGACATCAACGTCGTCAACATGCCCTTCGTGTTCAAGAACACGGCGCATGCGCGCAAAATGATGGACGGACCAGTCGGGCAGGCCCTGCTCGACAAGATCACTGCCAACGCCAATGCCGGACTGGTCGGGCTGTGCTGGATGGATGCCGGCGCGCGCAGCGTCTACAACACCAAGAAGACGGTCAAAACCATCGACGACCTCAAAGGGTTGAAGATCCGCGTCATCGGCAATCCGATCTTCATCGACATGATGAACGCGCTCGGCGCCAACGGCATTGCCATGGGCTACGACCAGGTGTTCGGCGCGCTGCAGACCGGCGTGATCGACGGCGCCGAGAACAACCCGCCGAGCTATGTCTTCAGCAATCACTACACCGCGGCCAAGCACTTCTCGCTGACCGAGCACCTCATCATTCCCGAAGTGCTCGCCTTCTCCAAGAAGGCCTGGACGGCGCTCTCGGCCGACGACCAGGCCTTGATCAAGAAGTTCGCGCGCGAAGCGCAGATGGAAGAGCGCGAGCTCTGGAACAAGTACGAGCAGGCCGCGATGGAGAAGGCCAAGGCTGCGGGCTGCGAGATCGTCGAGATTGCCGACAAGGCGCCGTTCCAGGCCGCAGTCAAGCCGGTGTGGGACAAATACGGTCCGAAGTACCAGGACATGATCAAGCGCATCCAGGAGATCGCCTGAAAGCGCAATCTCTTAATCCTGGAGTCCCGACATGGCCGCGTTGTATCGCCGCATCATGGATTATCTCTATCTGTTGTGCGTGCTCGTCGGCTGCATCGCCCTGGTGTTGATCTCCGCGATCATCCCCTGGGCGGTGTTCACCCGCTACGTGCTCAACAGCGCGGCGTCATGGCCGGAGCCGCTGGCGATCCTGCTCACCATCGTGCTCACCTTCATCGGTGCCGCGGCGGCATACCGGCTCAATCTGCACATGAACATCTCATACTTCGCCGACAAGCTGCCGCCGCTGCCGCGGCGGCTGCTCGATCTCGTGGTGCAGCTGCTGATGGCTGTCATCGCGCTGTTCATGGTGATCTGGGGCGAGAAGCTGGTCGAAGTGACCTGGTACAACACCATCGCCGACTTCCCCTTCCTCTCCGTCGGTATCACGTATATGCCGATTCCGGTCGGCGGCGCGTGCCTCCTGCTCTTCATCATCGAGCGCATTGTCCTGGGCGCCCCACCCGATCCGATCGCCCACCACTCCGAAGCCGCGCCATTCGAATGAGCGGTTGAAAGGCCAATCCATGGACATCCTGATCCTGCTCGGAACGATGGTGGTCTGCTTCCTGATCGGCATGCCGATCGCCTATGCGCTGGCGATGGCCGCGATCGT
>Ga0209166_10003502_pt1 | contig 11299 bp, 11 predicted proteins | sample Coa_R1_3_FD_187151 | JGI IMG/M metagenome (GOLD analysis project Ga0209166, IMG submission 187151) | Surface soil microbial communities from Centralia Pennsylvania, which are recovering from an underground coalmine fire - Coalmine... | ecosystem: Environmental > Terrestrial > Soil >... | reverse complement strand
ACCAGCCTTTCCGCGTTTCCTACCATTACGTCCGAAAAGATTATCCAGATTGGGCGAATCACAGGATTAATCCCCCCACCCAGCTTTGCTCATTGCCTGCGCTGAATGACAAACAGCTAAAATCAATCGAGCCCCTCAAGCTGCTCGGACCCGCGGAATATGTGTGCAAGTCCAGGATCGAGCTGCCCCAAGGGTACACCTCTCAACTTCTTCCGCCCGCGGATATCGTTCGCGATTTTGCGGAGTACCATTCCACCTACTCGTTCAAGGGTGGTGTGTTTGAAGCGCAGCGACGCATCGTCATCAAGTTTCGGGAATTGCCTGCCAACCGGCGCGTGGACTACCAGTCCCTGCAAAAAGCAGCAAGCGACGATGGAAACCTCTACGCAGTTTTTGCCCTGGGCACGGACGATCTCCTCTCGCGAGCCAATCAAATGTCCGCTGACGATCTCAACTCGGCTGCCGCCACGCTCCTCGACCAAAACAAGGATTTCCCAACCGCGCTTGTCCTTTTGCAAAAGGCTACTGCAAAGGACCCCCATCACAAATTGGCATGGAACAATCTTGGGCGCGCCTATAGAGCGATGGGAAGGTCGGACGAAGCGGAAATGGCTTTCAAGAAACAAATCGAAATTAACCCGAAGGACGAGTTCGCCTATAAAAATCTTGGTTCGCTCTATACCTACAAGAAACGGTATGACGCTGCCCTGGCGATCTACCAGAAATACATTGAGGTCAATCCCAACGACAAGGAAACCTACGGCTACCTCGGATGGACCCTCGGTCAGATGGAAAAGTGGGACAAAGCGGCGCAGGCTTACGGAAAGTCGGCCGCCATGAATCCTGACAAGCCCTATCCCCTCATCCAGTGGGGGCACATGCTGCTGAAGGCGGGGAAGGTGGAAGGGGCCCGCCAGAAACTGGACCGCGCCTTGGAAATCGATTCGAGCCCCATGACCCTCAACAATGTTGCCTGGGAACTGGCTGATGCCGGCGTGGATCTGGACAAGGCGGAAGAAGAAGCGAAGTCGGCGGTCGACAAGACGGCGGAGAGCTTTGCAGTACCAACGTCTCTCCAAACCCCACCCGATTACACTCAAAGACTAGGCACGCTGGCTACCTATCTCGATACGCTGGGTTGGGTGTTCTATCAGAAAGGGAAACTCGACGAAGCGGAACCTTACCTGCTTGCCGCCAACGTTCTTACTCGCGCCTCCCTCATCACCGAGCACGTCGCCCAGCTCCGCGCCCGCCAGGACAGATTTGAGGACGCTTTGCGTTACTATGCGTACGAGCAAATGGAGTATGGCTGGACTGGCCACTCTGACAAGAAGTTGGAAGACTACCTCGAAAGAAAATCAGGCGGACTGAGCCAAGTGCTGAATCGACTGGCGGAAATAAAAAAGACGTTTAACGATCAGAATTCCCTGAACCCCGCGCAAGGGTCGTTCACCTGGCCCGATAATTCGAAGGAGACCAAAGCTTCATTTGTGGAAATTAGCGTCGCAGCGGATGGGTCTGGCGCGGTGACGGACGCTAAAATCCTGAATGGGAACAGCGAATTCCGGAATGTGGCTTTGGACGATGCCCGCCATCTCCGCTTGCCTCCCATCGCATGGCCCGGGCACGCACTGCAAACTATTCGCACCATCACCTTCTTGTATCGGCCGCCCAGCCTGAAATCGCCGGAAAAAAGAGTGAAGGCATGGTGGAATTTGGGAACGGCCCCCCCCGGATATATAACGGTGATATCTCCGGACGAGGAGCATGTTTTTTCGGTGACTCGCCTGTTGGCGGCACAATGGGGGAAATTATTCTCGTCTGGAGCCAATTCCGACAAGACAATACCGCCTTTGACCCACAGATCGTCCGATTACACGGACTCGCTGGCGGAAGGTGTCGCCCTCCGGCGTGGACGAAATCTTGAGGGAGCCATTAGCAAGTTCCGGGATGCGATCCAGGCAGATCCGAACTGTGTGCCTTGCCATGGCATGCTTGCGGATACGTATGCTCAAAAAGGTGACCGCGCATCGGCAATCGCGGAGTACAAAGAAGTAGTGCGCATTGAGCCAGACAATCCTGATTCCCATTTCATGCTTGGCGTGCAGTTTGAGGCGGATGGCGCCACCAAGGCGTACGCCAACTATCATTTTGATCCCAAGTCACGCACCAACCGCCCGGGCAGTTCGACGCTCTCCAAGACTGCACGGGCAGACTATGAGTCCGCGCTGGAGCAGTACCGGCTTGCCCATCAACTTGTGCCTGACAACCCCAACTACAAGGAAGCCTACGACCGCCTCGCAAAGAAATTGAAACATCCGTAGACTCCGAATCCGGGTGGCTGGGTGGTCATCTTTGGCAGCGATCAACGCCATGGATTTCTGGTAGTTTATCAGGCAAATACCGAGTATCAGCGACCAGGATTTAAGTGCTAACAATGGCGACCCACCAAAGGCCGACTATAGTCAATGTGGCACGGAAATCATACGACTCAAATAATTAATACACCGTCCGGACGGTATATTATTTATTAAATATCAAAAAGATTGTTAGTCCAACTGGACTGTATAGGCATTGCTCGAATAATGTTAATGGAAGGATCACTGTTACTAACTAAAATCTATGTTTTAAATCTATGAAAATAAGTTGCTTAATATCTTAATTTTCGCCCCTTTAACTGGCAAAAATAAATTTCTGCCTCTTTTTGCCCCATTATCAACGCATGCGAATGTTATTCCGATTCAACTATTTAGAGCTACATTCCTATTCAGTTTTCGTCACACCCTGTGCGATCCAAAACTTGCCAGGGTCACGGCCGGCACGCAGAGCAAGATCATGCACCAAAAGCTGGATATAGAGGACGTCCACCAAAGTCCCCAAACCCAGACGCAAAGGCTCGGCCAGGATAACCCTCGTATTGGACGCAACGTCGAAAGGCTGGTCCGTAACCAAAAGGATGCGGCCTGCATGAGCGTGAATGTCCCTGGCGAGCCCGAGTAGAAGCTTGGCTGTTTTCGCGGCCCGCGGCTGCAATCCCTGCCGGGCAAAAATAATGTAACGATGGGCGGGATTAATAATCTCAATGGGGCCGTGGCGGAATTGGGCCGCGCTGATGGGTTCGGCGGCAAGTCGCGCGACCTCTTTGAACATCAGCGCTCCCTGATAAACCGAAGCCATGTCCGCTCCGCGCGACATCAGCGCGACGTAGGGCGGGTCGTTGAAGAACTCGAGGGTGGCTAATGTTTGTGCGCGGCCATCATCAAGGATTCGTTCCTGCGCTTCAATGGCGCGCATGATGGTTTCAGTAAGCGAGCGCTGAGTCTGGCGCGCAATGGCAAATGCCAAATACATCAACACCGCCACGGAGCACATGTAAGTCTTGGTGCTCACTGTTGTTTGGCTGCCCGCGAGCATGGGCAGAGGCAGAGTGGCCCGCCGCGCCAGCGTGCTGGCCTCAACGTTGGTCACTCCCACCACGCGCATTTTCTTTGGGAGGCAATCGAGCAAGCGGATGATTTCCACTGTCTCGTCTGACTGCGAAACGGCCACCAACAGCGTGTCCGGATGCAGCGTCTTCATGTGGTGGTGCAGAAGTTCTGCCGTCTCCCACAAGAGAGTTCGAATGCCGAGCGAAGTGAGATACGCTTGTGCGGGGTAGGCCGCGAAAAGCGAAGCTCCCATACCCGTAAAGACCACTGTGGGAGGCCAGCGGGCCACAAGTTTTCTGAGAGCCGTGGCTTGAATGGCACCCGGGCTCGTATAGAACTTGCGCACGCCGGCCAGAGCGGCCGGTTGCTGAACCATTTCCTCCATCATCGAAGTCATGCCAAAAATCCTCGCACCGGATCATCACCTGATATCAACGTTCGCAAAACGAAAAGAAGCCACGGCCGCGTCTGGAGAAAATTTATTTTGGCAGCGCGCGCATTTCCGCCACACAAGATTCCTCCATCAGGATGGCGTGGACTTCGCCTGGCCCGTGGACGCCGCGAATAAGAATCTGCTCAATGTCAGCGGTGCGGCTGGGCCCGGTGATAAATACAGTGGACCGTCCCGCTTTGGTGAGGCCGGCACTTGCCGACACAGGAAGTCGTTCCAGAATTTCGTCAAGTGAACTCAAGACTTGCTCGCGGCGATAGAGAGCCACATGAATGGGCGGCGCGAGAGACGCAAGCTGGCTCCCTTCGGTTTCGCTGCTCAACACCAAGCTCCCCGTTTCCGCGAGGACGAAATCAACACCGCTGATCCCAATCCCTGCTAGGAAACATTGGTCGCGGAATGTCTTCTCGTTGTCGGTTCCACTTGCGCCGCCCAAACTTTCCGGCCATATCGCAACGGTATTTACGCGGCCACGCAATTTCTCCGCCAGCCTGATATCAGCAAGCAGGCGATTCCGAGTGATGACAACGCCAGTGGCCTGCGATTTTTCAATTATCGTCCAAAGGATTTCTTCCAGCTCCGACCGAGTCGATGCGCGGTGAGCCGAGCCTGAAACTTTTCCCAACTCAGTTTCAAACCGGGCCACGCAATCTTCAGGCGCGATGGGCGGCATGACATGGTCGAGTTTGGGTAACTGGGAGCCAAAGTCCTTTAATGTCGCACCGGCTGGCGTGTCACGCCGCAGCGCCTTCCGAATTCGGTCCAGCATTTCCACTCTTTCAGACACTCGCCATTCCCTCCTAATCTTGGCGCCCAAAGTGGCGGCCTAGGGGTGGATTCTATCACGCCTTCCAAATCTTACTTGCAAAATCAACAAAACAAAGCAGGTATAATTTTTAAAAGGATCTTAAAATTTATGCAACCTTCACATCGTCTAAACCATCCGATGTGACGTACATAACTTTGGGGAAAGTCGATGATCAAGAGCTCCCCGGAACAGCACAAGGATGGTAAAGCATGGCAACGGCAACCAAAACTCGAATGGGCAGTTTTAAAGCAATTTTACTTAAGAAGCGCAATGAGCTACTCGCTTTGGTTCAAAGGGCGCCTGGCGTCCTTGCCACCAACATCCGTACCCCAGATGTTGACGAATTTGCGGTGAAATCTGCAATGCAGGATGTTACGGCCGTGACCCTTGATCTTCGATCTCAAATGTTGAAGGACATCGAAAGGTCGCTGAAGCAACTTGCCGAAGGCACTTATGGTGTTTGCGAAGGGTGCGGCGAAGAGATTTCCTCCAATCGTCTCCAGGCACTCCCCTGGGCCCGCTACTGCCTCACATGCCAGGAATTGCGATCTCGGAATTAGGCGGAACACACTAATCTGAATGATATGATTCAGTGTGGTGAAGGAATCCTCCGTCCGGTTCCAGAGATCTTTGAGTTGTTCTTTTAATCTTCAAAGGATATCCTCTTTAAGGCTTTTGCTTTTGGGTTTGGTGCGGTCTACTCAATTCGGCATGACCCACCGCTCACCACTTGGCATCCGACATTTAAAAAAACCTTGCACGATAAGTGGAATGTTCGTTGTAGAATATTCCTTCACCGAGGTTCGTGCCACCGGCGCGGTCTTGCGCGCGGTTGGGCAAGGAATAGCCAGCCCTGCGGCTGGGTGACCAGTGAACCCGGCGTCCAGCGTGCTCAAAAGGAGAATCCATCTATGGCCTATATCATCGCGGAACCTTGCATCGGCACCAAAGATACGGCGTGCGTCGATGTGTGTCCCGTGGACTGCATCCATCCTCGAAAAGATGAGGCGAATTTCGCCGACGTGCCTCAACTCTATATTGATCCAGTCGAGTGTATCGACTGTGGCGCTTGCGTGCCTGTTTGCCCGGTGTCGGCGATCTTCCCTCTGGACGATCTGCCGGAGAAGTGGAGCAGCTTCACCCCTGTCAACGCGGATTATTATAAAAAGTAGATGCGGACCGGTTATGCCATGGGGGAGGCAAGGGGCGCGACAACGCTTTTATTGCAGAAGCCGGTCTTGTTCCGCCTGCGGGAAAGTGGTGATGTACGGCGCCTCATGGCTCTGCCGCAAATTGCCCTTCACTGGACAATGCCCCGCGGACTGGCTAGACTTTAGTCATTCATTAAATCCAATTGGATTGGGGGTGCGCGATGGCCCACTGTCCGGAATGTGATGCCGAGATTGATGTTGGCGACGAAATCGAGGAAGGGCAGACGCTGGACTGTCCTGAGTGCGAAGCAACGCTCGAAGTTGTAACGGCGAATCCCCTGGAGCTGAATGTGGTGACAGCGAAGGATGAGGAAGAGGATGCCTATTAACATGCAGAGGAGCGTACGGCCTGGCCCGAAGGGATTTATTTCCGCTCGATTTTCTTTGGCGCCGACATTCCGCGCGCGCGTGATACGCTGCCTGGCCGCCGCACTTGCGGTTTATGTTTTGGCGTCCATCCCCGTATCCGTGTTCGCCAAAAAGAAGAAACCAATTTTAAGAACAGTGGCAGGCGTGGTTCTGGATGATGCCAACAATCCGATTGTCGGCGCCTCGGTGGAATTGACGGATGTGCAGACCGCGAAGAAACTTGCAATCTATAGTGAGGATGGCGGGAAGTATCAGTTTGCCGGCCTCAACCCCGCCCACGATTATGAACTGGTGGCGCTCAATAAGAATATTTCCTCGGACGTCCGCAAGGTCAGTTCGCTCGACGATCGCGACAGAATCGTGGTGATCTTGAGAATTCCCCCGCCCAAGGAATAAAAGTCGCCCGGCAGCACGAGGTGACTTTTAAGATCCTACAACCACCCGGAGCGCGCGACCCATCACTTCAATTGTTGCGGGTAATTCCTGCAAGAACTCCCCATCACCAAAAAGTTCGAGATACCCTGCTGACCTCAGCGTGATACGGCTGGCCTGAAAATAAATGATGCGGGGATGCGCGATATGCGTCCCCCGGTAGGCGCTCGGAATCCAGCGCAAAAGCTCCCACTTGTTCATCCGCGGAACAATACACACATCCAGCAGTCCATCGTCCAGACGCGCCCGCGGCGTCATTTTCACTCCGTCCCCGTAAGAAATGTTGTTGCCCACCACCGCAAACATGATCTCGCCGGAAAACTTTTGCCCGTCGGAAATAAGCTCAAGCGGTTGCGCCCGGTAGGATTTGAGACATCGCAGAATTCCCCAAAGGTAAGCCAGCTTCCCGTGAATGCGGCGGGCGCGATCGTTTGCGTAACGATTGACCACAGAATCAAAACCCACGCCGCCGATGCACGCGTAAACGACAGACCGAGTGTCACCTTTCTGCGATGGGTCAGCCTCGCCTCGCACTTGAGCCAAATCAATTTCTCTTGTGTTGCCCTTCAGCAGAATGTTCGCAGCTTGGCGAGGATTGAACGGAATGCCCAGACCGCGGGCGAAATCGTTGCCCCGTCCCACAGGGATGATTCCGAGAGGAACGTCGCTTGGGAAAAGACCGTTCACAACATAATGAACTGTGCCGTCGCCTCCGGCGGCCACAACCACATCCGGCTTCTCTTCGCGGGCGCTGCGTGCGAGCTCGACCAGATGTTGTGAATTGCGGCTTTCTTGAATTTGTGGTTCCACACCTCCGCGACGCAATACATCGACAGCTTCATCGAGGACACGCCTTGCTTTGCCTCCGCCGGCAGTAGGATTAAATAGAATTATGAGTCTCACGGAGCAGAGTTAATCATTGTTATTTCCGAGCAAGGTGCTTTGGGGAGGAAGTTTTAGTCTCCAATTTTAAATCTCACTCTATGGGGAGGCTGTGCACCCAACTTGAATGTTAGGACAACAACGTTTGTGCCTTTCTGATATTGCCGGGGGTTGAGTCTGAATGTTGGATCACTTAGTTGTTGCCACACGGGAGGATTCGCCTCGCCTATGCTCATATGAACGGCTCCCTCCTTAATCTTTCGTTGAGCTTCGCTCTTCGATTTACAAAAACCAAGTTTGACCAACCAGTCGACAAGTTTCTCAGGGCCAAGAAAACTGCTGCGTGGACCGAGTTGGGTCGAGAGTGCTTCTGGTCCTTGCGACGGAATCTGAATTTCCGTTTCGCGGATATTGGAAGGAAGAGCCTTTTCTTGAAACTGTGCCTCAAAATCTCTCTGCGCTTGAGCCGCCGCGTTGTCACCGTGAAAATCAGTGGCAATTCGGCGCGCCAGGGCTTTCTTAACTTCGAGTGGATGACTTTTTCCGGATTTCACCGACGCCTTGAGCGCTTCCATCTCGGCTGGGGTTAAATCCGTAAGCAGCAGATTATACCGCCACATCATCTCATCGGAAATCGACATGAGCTTTCCGAACATTTCGGCGGGCGCCTCGTTGATGCCCACATAATTTCCAAGCGACTTTGACATTTTCTGTACGCCGTCCAGGCCTTCAAGGATGGGCATGGTCATGATGACCTGCGGCTCTTGTCCATATTCATGTTGCAGGGTTCGCCCGACGAGCAAGTTGAATTTCTGGTCTGTGCCGCCCAATTCGACGTCGGCTTCGAGCGCCACGGAGTCATAACCCTGTGAAAGCGGATAAAGCAGCTCATGCATGGCGATGGGCCGCTGCTCTTTCATTCGTTTCGTGAAATCGTCGCGTTCCAGCATCCGGGCCACGGTGTACTTGGAGCAGAGCTTAATCCAATCAAGGCTGGTCAGTTTTCCCAACCAGCGACTGTTAAAGTCCACAACGGTTTTCTGCGGGTCGAGGATTTTAAAAACCTGTTTCTTGTAAGTCTCGGCGTTGGCCAGGACTTGCTCGGGCGTCATGGGCGGGCGCGTAACGTTCTGGCCGGACGGGTCGCCGATGAGTCCGGTAAAATCCCCGATGAGGAAAATCACCTTGTGGCCGAGGTCCTGAAAATGTTTGAGCTTGCGGATCACCACGGTGTGACCGAGGTGAAGATCGGGCGCGGTGGGATCCACACCCAGTTTGGCGCGCAAGGGCTTGCCGGTCTTTTCCGACCGCTCGAGTTTGGCGCGCAGTTCTTCGACACGAATGGTTTCTTCCGCGCCTTTGGTCAGGTACGCGAGTTGTTCGTTAATGGTCATGCCCTAAATAGAAGACCCTTGAACGGAAGTTACGTAACAATCTCAAAAAGTCCTTCGATCACCTGAGCAAGTTCTTCGGGGCTGACTCGCCCCAAACGCTTTCCCAATCGTTCAGTAGAGAGAGTACGTATTTGCCCGATTTTTATCCACGAAGGTTTGGGCAAATCGAGGCTTTCAATCTTCAAAGCCAACGGAAGTCCTGCGCGCTGCGACTGACTTGTGAGCGCCAACGCAATGACTGTTCCAGAGCGTTCGTTAAAGACATCTTGACTGATCACAAGGATAGGACGCTGTCCAGATTGCTCATGGCCACGAGTCGGGCTTAGGTCAGCCCAATAGATTTCGCCTCTCAGTATTCGGGCCAGGGAGTTTCTCCTGAAAAAGTCGACTCCGCCATGGCGCGCTCCTGCTTACGGTCGATTTTGGCCAGCTCCTCAATCAAGCGGCGTCGCTTTCTGCGGGCTGCCATCTCAGCGATGGCGATCTGTATGGCCCGACTACGGTTGGGAAACTGACCCTCTTTGACCCAGCGGTCAACTTCCTGCAATGTGTCAGCTTGGAGCGTTACGGCAACTTTAGTGGTACTCATAAGTATGATAAATTATCATACTCAATCGAACTTGTCCAACCGATCGCGTCCTTGGTGCGCAAAAACCTCACCGACTGATGAGCACTCGCCGGCCCTCAATGCGCACGCGGCCTTCGATCATCAGGCCGATGGCCTCGGTATAAATTCGGTGTTCTTCCTTCAGGATGCGCGCCGAGAGCGTTTCCGCCGTGTCGTTGTCGAGCACGGGGACCGCGGCCTGACACACGATGGGCCCGGTGTCCACGCCCTCATCCACGATATGGACAGTGCAGCCGGAAAATTTTACGCCATACTCCAGCGCCTGCTTCTGCGCGTCCGACCCGGGAAAGGCGGGCAAAAGCGATGGGTGGATATTCAGGATTCGCGCGGGAAATTCGCGGATGAAATACGCGCTCAGGATGCGCATAAAACCCGCCAGGCAAACCAGGTCCACATGGAATTCCTTGAGCGCCGCCGCCACTTCGCGGTCAAACTTTTCGCGGTCTTTGCCTTGAGAAGAAATGAACCGGGCGTTCAGGCCCATCTCCCGCGCGCGCGCCAGGCCCGGCGCTTCTTCACGATTGCTGACCACCACGGCGATCTTGGCCGGGATTTTCCCCGCCTGAACATTGCGCGCGATCGCTTCAAAGTTCGAGCCGCGCCCGGAGAGCAAAATTCCCAAGTTCTTCATGGTTGCCTGTTCATTGCCGATTTTCGATTGATGTGAAGAGGAAATGTAAAATTCGATCAGGCAGTTCGTCAATGAGTTCCAAATTCCGAGTTCCGGCCCTTCTTCAATCGTCAATCGAAAATCGGTAATCCTACAGATATCTGACGCCGGGCGGGCCTTTCACAATGCGGCCCAGCATCCAGAATTTTTCCCGTTTTTTCGCCAATACATTCGTGACGCTGCGCAAATTCTCCTGAGCTACCACGAGCACGAAGCCTATCCCCATGTTAAATGTTCGCAGCATATCATCGTCAGGAACTTGCCCAACCTCCGCTATCAGGCGGAAGATGGGTGGCACCGGCCACGCGCCCAGCCGGATTTCCGCTCCGCAACTGGGGGGAAGAATTCGTGGAATGTTGTCAGTGAGTCCGCCGCCGGTAATGTGCGCCATCCCGCGAACCAAGCCCGCCGCCAGCAAAGGTTGAACCATGGGCCAGTAACACCGGTGGGGCGCAAGCAATTCTTCACCCAGCGTTCGTCCGAGTTCCGGAACGCGCCGTGTGAGCCTCATTCGAGCTTGTTCCAGCAAAATTTTGCGAGCCAGCGAATACCCGTTGGTGTGGAGGCCCAGAGAGGGCAGGCCGATCATCACATCGCCCGGGGCTATACGGGCGCCATCCACAATCTGCCGCCGACGAACCCAGCCCACTATTGTGCCGGCGAGATCGTATTCTCCGGGCGGATAAAAACCCGGCATCTCCGCCGTCTCACCGCCGATCAGAGCGCAATCCGAAGCGCGACAAGCGCGGGCTACGCCGGTGAGGACATCCGCCACCACCTGCGGCCGGAGTTTTCCCGTGGCCAGATAATCGAGGAAAAAAAGCGGCGTCGCGCCATGCACCGCGATGTCGTTCACGCAATGGTTCACGAGATCCGCTCCCACCGTGGTGTGGCGGTTGAGCGCGAAAGCAATTTTAAGCTTGGTCCCCACCCCGTCGGTGCTGGCCACCAGCACGGCGTCCCGGGGAAGGCCGGCGAGAGAAAAAAATCCCCCAAACGCTCCAACGTCTTTCAACACCCTCGCGT
>Ga0209166_10003500_pt1 | contig 11303 bp, 11 predicted proteins | sample Coa_R1_3_FD_187151 | JGI IMG/M metagenome (GOLD analysis project Ga0209166, IMG submission 187151) | Surface soil microbial communities from Centralia Pennsylvania, which are recovering from an underground coalmine fire - Coalmine... | ecosystem: Environmental > Terrestrial > Soil >... | reverse complement strand
ATGCCTGTCGGCGATCGGCATCTCGACATTGACGACGACAGTCATGGTGATCGCTTGGCGGCGGCCGAAGCCGGTATTTCTCGCCCCCTGGACATTACTCGCCGGTGGCCTTGGGACCGTGGCAAACCTGCTGCACACCGGGTGTGGGGCTGCGAAAAGGATGATGACGAGGCAATGGTGAACCGATTGAGAAAGGAGCATGCTCACCCGAGGGGGAATCCTCGGCCACTTCATCTGGAAAATGTCGCGCCTTCGAGTTCGCTTCTAGGGGGCGACAGGCGCAAGCAGAAGGAGGTTCGATATGCCCACCTTCATCACCCAAGGTCGTTTCACGCGCCTGTATGTAAAGGGCGGCCTGGAAAAGCCCGAGGACAGGCATGCAGCCATTTCCAGACTGTGCGAGCAGGCGGGCGGTAAGCTGCTCTCTCTGCATTTCACACTCGGGCAATACGATTTCGTGCTTCTCTCCGAGATGCCGGACGCAAAAGCTGCCGCGATGATATCGCTTGTCGCCACCGGCGCGGGCGGCACCGAGGGCATGACGACCACCCAAGCCTTCACCACCGCGGAGGCGAAAGACATTTTTGCCAGCGCAGGAAAGTTCGCGGGGTCTTTTAAACCTATGGGCGCGTCTTGAGGACAGGACCTCTTACCGAGCGTTACAGCGCAATCTGTGTCGCCGTAGCGCTGGCCTGAACAATTCACGAGCGCTGGCGGACATGGCCATTGAGCGGCGAGACCAAGTCGCGCGCGTCAAGCAGGACTGGCGCCCCAGGCGATCGCGCGCAACGTTGAGCAGGCGACGCGAGGCGCGCGGGAGATGGCGAGCAACATCGCCGGGGTGAAGGAGGCCGCCGCTTCGACCTGAGCGGCCGCCCGTAGGTGCTCGGCGCCCCTGGTAATCTCGCCCAGCAATCGAGCCAATTGTCGGCGAATTCGACCCGTTCCTTGCCGTTAGCAAGGTCCCGCAGCCCGCGGCAACCCTCCGACAGGTAAGAATTGACGACGATCGCCACTAGGACTTCTTTGAATTTCACGTTACAAGCGCTCGGGTGTTACTGGACATCTTCAAAGGCACTAGCAATGGACGAACCGAGAGCGGAAGCAGAATTGACCACCGGCGAACGGAAATCTGCCGCTGTCGGCCTCACTTCCGAGATCGTCTGCGCATTTGTCTCGAACAATGCTGTTCCGCTCGCGGATCTACCGACCTTGATCAACTCCGTCTACGGGGCCCTCGTCGGGACGTCGACAACCGCGCTAGCGCCAGCAGGGGTCGAGAAGCCCGTTCCGGCGATTTCCATAAAGAAGTCGGTGACTCCGGATTTCATCGTCTGCCTCGAAGACGGCAAAAAGCTGAAGATGCTGAAGCGTCATCTGAACACTACGTACGGGATGACGCCAGACGACTATCGAGCCAAGTGGGGGTTGCCTTCGGACTATCCCATGGTCGCGCCGAACTATGCGGCCCAGCGGAGCTCACTCGCGAAATCGATCGGCCTTGGCCGCAAACCCGTGGCGGCGCCGGAACCGATTCCAGTACCAACCAAGCGCCCCGGCCGCCCGAAGAAGTCAGCAGCCTAGCGGTCAGCGAAACGGTGGGCGGCCTCCGCCCGGTGCCCACGCCACGTAGCCACACCGTCAGGTACGCCAGGGCATCATCCGCGGGCCTCGCGTCGGCGGTGGGTAACCCGCGCCATCAAGGCTTACGCCGAGCAGCGGCCAGCAGTCCCAACCCCGGCCACCGCTCCTCCGGCCTCGCCGCAAGCCACGGATGGCAGCGGCTCGAGATAGCCGCAGGCTAGCCGGGCTTAGTCATCCGCATGTCGCTGGCACACGATCCGGGGGTTGCGTAAAATAGGCCAGCCAATCCCACCCCCGGAGGCGCGATGTTCTCCATTCGCAAAGCTGTGCTCGTGACGGCCTGCTTGGCCGCGCTGGGCAATCCCGCACTGGCCGAATCGGGCGGAACGGCGTCAACGGATATTGGCAGCGCCCACCGGACAGGAACCGCCGAGACCGCCCTGGATGAGTTCCAGAACCGACTTGCGAAGCTCGGCGACCAGGCAAAGCAGTTGGGCGACGACGCGGTGGCCGCTGGCCGAGCAGCGATCGATGCGGCACGCGCGAAACTTCGCGAGCGGGAGGAAGCCCGACGGGCGCTCCCTTCACGTTCGGGTAATCCGCCACTGGGCGTCGAGGTCAGTAATATCTGACGGCCTAAGCCCCCAGGCCAAACGCCTAGCGGATCCAAGCCCGCCGACAAACCCGAACCGCCAGCCGATGGTGGTGATGGCGGTGCCGCCAGTGGCATCTGGTGACCAAGCGCACATATTGGACCGAGGAATGGACCGACGGCGCCGCGGCCGGTCGCGAGATAAGTTCAGCCTGCCCGCCGCCGTGTGCCACGAACCCGAGCGCCGCGGCGCCCAATATTCCGAGCAGCCATTTTCGCATCTCGTCCCACACCGCCTAGGTTGCTGCAAGCGGAGCCCGGGGACCGGCCGTGCCAGGCAATGAGGAGGCCCGGCTAGATCGGGAGTAACGTCAGTGCCGGTCCCGACGGTGCCAGACAGGTGAGCGGCGGGATGCAGCGAACGAGTGCAGAGCGGCATCAATTCGGGCTTGATGTGCAACCTCCGATACCGGCTAGATCAACTCTCGCTTTGCTCAATGAGGGCGTTCAGCGCTCGATGCGCAAGATCGACACCGCAGAAAATCGAGGAAACAGATGTCCAGCGGCACCGTGAAGTGGTTCAACTCCGCGAAGGGTTACGGGTTCATTCAGCCGGACAATGGCGGGGCGGACATTTTCGTCCACATCAGCGCCGTCGAGCGTGCGGGGCTGAATGGCTTGAACGACGGGCAGAAGCTGTCGTTCGAGGAGGAGCGTGATCCCAAGAAAGGCAAGACGTCGGCCGTCAACCTCAAGCTTCTCTGAGTCGCTGAAAGGGGCTGCGACCGCGTCGGTCGCACCCTGACTCGGCCGTCGCCGCGACGCGGGCCATCAATCGATGCCGGGCGTGCCTAGAGCGGTGGAATGCTCACCATTGGGTTTCGGCGCCGATCGGCTTCGCAAGTGTTTGATCTCGAAAGCGCAAGCGGGGTCAGGGCGTCGCGCCGCTTCACATCCACCGGCGCTGGGGCGAGCGCTAGCGAGCGGCCGATGGTTGCTCCGGAAGGTGGAGCGAGACCGGCGGCGGCAGCTAGCGCCTCGGGCCCGCGGCGAGGTCGGGTCCTATTGGTAATTCTGGAGGAAGACTCCGATCGCCATCCCTGCGGCCCCAGCCGCCGTCAGGAAGGTGAGAGTGCTGCGACAGAACAGACAGAACGGGGCGTCCGTCTCGGCGTCTTGGGCCAGATAAACATCGTGGCGTTCGCGATCCTCGTCTCGAAGTGCCGCGCGCGTCTGCCACCCTACCGACCCAGTGCCCATGTTGGATCTCCGCTTTCGATTCTCCTATGAAACTCGCGGGGTGGCGAGCGGTTCCGCCCAAAGCGCCACGTAGTTCAGAGCGGGAAGTTCAGCGGTGGTGGGATAGAACGCGAACGCTTCCGCGCCGGGTCGGAGTTCGAAGCCGCCGCGACTATTTGGCCCCGCCCGATTACGGCCAGGGGATCTCGGCGATCACGCTGGCCCTCACAACCCGCCGAGAGGCTCTTGGTGTAAATCGGAGCGAGCGCCGCGCCGGTTTACAGGTTGGGCGGAGCCCTCAACCGGGGTTGAGCGCCGTAAGACATCTAAGCCAACCCTTCCTCAGGCCAGGGGCGGGGCCGGTTTTCGGTCCCGCCCCTGGTCACTACTGAGCCAGGGGAAAAATCACAGCGTCACCGTGTTAAGGAGATTGTTTACGGCGTTCCCCAATTCATCCAGCGTCTGCGAGGTGGCGGGCGGCCAATCGCGCGTGTTGATGACATACGCCCAATCGACTCCATCCGTGCGGGACTGGGCCCAGCTTGACGCCCCCGGTGTGCTGCCGGAGCGCGCAGCACCCGCTGCACGGGGGCCGTTACCCCAAACGGCATGCAGGTGGATGAACTGTGTCAAGGCGTGCGCCGATGCCCCCGTGCCATCGTTCGGATCGCCCACTTCGTTGATTTCACCATCACCGCCATAGACGGCGGGAATCACCAGTTGCGACGCAAGGTCGAGCGGGTCGAGACCCAGATTCTGGTCCTCGGCAATCGCTTCATCCTTCGTGCGCCCCTCCGCACGTGTCGAGATGACTTTCACCTCCGTGATACCAGCCGGTGCCAACAACGCCGATTTGAAAGTTATTCGTCCGATATTTCGCTAGCTGATCACTAAATATTTGATCTAGATTGTCATATTGAGGCTGCGTGAGGGTGTATCCACCGTAACCCCTCGGATATGTTATCATGACTTATTCCTTCATATCAGTTGTTTTGTTTTTGGTCCGGCCACCGGTAATTTATCACTCGCTGAGCCTCAAACTGAGCGCGAAGTCCCTGGTCGAACGGGATCAGTTCATCGGCCGAGATCGCTCGTCGATTTTCCGGCTTCTTGTAAGGATTGAAACTATAAGTAATGCCGACTCCAGGCGTCATTAAATAGGTGACGGTGCACCATCCAATCGACGTGGCCAACAAGCCAGGGTCGCAGTTGGCTACGAACCTAGCGCCGAGCGGCGTATGGTAAATAAGCGGATTGGCGACATAAGTGAAAGCCCAGTCCTCTTTGGGCGCTGACTTATCTGTCGGCTGGAAGCGGCAGAGGGTGAGACCATTGGAAAGTCGCTCTTGGAATGCTTCGTCTCCACAAACACGTGACGCAATCGATTCCTGAATTTCTTGAGCGCGCCAGTTACGGCTTTCAGCGGTTGAATCAGATGCCCTGCGAGTTGTTCTAATTAGTTGAATGCCGAGATCATTAGTGCCGATCAGTGTATCCACAGCATCTCGACGCTCCACGCCTGATCTTGAATGGTATTCATAGGCGTAGCCTAAATTGGTCAATTGAGCGGGATTGCCCTGACATCCCTCAGGTTCCTGTGGCTCAGGGGGTGTGAGCTTCTCAATATTCATGCCAGGCTCGATCTCTAGAACCGACATTGGGCCATGATAGGGGACGGCCAGCACAGTTCGACCGAACGCAAGGTAGACTTTACCATGCACATCTACATTGCAGGCTGCAGGATCAAACTGGAAAGTCTCTGCGTGTGCGCCGCCGCCACCTGAAGCGGCGCCAAAGAAGAGCAGCGAGAGCGGTATAGAGTGTGCCCGCCAGAAGTGACGGCCGCCCGTCCTTGTTGTCGTTTTGGGCGTGGTACTTGCCGACGATGCAAAACGCTGATAACGGACCATCATATTGCAGGCCGCCTCCTTCCAGAGAACTTCAGTGCGGTGCTGAGTGCGACCTTTCCTATCGCACTGGCCACCTAATCTGAGGATTTACTTTCGGCTCTTCCAGCGATACCGGCTTGCGAACGGGATGAGTTAATATTCGCTCGGCTCATGTCGCTCAATGTATTTCTCCAACTCAGCCGTTTGACTTGAAATCGCGTTAGTCGGTTGTAGTTTCAATAGTGCAGCTGCAGCGTGATCAAACACGGTGCGCCAATCGCCCCAAGCTTTTGGTCGGAACAGCCGCATCGTTTGATACCAGAGGGTCCGATCGGTCTCTGGCGACCAGAGCCAATGGGCATTCTTGCCAAGCAGAACCCAGACCGGACGGCCAAGGGCACCAGCCAAATGGGCGACGGCGCTGTCGGTCATCACGACCAGATCGAGATGCATCAATGCCGCGGCGGTGTCGGCGAAGTCCTTCAGGTGTAGAGACAGGTCAACGGCGCGTTCACTCCCGATCGCCCTGAGTTCCACTTCCGGCGGGCCCTTCTGCAGACTGAAGAGCCTGACGCCGGGCATATCAAACCAATCCAAGAACGGCTGTAGCGGTTGCGCCCGATCGCTATTGCCCTTGAACGTCACACTACCAGACCAGACGATCCCGACACGCAGGCCCTGGCGTCGATCGTCAAATATCTCGGCGAACCGGCGAGCATGCGCCTCATGGATCCGCAGATAGGGCCGGCTACTGATGGTACTAGCACTTCGGGCGAATAACTTGGGCAGACTGCACTGATGCAGATGAAAATCGGCGTCGGGCAGCGAGTCACCCTTAGCGACAATCCTATCCGCGAAGCTCTGCTGCTCGAACAAGGACACCAGTTCTCGTCGCGCTTCAACGATCAGGGTGCCCCCCAGGGCTTTGACTGCCGGCAACCAGCGAGCTACCCAAATCGCGTCGCCGAAGCCCTGTTCCGACAAGATCAGCAACCGCTTGCCACGGTAAGGTTGCCCATCCCATGGGGCCCCAGGGAGAGCCCTCGGTGGCAGATGACCGGTGCGCAATCGCGCCTCATAGTCCTGCCAGCCGCGCGCATAGTTGCCGAGATGGAGGTGCGCCCGCGCCCGGTCCCACACGACGTTCGGATCGTCCGGCATCATTTCATGCGTGCGGTTCAGCAGTTCCAGCGACGCTACGTGCGAGCCGTTCGCCGCCAGTGCAAGACCATGGTTATACATGACCTTCGCATCGTCTGGCGCCAGCGCTCGTGCGCGCTCGTGCGCCGCAAGACCGAGGGCGAATTTCTTGCTGTCGACCAGCGCATTGCCCAGGTTTGACCAGATCGCTGCAGATCGAGGCGCGATGGCGAGCGCGTTTTGGTAGCATTGAGCGGCACTTTGTGCTTCTCCGATGGCCCGCAAGGCCAGGCCCAGCGCGTTCCAAATTGCAGGATCGGTCGGTGATTGAGTCACGGCCTTCCGTGCGAAGGCGGTTGCCGCGACGTAGTCCTTCTTCTCGAGCATGCCGCGCAGCACACTCATCGGCGAATACACCGGGGTCGCGAGCGATCCCGCAGCGCCAACGGGATGCACAGTGGCGGCCTGCTCCTTAATGGACGGGGCGAGGGCCATTATCGCTCCTGCATCGCGTTGTGGACACTCCGCTGGACAGGCGAGAGCAAATAATCGATGACGCGCCGACGACCGGTCTTGATCTCGGCGCTGACGGCCATTCCTGGCCCGAGCTCGACCGGACCGCCTTCCGTCATCATCCGGTCGGTCTCGAGCGCGATCCGGACGGTGTAACCAGGCGCGTCCTTCTGCTCGTCTTGATCTTTCTCGCCGGTAGATCGTCCGCGTTTGCCGTTCCCCTGGTCGTCGACGACATCGCGGCTGACCCCGATCACCTTTCCATGCACGAGTCCGTAGCGCGTGAATGTGAAGGTCTCAATCTTTATCTCGGCTTCCTGGCCCTCGCGAACAAACCCGACATCCTTGTTCTCGAGCTTGGCCTCAGCGGTCAGGCCGGTATGATCCGGAACAACGGTAAGCACCGGCTCGGCAGCGGCCACGACCCCGCCAACCGTATGAGCGGATAGTTGCTGGACCGTGCCGTCGATCGGCGCGCGCAGAGTCTGCTGCGCCAAACGTTGCTCAGCCTTTGTGACATCCTCGGTCGCTTGGGAAACCTGCTGCTCGGCCTTCTCCAGATCCGAGAGCACGGTCTTGGTGAACTCCGAGACTGCTTGCGCCCGCTGCTGGCGCAATGCCCGTTCGGCTGAAACCGCCTGCTCCTGGTGCTTCGTGAGTACGATCCGATCCTGCCGCTGGCCAGTGGCCCGTTCCTCAGCCTCGAGCCAGGCCAGCTTATTGCCGTATTGGATCTCCTTCGCCTGCCGCCGGATCTCCGCCTGCTGCTCGACAATGGGTAGCGTCGCGTCCAGCTTGGCTCGCGACGCTGCATTCTCGGCAATCTCGCCCTCCTTCTGAGCGATCTGCTGATCGAGCGAAGCCAGCTTCGACGCCTGCTCGGTCGCTTGGGCCATCATCGCCGCTGCAGTCGTCGCCAATGCGACCGGCGAGGCGGCTCTCGGCGGCTCGACGAGCGCGAGCGCATCCGGCTCGCTGCTCAATTCGATCATTTGCTTGAGCGCGAGTAGGCGCGCTCGATCGAGCTGGGCTTGCAGCAGATCATGGGCAAAGCGGTTCCGATCGGCGCGGGCAGATGTCGGATCCAGATCGATCAGCGCCTGACCGGCCTCGACATGGTCGCCATCGGCGACGTGGATTGCGGAAACGACGCTGGTTTCCAGCGGCTGCACAGTCTTGCTTTTGCCAAGCGGCACCAACCGGCCTTGCGCCGTTGAGATTATATCGACATGGCCAACACAGGCCCAGATCAACGCGAAGGTAGCGGCACCGATGATCGTGCCCCCGATCCAGCGGTCCATCGGCGAGATCGGCGTCTCGATCACCTCAAGCGCCGCCGGCAGGAACTCCAACTCATCGCGGGCGCGGGGGCTGGCCGCGATCAGCCTCAGCTTGCTAAGCGGCATGGATCGCCCCCGCCTGCGCTTGATGAAGCATGGCGTAGCGCCCTGCACGGCACAGCAACTCGTCGTGCGTCCCGTCCTCGACCACTCGGCCGCCCTCGATTGTGATGATCCGGTCGCAGCCGCGGACCGTGGACAGCCGATGGGCGATGATGAGCACGGTGCGGCCGACGCAGATCCGGCGCATGTTCGCCTGGATCGCGCTCTCGCTCTCGTAGTCGAGTGCACTGGTCGCCTCGTCAAAAATCAGGATGCGCGGATTGTGGACCAGCGCGCGGGCGATCGCGATGCGCTGACGCTGACCGCCGGATAGCGTGCCGCCCCGTTCGCCGATGATCGTGTCGTAGCCCTCGGGCAGGGCAAGGATGAACTCATGGGCGCCGGCGAGCCGGGCCGCCCCGATGACCCGCTCCATCGCCATGGCCGAATCGCTGAGCGCAATATTGTCCCGCACCGACCGATTGAACAGCACGCTCTCCTGCAGCACCACGCCAACTTGGCGGCGTAGCCACGAGGCGTCGACGAGCGTTAGATCCGTCCCATCGATCAGCACTCGGCCGCTTTCCGGGGAATAGAGCCGCTGGACCAGCTTCGTCAGCGTCGATTTGCCGGAACCCGAGGAGCCGACGATCCCGACCGACTGGCCATGGGCAATCTCGAGATCGATGCCCTTCAGAATTTCCGGACCATCGAGCCGATAGCGAAAGACAACGCGGTCAAAGCGGATGTGACCCTTAATCGGCGGCAAGGCCGCCCGACCACCGGTCATCGCCGGCTCGGCGGGTGTGTTGAGAATATCCCCCAGCCGCTGGATCGACAGGCGTGCCTGATGGAAGTCCTGCCAGAGCTGAGCGAGCCGCAGTACAGGCTGAGCGACCCGTCCCTGCAGCATGTTGAACGCGACGAGTTCGCCGATCGTGAGATCGCCTGCCATCACGGCGTGCGCCCCGAAGAACAGGATGACGGCGCTTACCAGCTTTGAGACCAACTGGATCGACTGGCTCGCCGTGTTGCCGAGTGACGTCACGCTGAACGATGCCTTCACATAGCCGGCGAGTTGCTCCTCCCACCGGTTCTGCATCTGCGGCTCGACGGCCATCGACTTGAGTGTCTCAATGCCGGTCACGGTTTCGACCAAAAATGCCTGATTCTCGGCACCGCGTCGGAACTTTTCGTCCAGCCGGGCGCGGAAGATCGGTGCCGCGATCATGCTGATGGCCGCGTAGAGCGGCAGCGAGGCGATGACGATGAGGCAAAGCCAAATCGAATACCAAGCCATGACCGCGAGGAAGACGATGGTGAACACCAGATCGACGACGAGGGTCAGGGCCGAACTGGTGATGAATTGGCGGATATTCTCAAGCTCGCGCACCCGCGCGACGCTATCGCCAACCCGACGGGCGGCAAAATAGGCCAGCGGCAAGCGGAGCAGATGATGGAACAATCGCGCCCCGAGCTCGACGTCTATTCGGTTAGTCGTGTGCGCGAAAACGTAGGTCCTGAGCCCGCCCAACACGGTCTCGAAGATCGAGATCGCAGCAAGTCCGATGATCAAAACGTCGAGAGTCGAGAGGCCTCGATGAACCAGCACCTTGTCGACCACGACCTGGAAGAACAACGGTGAGATCAGCCCGAAGAGCTGCAGGAAGAATGACGCGATGAGCACGTCGCGCAGAATGGGACGATATTTCCACATCGCCCGTGCAAACCAGCCGATGCCAAATTCGCGGCCGAGATCGCTGAGCGAGGCGCGCCGGGTCACGAGCAACAACCCGCCGGCCCACAACATCTCGAAGTCAGCCCAAATGAGCAGCGTCGGCGGCTTGCTGAGGTCCGTCTGTACGAGTACCTGGTCAGCGTCGCACCGGCCGACGATAAAGTACTCGCCGTCCCGAGCACGCGCCAGCGCCGGCAATCGGGTCTTCAGCAGCCGCTCGCGGCTTGATTGAATAAAGCGAGCCTTGAGCCCCAAGCGTCGAACCAGCCGAACCAGAGCCTCGGTCGTCGGCGCACCCGTACCGAGCTGGTGGCGGAGATTTGCTGCGTCCGCGGCGACGCCATGGAACCTGATCAGGGCGGCTACGCAGGAGAGGCTGGCCTCTGGCGCGGGAGGAGTCGCGGGATCGGGAGAGGCGTTAATATTCATCGGAATATTCTTGCTCCGCATATCGCGTCCCACCGAGATACCACAACTCTTTCGCGAGACGCAATGCGAAATGTAATAAAGCTTTCATCACAGCTTTTGAGCGATACAGGCAAGCGCCAATACTCGCAGCCTCAAACTGAGGACATTTCTCCCTATGCGTGTATTGCCGCTGACGCCAAGGCGGTTTGACGGATGGGAGAGGTACCAGGGTTTTTCCAAGATGAAGGGAGCCCTATGCTCGAGCGGCAACTGAGCGCCGCTCGAGACGTCACCACGTAGGCGCCAGTTGAACAACGGTACCACCGGCGGAGTGGGTTCCTACATGGGGCAACCCCTCCGTAGCTTCATAAGCTGTGGGCACCATGACAGGACGACGTTTTCATGCCGGTCCATCAAACGGAGGTTTTGCGGACAGTATCGCCGGCTGCTGAGCGACCATGTTGGCTCGTGTGGTGACGCTGTGGTGGAGGGCGGACTAGCAACGGTAGCTCCGGCTAAACGACCGGTTCGGAGCAACCTGGAAAATCTCACGAACGACCGGGATGGGCGCTCTTCCGACCGGCCGCTCTCTGGCCTGAGCGGGCCGGTTCCGGTCGGTCCGTTTTCGACTCGGAAATGGGGCGAAGCGGACGCCGCCAGGCGGCAGAGGGCGAACGGTCTCCGATATCTGGATCACTTGTTCAAACGGATCTCCCCCTCCCCAGACCCCACCCCGGGGCTTTCCCCGGTGGGCAAACAGGGAACCTCCCACGCGCGCCGCTTTGTCGCTCGTGGGGGCACGTCGCGCCGCGCGCGGG
>Ga0209166_10003499_pt1 | contig 11313 bp, 5 predicted proteins | sample Coa_R1_3_FD_187151 | JGI IMG/M metagenome (GOLD analysis project Ga0209166, IMG submission 187151) | Surface soil microbial communities from Centralia Pennsylvania, which are recovering from an underground coalmine fire - Coalmine... | ecosystem: Environmental > Terrestrial > Soil > Unclassified... | reverse complement strand
GATTCATTGGGAAAATCCGAGAGCTGCTTGACGGCGAAGTGATGCGGATCTTTGGCCGCGTCGGCAGCGAGCGCATGGGCCATGGACTGCGCCGACGAAGCCGGCCAGTGCTCGAAGCCCGCGGGGACCGGCTCCTCCGGTCGTACCGCCAAAAAAGGAATCGCCATGAAGGCCAGTAACCAAAGTTTCTTCATCTTTTTTCACCTCAAGATTTTCGCGGACGACGTGAAGCTTTCCATGAACCTCAGTGACTATGTATTTCGTCTAGCGAAAGAAGTCAACCAGCCGAGGACTGGCTAACAAAAATCGGAGCGCCTCCGTTAAAAGGCGCCCCGACCCTTCCTCTTTGGGGTGTGGTTAGAAGAAGATCTTTAGCGCCAGTTGGCCAATGCGCGGGTCTCCCACCTGACCGGCTCTAAACTGGCCGAAAGTGCTGGCGTTCAGCTTTTGGAAGTTGCCAAGGTTGGGCTGAGAGGGAATACCCTCGTCAAAGAAATTGGCGCGGTTGAAGACGTTGAAGAACTCCGCGCGGAACTGGAGTTTCCAGCGCTCCGTGAAGGTAAAGTTTTTGAAGAGTCCCATGTCCCAATCGTAGTAGCCAGGCATGCGGAAGGCGTTCTTGCCGGTTGTGCCGTAGGTGCCGAGTGAAGCGGCCGTGCTGGCAAACGCCGCCTTGTTGAGCCAACTTACGCAGCCTGCCGTGGTTGGGCATGCGCCAGAGAGATACGGGTTGACGCCCGCGACCAAGGTTCCCCGGTCGCCGCCAAGTTGGGTGCCGGAGAGCTCCGCGCCCTGCAGAACCGTGAAGGGACGCCCAGTCTGTGCGGAAACGACGCCGCTGTATTGCCATCCGCCGAGGGCGCGGCGGAGAAAACCGTTGGAAGCCGAGAAACTGGGGAGCTCCCAGACGAAGGAAGCCACGAAGCGGTGGGTATGGTCAAACTCCGATGGTCCGCGATCAAACTGATGGCGGAGCGGGTCATCCCATGGCCGAGCAGAGGAGTTATCAAAACCGGTGACGCCTGCGCCTGGGGCTAGGTCGTCAATGCTCTTGGACCAAGTGTAGTTCCCGAGAATCGTCAGGCCATGCGACATGCGCTTCTCGAGGGACAGTTGAAGCGAGTTGTACGAGGAGTTTATGTCCTGGGAGTCTTGCTGAACCGTGCCAAACAAGTTGCTCGGAGTGATGCCCAAGGATTCAACAATGGCATTCAGCCTGAGTGAGGGCTTCGGTTTTGTGGGATTGAACGTTGGATCGAACGGCGCTGGATCGAGATTCAGCGTTTCGGTGAGATGCGAGCTGTGAGAACCGACGTAGGCGGCGCGCACGAGGATGTTCGAGGGCAATTGGTGCTCGATGCCAAGATTCCAGTTATAAACAGTAGGCACCTGATAGTTATGGTTGGGGTCCCAGCTCAAGTAGAGGCCGCCAAGGGAAAAGGTCGCGTTCGAGGACGGGGGAAAGGTAGCAGGAAAGAGATTTGCCTGCGGAGTGCAACCTTGCAGAGTCTGGGTTGCACTAAGGGTACAAAGGGGATCCGTGAGCGTACCGGGGAAAGTTTTAGCGGCATTTGACAAAATGAGCTGTGGACTAAACGGAGTTTGATCGACGAAGCGGTTGTTGATGATTCCCGTGATGCGGGAATTGTAGAAAATGCCGGCGCCGCCGCGGATGCTGGTCTTACCGTCGCCGAAGACGTCGTAGGCAAAACCCACGCGAGGAGCAAAATTCTTGAGGCTGGCGCCGACGCCGTTTTGGGGGACGCCGGGATCGCCGGGGAAGTACACGCCAGGAGGCGCATTGGGGAATTGAGTGGAACGAACATTGGCCATGAGACCGCTCAAACGGAACTGCTGCACGCGGCCTTTGACCTCGCGCCAGGGAAGAGTCGGCTCATAGCGGAGGCCGAGATTGAGCGTCAAGCGCTGGGTGACTTTGTAATTGTCCTGGATATAGAGGCCGGAGAAAATATTGCGGTTGTTTTTGAACTCACCGGCGCCCTGGCGGAAGGCCACTTGGCCCGGATAGTCGCCAAGCCTTCCGGCGAGGAAAAAATTGAGACTGGGGAAGCTAAACTCCCCCGGCTGAAAGAAGAGGTTGTCGAGGTCCACGCGGCTTCGCTCAACAACGCCGCCGAAGCGGAAGTCGTGTTTTCCTCGCACCCAGCTAACGTCATCGCTCCAGGTGAAATTGTTTCTGACGAAGGCGGCCTGGGGATTATCTCCGAAACTAAAGAAACCATTCACTCGAATCTGTTGAATCGCATGGGCAGACGGTTGAAACGGAATCAACGAACCGAGACTCTGGACGCTGGGCACGGTGGAGGCCGGACCGCGGCTGGCCTTTTCGCGCGCGTAGCTAAATCGAAAATCGTTGATCAGCGTTGGCTTGAAAATGTGTGTCTCGTGAATGAGCCAGTTCTGGTTGGTGATCTTGGAACCGTCCGCGTAAGTGAGGATATTGGTGGGGACAAAAACGGCGGCGTTGCTGAAGTAATTGAAATCGTAGCGGACGGAAAGGTGGTCATTCTGACTGAAGGCGTGATCCACCTTGCCGATGATGTCGTTGAAGTTCTGCTTGACTGGCCTGACGAAAGTCACTGATTCGGAAGCCGGCTGAATGGGCAGGAGCGCCAAGAGATTGGCAACGGTGGGGTCGATAACGCCGCCGCCCGCGGTGAAGGCGTTGATGTCCGCCTGAGACGGCACGGTTGCGTTCGTGGGATTGCCGAGGTTGCGCAAACGAGTGCCCTGAAAGCCGGCAAAGAAAAACGTCTTGTCGCGTCGAATGGGGCCGCCAATCGTGCCGCCGAATTGATTGCGCTTCAGTTGATCGCGGCCCTTGTCCTTTGTCGGCACACCGTTCTGGGTAAGGAGAGCGAAAAAATTTCTGGCATTGAAAACGGCGTTGCGCAGGAACTCAAACGCGTCACCATGGAAATTATTGGTGCCGGACTTGGTGATGACGTTAACGACAGCGCCGGCGTTCTGGCCGTATTCCGCGGTGTAATTGCTGGTTTGCACGCTGAATTCCTGAAGAGCGTCGGGGAAAGGAAAGGGCTGGTTGACGTTGGTATACTCGTCCACATAATTTCCACCATCCAGTTGATAGCTGATCATGTCCTGGCGCGCCCCGTTCGATGAGAAGGTGACGGCGCCTGGAAAAGTCTTGGTGGAACCCTGGTCAGCGCCTCCATTTGTGGAGACGACGACGCCCGGCACCAGGAGAGAGAGTTGCGCTGCGTTACGGCCGTTCAAGGGCAGTTCGACGAGACGCTTCTGCTCAATGACTTGCCTCAGGGTGGAAGTGGCGGTATCTACTTGCAGAGCGTTGCCTTCCACGGTGACGACTTCAGCGACGGTACCCAACTTGAGGCCCATGTTGACGGTAAGAGTTTGATCGGCGAGCAAGGTAATGCCGCTTGTTTTAGAGGTGCTGAAACCCTTGGCTTCGACGGCCAGGTTGTAGACCGCGGGGCGGAGAGAGGGAAGAACGTAGAGCCCATCGGTATCCGTGATGGCGGAGCGGGAAAATCCCGTGCCTTCTTGAGTTAGAGTGACTTGCGCGCCGGCGACGCCAGCTCCGGCGGGATCGATGACTCTGCCGACGATGCTCCCCAAACCTTGCGCGTGCGAATACAGGGGAGCAAAGAGAAGCGCGAAAAAAACAATCAGCACATTCTTCTTCATTTTTGTTTTTCCCTTTCGGAGAGCATCCAAGAAAATCGTGTTGGCGACGGTCTGAAGGGACACAAGTGGCCAGAGTTTGAAACCGTCAGGAGCAGTGAGCCTCGGCGCGGCGGCTAAGACGTCCGGAGTGGGCAAACACAACAGCGCGCCTTCTAGCATTCGGTCACAATGAGAATCGGCGATGATTCCCATTTGAGAGGGCCGCGGTATGCGATAACACCGTTTCTGTGAACCAACCATGCCCGCAGCGTCAGAAGACATACTTAACCGCGAGTTGAAGAATGCGAGGATTGTCCGCGCCGGTGATCTGGCCGAACTGGCTGGACTTCAAGCTACCCTGAGGGTTCTGAAAGCGCGGATGATTGAAAACGTCAAAGGCTTCGAAGCGTAGTTGCAAGCTTTGACTCTCGCGCACGCGGAAGCTTCGGACGATTCCCATGTCCAGGTCCCAGCGCGCCGGACCCACGAGAGCATTGCGCCCCGCGTTTCCAAAGGTGCCAGTAGAATTTGCGGCGAACGCGGTTGCGTTGAACCAACACGCGATCGTTCCCACGGGCGCTCCCGTCGTCTGGCCCTTTGGGGGTGGGCATGAACCCGAGTTCGGGTTCCCCACCAGATTCGGCCTGTCGTTGTTGACGCCAGTGAGCGACTGATCGTTTCCAGTCGTTACAGTGAACCAGCCGCCGCTCGCAGCAGTGAAGATCGCGGTTCCCTCCCAGCCGCTGAGCAGGTGTCTTTCCCAGCTCCGCCGAAACCGAGGCATTTGGGCTACGAGTGAAGTGTTGAAGGTGTGCCGGCGATCGAACCCGCAGTTCGCGCGGTCCGCGCCCGGGTCCGCTGGATTCTGAAAATTCGGACCTGCCAGCTCGCCGGTGAAATCGCCGCCATCGATGCAATGAGAGTAGGTATAGTTCGCTAACACCGTAAAATTTTGAGCGAAGCGATGATTCACGGTAACCAGAAGGGCGTTATATTCCGCATTTACTCCATCGTTGAGCAAAGCAATTGTCGAATACAAAGAACCGGGGTTCACTCCGGACCCCGCCGGGAAACCAGTGGGAAACAGTTGCTGACCCAGCAGCGAGAGTTCGCGGCGCTGGTTTGTATTACCCGTGCAACTGTTGGGGAACAGACCGGTGGTTTTATCCTTCGCGCAGCCCGTGCTGGAAGCACTCTCGCCAGGAATGAATACAGCGGGGTTCTGCTCCGTTCCGAGCCAGAGGTGTGTGGTCTTGTTGCCAAGGTAGCCGAGGGAGAAGAGCCAGTCCTGGCCGACCTGGCGCTGATACGCCAGATTCCATTGCTGCACGTAGGTCGGCTTGCTGTTCGTGGGCAGGTTGATATACACGCCGGCGGTTGGAAAAGCCTGGCTGGGTGTTGGCGGAAACGGCAGCGGGAAAGGATTACCGCCCGGGAATCCCTGATAAGGATTCGTGAAACCGCCTGCCGGGCTGGGGATGTCAATCGAGCTGCCGAAAGGAGCGCTATCGGCGAAGCGGTCGAAGTAGAATATCTCCGGTTCATCGTAGAAAATTCCATACCCGGCGCGAATAGACTGACGGCCGCTTCCGGTCGGATCCCATACCACTCCGATGCGCGGGTTAAAATCGGCAAGATGCCTGTTGGTGTAGGCATCCGGGGTCTGGGGATCGCCCTTGAAGAAAAGGCCGATGGGCGAGTTCATATAAATCGCGGATTTCGTTCCGGCCTGGAATGCGCCCAAATCGAAATGGTTGCCGCGGCCGAACTTATCCACGGTTGGTAGAAACGGCTCCCAACGGAGGCCGCCAATCAGAGTCAGACGCCGGCTGAGGCGGAAGTTGTCCTGGACGTAAAGGGCATAGTAGGTTTGCCGCCAGTTTTCTTGTTCCGCGTCTCCCTGAGTGAAGTCGCTCGGAATGCCGAGAACCAGGTCGGCAATCGGGTCGCCGGTAAAGGTGCCATTGAAGGTAAATTGTCCGTTGGATTTGAAATTCGAAAGTTCATTTAGCTGATTGTGGATCACTTCTCCGCCGAAGGCCACCTCATGATGGCCATGCACCAAAACGACATCGTCCGCAATTTGCCAGGAGTTGTCATTGAAATGGCCGGGTGAGCAAGTACCACATCCCACTCCGAAATGACTAGAAACGGTCATGTTGACGAAATTCGGCACGAGGCTAACAATGTTCACACCGAGTTGCGTCGGATTGATCAAGTTGGGAGCGGGGCCTCGGTTGATGCGGAGTCTTGAGAACGTGAGGTGCAGGGTGTTGGTGGTGGTCGGCGTAAAGTTATAAGTGTCGCCTAATGCGACGGTTTGGCTGCGCGGCAGTGCACCGGGCTGAGTGGTGGTCAAGATATTCGAGCCGTCAAAGGTGGCCGGATTCCTTAGGTCCGTCAGAAAGTACCGGCCGAAAACCGTATGCTTGCTGCTCTTCAGCCAGTCCACGCGCCCTATGAACTGATCCTCGTCCTCGATATTCGGAATGCCGATCCGAGCAACACCACAAGGATCGCTCGAAACGGGGACCAATTTGAGCAGATTTACGGCTTGTGCATTCCACGTCTTCGGATCAATAAAGTCGCCCGCAAACGTGCCGCCGGACGGGTTCTTTAATGTTCTTCCGCCATTCACTCCCGTGCACGTTTGCGACTCGAGCGTGCTGAAGTCTCCCGATAGAGCCTGCTGCGTAAGGACGTGCACCAGCGTGGTAGGAGGCGCCTGGCGGAGACGCGTGCCTTGATAGCCCCCAAAAAAGAGAAGCTTGTTGCGGACGATCGGTCCCCCAATAGTCCCGCCAAATTGATTGCGCTTGAGGGTGTCTACTGATTTCGCGAAGAAATTCGTTGCGTTGACGGCGCCGTTGCGCAGGAACTCGAAAGCGTCCCCATGAAACTGGTTGGTTCCTGACTTCGTGACCACGTTCACGACCGAACCAGGATGCAATCCGTACTGCGCGGACTGGCTACTCGTTTGTACGCTGAATTCCTGCATAGCGTCCGGGAAAGGAAAGGGCAAATTCACATTGGAAAATGCATCGTTATTGTCGGAGCCGTCCAAAAGATAATTGTTCCCGTTGCCTTGGCCGCCGGCGACAGAAATGGTTACGGAGGTGGGATAATTCTTGCTGCTGACCATATCGCCGTGGGCCGTGGGCGCGGACGCGCCTGAGAGCAATATCAAATCCGTGGCTTGCCGGCCGTTGAGGGGGAGATCCACAATGCGCCGCTGCTCCATGACTTGTGAAATGGCTGTTTGATGCGTTTCCACCATGGCGGCATCGGCTTGGACCTCGATGGTCTGCGCCACGGTGCCTACCTGCAAGACAATGTTCACGGCCGGATTGGTATTTATGGTGAGAATGATCCCCTTGCGCACGTAGGTTGAAAATCCGTTCGCTTTGGCTTCGAGCTGGTATTGGCCCACGGGCAGCTGGGTAAGCAGGTACGAACCATCGCCGGCGGTGGAAGTGGATCGCAGAAATCCAGTCTGTACTTCGGTCGCAGTTACCCTGACGCCGGTGATGGGGGCCCCGGTTGAATCCGTAACCACACCTGAAATTTGTACCGTGGCCGTCTCCTGTGCGTGAGCCCCGGAGGCCACTAATACCGCCACGGCGAAAGACCACAGAATATTTTGCCACCCCAAGCGAGTCATACTGGCCTCCTTAGTTCAGTTCTCCGAGCTTGCTTCAGAGCTGCGGGGCATTGGAACTTCCAGAGTTCGTTTTCATATTTCAGCCGCTGTGCGAGGCTAAATTTCCCAGTAAGAGTGGCTGCCCTCGGGGGCAACCCAACAGCTACCGTGCGCCTCGAGAACACGGCCCAACATCTCGCACCGGGAATTGAAAAAGGAACACAGCCCAGTCGCAGCCATCGAATTGCCTGATTGCCACTATCGGTCCCGTAGATACATCCGTTGCAGGGACACTAGAAGCAAAGAAGAATCGAAGTCAATCTCAAAATTCTAAACGAGTGGTTTAGTCAGACTAAATTGCATCTCTTTCGAAGTTTGAAACGAAGGGTTGTTGAATCGGGAGAGGATGATTTACGCAAGACAGGGGACTGCGCAAAGAGCGAAGACGCATGCGCCGATTTCTAGGCTTCGCGTGTTGCGCATCAGCGGCGAAGGAAAGCCGAGGCGCACCAGAGCAGCGGCGCTTGACCGTGAAGATCACCGGTGTTGCGCGCGCGATTGAGGTAATAGTTCAGGTCGTTTTTTTTGTTGGTGCCTTCGCAGACGTTTCTCAGGTCAGCGTTTGGGTCCAAGTAACTAACCAACGCGAGCCAGCCCTTGCGAGCGGCCCGGCCGTAACGTTTTTCTTCGAGCCAGCCGTTTTTGACGCCGGTGATCATGGCGAAAGTAAACATCGCGGTGCAGGAAGATTCCGGCCAAGCTTCGGGATGATCGAGCAACTGACGCCACATGCCGTCTTTGCCTTGATACTTCAAAAGTGAGGCCATCATTTTCCGATAGCCTTTCATGATTCGGGCGCGCAGAGGATGATCCGCGGGGAGGGAGCGAAGGAGTTCGGCCATACCCGCGGCAACCCAGCCGTTGCCACGACCCCAAAAAAACGGGACATCGGGAGCGTGGTAGAAAAGTCCATTCGGTTGCTGGAGCTTGTCCAGATAAGCGGCCATTTCGAGAGCGGCGCGGTCGATGTACTTGGCGTCGCCGGTGGCGCGATAGGCCTGCACTTGCACGGTGGTGATCATGTACATGTCATCGATCCAAAAGCGGCTCTGGTTGGTCAGGCCATCGGGAGTGGGATTTTCCCACTGCTTGTTGGCGATGGAGAGACCCATGTCGAGGTATTTCTGTTGCTTGGTTTCGAGGTAGATTTCCAGGGGGACGGAACCAAAAATGGTGCTGTCCACATTGACGGGATGCGGCACAAGCGCGGATTCTTCGGCGAAGAGAGGATCGAAGCGGGAAATCAGGCGGGAGGTGAGATCTTTGTCGCCGCTTAATTGCGCGAACGTCAGCGCGCCGTACCAGGCCACGGTTTCCGGATAGGTGATGTGCGCGGGCGGAGTGCTCCTGTTGAAATTGGTGTGCGGGCCGGAGGCAAAGCGTCCGGCGACACGCTCGCCGATTTCTTTGGGCGAACTTCCTGCGGGCCATTTCTTGAATTCTTTCTGTTGCGCCTTGCAGCCGGGCGGCAGGAAAGCCGCTCCGAAGACGAGAAGGGCCGCCGCTTTGAAAAGTACGCTCTTTCTAAATGATTTGATTCTGATGGTCATCTGTGCCGGGGTTCCTTTCCTGCGGTTGAACTTTCATTTCGTGGAACTTTTCAATCATTAAGGCTGGCCAAAGTTTGCCTCAAGGTCCGCGCCCCTCAAGAGTGAAGAAAATCACGACGCCGTCCGGATCGGTGACGGAGACTGAATCGCTGTTGGTTTTTACGGTGAGCGAGCGGCTACGCAGGGATTCGGCGGCGTGAGCGAGACTTGCCACAGAAAATACGATGATGGGTTTCGTTGCAGGTGTTATGGGTTCGAGTTGTATTTCGTCGCCAGAGTTTCCGGGAAGGGCCATGCGGTTCGTGTGCTCGGCGACTACGTCCCGGAATCCCAGCTTGGATGTGTAGAAGTCGTGTTCCGCGTCAACATTTTGCACGGGGATGATAGCGCGCAACAGATGACGGGAAACGCGGCGGTCGCCTAGATGTTTGCCACGATCCTCAAAATGAAGCGAGCCGGGAAGATATTGAGTGTACTCGAGAGTTTGTCCTTCCGGATCGTGAAGGGCGAAAAGCAGGTTGCCAGCGCGGGCTTTGCGGCTGCGAGGCGGATGCAAGCCGCGCATTACATATTCATTCCAGAGCGATTCGATGCTGGTGGCTTCATAGCAGAGGTGAAGCAAGCCCGTGGGCTGAGATTCGTTGCCGCGACCGTAGAGTTCGATGAACTGGTGATCATTTATTTTGATGTAAGAGACGGGAGGTTTGCCAGGATCATTGAATTCGAAGGACTGTTCGAAGCCCAACGTGCGGTAGAAGTCGCGGGATTTCTGGACGTCGGTGACGCGAAAGGCTACGTGAGCGATGCCCGCCAACGCCGGGGATGAATCGGGTTGCGGTGAGAAAAATGTGACGGCGAGGAGCAGGAATGCGACCATTGTTTGCATCTTCGTAAGTCCGGCCTGAATTTAAATGCTGAAATTTCTCCCGGACTGGAATCGCGCCGGATAGGTTACACCCAATGTCAAGCCAGGTACTTCGCCGCGATTGCAGTGGCCGTTTAGACCTTCGAACTGTGGATGGCGTCGCAAACCGCGGAGGTGACATCTCGAGTTGTCGCTTTGCCGCCGAGGTCTGGGGTGAGAAGGCCGGAAGCTGTGACGCGTTCGACGGCTTGCATCAGTTGCTGGGCCGCATCGGCTTCGCCGAGATGCGCGAGCATTAGCGCGGCGGTCCACAAGGCGCCGATGGGATTGGCGATGCCTTTGCCGGAAATGTCGAAGGCCGCGCCGTGAATGGGCTCAAACATGGAAGGAAAGCGGCGTTCCGGGTCAAGGTTGGCGGTGGGCGCGATTCCGAGACTGCCGGCGAGGGCTGCAGCGAGATCGGAGAGGATGTCGGCGTGAAGATTTGTAGCGACGATGGTGTCGAGGCTTGCGGGTTTGGCGACCATGCGAGTGGTCATGGCATCCACGAGCATCTTGTCCCAGACGACGCCGGGAAATTGCTTGGCAACTTCCGCCGCGATTTCATCCCAGAGGACCATGCCGTGGCGTTGAGCGTTGGATTTGGTGACAACCGTAAGCAGCTTTCGGGGCCGATCCTGTGCGAGTTTAAAGGCATATCGCATAATGCGCGTGACGCCACTGCGGGTGAAGATGGAAGTTTCCGTGGCAACCTCTTCGGGAAAACCACGATGGGCGCGGCCGCCCTGTCCGGAATATTCGCCTTCGGTATTTTCGCGGACGATGGCCCAGTCGAGATCGGCCGGCTTGCAGTCACGCAAGGGCGATGACAAGCCTTGCAGTATGCGCGTCGGGCGAAGATTGACGTACTGATCAAAGCCCTGGCAGATCGCCAGACGCAAACCCCAAAGAGTGATGTGATCGGGGATATCGGGAGAGCCGACAGCGCCAAAATAAATCGCGCTGAAGGGCCGCAGAAGTTCGAGGCCGTTCTTAGGCATCATCATGCCGTGACTCTTGTAATAGTCCGAGCCCCAGGGAAAGGTTTTCACTTTCAGATGAAAACTTCGGTCCTTTTGACTGAGCACCTTCAGAACTTCAAGGCCGGCAGCAATCACTTCAGGGCCGATGCCATCGCCAGGGATGGCGGCAATCGCATACTCTCGCATTTCAACTCCCGGAATAGATTTGGTGAGGTAATCTCGCCGAGCGGCTTGGCAGCATCGTCAGTTTCCAGTTAGAGCGCGAAGATTTTCACTAAATGAAGGCTCCGTCCCTTTATGTGTATACTACGCGGCGCAAATTTTGCGCGGCGAAAAACAAAAAGTGGTGCAGGATAGCTGCGCCGAATTCTGAAGGCCTGCGAATCGAGGGAACATGGCCGAACCTATGCCGGACTCGGCAGTGGCAAAACGCGCACGCAAACGGATTGCGTGGCGGCTGCTTCCCTTTCTGTTCCTGCTTTATATCATCGCATTTCTGGACCGTAT
>Ga0209166_10003498_pt1 | contig 11314 bp, 7 predicted proteins | sample Coa_R1_3_FD_187151 | JGI IMG/M metagenome (GOLD analysis project Ga0209166, IMG submission 187151) | Surface soil microbial communities from Centralia Pennsylvania, which are recovering from an underground coalmine fire - Coalmine... | ecosystem: Environmental > Terrestrial > Soil > Unclassified... | reverse complement strand
GCTGCGTCGCGCCGCCGGGATAGGAGACATACCAGATTTGCGTAGGTGCCGCCGGATGCTCCTTCGCCGCGAGCAGCAGTCCCTTGCCGTCGTGCGTCCAGACGAGGTTTCGAATCAACTGCCAGCGGGAAGGCAGCGCTTCCGTTTTTTTCGCCTCGAAATCGTAGGTTTCGAGATGCGCGCGCAATCCCTGCGGATCTTCCTCGACTAACGTCTCGAAGGCGATGTGCTTGCCGTCCGGAGACCAGGCCGGCGAGTAGTGTGGCGTTTCCCATCGCGCAAGCTCGGTGTAGCCGCTGCCATCGGCGTTGATCTGGCAAAGGCAGGCTTTGTGGCCGCTACAGGTCACGTTAAAAAACGCAATTTTCGAACCGTCGGGCGAAAACGAGAAAGTCGTGGAGAGCCGGTCCGCAATCTTGCGCGGAGTTCCGCCCAGTACGGGAACCACGAGAAGTTCCTCGTCTCGCTGCTTGTCCGGAGGAAATTTCTCAAAGTAGATGAAATTGCCATCGGGCGAAAAGAGCGGAGAGGCTAGCGAAGTCTGGGGAGCAGGCGGGACCAATTGTTGCGCGCTGGAAGCGGCCGTTTGGCGCACCCACAGGCTATGCTCTCCCCCGTCTCGCGCTACGTAAGCGACGTACCGGCCGTCCGGCGAGAGGGCCGTGGCTGCCACATTTCCGTTTGAGGTGAGTCGCGAGATGTGGGCGTTCGTGACCAGCGGCAAGCGATCTAACTCATTCGTCGCGAAGAACTGTTTCCAGGCAAGGAACGCGCCCGCGACAATCAGTAGCACAAGGAAAGCAGCCGCCAGGACCCGCAGTCCGCGTGAAGGCTGCGGTCTTTCCTGCAGGGGCGCGACAGTAGCTTTTCCAGAACTGCTGTCTCTACGAAGACGCTTCAGATCAGCTTGCAATTCGCTTGCGGATTGATACCTGAGGTCGCGGTCCTTCTCGAGAGCCTTAATGATGATGCGGTCAAGTTCGGCCGGAACATCCGAGTTTAGACGCACCGTCGAGGCGGGTATCTCATGCAGGATTGCTTCGTAGATCGCGGCGGTAGAATCACCGCGAAACGGCAGCCTTCCCGTAGCCATTTCATAGAGCACGACGCCAAAGGAAAAAAGATCCGTCCTCGAATCCAGCGGCTTGCCGAGCACCTGCTCGGGGGACATAAAAGCGACGGTGCCAACCGCAGTGCCGGGACTCGTCAGATGTTCTTCCGAAACAAGGTTCGTCATGGCCAGCGAACGCGTCGCGGTTTCATCACCGGACGTTGAGACTCCTGTGACCTTTGCAAGGCCAAAATCGAGAATCTTGGCCTGCCCCCTGTTGGTCACGAAAAGATTCGAAGACTTGATATCGCGATGAATGATGCCTTTTTGATGGGCGGCGTCCAGCGCGTCCGCCATCTGAATGGCCAACTCAACGAGCTTCTCGACCGGAATGGGCTTGCCTCCGATCTCATGCTTCAGAGTATGGCCTTCCAAAAGTTCCATGACGATGAACGGTTGGCCGTCATGCTCGGCGACCTCGTGAATCGTGCAGATGTTGGGGTGATTGAGAGCAGACGCTGCTCTGGCCTCTCTTTGGAATCGTTCAAGGGCTTGCGGACTTTCCGTTAGTGCCACAGGAAGAAACTTCAGAGCTACATGCCGGCCGAGGCTAATATCTTCTGCCTCGTAAACGACACCCATGCCGCCTCCTCCCAGCGTGTGCAGGATTCGGTAATGCGAAACAACGACCCCGACCATGGATGGAAGTTCAGGCAATGTGGTCCCAGTTTCGAGAAGACGATGCGGCTAAGCCGGCGAATGACCTTTCCTGTTTCTAAATCGAATCAACTGGGCAGAAAGTATTGTCTGCCAGTGCCGCTAAGTCAACCAGAGAGGATAGGCAGCCCGCCAGATTGTTATTGCGACACTGTACGCTTTGGATGCAGCCAGTTCCTTTCCAGGGCGGTTCCAAAACGAATTATTCTCCGGATTCGATTAGAATGGCAGGCCTATGGCAAACCTCACATTTTTTGGCGCGGCTGGCTGTGTGACGGGTTCGAAGTATTTGGTGGAAGCGGCGGGCAAGCGGCTGCTCGTCGACTGCGGGCTATTTCAAGGCACGAATGAACTCAAAGAGCGCAACTGGAAGCCACTTCCGGTTGACCCCAAGACCTTCGATTATGTTCTGCTGACCCACGCTCATTTGGATCACACTGGCTGGCTGCCTGTTCTCGTCAAGGACGGGTTCCGCGGCCCGATCTTCGCCAATCCCGCCACAATCGACCTGACTGGGATTCTTCTGAAGGATTCTGCACATCTGCAGCAGGAAGAAACAGAAAACGCCCAACGCAATAAGTGGAGCCGGCATCCCAACCCTGTCGCCCTCTATGGGCCGGACGACGTCGATCCCGTGCTGAAGCTGCTGAAACCCATGCCGCGAAGCGGCAGCTTCGAGATCAGCCCTGAATTCCATGTCACCTCCTATGACGCAGGACACATCCTGGGCTCGTCCAGCCTGGAACTAACCATCACCGAGAACGGAAAGAAGATTATCGTGGTGTTTTCGGGGGATATCGGGCGCTACGACCAGCCGATTTTGAAAGATCCTACGACGCCGCCTTCGAAAGCGGACGTCCTTCTGTGCGAGTCCACATACGGTGACCGTGAACATGCGGAAGGCGACGCCGCGGAGCTGCTAGCGGGAATCGTCAACCGCGTTTCCAAGCGCGGCGGCTCGATCGTGATCCCGGCCTTTGCCATCGGGCGAACGCAGACGTTCATGTATTACTTGCGCCAGCTCGAGGATCAGCAGCGTATCCCGCACCTTCCCGTGTACGTGGACAGTCCCATGGCGTTGAGCGCCACGGATCTGTACCTGAAATACAAGGAAGACCACGACCTCGAGTATTCGCGCGAGGACAATGATGGCAAAGGCGACCCGCTGGATGTCCATGAATTTCATCTGACGCGTTCGGTGGAGGAATCGAAGGCCATCAACAATGTCAAGACTCCCTGCATCATCATTTCCGCGAGCGGGATGGTCTCTGGAGGCCGCGTGCTGCACCATCTGGCGAACCGGCTGCCGGATGCCAGGAATGCCGTTATTTTGGCAGGCTTTCAGGCCGTGGGTACGCGTGGGCGTGCCTTGCAAGAAGGCGCGAAAATGCTGAGCCTTTTTGGGCAGCAAGTGCCCGTATGCGCCGAAATTGTCGAAATGGGACAATTCTCAGCTCATGCCGGGAAAAGTGAGCTATTGCGATGGCTAAGTGCCTTGCCCGCGCCCCCCAAGCAGACCTACCTGACTCACGGCGAGCCGGAAGCAGCACAATCCTTGCAAGCCTCGATTCAAGAGAAATTCAAATGGAAAGCCGCCGTAGCCCGGTACCTGGACACTGTCAATTTGGGGAACTAATGGAATCTAGAAATATTTTTGTGGAATCAGGAAACTAATTTCGCGCTGCCATCGTCTATACATACAAGACCACTCGCGGGGTAGGGGGCTAACCACCACAGGGCAACCGACCGTCAGTCTCCTACCCCTTAAAACTTCGGATGTACCAGACTTTCAGCTATTTAGGTGGGTTTTAGAATTTATTCCCACAATCGTGCATTGATCCACGCGGCAATTCGTGTCGTCAGCGATTTGCTATAAGCTCGGGGAGACGCGACAACTTTTCCTCGGCCGCGGCAAGCGTGGTTTCCTTCTTGCAAAACGTGAAACGGACCTGCGTAGCGCCATCGCGGGCGTCGTTGTAAAAGCTGGAGCCTGGCACCACGGCGACACCCACCTTTTCCACGAGAAACTTCGCGAAAGCAACATCATCCGGGAAGCCGAACCCCGAGATGTCCGTCATTATGTAATACGCGCCGAGGGGTGTGTAGACCTTGAATCCGGCGGCCGTAAGAATCCTTAGCAACCGCTCGCGCCGCACGGTGTAGTCCGCAGCGAGCTTGTCGTAATACGACTGCGGCGATTTCAGCGCGATAGCCCCGGCTTGCTGCAGGGGCGCCGCTGCGCCGACCGTCAGAAAATCGTGCACCTTGCGGATCGCCGCCGTCGGTTCCGGCGCAGCCAGCGCCCAGCCCACCCTCCAGCCGGTTACGCTGTAGGTCTTCGACATTCCGTTGATCACAATCGTGCGGTCGCGCATGCCATCGATGCGCGCCATGGAGATATGCTCCGCCCCGTCGTAAAGAATGTGTTCGTAGATCTCGTCGGTGATGCAGAAAGCGTTCCAGCGAACACACAAGTCGCGAATAAATTCGAGCTCGCTCCGCTTGAAAACCTTTCCGGTGGGGTTATTGGGTGTGTTCAGGATGATGGCCTTGGTGTGCGGCCCGAACGCCGCGGTTAGTTCCTTCTCGTCGTAAGCCCAATCTGGCGGGCTCAACTTCACAAAGCGTGGCGTCGCGCCGCTCAAAATCGCGTCCGGCCCATAATTCTCATAAAAGGGCTCGAAGACAACGATTTCATCTCCGGGGTTGATGATGGCCAGCATCGTGGACATCATGGCTTCCGTCGAACCGCAGCAAATCGTGATCTCGCGCTCGGGATCGAGCCGCACTCCCTGCGTGCGCTCAAATTTCTCGACAATGGCGTCCCGCAACGGTTTGGCGCCCCAGGTTATCGCGTATTGATTGATGTCATCGGAGATCGCCTGCCGCGCCGCTTCTTTGATTTCCGCAGGCGCCGCAAAATCGGGGAACCCCTGCGAGAGATTCACGGCGCCGTGCTTCATGGCCAGCCGCGTCATCTCGCGGATTACGGATTCCGTGAATTTCTCCGCCTTTGCCGAGAGCATGCGGCGGGCGGCCTGCGCCATGCCGGATTCTGAAGGAGTCATTTAGCCTGCCAGAAGATCTCGATTATCGTTTCCATCGCGCCCAGGGAAAACGGCCTGCCCAAAATTTATCGGCCGTGCCCCGCCGCCAAAGAAGACGGCGTGCCCGACTGGCCATAAATCATCCGGTAGACTTCGGAATTGCGCAAGACGATTTGCACGTAATCGCGAGTTTCGCTGAAGGGAATGGATTCCACAAGTTCGGGGATCTCGTCGTAATTTCGCTCTGCTTTCCACGCGGCGATGCGGTCTTCCCCGGCATCGAAAGCCGCCAGCGCATACGCGGGCGCTCCCGTCAATTTCACCAGCCCGGAGATGTACAGCATCCCCAGCTGGATGTTGTATTCAGGTTGAAAAAGTTTGGCCGGCGAAAAGCGCACGCGAAGCTGCTTGGCGAGACGGCGCCCAGTTTTCGGGATCACTTGCATTAATCCAATCGCGTTTTGCGCCGAAAGCGCGTCGGCCTGGAAAGTGGATTCTTGCCTCATCAGCCCGGCCGCGAGCATCGGATCAAAATCGTTTTTGGCGGCTTCGCGACGGATCACGGATTCATAGGGCAGCGGGTAGAGCACTTTCCAAACCGCAAGCGGCAGATCATCTATTTTGCGCGCATCAAAGTTGGGAACGATGACCCGTCCATACGCCATGCCGGCGGCGAAATGTCCCTGGTCGAAGGCGGCCTGCGCTGCTTCATAGAGAAATCGCGGCGACGAAGTGGCAAAGTACGCGTTCTTCAGCTCGAGCTCCGCGGAAGAATCGAACGCGATGGTGCGCAATGCCTGCGCGCGTGCCCAGCGGTCAGCAGCCGCCGCTGGAATCGGCTCGTCGAACGGCCGCAACGCCGGCGCTGGCGGAATTCTGTCGAGAATCTCCGGCGCGGGCGGATCTCCCTCGGCGGGCTGCAGCTTGCTCAAGCGCTCCGCCGCCGCGTGCCCAAAATACGTCTGCGGAAATCGATCGGCGCCTTTCTGATAGTAAGCCTGTGCCTCCGCCAGTCTTCCGCCGCGCTCGGCGTCTCGTCCAAGCCAATAAACCGCGTCCGGCGTGTTCGCTGAGGAAGGATACTTCAACAAGAACGCTTTGATTTTGTCCGCCGCGTCCGGCTGCCGATTCAGGTACGCCACCCACGCCACGCGCCATTCCGCGTTGAACGCATTCCTGCCGCTCGGGAAAGTGTCCAAAATGCGTTGGTAGTATCTTGCGGCGTTCGTGCGGTCCAGATTCACCCAATAATAATTCCCAGCCGCCATGAATCCTTCTTCGTTCCATTTGCTCAGCGGATATTTCTGCGTGATCTCATTGAGCGCGGCAAACATTTCGTCGGGCTTTTTATCCGAACGGTAAAATTGCGACAGCGCATAAAGCCGTTCCGCATCGACCTCAAAGTCCGGCGTCTTCAGCGCCACAAGCAGCTTTGGAGAGCCCTTCAGCTGCACACGCGCCTCCGCGACGCGAAGCTCTGCCAGTTGCCGGCTTGGGTTCTGGGGATCGCGGAGCATTCCCACGAGTTTCTCGAACTCCACTCGCGCTTCTTTCCACTTATGAGCGTTGAAGAAAGCCTGCGCGCGTTGCTGCTGCAATTCCACGCCCGGGTAGGGATACTCTTTCCCCATTTCGTGCATGATTTTCTGCAGCGCCGCGCTTGCCGGTTTCGCTTCGTCGCTCTGCGAATTCTTATAGAAGATCGCTTGGTAGTCCCTGGCAGCGCGGGCGAGTTGATGCGATGCCTGGTAGGCCTGAGCCCGTTCAAGAAGCAATGTGGAGCGGCTGCTCGTGGCCGGGTACGAATTCAGCGCATCGATGGCGTCCTGGGGCCGGCCCAACTGCGTCGCGAGCGGCGCCAGACTCTCGAGCAACTGCTCTTTCATCGCGGTATTGGGATACTCGCGCTGGCCTGTCTCCAAATCGGCGAGCGCATCTTTCGAGCGTCCCAGCCCGTTTTTCGCCTGCGCTGTCCAGTAAAGAACGTACTCGCGCAGAAGCGTATCCCCACTGGCTTTGTTGAACCAAGCAAGCGCTTGCTGGTAGTGCTTCTGCGAGTTGTCTTCGAAGCCGAGAGCCAGCGCCGCGCGTGCCCCCCAAACGTTCGCAACATTCTTTGTCGCAAATGCGGAAAGTTTTGTGTATGCGCCGGGCACGGCGTTGTGCAGGTCTCGCGCAAGTTGCGAGAGTTCTTTCTGCAGCGCCTGGTCTTCCGGCGTATCTCCGGCCACAAGCTGCGGACCAGCCGTCTCCGGCCTGCATCCGATGCGGCACGGCACAGGCGTCGGCTTTTTTAGCTTTCTCTTTCTATGGTGTCGCGAAGACTGTGCCAATACGTCGGCTGTGCCGCCCACCACCAGCGCGAACCCCAGCATCCCCGCGCACACGCTTCGTGTCGCCGCGGCCCGTGACACCGCTGCACCCGTTTTCCTGGCTGTAATCTTAGCGATGCCGCGCAGGTGTGGCGTAGGGGTATTCGCCGAGGGCGTGTGCATCGCCCTCCGCGAGGATTTCCACCAGCCAGCGATAAAAGTAATCCACTGGGTGGTCCATGATGGGTTTGAAACGCCGGTCGTATTCTCGATGAGCTTTTTCAATGTCGTCTTTCAATCGGATGCAGAGATCCTTCTTTTCGCGGCCTAGCCGCACCTGATCCGGTCTCAGCATTTTAATATCTTGCATCGAAACTTTCGCCACCCGATTTGCTCGCCTGTGCAGTTCTTGCTCCTCCGGCGAAAGCTGGTTGACGTCGAACTCGTCCCCAAACTCCGGTTCTGCCGCCGGCGCCGTCGGCTCGATCAACTCGATCGATTCTGCTTCGGCTTCCAGCTCGATCACCGGCTCCGGTTCGCGAGGCGGCGCAACGGGCGGTGCCACGCGAGGCGGCGTCTTCACCGTTGCTTGCGCCGGCGCGTGCGCCATGGGTGTAGGAACCGCGGGGTGCGGGCGCACTGGCGCGACAGCAGGTTCAGCTCCCGCCGTGCTAATTAGATGCGTGATTTGCTCTTCAAGCGGAGACCGCTGCCCCGGCTGCATCGACATCGCCACGAACCGCGACAATACTTCCAAGGCCGCCGACAAGGACGCCGCCGACGTCTGCGCCCTCAGCATCGACGGCAGCGCATTGGTCGGCTTCGAACTCGCACACGCAGCCACGATATCGCCGACCGCTTGATGCAGCTCGTCGGCGTTTCGCTGAATCCGTTCGAGGTTCTCTCGCAAGGCGCGTACTACGGCTTGTTCCACGGCGTTCGGCTCTTGTGCCATTCCTGTTTTCCGGGGTCTCTTCCTTATCCCAAATGCTCTCGACCGCCCGCATTGCCAATCAACCCAGGCGATCTACCCCGTCTCGTGATTTTGGAAGGTAAGCTGCCTGTAGTCAACCGCCCGCCAGTACCCCTGTGCCTAATCATTGCTTAACCGTGAACCGGCAATCCTTAGCCGATGCTGGCGCCAGACCCGCTTCTTCCACTCTGCCCTGTTTCGGTTGGTCGTCTTCAAGAAACAGCAGCTGCTGGTAGCAACGGAACGTAACAAAATGCAGATGCCCTCTGCCGTAGTAGCGCTTCAGTCCGGCCACCACCCCAAACTCGACAGAAAGAAACGTCAACTCCAAGACCCAGCTTCAAACTACGAACCTGGGGCACCCTCCGCGTCTCTATACTTTTCCGAGAAATGCCGCAGTGGTATTCTCTCCATGATCCGCATGTCCACAAATTTCAATTTCCCAAGCCCGGGCCACCCGCCAACTAGCTCACTACATCTACCTGAACGGCCAGCTCGTCGCCGAGTATACAAATGGCACCACCTATTTTATTCACCCTGACCACCTCGGCTCCACGCGCCTCGTGACCGGCCTCAACCAGAGCGTCGTCCAAAACCTCGACTACCTCCCCTATGGCGAACTCAACTCTATCGACTCCGGCATCACCACCCACGAATTCACCGGAGACGAACACGACGCCGAGACCGACCTGGCTCACACCCTCTTCCGCCAATACTCCTCTTCCCTCGGCCGCTGGATGACCCCCGACCCCGCAGGCCTCGCCGTCGTCGACCCGACCGACCCGCAATCCTGGAATCGTTACGCCTATGTCACCAACGATCCAATCGATCTTATAGACCCACTGGGACTCTGCGGCGGAGGCCCAGGTAACGTTTCGATAAAAATAAACGGGAATCCCGCAGGGAGCCAGGACTTCACGAGCCCAGCCTGCACTCCGGACGGCGGATGGAGCTTCGTCATGCCTTGTCAGGGTTTCTACAGCTTGTATACTCCAAGGTGCGGCCCCATTCCCCCGCCACCGCTGCCAATCATGCACGCTCCGCCTCCTAAGCCGACCCTCCACCACTGCAAGCTACTTGACGTCTTGCGAGCGAGCGTTGACTCTGGTTTAGGAGTTGGATTTGAACTTAAAGCCGGCGTAGCCAGTGCGGGCGTAGGCTGGTGGCGCAGCGCCGTCGACAATGCAACGCACGCTGATGTCAGCATGAAGCTGCTGACGATCGGCTTTGAAGGATCGACGAAGGATCCCGGCGGGGATTTATTCAACCCCTCGGACCTCTTAACCTCAACCAACGAAATAAAATACGGCCCATATCGCTACAACGTGGATACTGGACAATGGCACAGGGCAAATACAACTCTCAGCAAGGATCTCTTCAAATCGAAGTATGGCGGGACATTCGGGTTTTTTAGGACTGAGCTCGACGCCGCCAAGGCGGAGAAATACATTTCCGATCACGGATGCGACATCGTAGACACGTGGTAGCCCAATGAGAGGCGGCTTATGGATCGTAGGATATGGATGTTCTTGGCAGTAGCGTCAACCACGACAGTATGTTTTCTTCTTTTTTCTTATCCGTTCAAGCTTCCTCTGTACGAAGAGCTTGGCTTTGCTAGGTACGTCGTCGAACCGATCATTATAATTTCACCATTTTGCGCAATGTGGATGGCCTATCAAGCAATCCGCCACGAACCAAAGCCGCTTCCGTACGTAGTGTTGGCCATGTTCGTTCCTTTCGCGTTCGTCTGGTACTACATTGAGAGGGTCCGTCCTAGGAGTCTGTCCATTCGGAACAGAGTGCCAGCAGACATCAAGAGCCGTCCCACTTGAGCCTCTGAAGGATGCCCCTGTGAATCCCACTCGCGCAAAAGCCAAAAACGTGCTCTGGGTATTGTTGTTCACAGCCACAGTTGGTATCGCACCTTTAGCCTACCAGGAATACTGGCGACCAACTCCTCCACTGATTATCGGCTTCGCCATCTTCTACGCCGTACATCCAATCGGCGCCGCGTGGATGATCTATCAATCTATAAGGTACGAGAGTAGGCCTCTTCCGATTATTTTATTTTGTCTTGTCCCCTATTCTTTTGTTTGGTACTACTTTGAGAGAGTACGTTCAGGCAAACAATCCCTGAGACAAACGGCTGGACGAGCACCCGCAGAACGGCGGGTGGACGACCCTTAACGCGCTGAGACGATTTTGACTTTGTCTTTTTCCGGGGTGGCCTACCCTTTGCGGTTTTGTTTCTGGCAAAGGGTGGGTCACTCTTGCTCTTAATTTGGGCGGCGGAGATTCTTCTCTCGGTTTAACTCTCAACGTCCGAGCTTCGACGTTCGACCTTTGCCGTTGGACCCTCCAAAACAACCATTCAACCCCGAATTTCGACCATTCCCTGTAAAATACTTTACCTTCCTATACTCCGATGCTACCATTCCTTATGTTCGCCTCGCCCTCCTCCTCACCGACAAATCGCTCCCCACATCTTCTTCCGCCTTCCTCCAACCTCTGTCATCCCGAACATCGTGAGGGATCTGCTTTTCGTCTTTCTCCTCCCCGCGCCCCCAGCGTCCCTGCGTTCAGTTCCCATCCTTCGCCTTTCAACTTTGCACTCTCGCTCGAGGATTCCGATCCGGTCGGGACTGTCAACTTCCCCTCGCTAAGTCCTTTCCCTGCCACTCTTACAGACCGCTCGCAACTTACTGAAAATCCAGCCACTTTAAGTCCTTTGTCTGCCACTCTTACAGACACCGTCGACCATAACCCCTTTGTTTGCCACTCTTACAAAAACCACCGGGGGTACACCTTTCAGCCGGGGATCTCTTTCCGCAGTCTAACCACTCGGCACTCACCACTAGCCACTATCTCCTTTATAATCCGCACTTCCAAAACACAGCACTTGAACTCCTTTAGAATGAACACTTCCAAAAAAACCCCAGGGGGGAGCCCCTTCTGGTTAACGCCGTCCTGGCACCATGCGCCACGCCTTTCCCCATTCGACTTTCAACCGTCAGCAGTCATCTTCAGCGCAAAGGAGGACTTGACCAAACCCAATCCCTCCAAAAATGCTAAAATGGATTGGTACCCAGGGGGCGACTCGGTTTCGACGGAAGCTGTCGCGGCCCGAAGGCATGCCGGGACCCACCTGCCCGTAACTTGGTGGAAACTAGAAATGCCAACAACAACTTGGCACTTGCTGCTTAATTAATTAAGC
>Ga0209166_10003495_pt1 | contig 11319 bp, 8 predicted proteins | sample Coa_R1_3_FD_187151 | JGI IMG/M metagenome (GOLD analysis project Ga0209166, IMG submission 187151) | Surface soil microbial communities from Centralia Pennsylvania, which are recovering from an underground coalmine fire - Coalmine... | ecosystem: Environmental > Terrestrial > Soil > Unclassified... | reverse complement strand
CACGCCGAACGGCGCGAGCAGGTAGTTCAGCAGCCCGAAGTTGGGGTCGAGCATGGGGACCGCCCACACCAGCGCCGCCGCGGCCGGCATGACCAGGAACGGCGTGATGATCAGCGTGCGGACCACGCCGCGGCCGAAGAACTTGCGGTCCAGCAGGATCGCGAACGCCACGCCGAGGAGCATGGCGACGATCACCGCGCTGGCGGTCATGACCACCGAGCGCACCAGCGAGCCGCGGAAGGACGCGTTGGTGAAGACCGTCCTGTAGTTGCTCAGCCCGGTGAAATGCGCACCACCCGGCTGGTCCCAGAAGTAGTTCTGGAAGCTGTACCAGAGCGTCACCACGAACGGGATCTGGGTGACGACCACGGTGTAGATCAGTGCGGGGAGCAGCGGGAGGCGGCGCACCCACCGCTCGCGGCGGCTCGCCGCGCGCGGCCGGACCCCGACCTTGGGCTGCGGCGCCGCGACCGAATCGACTGCTGTCACGGAAAGCCTCCTCATAGCGTGCCGGGACGAGGGGGCCCCGGTAGTTCCGGTTCCCGGCCGGGGCCCCGTTGATGTCCGCGCTATCAGCCCCCGGTCAGTTGCGCCGGGGTGTACTGGGAGGCGTCAGCCTGGCTGGTCTTCAGCGCCTGGCTCACGCTCTCGGTGCCGGCGATCGCCCCGGCGATCTGCTGGGCGACCTGGACACCGAGGCTCTCGAACTGCGGGATGTCCACGTACTGGATGCCCACGTAGGGAGCCGGGTGCAGGGTCGGGTGCAGCGGGTCCGTCGAGTCGATCGACGCCAGGGTGATGGGCGCGAACGCCTTGGCGGCCTGCATGTACTTCGGGTTGTTGTAGAGGGAGGTCCTGGTGCCCGGCGGGACCGAGGCCCAGCCGTACTTGGCGCCCACCAGGTTGTCGTAGGTCTTCGAGGTGGCCCAGGACACGAACTTCCACGCGTCGGCCTGGTTGGAGACGCCCTGCGGGATGCCCAGGGCCCAGCTCCACAGCCAGCCGGAGGACTTGGTGACGTCGGTCGGGGCGAAGGCGTACCCGGTGTTCTTGAACACGCTCGAGTAGCTGCCCGCGATCGAGGTGGCCGCAACCGTCGCGTCGTACCACATCGCGCACTTGCCCTGACCGTACAGCGTCAGCAGCTGGTTGAAGCTGTCGTTGGCGGCGCCGGGCTCGCCGTACTTGCGGACCAGGCTGACGTAGAAGTTGGCCGCCTTCGTGAACGCCGGCGAGGTGAGCTGCGGCTGCCAGTGCATGTTGAACCACTGGCCGCCGAAGGTGTTGACGACCGTGTCGAGGGCGGCCATGTTGTCGCCCCAGCCGGCCAGGCCGCGCAGGCAGATCCCGGAGATCTTGCCGGGCTGGTTGAGCTTGGCCGCGAGGGCCTGGATCTGGAACCAGGTCGGGTGCAGCGGCATGGTGAGCCCTGCCTTGGCGAACAGGTCCTTGCGGTAGAAGACCATCGACGACTCGCCGTAGAACGGCGCCGCGTACAGGCTGCCCTTGTAGGACAGCGCCTTCGCGATCGGCGGCAGCAGGTCGGAGACGTCGTAGCTGGGGTCCTTCGCGATGAACTGCGAGGACAGGTTGTCCAGCCAGCCGTTCTTGGCGAACAGCGGCGTCTCGTAGGGGCCGATCATGATCACGTTGAACGAGTTGCTGTGCGTGCTGACGTCTTTCTCGATCGCCGCCCGCAGGTCGCCCTCGGTGTAGGTGGCGAACTTGACGGTGATCCCCTTGTACTGCTTTTCGAATACGGACTTGGTCAGTGGCTCCATCTGACTGGTGATCAGCGGGTTGGACACCACGGCCACGGTCACCACGCCGGGACCGCTGCCGCCGGACGCGCCGCCACTGGAGCAGGCGGCCACCGCCACGGCTGCGGCCACGCAGCCGGCTGCCCCGAGAGTGCGGAGCCTGAACGGGAGACGACTCATGTGCGAACCTCCGCAACGGTGAGACGGGCATAACTGGGGGAAGGCCCACCAGGCCCGGGGGTAGAGGGCTGCCTTGACAGGGGCATCGAGGCCGCCCGATACTCCGTTTGGTAACGTTACCGAGCTTGGCCTGAACGTACGCTCGGCTTAACGCCGGCGTCAACCCCCCGAAACCAAATCGATACCCAGATATGCTCACTACCGGGGGACAGCCAAGATCCTTTCCGAACGGAGGATCCGCGGTTGGGGAACGATCCCACTCAGAGCCGGGCGGGCGGTGCCCATCCGACCATGCGCGACGTCGCCGCGCTGGCCGAGGTGGGGGTCATGACGGTGTCCAGGGTGGTCAACGGCCGGGGCGGCGTCAGCCCGGAGCGCGCCGCCCGGGTGTGGCAGGCCATCCGGAAGCTCGACTACCGTCACAACGTCACCGCACGTCACCTGCGGCTCACCGGGCAACCCACCGCGACCATCGGGGTGCTGCTCGAAGATGTGGCCAACCCGTTCGCGGCCGAGTTGCTTCGCGCCGTCGAGAACGTGATCAGCGAGCAGGACTGCCTGGTGCTGTGCGCCAGTTCCGACGGTGATCCCGAGCGCGAGCGGGCGCTGCTCGGCGCCTTCTGCGCGCGGCGCGTGGACGGGCTGATCATCGTGCCGTGCGGGCCCGATCACCGCTACCTGCTGCCGGAGGTGCGCCGGGGCACCCAGGTGGTGTTTGCCGACCGGCCCGCTCCAACCATCGCCGCCGACACAGTGATCAGCGACAACTTCGGCGGTGCCCGGTACGCCGTGAGCCACCTGGTGCACGGCGGGCACACCCGGATCGGGTTCCTCGGCGACCTGCGGCGGATCTACACCGCGGCGGAACGGTACCGGGGATACCTGGCAGCCCTGGCGGAGGCGGGGATCGAGCCCGACGAGCGGCTCATCCGCCGCGATATCCACTCCGAGCAGCCGGCCGTGCAGGCTACCCGGGACCTGTTCGCCGCGCGGCCCGCCCCAACGGCGATCTTCACCGCGCAGAACCTGCTGACGATCGGGGCCCGGATGGCACTGCAGCGCATGGGCGCGGAGCGGGTCATCGCGCACGTCGGGTTCGACGACATTCCGCTCGCCGAACTGCTGGACCCCGGGATCACGGTCATCGCGCAGGATCCACCGGCCCTGGGTACCCTCGCCGCGCAGATGCTGCTGCACCGGATCCGCGACCCGAGCGGCCACCCGGAAGTCGTGGAGGTGCCCACCCGGCTGATCGCGCGGGGGTCCGGTGAAATCGCGGCCGTCCCGGCTCCTGACGGGCCCAGGGCTCGGCAGCGGACCGGTTCATGAGCGGCCGATGGGACTCGGAGCTGTTCATCCGGCGCTGGCCAGAACTGAGCTGGGCCTGATCTCGCCGGATCCGCGCACGACCATGGTCGTTTCCACGACGTGCGTGCGAGCCGGCGAGGCATCTCCGTCGAGGCGGCTGAACAGGAGTTGCGTTGCCAGCATCCCCAGCCTCTGCACATCCTGCCTGATCACGGTGACGCCCGGGGTGAGGGTGTCAGCCAGCGGAAAGTCATCGAAACCGACGAGGGCGATCGTATCCTGCATGCCCGCCTGCCTAAGGGCCTTGATCGCGCCGATCGTGACCAGGTTCTGGCTGGCGAACACCGCTGTCGGTGGCTCGGGCTGGCCGAGGAGGCTGGCGGCTGCCTGCGTTGCCGCCTCAACGGTGCGCAGCCCGAACCGGACGATCTGCGGGTCCGCCTCAAGCCTGGCCCGCTCCAGCGCCTGCCGGTAGCCCTCGTACCGCTGCGCAGCGGTGGCGATGGCCATGCTGTCCCCCAGGTAGGCGATGCGCTGGTGACCGGCCGAAATGAGGTGCTCGACGGCAGCGGCCGCACCGGAACGGTTGCCGGAAACGACGGCATCGGCGATGAGCAGCCGTGGCTCGCGGTCGAGGAACACCACGCAGGTCCCCCTGTTCCGTTCCGCGATGAGGTAGCTCTGGTCGGCTGCCGCGGGAACGATCACCAGGCCGTCCGCCCCGCGGTCGATGAGGGTGATTGCGAGTTCGCGTTCGCGCTCAGGATCCTGGTCGAGGCTTGCGATGAGGATCTGGACCCGCCGCTGCCTGGCCTCGTCCTCCACGGCGCGCAGCAGGGCCGCCGAGAAGGGGTTGGCGACGTCGTCGACCAGCATGCCGATCGTCGCGGTGCGCCGGTCGCCGCGCCGCAAACTGCTCGCCGTGAGGTTGGGCCGGTAGCCGAGCTTGTCGGCGGCATTGTGTACCCGTGCGGCTAGTTCCGGCGCCACGGTGGGTTCGCCGTTCATGACCCGGGACACGGTCTTGATCGCCACCCCGGCCAGCGCCGCCACGTCCTTCATGGTGGGGCGGGCCGAGCGGGTGCCGGGGCTGGGTGCGGACATCGATGTCACCCCTGGGCTGGTGAAGTCGGGTGGGATTCCCTGATGCTACTTCCCGGCAGCCCGCCGGGGAAGCATGGAAGTGCTAGCAAAATAACGTTGTCTCCGGTTTTCAACGGCTGGCGATGCGCCTTCGCCGGGAAGCATCCAGCGCTACGAAGTGCCCAGAGCTAGTTATCCCGGATCTTATAAAACGGATATTTCAGTCATACCACCCATGGGCCGCTCCACCTGGAGACAACGATGTAACAAGTTCGTAACGTAAGAAAGTGGAAGCCTTGACCTCGCGGGCCACAGCTCGCATTGTTTGAGACAACGTTATCTCAGCGTTGTCTCAAGCCCCGAAGGGAACCTCGTCATGGCACACCAGCATTGGAGGAAATCGAAGACTGCTCGCCGGAGCTTCGCCGCGCTGGCGGTTGCCTCGCTCGGCCTGCTGGCCGCGTGCGGCTCCGGGTCCTCGTCCTCATCCTCGTCCGGCAGCTCAGGCTCAACGGGCTCAAAGCAGGTCACCATCGCGTTCAATATGGGCGCAGAGGCCGACCCGTTCTTCATCTCGATGAACCTCGGCGCGAAGGCCGCCGCGCAGAAGTACGGGGTCAACCTGATCTGGCAAGGTGACCCGTCCGTCTACTCGCCATCGACCCAGATTCCGATTGCCAGGCAGCTCCTCGCCCAGCACCCGAACGGGTTCATCATCGCCCCGACCGACCCGAGCGCACTGCAGCCGATCGTCGATCAGGCGGTGAAGCAGGGCATCCCGGTGGTCAACGTGGACACGCACGTGAACGACCTGTCCCACGTGCTCAGCTTCATCACCGGCAACAACCAGCAGGGCGGCGCCGCGGCGGCCGACGCGATGGCCGCCGCGATGCACTACACCAAGGGCAAGACGTACCAGGTCGCCGTGGGCGCCAGCTCGGCCACGACCACCACGAACACAGCGCGGTACGAGGGCTTCAAGGCCGAGATCGCCAAGAAGTATCCCGGCATCCAGATCGTGTCCGAGGAGTACTCCCAGTCACAGCCCGCAGTCGCCAACACCAACGTCAACAACTGGCTGACCAAGTATCCGCACCTGGCAGGCATCTTCGCGATCGACGGCACCAACGCCGAGGGCGCTTCCGCCGCGATCCAGTCTCGCGGCCTGCTGGGCAAGGTCGCGCTGGTGGGTTACGACGCCTACTCGGCCAACGTGACGCTGCTGCAGAAGCACGTGTTCACCGCGCTGATCGCGCAGCAGCCCTACACCGAGGGCTACATGGCCGTCTCCGACATCGTGAACTACCTGCGGCACCACACCAAGCCGCAGCACCTGGTGACCCTGCCGAACATCGTGCTCACCCCGAACAGCTCGCCGGCAATGCTGGCCAAGTACACCTACCCGAGCGCCTGATCCCCGCGCCGCTGCCCGGGCGGGCACCTCTGACCTGCCCGCCCGGGCGGCACCACGCCGAGAGGGACGACCGGCCAATCCTCTCCGCGGTCACGGGCCGCCCTGGGAAGCCCGGTGCCTGGCCCGGCTCACGAACCGGCCGGACGATGAGCCACGCAGAAAGGGATGCCGCATGTCGAGCGTCTCCGAAAACTCCGCGCCGCCGACCCATCCGGCTCCGCCGGTCATAACCCCCGAATCGACGCCCCCGGGCCGCCTCCGGACCATCCTCTCCAATCAGCAGTTCCTGCTCTTCGTCGCACTCGCCGTACTCGTGGTGTTCTTCTCGATACGCGACAGTTCCTTCACCTCCAGCAGCGAGGTCAACAACATCCTGAACGTGTTCGGCGAGCTCATCCTGCTCGCGGTCGCCGAGACCTACGTGATCATCTCCGGTGGCATCGACCTGTCCGTCGGATCCAACGCCAGCTTCTCCGGCGTCGTCGGCGGCCTCGTCATGGCGCATCTGATCAGTGCGAACGATCCGCAGTGGGCCATCCTGGGCGTCGGTACCATCATCTGCGCCCTGGCCGGGATGGCTGTCGGCCTGGTCAACGCCGCGCTGATCTTGTGGGCCAGGCTGGTCCCGTTCGTGGCCACGCTGGCCACCCTGGGCGCCATGGGCGGGCTGGCCATCGTGCTCAGCAACGGTCAGCCCGTCGGCCTGGACACGAGCACCGCGAATCTGGTGAGCCAGCAGATTTGGCCGTTCTCCCCGACCGCGCTCGTGGTGGTAGTCCTCACCGCGCTCACCTGGCTGTGGCTGCACCTGACCCGGTTCGGGCGGTACACGTACGCGGTCGGCTCCAATTCCTTCGCGGCGAGGGCGGCAGGCATCAACGTCCGGCGGCACACCGCGATCGTCTACGCTCTCTCCGGCCTCCTGGCCGGCCTGGCCGGAATGGTCTTCTACCTCAACCTGGAAAGCGCCGCGCCGACGGCCGGGCTGAACTACGAACTCCAGGCGATCGCCGCGGTGGTGATCGGCGGCGTCAGCCTCACCGGCGGGTTCGGCCGGATGACCGGCACGATTCTCGGCGCTCTCATCCTGACCGTCGTATACAGCGGGCTGATCCAGCTCAACGTCTCGCCCAACTGGGTGCCAGTGTCGATCGCGGTCCTCATCGCGGCCGCGGCGAGCCTGCAGGCGCTTCGGCCGGCCAACCGGAGGTAACCATGACTACCGATAACAGCAGCGCCGCGCGCCAGCCGCTCTACGAGGCGCGCAACATAACCAAGAGCTACGGCCACGTCCGGGCACTGACCGATGTCAGCATGGTGCTGTACCCAGGCGAGATCGTCGGCCTGGTCGGCGACAACGGCGCCGGCAAGTCCACCCTGGTCAAGGTGCTGTCGGGTGTGCACCCGCAGGACTCCGGCGAACTGTTCCTCGATGGCCAAGAAGTGCACTGGAAGTCACCACACGACACGATCGAGGCAGGCATCGAGACGCTCTACCAGGACTCGGGGCTGGCCCCGGACCTGACCATCGGCTCGAACATCTTCCTCGGCCGGGAGAAGACCCGGCCGGGCATCCTCGGCAAACTCGGCTTCCTGGCTCAGAAGGAGATGGAACGCGAGGCCCTGGCGGAACTGGAAAGAGTCGGGATCGCCGTGCCAGCCGGCCGGAAGACAGTCACCGACCTGTCCGGCGGCCAGCGGCAGGCGGTGGCGATTGGCCGGGCGATCACCTGGGCCCGCAAGGTCATCATGCTCGACGAACCGACCAACCACCTCGGCGCACGGCAGGCCGGTGAGGTACTGGACGTGATGCTCCAGGCTAAGGAACGCGGCCTCGGCGTGATCTTCATCTCGCACACCCTGCCGCACGTGCTCCAGGTGACCGACCGGGTCGTTGTGCTCCGGCTCGGCCGGGCCGTCCGCGACGCGCCCACGTCGGAGTTCAATGCGGAAAGCCTGCTCGGCACCATCACCGGGCTCATCGACGCGGCCTGATCCCGCTATCGCCCAGGGGCACCACCCGGCGCGGGAGGTGCCCCTGGCGAAATGGGCGGCGCCGCTAGCGCCGCCAGCGCGGCTTGCGCTTCTCCAGGAACGCGCGCATCCCCTCGCGGGCGTCGGGGAGCTGGCTGGTGGCGGCCATCACCTCGATGGCGTACGCGTACGCCTTGGCCTGGTCCAGGTCGATCTGCGCGTACAGCGCCTGCTTGCCGATGCCCTTGCTCTCCGCGGAGCCGCGGGTCACCCGCTCCAGCATGTCCGCCGTCGCCGAGTCCAGCTGCGCGGCCGGGACCACCTTGTTGACCAGGCCCCAGTCCAGCGCGGTCCGCGCGTCGATGACGTCGCCGGACATCGCCAGCTCGGCGGCGCGCTTGCGGCCGACGTTGCGGGCGATCGCCACCATCGGGGTGTGGCAGAACCAGCCGCCCTTGCCGCCTGGCGCGGCGAACCCGGCCTCGTCGCTGGCCACGGCGAGGTCGGCAGTGGCGACGAGCTGGCAGCCCGCCGCGGTGGCCAGGCCGTGCACCCGGGCCACCACCGGCTGCGGCACCTGCTGCATCGCCGTCATCAGCTCGGTGCAGGTGACCAGCAGGGCACGGACCTGCGACAGCTGCGCCTCGGCGACGTCGGCGAAGTCATGCCCGGAGCAGAACACCGGCCCGTTGCCCGCCAGCACCACGCCCAGCGCGTCTGATTCCCCCACCTCGGAGAATGCCCGGATCAGCTCGCGCATGTGGTCCAGGGACAGCGCGTTGCGCCGGTTCGGCCGGTTCATCGTGATCGTGGCGAAGTCGCCGGACCGCTCCAGGAGGATGTGCTCGAACTCCATCAGCGCTCTCCTTCTCCCAGTGCGCAGCCTACGCTGTGGGGGTGCAGTTCACCGCAGAGCACGAGGCGTTCCGCCAGGTGGCCCGCGGCGTGCTGGCGCGCGAGGTCGCCCCGCACGCGCAGGAGTGGGAACAGGCCGGCGCGTTCCCCGCGCACCGGCTGTTCAAGACGCTCGGCACGGCCGGCCTGCTGGGCCTGGAGTACGACCCGGCCTACGGCGGCCAGGGCGCGGACCACTCCTACACGGTGATCCTCGGCGAGGAACTCGGCCGTATGGGCTGCGCCGGGGTCGCGATGGCGATCGCCGTGCAGAACGACATGGCCACCCCGTCGCTGCACAGCCATGGCAGCCACGAGCTGAAGCAGCGCTACCTTGCCCCGGCGATGCGCGGCGAGATGGTCGCGGCCATCGCGGTCACCGAGCCGGACGCCGGCTCGGACGTGGCCGGCATCCGGACCCGGGCCGAACGCGACGGCGACGACTGGGTGATCGACGGGTCGAAGCTGTACATCACCAACGGCACCCAGGCGGACTGGCTGTGCCTGCTGGCCCGCACGTCGGCCGAGGGTGGCCACCGGGGCATGTCGCAGATCCTGTTCCCCACCTCCACACCCGGCTTCTCGGTCAGCCGCAAGCTGCGCAAGCTCGGCAACAAGTCCTCGGACACGGCTGAGCTGTCCTTCACCGGCGCCCGGGTCCCGGTGAGCAACACGATCGGCGAGATAGGCCGCGGCTTCCAGCAGCAGATGACCCAGTTCCAGAACGAGCGGATGATCGCCGCCTACATGGCCGTGGGCGCGATGGACGGCGCGCTCCGGCGCACCGCCAGCTACCTGCGCGACCGGTCCACGTTCGGCGCGCCGCTGCTGTCCCGGCAGTACGTGCAGTTCCGGCTGGCCGAACTGGCCGCCGAGGTGGACACGCTGCGGCACTACAACTACGCGTGCGCCGAGGCGTACCTGAACGGCCAGGACACCACCCGGTTCGCGACCATCGCCAAGCTCAAGGCCGGGCGGCTGCAGCGCCAGATCGCCGACACCTGCCTGCAGCTGCACGGCGGGTTCGGCTACATGGAGGAGACCTGGGTGTCCCGCTACTTCCGGGACAGCCGCCTGCTGTCCATCGGCGGCGGGTCCGACGAGGTCATGCTGCAGATCCTGGCCCGCCTCGACGGCTTCACCGGCTGAGCCGATGCCCGCGCCGATCCTGCCCACCGCGGTCGACCCCGGCACTGAGGCGTTCCGCGCCAACGCCGGCGGGATGCTCGGCCTGATCGCAGAGCTCGGCGGCCTGCTCCACCAGGCGTCGCGGGGCGGCGGGGAGCGGGCCATCGCCCGGCACCGCGGCCGCGGCAAGCTGCTCATCCGGGAGCGGATCGCGCTGCTGCTGGACCCCGACAGCCCGTTCCTGGAGATCAGCCCGCTGGCCGGCTACCAGACCAACTACAACGTCGGCGGCGGCATGGTGCTGGGCATCGGGGTGGTCGAGGGCACCGAGTGCGTGATCATCGGCAACGACCCGACCGACCTCGGCGGGGCCATGACCATGGTCAGCATCCGCAAGCTGATGCGCGCCCTGGAGATCGCCCGGGACAACCGGATGCCCTACATCCAGTTCGTCGAGTCGGCCGGCGGCGACCTGCGCGGCGGCGGCCCCGGCGAGGACCCGGACGCGGCGATGCGCCGCAACCTCACCCACTTCGCCGAGAGCGGCCGGATGTTCCATGACATCACCGAACTGTCCGCGGGGGGCATCCCGACGATCTCGGTGGTGTTCGGCTCCTCCACCGCCGGCGGGGCCTACCAGCCGGGCCTGGCCGACTACAACATCTTCGTTCGCGGCGGCGCCAAGGTGTTCCTCGGCGGCCCGCCGCTGGTCAAGGTCGCCACCGGCGAGGACTCCGGCGATGAGGAACTGGGCGGCGCGCAGATGCACGCCACCGACAGCGGCCTGGCCGACTACCTGGCCGACGACGAGCGGCACGCCATCCGGATGGCCCGTGACGTGGTCGCCCACCTGCACTGGCGCAAGCAGGGACCGGGGCCGGTGACCACCGCCCCGGAGCCGCCGGCCTACGACACCGAGGAGCTGCTCGGGCTGATGCCGCTGGACCTGCGCGCCGCGGTGGACGCCCGCGAGGTCATCGCCCGCGTGGCCGACGGCAGCCGTTTCGAAGAGTTCAAGATGCGCTACGGACCGACGCTGGTGACCGGATGGGCCCAGGTGCACGGTTTTCCCGTGGGAATCCTGGCGAACAACGGGGTGCTGTTCTCCGACTCGTCGCAGAAGGCGGCCCAGTTCATCCAGCTGTGCAACCAGAGCGGCACCCCGCTGGTGTTCCTCCAGCACATCACCGGCTACATGGTCGGCCGCGACTACGAGCGGGGCGGGATCGTCAAGCACGGCAGCCAGATGATCAACGCCCTGTCCAACTCGGCCGTCCCGCATGTCACGGTCATTCTGGGGGCCAGCTACGGGGCGGGGAACTACGGCATGGGCGGCCGGGCCTTCGGCACCCGGTTCGTGTTCCTGTGGCCGACCGCCAAGATCGCGATCATGGGGCCGAAACAGATGGCCGGGGTGATGTCGATCGTCCGCCGCGAGCGGGCGGCCCGGCGCGGCGAGGAGGTCAACGAGGAGACCGAGGCCGCCATCACCGCCGCCGTGGAGCACTACGCCGAGGCCGGGTCGCTCGCCCTGTACGCGACCGGCCGGGTGGCAGACGACGGCATCATCGACCCCCG
>Ga0209166_10003494_pt1 | contig 11319 bp, 5 predicted proteins | sample Coa_R1_3_FD_187151 | JGI IMG/M metagenome (GOLD analysis project Ga0209166, IMG submission 187151) | Surface soil microbial communities from Centralia Pennsylvania, which are recovering from an underground coalmine fire - Coalmine... | ecosystem: Environmental > Terrestrial > Soil > Unclassified... | reverse complement strand
ACGACCAGGATGTTCTGGGAATCGACCTGGGCATAACGATGCTGATGGCGGAAAATCATCGGACGGGGTTTGTGTGGGACACGTTTATGAAAAACCCCGAAGCGCAATCCGCCATGCAGAAGGTGGGATTCCGCGCCACGTAATCGAGTTGGTGCTGTTGGTTCAGCATGAAAATTGTCTTCCGGATTTCCCGTGAACAATCCACCCCCACCCCACTTTTTCTGTAAGTGCGGATTCTAAAGGACTTTAAGTCCTCTGTTTTGGAAGTGCGGATTCTAAACGAGTTACGGACGCATTTTGTGGAAGTGCGGATTCCAAAGGACTTAGAGATTTGTGACTGGTGACTCGTGATTGGTAGAAGAGGGAGGCGTTTCCGTCGAGAGATTGTCCTGGCGTGGTCGAGAGGGGCTACGGGAATAACAGAAAGGAAGGCACCTAAAGGTCCGCCAGTACAAAGGCGGCAGGGAGCTGGGTGGGAGAGATGACGGCGGGGGCGAAGCCCTTTGAGGCTCCCTTCGTTCCTATTTTGGGATTTCTTCAGGGTAAGCATAGGCAATGCTAGCATTGCGTTGGCGGAAGAGTAAAGTCTTTTACAGGGAACGGTCGAAATTGGGGGTTGAATGGCAGATTCCGGGGGTCGAACGGCGACAGGCGGGGTTAAGCGGTTTCGGCAAAAAGCTGGCAGCGAGTGGCGAACTTCGTTGCCGCTCGCTGACAGCATCCTCGAACAAATTGCGAGGCGCGTTCATTATTCTGAGTGCGCCTCGTGGGGTGGTGGGGTTAAAAGCTAAACCGCGCCTGGAATTCGATCACACGGCCAGCCAAGCCACCCGGGGAGAGGCCAAAGAGGGGGCTCTCAATCCGGGTGTTATCCGTGCCGAACGAAAACGGCTGGAGGTTGAGTTTGTTGAACATGTTAAAGAAGTTGCCGCGGAGCTCGAGACTGGCTCCTTCGCCGAGGAACTTGAAGCTAGGCAACCCGAACTTCTTGCCGATGCTCGTGTCGATATTGAAATAGCTTGGGCCGCGGAACGAGTTGCGACCGATTCCCGGAGGACCAGTGTCGCAAATATCAAAAAAGGGCGCACCCTGCAGGGGTCCATTGGCGGGGTTACAGTTAAAGTTTTGAACCAAGCCCGGAAAATTGGCAAAAGGGGTAATGAAATCGGTGTTGGAAGTGCCCCTTCCAGGCTGTGATAAGAGTTTTGACGGGCGCGTCGGATTGATGTTATTGGCATTGGTAATCGCCACGGAGCTGAGCTGGCCGGTTACGGGAGTCCATGGGAAGCCAGTATGCCAGGTCATGATGCCATTGATCTCCCATCCACCCAGGAGCTTCCCAGTCCATTTCGACCTATCCCGGAAAAATGGGAGATCGTAAAGCGTAAAGAAATTAAGGTAGTGCTTGGCATCAAAGTCAGATGGCCCATGCTCTGTCTGTGGATGTGCCGGATCTGTCTGGTTGGTTACGGCACCCGGGCCTTCATTCGAAAGTTGGTCGATACTCTTGCTATAGCGGTATTGCGTATCGAATAGGAAGCCATTTGAAAACTGGCGGCGCAGGCGAAGATTTAGAGCATTATAATTCGCATTAATATCACTGGTTGGGATATAGACCGCAAACCAGGAGTTACTCGGCTGCTGGAGAAAGTTCTGGTTGACCAGACGAGCCAGCCTATGGGAATCACTCCCTTGATAGCCAGCGGTTGCAATGAGACCCCACGGCAAACGACGCTCAATCTCTAAGGAATAGAGGTATACGTAAGCATCGCGATAGTTAGGTGATCCGCCGTAGATTTCCACGGCTTGATCGGAGGTACATGCTGTATTCCCGCAAACTCCACCCGTAACCGGGTCGATTCCAAACGCAAGCGCCGGATTGGCAGGATAGCTGTTAAAAGCGTTACTCTGGCCTAGCGCATACAGAATCGAATTACCGGCGTAGGGCGAACCAAAAACGTCACCTCCCGGCTGACCACCAGAGGTCCCGCAACAGAGACCAAAGCGGGCATAATTCGGAGGGTTAAAGGCTGCATTGCCAAATAGAATGTCGTCAGGCCGGTTATAAGCAATCCCCCCGCCGCCGCGTATGACAGTAGATCCTTCTTTGAAACGCGAGGGGCTCCATGCAAATCCCAGGCGAGGACCAACATCTCTATGGGTCGAGTTGATGAGACTGTTGACATGACCGACTGTTGAAGTAGCCAGGACGCCGCCCGAACCAAATGAGATGTTGGAGAGGCGGTTCTTTGCGTCATTGAAGGGGGCAAAAAATTCCCACCGCAGCCCTAAGTTCAGAGTCAAATTCGGTTTGACTTTCCAGTCGTCCTGAAAGAAGAAGGCATAGTCTTTCGATCTCAGGTATCGCTGGGCATCTGCGGGGCCGCCCGTTTGGGGATTGGCGTCGATCTGCTCGAAGATCGGCGTGTCATTGGGCATATTCCAAAGCAGATGCATGACGTAGAGTGGCCGAGCCATGCCGCTCAAGTCGTTGTTGTTCTGTTCCGCAGTGTAATCGAACCCCGTGCTCAGAGCGTGATTGCCGGCAGTCTTGGTGACCTTATCGCGGAAGTTGTAGCTGTTTTCCACGAAGATCGCAGGGGTAGTCGAAGCTTGTGGCGCACCGAAGCGTAACCGGTCGAAGTTGAAGCCTTCGATTTCGATGCGCGGGATGCCGAAGTCTACGTTCTTGCTCGTTGCAATCTGATTGAAATTAAAGCGCGTGAAATTAACGCGGAATTCGTTGACCAAAGTTGGGGAGAAGGTGTGGATGAAGGAAACCGCCTGGACCTGGTTGAGGGGCTGAATGTTCAGGTCTCCCTGGGGGCGGCTGCGGCCTGCGGCATCGGCAGTCGTGCCGTTAAAGAGTGTGAAATAAGAGCTGTAGGAGAACTGGTTGTTTCCTCTGATGTAATCCAATCGTCCGTTGAATTGGTTTCCGATGCTGCTGCCGGGGAGCGCCAGTGTTACGAATTGAAGGTCGGGAACGCCATCGAATCCCCCGCCGATCTGCGCGCCACCGACCAGATTCGCGTTCGGACCGGTGAAAGGCAAGTATTGTCCGGTCGTTCCCGATGGAGAACCAATGTCCAATCCTCCGGAAACAGGTTGGCATTGTGAGGAAGAGAGCCCCGCGAGCTGGCAAGTGGGAGTAAGTACAGACTCAATGCGGGGAGTAATGCCGGCCGAACTCAGAATTTTCGCCGCGATGCTACCCGGTCGGTCGGTCGCAATCAACTGACGGAATTGCGAGGTTTCGACCCATGCGGGACTGGAGACATCCAGAGTGTGGCTCCGGAGACCCTCGTAAGAGAAGAAGATGAAGAGTCTATCTTTCCGAATGGGGCCGCCCAGGCTACCGCCAAACTGCCGGTAATTGTTGTTCACACGAGTTGTCGGAGCATTGTTCGGACCGCCGTACTTGTTGTACGCGTTCCAGTTGGGGTCCTGATATTTGAAGAAGCCACTGCCGTGGTATTGGTCCGTGCCGCCCTTTGTGACAACTTTAATCTGTGCGCCGCTACCCCGACCGTCTTCCGCGGAATAGGAACTCGAGAGCACAGTAATTTCCTGGACGGACTCCTGATTGGGAGTAATCACCGCGGCACCGCCAAACTGCAAGCTGTTTACGCTGACCCCGTCGATCGTGAAGTTGTTTGTATCCTGACGCTGGCCATTGGCAACAACCTGGACCGAGTTCTCAATTTGGAAAATGGAAGAGTTTGAGCCTCCAGGACCTGTGGAGTTAGGAAGATTATTTGCGCCCCCATTGCCACCGCGGGATGCATCTCCGAAGACGCCGGGGGTCAGACGCACAAGTTCATAGGGGTCGCGCCCTACCGCAGGCAGGCGGGTGATTTCATCCGACGAGATGTTATTGCCCACATTGGCATTTTCTGTATGTAAGGCCTCGGAAGCAGCGGTGACGGTCACCTGCTCGGAAACAGCGCCGACTTGAAGCTTGACGTCAAAGCCCCGGGGTTCCTCGGCTCTCACTTCGATGCCCTTTGAAATGGAGGTCTTGAATCCAGCCGCTTCGACGGTGACGGTATACTTACCCGGAGGTAGTTCGGAGATGCGGTAAAAGCCTTCATCCGACGTAACGGAGTCACGGGTCGCGCCGGTGTCCTGATTAGTGGCAGTTACCTTGGCGCCGGAGACGGTCGCGCCGGTGGGATCCAGGACCGTGCCCTGGATGCTGGCTTTGAATTGAGCATTTGCCACGCAAACACAGAGGCACAGGGAGACCAGGAGCAGTAGCGTTCGAAGAGATAGCCTGGGCAGAGTCATTTTATTTCCTTCCCTCGAAAGAATCGCCGAAATGCTTTGCACCGTGAGCTAAATCGGTTAAGTAATCGTTTTCGGGAGTATAGACATCTCATTTTTGAATGTCAACGATTGTTAATCTGGATGCCTGGGTCAGGAGAGGTTCGTGATGAGCGGTGTTCCAGGGATTTGAAGTAAGTCGCGGGCGATGCTCTCTGAAGACGGAATTCAGTTCCAGAGAGAACTCCGGGCGACGGAAATGGCACGGAACTGCAATGCAGGAATTAGCGGGGAGGTCAGGTTTTCAGGAAGGGCGTCCAGACCTCCATCGATGTGGCCTGGCGATTGGACCACGCGTAATAGGGAATAAAAGTGAGGGGGATGCGGCGAGTTTTCAGCGGGTCGGGGCTGTAGGTGGAGTACAGCGCATCGCGCGACCGGTCTCTCTCGTAGACTACGCCGGGTGAACGAAGCACTACCGTTCCGCCCAGCAGATCGCTTTTGAATTCATCGTGAAATTGCGCCGGCGAGGATCCGGGCAAATCCACAGCAACATCTGTTAGTACGGTTCCCGCGGGCTGGTCGATTTCTTCGAGGCAGTAAACAAGTGGGCCGCGCTGGATGGCGACGCGGCCGAGGTCGTCAACGACATGAGGATTGGCCTCGAGCACTTGCGGCGTCATATCGAACTTCGCTTGGATGGTGTCGCCCGTAGTCCAGCGACGATTGATCGCAAGATAGGCGCCGGGCGTGACACCGCTTAGCGCTTCGCCGTTCACGGAGACGCCGGCGTGTGCAGCCCAGCCGGGAATGCGAAGATAGAAAGTGAAGTTTGAGGGTTGCGCGGGCGTGACCGCGATCTCCACACTGCCGTCCCACGGATAGGTCGTCTTCTGAGCGACCTTTAGACCCGTGCCGTTTTCGAGATGCCAGTTCAGCTGGGAATTGGCATAGAGGTGAAGATAAATTCCGTCCTTGCTGGTGCTATAGAAATATCCGGGAAGAGAAGCGAAGGTGCGCTCGAGATTAGGCGGACAGCAGGTGGTGTCATACCAGGGATTGCGGATTTTTTCGCCGGTCGAGGGATCAAAGGCGAGTGGGTTGCGGTAACAATAAAGGGTGCCGTCGAGCGACATGCCGGAATTGATGCCGTTGTAGAGAGCGCGCTCGATGACGTCGGTGAATTTGGCGTCGCCTGTGGCGGCGAGCATGCGCCAGTTCCACATCATGTTGCCAATCGCGGCGCAGCTTTCGCCGTAGGCGAGATAGTTTGGCAGTTCGTAGGCGTCCCCGAAGGCCTCGCCGTCCGAGCGCGAACCGACTCCCCCGGTAACGTACATTTTGGTTTTCGTCATGTCGTCCCAGAGAGTGTTGAGCGTCTGCCAATAGGCTGCATCGCCGGTTTCGAGATAGTAGTCGGTGCTTCCACAGCAGGCGTACATGGCGCGAACGGCGTGGCCTTCGAGCTTGGTGCGCGAGGTGAAGGGCGTGCCGCTGAACATGTAAATGGTCCGGTATTTTGGCAGAGGAATGCGGTCATCTCCGTGGAGAATATAGCCGGCGAGATCAAGCTGGCGCTTGTCACCGGTGATGCGGTAGAGCTCGATCAGGGCCATTTCGATTTCCGGATGGCCGGAAACGATGGGCTTTTTCGGAGCAGGGCCGTAGCCGGGGAGGAGGAAGTCGTCGATGAAACGGATGCCCGCGTCGAGCATCTTGGTGTCACCGGTAGCGCGGTAGAAGGCGATCGCGCCCTGTAGGAAGTGACCCATGCAATAGAGTTCATGACCGGTGGTCTGTACCTGAGGAAGCATTCGTTGCGAAGCGCGGTCGCCGACATAATAGGTGTTGAGGTAGCCGTCGCTCTGCTGCGCCGCGACAACGTCGCCGATGACTTTCTCCACCATCGAGCGAAGCTCCGGATGGTCTCCGGACTGAAGAGCGAATCCCACCGCTTCGGTCCACTTGTAAACATCGGAATCCGAATAGACCGGACCGCGCTGGGGATCCTTGCTCTTCCCGGTGAGGCGGCGGAAATTATTCATGCGCCCGTTTGCCTCGAGAAGATCATGCATGCTCGGAATGCTCTTCGTGACGTTGACTTCGCGCCGCCAGGCCCAAAAGCCGCTTTGAATGGTTACCGCATGCACGGGAATATTTCGCAGCTTGGCGAACGGCGATTTGGAAAGATTCTCGACACCCTGGTCTTTCCAGTCCGATCCCGCGCCCACTGGAGAAGCATGCGAATCGATTGCGGGCGATTTGTGGAGTTCGCTGAGCATCGCGCCGGAAAATTTCGAAATGGGCAGACAAGAAATCGCGGCCGCCGACGCTCCCGCTGAAACGAATTGCCTGCGCGAGATTCCTTTTTTGTCGGCCATTTGATGCTCCTCTACACGACGATGTGGCAGGTTTTCCGATGAGCGCGGCGCTCCAGCGGGGCCCAAAAACTAATACCACTTTCCGCCCTCTCACGGGCAGAAATGTTTACGCGGCGAACTATCGGCATCGCGGAGATGTTGCCCAGGGATGGAAAAGACCGCAAGACGAGACAAAGAAGTAGGGGACGGATCCCAGTGAGATTGCCATCGTAACGGAAAATCAGACGAAAAAATGTGGGATGAAGTCATCCGAAAGTTCTATCATCGGGTCGTCGTGAACAGGTCATGAACACGTTTCCGGTCGCCACGATCTTTACTCTTAGCGTTGCGTTCTACTCGGCCGGGGCTCTTGCCAGCCTTGCAACCTGGCAAAAGCCAGCACTCTGCCGCTACCTCTGCTGCGGCAGCGCCTTGGCAGGCGCCAGCTTCGGCGGCGTCGCCGCAGTCCTGGGGATTCTTCAAGGCACGCCGGTCCGCTGGTCGGTTTCGTCGGGAATTCCACTATTTGCGTACAGCTTCAACTACGATGCTCTGGCAGCGTTCTTCAATTTGACGCTGGCGATCCTTGCGAGTGCGGTTTCCATCTACTCATTCGGCTATTTAAAGGAATTCGAGGGCAAGAGGAATATCGGCTTCTTCGGCTTCCTATTCCATCTCTTGCTGCTCAGCCTGACGATCGTTTTTACCGCCGCCAATGCGTTTTTGTTCCTGATTGGGTGGGAAGTTATGGCGCTGGTTGCCTACGGGCTCGTCACGTTTTACCACGAGGACCGGGAGACCCGGCGAGCCGGGTTGCTCTACATGGTCATGGCGCACATCGATTCCGGTTGCGTGCTACTCGGGTTCGCTCTATTGATGCAGGTCAGCGGCAGCGCTGACTTCGCGAGCTTCCGCACCGCAGCAGTGCATTTGTCCAGCGGCCAGCAAGCCGCAGCATTTGTGCTGTTCTTCCTGGGCTTTGGCATCAAGGCGGGTGTCATTCCGTTCCATATCTGGCTTCCTGCAGCACACCCGGTTGCTCCGAGCAACATCTCGGCTCTACTTTCCGGAATCGTGCTCAAGGCAGGGATCTATGGAATGGCCCGTATTTTCCTGGATGAACTGGGAGTGTTGCCATCCTGGGCCGGTTTGCTGGTGCTCATCGTGGGCGTGGCCTCCGCCGTTCTCGGTGTGTTGTACGCCTTGATGGAGCATGACCTCAAACGCCTGCTGGCCTACCACAGTATTGAAAATATCGGGATCATCCTCATTGGCCTTGGCGCCGCTTTGGTATTCCGCGTGGCGGGACATCCGCAGCTCGCGGCGGTAGCCCTGATTGCCGCGATGTTTCACACTCTGAATCACGCCATCTTCAAGTGTCTTTTGTTCCTGGGAGCCGGATCGGTGCTCCACTCGACGGGGACGCGAAATATGGAGGAATTGGGTGGGCTGATCCGTCCGATGCCGGTCACCGCTTTCTGTTTTCTGATCGGCGCGGTCGCTATTTCTGGGCTTCCACCGCTGAACGGATTTGTCAGTGAGTGGCTGACTTACCAAAGCCTCCTCGCCGGATTCGGGGCGACCGGAGGTTTGACCCGCATCCTGTTTCCGCTCGCCGGCTCGATGCTGGCATTGACGGGAGCCCTGGCCGCAGCTTGTTTTGTGAAGGCATTCGCCATTACTTTCCTGGCCTTGCCGCGTGGGGGCAAATCCAGTCCCGTGCATGAGGCACCTCGCTCCATGCTCGTTGGGATGGGATGGCTGGCCTTTTCCTGCGTAGCCTTGGGTCTCGGTGCTACCTGGTTTCTCCGAATCTTCGGCACGATGAACGAACAACTGCTTGGGTCAAGAGTCGGCACGAATCTGATTACCGCACGCGGATGGGCGCTCTCCGCAGGAACGCCGCATGGAGGGTCGGTATCCACCTCGGTCATTGCGATTGCACTTCTGTTCTTGCTAATACCCGCAGTTGTCGTCGTCTCGATTGCAGGGAGGCGGTTCGCGCGGAGGCGCGGACCCGCGTGGGATTGCGGCTTGCCTGGTCTGTCGGAAGAGAATGAGTACACCGCGACCGCCTTCTCAAAGCCATTGCGGATGATCTTCTCCGTGTTGTACCAGCCGCGCCGCGAGATCCAAGCCGTCTTCGATGTGTCCCCATACTTTCCGAAGGCGATCCATTTCGAGAGTGAGATCGAGCCGACGTTCGAGAAACGCCTGTACGTGCCGCTGAAAGATCTTCTGCTGCGGTTCGCCACTCAAATGCGCGCCATCCAGGGCGGGAGCATTCATGCCTACCTGGCTTACATCTTTGTGACCCTCGTTTTGCTTTTACTCTTTGGAGTTCACCCGTGACCGTCCTGTTAGCCAAGGCAGGATTGCAGTTGCTGTTGTTATTGCTTGTTGCTCCGCTTCTCAGCGGCATCATCAAAACGCTGAAAGCCAGACTGCAGACACGCCGCGGGCCGGACATTCTGCAGTCCTACCGCGACATCTTGAAACTGTTTCGCAAGGGGATGGTTATTCCGGAGACCGCGTCGTGGATTTTTTCGGCGACTCCCTACATCGTCTTTGTAACCGCCGTTCTTGTCGGGCTCATGATTCCGATGGCTGCGACAGACGCCCCGCTTAGCCTGTTCGGCGGTGTTCTCGCGGTAGTCTATCTTTTGGCGCTCGGTCGTTTTTTTCTTGCTCTAGGCGGGCTCGACGCCGGCAGCTCGTTCGGCGGCCTCGGCAGCAGCCGCGAAATGACGATTTCGGCGATCGCCGAGCCTGCCATGATGCTCGCAATTTTCACCGTGGCCTTGGCGGCAAGTTCCACAAACTTAAGTGAAATGGCCAAGGTGGCCGTGAGCCAAAGCTGGAAGTTTTTGGCGCCGTCGCAGATGCTGGCATTTGCGGCGCTGTTTATCGTGTTGATTGCGGAAACGGGCCGCATTCCCGTTGACAACCCAGCGACGCATCTCGAGCTGACCATGATTCACGAAGCCATGATTCTTGAATATTCCGGACCCTACCTCGCTTTGATTGAATATGGCTCCTCGATCAAGCAGCTCGTCCTCATGACCCTGGTGGTCAACACGTTCTTCCCGTTCGGCTTGAGTTCTGACTGGACGCTCCGCGGGCTCGGTGTGGGCCTGCTCTTTTACTTTACCAAGATGCTTCTGCTGGCGTGTCTCATTGTTCTGGTGGAAACGACCAACGCAAAATTGCGGCTCTTTCGAGTGCCGGAACTGCTCATGGTTTCTTTCATCTTTGGAGCGCTTGCGCTCATTTCCACATTCTTATTCTGAGGCCCTGAATGAGCTTCCTCCAAGATCCGGAATTCGGCCACAAGATCATCACCCTGATGGCTGCGCTGGTCCTCGTGCTGCAGATCGCCGCGGTCGGGCAACGCTGGATAGTTTCGAGCATTCGCATCTTTGCGGTTCAGTCGTTCCTCCTAGCGGCGATCGCCGGCATCATCGCTTACTTCAACCACGCCAGCCACATATATATCGCCGCTTTGTTGACGCTCGTCTTGAAGGCGGGGGTGCTTCCTTGGTTGCTGGAACGTCTCGTACAGAGAATCGAGATCCGGCGGGAGATTGAACCGTTGATCAACGCTCCGCTCTCGATTCTCATTTCCGGCTGCCTGACTCTCGTGGGCTATGTTGTTGCACAATCTTTCTATCATCCGGAAGAAACTTCGGTGCGGGCGGCCCTGGGACATAACACTCTGGCCGTGGCTATATCGTTGTTCCTGATCGGTTTCTTCACCATGCTGAATCGTCGCAAGGCGTTGACGCAGGTCCTCGGCCTGCTTTCCCTGGAGAATGGGCTCTTCCTGGCGGCGATCTCGTTGACGTACGGAATGCCTTTGGTCGTCGAACTCGGCATCTTTTTTGACGTTCTCGTGGCGGTCATGGTTCTCGGGATTCTCGTCTTCCGTATCCGGGAGGCATTCGATTCGATGGACGTCAGCAAGCTACGGAAATTGAGGGAATAGGCAAACCTATGATTTTGCTTTGGCTCCTGATCATTCCTCTGGCCGCCGGTCCCTTGGCCTTCTTTCTCCGGAGACGCCTCCTCATGGAAGCGGTCAATCTCGCTGTTTTTGCCGTTCTGCTGGGCTTGGCCGCCGCACTGGGGTGCCGCGTACTTCGGAGTGGCGCAGTTTCCCTTTGGAATGGATTTTTTTACGCGGATGCTCTCAGCTCGTTGGTTGTTCTCTTGACAAGTTTCGTCGCACTGGTGTGTTCCATCTATGCCGTCGGCTATTTCCGCCACGACGAAAGAAACGGGGTTTTCCAGGAGGGCGAAGAACTGGGCGGCGGGCCCGCGATTAATAAGCTGCGAGAATACTACGCGCTTACTCCTCTGTTTGTTTTTTCCATGATTCTCGTCGCGCTCGCCAACAACCTCGGAATACTGTGGGTGGCAATCGAGGGAACCACACTAGCGTCTGTGTTCCTGGTGATGTTCTACGGCCGCAAGACCTCTCTGGAAGCTGCGTGGAAGTACGCCATCATCGGGGGCGTCGGCCTCTCCATGGCACTGTTCGGCACGATCCTGACCTACTATTCCGCGCATCGGGCGCTTGGTACGGATACGCTTGCCGGGCTGAACTGGTCTGTCTTAGTCGGCAACGCCGCCCAGTTTGATAAGCCGACCATGCGGCTGGCCTTCATTTTGATTCTGTTGGGATACGGAACGA
>Ga0209166_10003492_pt1 | contig 11322 bp, 9 predicted proteins | sample Coa_R1_3_FD_187151 | JGI IMG/M metagenome (GOLD analysis project Ga0209166, IMG submission 187151) | Surface soil microbial communities from Centralia Pennsylvania, which are recovering from an underground coalmine fire - Coalmine... | ecosystem: Environmental > Terrestrial > Soil > Unclassified... | reverse complement strand
GCTGGCGGTCCACGGCGGCCAGGCCGTACAACCTCAACGTAGGCATTGCTCAAAGGCGCGCTGCTGTACCTGGCGAACAGGCGGCCGGTCTACCGTCTGATCATGCGCCACGACCTCCTGCGAGGGCTGGCGCAGCGCTACGTGGCGGGCGAGGATCTCGCCGACGGCATTGTCGTCGCCCAGACGCTGAACACGCAGCGCCTGCTGGTGAGCCTGGACCACCTGGGCGAGAGCGTCACCAACGTCGCCGAGGCTGAGCGCGCGGTCAGCGCCTACCTCGAAGCGATCGAAGCGCTGGCCCGAGAGGAGGTCGAGGGCAACGTCTCGCTGAAGTTGACCCAGGTTGGACTGGACCTCTCGCGCGAGCTGTGCGTGGCGAACATGCGCAAGATCCTGGACCGGGCGCACGCGCTGGACACGTTCGTGCGCATCGACATGGAATCGTCGGCCTATACGCAACGGACCCTGGACGTGCATCAGGAGCTGTGGGCGGCCGGCTATCGCAACGTCGGCATCGTGCTGCAGGCGTACCTGTACCGAACGGCGGCTGACGTCCAGCGAGCGATCGAGCTGGGCGTGCCCGTGCGGCTTTGCAAGGGCGCGTACCTGGAGCCGAGCCGGGTGGCGTACGCCGACAAGGCGGCCGTGGACGCCAACTACGCGCGGCTGATGGAGCAGTTGTTGCGGCACGGCAATCACCCGGCGATTGCCACGCACGATCAGCAGATGATCAACCGCGCCAAGGACATCGTTCGGCGCGAGACCATCAGTGCCGACCGCTTCGACTTCGAAATGCTGTTCGGCGTGCGCCGCGACCTGCAGTTACAGCTGGTCTCCGAGGGTTCTCGCGTACGGATCTATCTGCCGTATGGCCAGGAGTGGTACGCCTACTTGATCCGGCGTCTGGCCGAACGACCCGCCAATCTCGGCTTCTTCGTCCGGGCGCTCGTCTCAGAGGCCCTGGCGGGGCGGCGCAACGGCCACCCCTGAGCGGCGTTGGGGGGTTATGCGGCCTGTGTCTCGAGGAGCTCGCGTTCGCGGCGGCGCTCCTCGATCAAGCGCTTTGGCGGCCGGCCCCGGCGGGGCCGTTCCTCGAGCCAGTTGTACTCCTCGTAGCGGCGCGTGACGGTCTCTGACTCATCGAGGAAGAGTGGTCCGCCGCAGCGGTCACAGCGCAGATGGCGCCAGTTGAGGATGCGCACGGGCTGCTGGGGATTCTTGCCTGGCTGACGCAGCAGTACGGGGCGCGGAATGTGCGGCGCCGCCGTGAGGGATTGTTCACTCTCGACGGACCCGGACACGCTGCCGCACATGTAGCACTTCAGATCAGCGACGAAAAACGTGCGCCGAATCGGTTTGCTGAAAGTTTCGGAGGTCATGGAGTGCGGAGGTCCTTTCGCGCTCGACGACGCTTGCGTCCGCACACTGCGTGCCGGTAGCGCAGGCTCGGCGAGCCCAACACAGGGTTAAACGCCGCGCGAGGTAGGCCTATTCCAGGTCCTTGCGGCGTTGGGGACCCGGTACCAAGGTCCGGGGGCCAGTAGGGGAGATGCCTGACTGTGCCGCCGGGGGTGCGGGGGATACGGTAAAGCCAATGTCGACAAAGCTGATTGAGCGAGGAGCGCGTATTCGACGCACCAAGTGGGTTGAGCTCTCGTGCATGCTGTGCGGCGAAGCCGCCGCCACGCTTGAAGCGGGCACAGTCCTGCGACCGCGCAACGAAAAGAGCGTGCGGATGAACGGCGCGCGCGTCGTGTGTGGTCGATGCGGCGGATCGCTGTCGCCGACCGATCAGGGAGAACGGGTTCACTTCGTCTAGTCCTAAGACGGCTCAAGCCCCTCCGTTGTTGCGCCGGGGCCGGGGCCGTCCCGCGCCGGACATCGTTCGCAGATCCGGCCCGCGCAGGTCAGGTTGAACAGGTGCAGCAGGCCTTGCTGGTGGCAGGCGCCGCGGAACCGCACGCCTGGCCCACCCAGCTGCGCGGCCATATAGCGCACGACCCGGTTTGACGGCTCGCCGGGGAAGCGTTCGAACAGCGGCGCGGCCTCGGCCACGCCGGCCGCGGCGGCAAACGGCAGGACCACGTTGATGGCGATCACCTGCGCCCGTCCGCGGCCAATCCAGGGCGAGGCGCGCACCAGCGGCCACAGGCGGGGTCGGCGGGCCCGCGCGGCCAGCCGCACGCCGTCGAGCAGCTGCTCGGCCAGCCCGCCCGAGCCGTCGCCCGCCCAGCGGTACGCCAGGTCGGCCAGGCCTCGGCAGCGCGACGCGGGCGCATTGCCCGCCCGCAGCTGCCGGCGGTCCCAGCTCGCGGCCGACAGCGCCGGCCGCAGCCCGTACCGCCGCTGCAGCGCGCGCCACGCGTGGGCTTCGGGCAGCGTGGCCTCGGCGAGCAGCCCGGCCGCGCCCAGCAGCAGTCCGGCGACGGCGACCGGCCCGCGGTCGACCGCCACCGGCGCCGCCTGCGCCCAGGGCACCGCGTCCGCCAGCTGCCCGAACAGGCGCGCGTTGCGCGTGTAGCCCAGCGCTTCAGACACGCCGCGCCACACCACCTGGTCCGCCGCGACGGCCGCCAGGTCGCCCTCGAAGCGCGCCGCGCGGGCGCGGAAGCGCTCGCGCCCAGCCGCCTCGACGATCGCCTGCGCCGCCGGGGCCGCGCGCACGCACGGCGCCCGCAAGACCCGAGGGGGTGGATCTCGTTCCGGCTCCAGCACGACGGTCGGCAGGTGCTGCCCGCGGCCATCGAGCGCCAGCGTGTCGGCCACCTGCACGACGTGCAGCACCACCTGCGCGTACGCCGGATCCCGCGCGTGGCGGTGGCCGGCCCAACTGCTCGCCCGCACGTGCAGCTCGATATCGCCGCGCACCAGCGCGCCATCCGCCTGGGCCAGCACCGCGCCCCGAAAATCCGGGCCCGGCCCGCCCCAGCGACGGCCCGGAAACACCACCCGCAGGTGGCGGCCACAGCAGTCCACCAGCCAGTGCGCGGCGTAGCGCCGCTCCTCCCATGCGTCGGCGAGCTCGGCCTCCGACCAGCTCAGCTGTGGTCCGCGCGGCCGCGGACGGGCGTCCGAGAATTTCCACACCGCCAGTTTTGGGCGGGGGGCGTCACGGGAAGCGTCACGCGCCGCGGCCAGCGCGTCACACGCGACGCCAAACGCGTCATGCGGACGTCACAAAATGGGTTCTCGGGCTAATCAGGCGGCACCGGCCACGAGCCGACCACTTTCAAGAACACGGTGTGCTCTTCGGCTTTGCGCAGCGCCCGGCGCACCGCCACCTCCGAGATGTGGCCGTCCAGTTCCACGAAGAACACGTAGTCCCACGCCCGCTTCTTCGACGGCCGCGACTGGATGCTCGACAGATTCACCTCGTTGGTCGCGAACGCCTCGGCCAGGTCGCGCAGCGCGCCGATCCGATCGCGAATCGAAAAGACCACCGCGGTCTTGTCGCGGCCGGTGGCCCGTTCGCTCGCCACGCGGGCCAGCACCAGGAAGCGGGTCACGTTGCCCGCGATGTCCTGGATGTTGTCGGCCAGCACATTCAGCCGATACACGTCGCCCGCGATGCGGGGTCCGATGGCCGCCACGCTGCCGGTCGTGTCCTGGGACGCCAGTTCGGCAGCTTTGCCGTTGCTGGTCGACGGCAGGACGGCCGCACCCGGCAGATGCTCGGCCAGCCACTGCCGCGTCTGACCGGCGGCCTGGGGGTGGCACAGCACGCGTTTGATCGTGCTCATCGAGGTCGCCCGGGACAGTAGCGTGTGGGAAATCGGCAAGCTGACCTCGGCGCAGATCTGCAGCGGAGTATCCACGAGCCGATCGAGCACCTCGTTGACCGGTCCCTCGCTCGAGTTCTCAAAGGCGACCATGCCATAGTCCGCGGCGCCTTTTTCGACCATCGAAAAAACCTCGGCGTGGGTCTGGCACGGCTCGAACAGCGCCGCGCCGCCGAACCGATCGAGCGCCGCCTGGTGGCCAAAGGTTGCCATCGGACCCAGGTGCGCGACGCGGGTCGGACGCTGCAGCGCACGTGACGTCGACAGGATCTCACGGTAGATACTCGCCAGCGCGTGCTCGTCGAGCGGACCCCGCACGCTCTGGACGTTCGCCAGCACCTCGGCTTCCCGATGCGGCACAAAAATGGGCGCCGACTCACCGCCGCCCTTGGTGCGCCCGACCCGCAGCGACACCGACGCGCGCTCCTGCAGCAGGTTCGCGAGCTGGATGTCGAGCTCATCCAGACGTGCGCGGAGATTCTCCAGCGACTCAGGTTCGGCTTGGATGTCAGGACGGGTCACGCTCGATGCACACCTTACACCGCCGGCCGCGGTCGCATGTCACCTTGCCCGATGACGCCAAAGGACCTAGGCGGCCTGCTGGCGAGGCCAGGACTCTTCGACGCGGGCCGCGCCATGAAGGTCGATGTCCATGCGGGCCGTCAGCGTCGCCGCGTCGAGCGGCCGCGCAAAATAGAATCCCTGCCCCGCGTCGCAGTGGAGTTCGCGCAACAGGTCGACCTGATCGCGGTGCTCGATGCCTTCGGCCACCACGCGCAAGCCCAGGCTGTGGCCCAGGCTCACCATCGCCTGGGTCAGGGCCAACGAGCGCACATTGGCCGTGACGTGTTCGATGAAGACCTGGTCGATCTTCAGCACATCGATCGGCAGGGCCAGCAAGTAGGCCAGTGACGAGTAGCCGGTGCCGAAGTCGTCGATCGCAATCATCGCGCCGCGCGCCCGCAGGTCCTGGAGTCGGGTGGCGTTGCCCGCGGGATCGTGCATCAGCAAGCTCTCGGTAATCTCCAGCACCAGACTCCCCGGCGCCAGCCGCGACTCGGCGAGGCCGGCGGCGATGTCCGCGGCGAGGTTGGGGTCCTGCAGCTGCCGGCTCGAGAGGTTGACACTCAACTGCAGTGGCGGATCGTCTGAGCGGGTCCGCTGCCAGTGGGCTACGTCGGCGCATGCCTGGTGCAGCACCCAGCGACCCAGCGGCACGATCAGGCCCGTCTCCTCGGCGAGCGCGATGAACTTGCCGGGTGCGAGCAGCCCGCGCCGCGGATGCTGCCATCGCACCAGGGCCTCGACGCCGACGAGCCGCTCTTCGGCCAGCGACAGCACTGGCTGATAGTGGACGACGAACTCGTGCTGATCGAGCGCCCGTCGCAGCTCAGCCTCCAGGTCGAGCCGCGCGAGCAATGCACCGCGCATGCTTTCCTCATAGACCGCGGACTGGCCTTTGCCGGCCCGCTTGGCTGCATACATGGCCATGTCGGCGTTGCGCAGCAGGTCGTCGGCATCGTGTGTCGCGGGCGTGCTCGTCGCGATCCCGATGCTCGCTTCAACGCCCACTGCACGCTCGGCAAGGCAGACCGGGCGACGCAGCAGATCGAGCGTCGCCTCAGCCAGACGGGTCGCCGCGTCAGGTTCGGACGCATCCTCGAGCAGCACCGCAAACTCATCCCCGCCGAGCCGCGCCACCAGCGTCCCATCCATCACAGCCGCGCCCAGACGCCCCGAGAGCTCGACGAGCAGCTGATCGCCAACGGCGTGGCCGAGACTGTCGTTGATCGTCTTGAAGCCGTCCAGATCCACGAACAGGACGGCCACAGGTCGGCCGCTGTTCAGCGACCGATCGAGCGCCCACTGGGTGCGTCGCGCAAACAGGGTTCGATTAGGCAGGTCGGTCAGCGCGTCATGGGACGCCTGGTGGGTGAGCTGTGCTTCGAGCGCCTGGCGCTGTTCGATGTCGTTTCGCAGGTCGTGGGTGAGCTGGATAGCGCCCAGTGAGAGGGCCGCTTCGGCCGACAGTGCCAGCAGGCCGTCGACGCACTCTGCTGGCAACTCGGCCGCGCTCTCGACGACGAGCAAGCCAGTGGAGACCCCGTTCATCGACATGGGTGTCAGGGTGATGACCCCGGGGTGCGGCGGGAAGCCGAGAAAGGTCGCCATCGCCTGCGCCACGCCGGCATCGACGGCAAACTGGCGCTGTTCCGGGCTCGTCGAGAGGTAGCCGAGCGGGGCCTTTTGCAGGTCGATGTGCACGCCGTGAATGCGGTCGGCGTCGATTCCGCGCGCCGCGGTGACGGTCATCTGGTGGGGACCCGAACTCGCCGACAGACTCGCGCGTTTGACGATCACGCCGGCGTCAGCCAGCATCGCCAGCACAGCCGCGAGCACGGCCTTGATGGCCTCCTCACGCGAGGTCGCCGCCATGAGCTCGGCACCCGCGCCCGCGAGGGCCCGCTCCCTGGCCGCCGAGCGTTCGTGGCGAGCCAGGCTCCTGGCCAGCACAAACATGACGACCGCGCTCCCTGGCAGGACGATCAACTGTGGGCCGAAACTGCCCAGCCCGCTGAGGAATCGGTGCGCGTCGACGATCAGCTGGCCGCCTAGATACGCCCCGACGAACATGAGCACAGTTGCCGCCAGATCGCGCCTCGTCCCGAACGTGGCTCGAAAATTGGCGGCCGCGAAAATCAGCCCGAGCGCTTGCTCGGGAAAACCGACCGTGACCGTCAAGGTCAGCAGGGCGGCAAACTCGACCACCCCGCTCGGCAGGGGAAAACGCGCCCGGCGGTAGCCGAGGACCCATGCCCCGACCAGCACCACGCAGGCGATGCCGCCGGCGCTGCGCAGCGCCGGCGCACCTGTCGAGCCCCACGTCAGGAGTGTCAGCATCCCAACGATGTTGAGCAGCGTGAAGCCCAGAAACAGCCAACGGATGCGGCTCAGCACGCCCGTCGGCATCAAGCGTGGCAGGCGTGGCCGCCAGCGGCTGAACGTGAGCGACGTGTGGGGCCCGTCAGGAAGCGCGGTAGTTGAATGTCGTCGCACTTTCTGTCGGCCGCTCTCCCTACGAGTATCGGCGGGACAGGCCTGGCCTTTACATGAGACGGGCGCGCTCTGACGCCCCCTACTAGACTTGCAATCGTGACGGTGAGTAGCTCCTCAGCCGGCGAGGTGGGTTGGGCCGAGCTCGCGGAGCGATACAAGCAGCTCGTTGAGACGGTCAATTTCCACAATTACCGGTACTACGTGCTCGATTCGCCCGAAGTCGCCGACGCCGAGTACGACCAGCTCATGCAAACGCTGCGGGAGATCGAGGCGGATCACCCGGAGCTGGCGTCGCCGGAGTCGCCGACGCAGCGCGTCGGGGCCGCGCCGTCTGAGCAGTTCGCGGTGGTCCCGCACCGGGTGCCGATGCTCAGTCTGGCGAATGCATTTTCGGGCGACGCGCTGCGCGCCTGGCACGACCGGATCACCCGCCTGGTCGGTCGCGCGGTGCGCGACTTCACCATCGAACCGAAGATCGACGGCCTGGCCATCATGTTGCGCTATGACCGGGGCCGGTTCAGCGTCGGCGCGACGCGCGGCGATGGCTCGCAGGGCGAGGACATCACCTCCAACCTGAAGACCGTCCGCACCGTGCCGCTGACGCTCAGCGGCGAACCGCCTCGTTACCTCGAGGTGCGCGGCGAGGTGTACCTGTCAGCCAGAGCGTTCCAGAAGATCAACGACGAACGCGCGGCGAGCGGCCTGCCGCTGTTCGCCAACCCGCGCAACTGCGCCGCGGGCTCGGTCCGCCAGCTTGACTCACGCGTCACCGCCAAACGTCCCCTGGACGTCTTCATCTATGCCCTGGGCGAAGCCGAGGGCTGGCAGCCACCACTGCGGGATGGCCAGCCACCACTGCGGGATGGCCAGCCACCACTTCGGGATGGCCAGCCGCGCACCCAGTGGGAGTTGCTGGAAGCTTTCTTCAAGTGGGGCTTTAAGACCAACCCGAACAATCGGCGCGTCGAGACCATCGATGATGTGGTGGCGGCGTGTGCCGAATGGGAGCACCGCCGCGAAACGCTCGACTACGAGATCGACGGCGTGGTCGTCAAAGTGAACGACCTCGATCTGCAGGACGAGCTCGGGGCTGTCGGGCGTGAGCCGCGGTGGGCGATCGCCTTCAAGTTTCCGCCGATGCAGGCGACGACGCGGCTCATCGACATCGGCATCAACGTCGGACGCACCGGCAGCCTGAACCCGTTCGCGATCCTCGAACCGGTCCAGGTCAGCGGCGTGACCGTCAAGCAGGCCAGCCTGCACAACGAAGACGACATCCGCCGCAAGGACATTCGGATCGGCGATACGGTCCTCGTCCAGCGCGCCGGCGAAGTCATCCCACAGGTGCTCGGACCGATCCTGAGCAAGCGGCCGGCGGAGGCGGTCCCCTACGTGCTGCCGACAACGTGTCCGCGCTGCGGCTCGCCTGTGGTGCGACCCGAGGGCGAAGCGATGTCACGCTGCACTGGCGGCTTCGCGCGCTGCGTGTCGCAACGTTTCGAGCTGCTGAAGCACTTCGTCGGGCGCGGCTCGATGGATATCGAAACGGTCGGCGAAAAACTGGCCTGGTTGCTCATTCAGAACAACCTGGTCTACGACCCCAGCGACATCTATCGGATCACCCGAGACCAGCTCATTGCCCTCGAGCGCATGGGCGAAAAGAGCGCCCAGAACGTCCTCGACAACATCGAGGCCAGCAAGGCGCGGCCACTCACGCGAGTCCTGTTCGCCCTCGGCATTCGCTATGTGGGCTACCAGACGGCCGAGTTGCTGGCGCGCGGCTTCGGATCGATGGACCGCTTACGCAGCGCGAGCCTCGAGGACATCCTGGCCGTCGAAGGCATCGGGCCCAAGATCGCCGAAAGCGTCCACGCCTGGTTCCGCGAGGCCGACGGACTGAATTCTGGCATCGTCGACAAGCTGATCGCCGCGGGCGTGAACATGTCCGAAGCCGCCGCGTCGCTTGGCGGGCCGCTCGCCGGCCTGACCATCGTCGTCACGGGACGTCTGGAACGGCACAGCCGGACCCAGATCGAGCAGTGGATCAAAGACCTCGGCGGCGCCATCGGCGACTCCGTGTCGAAGAAGACGAGCTATCTCCTGGCCGGCGACGACGCCGGCTCCAAGCTGGCCAGAGCGCAGAAGCTCGGGACGCCGATTCTCGACGAGGCTGGCTTCGAGGCGCTGGTCGCCGAGCGGTCCCATGCCTGAGCCCCGCGCCGACGGGCGGTGCAGTTGGGCGGGCAGCGACCCGTTGATGGAGGCGTACCACGACCGGGAGTGGGGCGTTCCAATGCACGACGACCGGGCGCTGTTCGAGCTGCTGAGCCTGGAGGGTGCGCAAGCCGGCCTGAGCTGGAGCACCATCCTGAAGCGCCGTGAGGGCTATCGACGCGCGTTTGCCCAGTTCGACCTGCAGTCCGTGGCGAGCTTTGGCGACGCCGATCTACAACGCCTGCTGGCGGACACCGAGATCATCCGCAACCGCCAGAAGATCATCGCGACGATCGGCAACGCACAACGCGTGCTCGACCTGCAGCGCGAGCACGGCTCGTTCGACCGCTTTGTGTGGTCGTTCGTGGCCAACGCGTCACTGGTGCGCCAGACGATGACCGACATCCCCGCCCTGACGCCCGAAAGCACCGCCCTGAGCAAGGCGTTGAAGAAGCGCGGATTTGGCTTCGTCGGACCGACCATCGTCTACGCGTTCATGCAATCGGCGGGATTGGTTAACGATCACGTGGTGACGTGTCCTGCCTGGAGCCGGATAGAAGCGGCACGCGGCTAACCACTTTGCGGGCGGGTGTCGTGGGCACGCTGCCGCGCATAGTCAAAAACGGCGGCTTCCTGCCGCGGGGTCTCGATGGAACCGGGGCGGGCGGCGCGGATGTGGGCGATGGCCGCGTCGGGAGCGAGGCCGCGGCTGACCAGGTAGCACGCGAGCAGGGTGCCGGTGCGGCCGAGGCCGGCGCCGCAGTGGACGGCCACCTTCTGGCCGTTGGAGACGGCGGTGGAAATTGCCGTGATGCCCAGCTCCAGTTGCGACGGGGTGGGCGGGGTGAAGTCCGCCACGGGGATATGGATCTCGCGCAGGCCGTACCGGGCGAGGACGCCGACGGAGTGCGGCCGCGGGTGCAGGTTGATCAGCACCGTCACGCCGTGCGCGGCGAGTCGCTGGAGCGACTTGTGACCGCGGGGATACCGGCAGGCCACCACGCGCTCATCCTCGAACCAGGTCACCGGCCGCAACATGGCGTAGGTCCACAGCTGGCGCGGCAGGCCGACGAGGGCGTGCAGGCGGAGCATGCGTCGACTATGCCGCACGCGGGCACTGGCTACCATCCGAGGCATGCTTGCCGGAGGCAGCCCGATCCACGTGCGGAAGATGCGTCCGGATGGTTCCCAGGCCTTCGCCTGGGACGGCGTGGTGCTGCAGTGCGACGCCGCGGGAATTGTCTTGCGGGCCCAGTTCAACGTCGATCTGGTCGACCTGGGATACACGACGTTCCGACGCGGCGACGACTTTGTCGAGTTCTACTACTTCGACCGCGCGTACAACGTCTTTCAGGTCAGTTCACCCGACGGAGTGCTCAAGGGCTGGTATGCGAATGTTGGGCTGCCGGCCGAGTTGGCGGCCGAGACGGGCGAGCTGCGGTATGTCGATCTCGCGCTGGACGTCTGGACCCATCCCAACGGCGAGTTCGTGGTGCTGGACCAGGACGAGTTCGACGTCCTGAAAAGCGAGCACGCCGAGTTGGCCGAGACGGCGGACCACGGCCGTGCGGCGCTGCTCGAGCTGGTCGAAGCGCGCGCCTTGCCGCGTTGGACCGTCTGACGGTGCAGCGCTGGCTGCTCGCGGCCGCGCTCGGCAGTGGCGTCGCGGCCGCCGCGTACTGGCGCCGGGCGTTGACGCGGGGCGGGGCGGTGGCCGCCGCGGTGGTCGGCGGCGTCACGTTTGGCCGGGGCGGTCGGCCAGCGACGGGTGCCTTGCTGACGTTCTTCGTTACCTCGAGCGGGCTGTCGCGAGTTGGGACGCGCAAAAAGGCGGGCGCCCAGGCCAAAGGTGCCCAGCGCGACGCGTGGCAGGTGCTCGCCAACGGCGGATTCGCCACGCTCTGCATCGCGTTGGGCCGCCGACGCGGCGGCAGCGGCTTTCTCGGCGCGCTCGCCGCGGCCGGCGCCGACACCTGGGCAACCGAGCTCGGCATGCTGGCAAGCAGGCAGCCGCGCCTGATCACGACGCTTCGGCCGGTTGCCCCTGGCACCTCTGGCGGCATCTCGCCGGAAGGGCTACTGGCGAGTCTCGGAGGGGCGATGGCCGTCGGAGCGGCGTGGTCGCTGCTCGGCGACGGGTGGCGAGGTGTGCCCGTCACCGTCGTCGCGGGAGTGTGCGGGTCGCTCGCCGACTCGTTGCTGGGCGCAACGATTCAAGCGCGCTACCGATGTACAGCCTGCGACGCGTTGATCGAAGAGCCGCGGCATCGGC
>Ga0209166_10003490_pt1 | contig 11328 bp, 9 predicted proteins | sample Coa_R1_3_FD_187151 | JGI IMG/M metagenome (GOLD analysis project Ga0209166, IMG submission 187151) | Surface soil microbial communities from Centralia Pennsylvania, which are recovering from an underground coalmine fire - Coalmine... | ecosystem: Environmental > Terrestrial > Soil > Unclassified... | reverse complement strand
GAACTGCCGCACGAAGAAACCAACGAACGCCTGCGTTCGCTCGGCTACCCGCACGTTCAACTTGGCTACGACGGGCTCGAGATCGATGTAGCGGTTGAAGATACAATCGCGCGCGCCGCAGCGATGGCGACCGCGGCAAGAGCGAAGCCCATTCGCGTATTCTCTTCTCCCGCTGCCTGGCACGCTCATTACACGCCGCTCGATCGCGGCAGCGTGCTTGCCATCGGCAATTTCGACGGCATTCACCTTGGCCATCAGGAAATTTTGCGCGACGTGGCGCGGCGCGCCGCAAGCTCCGGCGACGTGGCCACCGCGCTGACGTTCGAACCAGCTCCGCTGAAAGTTCTCCGCCCCGACTCCGCACCGAAGCGCCTTTCGACAAATGAGCAGCGCACCAGCTGGTTCCGCTTCGTCGGCCTCGAATCCGCCGTCGTTCAGGCTTTTACGCTGGAACTTTCCCGGCTTTCTCCCGAAGAATTCGTCCGGCAGATTCTTGTCGGCGAGCTTCGCATGCGCGCGTTGCTTGTCGGCGAAAATTTCCGCTTCGGCCACAAACAAGCCGGCGATACGGCGTCACTCAAGCAAATGGGCGAACGCTTCGGATTTGAAGTGATCGTGGTGCCGCCGGTGATCTATCGCGGAGAAATTGTCAGCAGCACGGTTCTTCGCCGCGAAGTAGCCGACGGCGACGTCAGCCGTGCCGGCCGGCTGCTCGGGCGCCCGTTCGTTCTCACCGGCTCGGTCGTTTCCGGCGAAGGCGTCGGCCATCGCTTCACGGTTCCGACGCTGAATCTTCAGCCCGAGCAGGAACTTCTGCCCGCTCGCGGCGTTTACATCACCCGCACGATGCTCGATGGCGAAACGAAAAGCCGCCGCTCCGTGACCAACATTGGCATGCGGCCCACGTTCAACGGCACTTCCCTGACCGTCGAAACGCATCTGCTCGACGCGCCCAAAGAGTTTGCAACCAAACGGATCGAGATTCGTTTTTGGAAACGCTTGCGCGAGGAAAGAAAATTCGCAGACGCCGAAGAATTGAAATCGCAAATCGCGCGCGACATCGCCAGGACGCACCGTTTCTTTGCGCGCCTCCGCCGTTTCCGCACGGCACGCGAGGCGGCGGCCTTGTCCGCTAAATCTCTTGGTGCGACTTCCTTCGGGAAGTGAGCGATCTGCTTTTTTCTCTGCACGCGGCTCATTTACCCTGCTTGTCACAAGCTTGTTTGCCGCAGGCGGGATTCCTGAGGAGCGGCGCGACGTTTGCATTTTTCAGCGAGTTTCTGACTCTACGAAAGCATTGTTGGGCATGGGTCCCAGTACCCGGAAAGGGACCAATTTGATCGTGGTTGCTGGTAGTTTCTACACGCACAGGATTTCCGCTACTACAACTTTTCCATCTACCCCGCCGGGCTATGTGATTGAATTCTAAGCCTATTAGCAAACGCGGCCCGTGTTTGGCAGGGAGGGTGCCCTTACAAGGGGGGGACCAGAAACTCTAAAAACTGCCCATTCGATACGCGACTGAACGGCTTGCAGCTATACTTGCAGTCGATGTGGGCACCGGCCGCCCTCCACAAAACGTGGGAACGCCCGGCGCGCGCCAGGAAGGTGAGAATCATGCGTATTTCTCGTTTGATGTGTTTGTTTTTGCTCGCCGTTGGATTATTGGCGATTCCGGCTCAATCGCGAGCGCAAGTTGCCGTGGGCATCGCCGTTCAGTTTGGCCCTCCCGCATTGCCCGTTTATGAGCAGCCGATTTGCCCGGGCGAAGGTTACATCTGGACGCCGGGTTATTGGGCTTGGGATCCCGAGATTGAGGACTATTACTGGGTTCCGGGGACGTGGGTCGAAGCTCCGGAGGTCGGCTATCTTTGGACGCCGGGCTACTGGGGCTGGGAGAGCGGGGCCTATTTCTTCCATGAAGGGTATTGGGGGCCGCACGTTGGGTGGTACGGCGGCATTAGCTATGGATTCGGCTATTTCGGCCACGGGTATGAAGGCGGCCGATGGGATCACGACCGTTTTTATTACAACCGTTCCGTGACCAACGTGAACATCACCGAGATTCACAACATCTACAACACCACCGTCATCAATCGCAACGAAAACCGCGTGAGCTACAACGGCGGCGATGGCGGCGTCCGCGAGCGGCCCTCGCGCGAAGAAGAATCCTTTTCTCGCGAACGCCACTTTGCGCCGGTTTCCGCGCAACATCAGCACGCTCAAGAAGCGCGCGGCAATCGTGAATTGCGCGCTTCCGTCAATCAGGGCAGGCCGCCCATCGCGGCAACGCAGCGCCCCGGATCATTCCGCGGTTCGGCTGTGGTTCCGGCAAGAGAAGCCGGCGGACGCTACGAGCCGCCGGCCAATCGCCGCGGCAATAACAATTCTTCTCGGGCCGAAAATAATCCCAATCGTCCGCCAAATGCGGGTGGCAATTCCGGAGCCAATTCAGGAAACAGATCCGATCGTCCGCCTTTCGCGCATGCCAAGGAAATCACGCCGCACGATCGGCCGGCTCCGCCGAACACGGGCAATTCCAATCTCGACCAGAAATACCGGCAACAGCAAGACAAGCTCTATTCCAAACAGGAACAAGAGCATCAGAAGCTCCAGCAAAAACAAGAGCAAGACCACCAGCGCCTGGCGCAGCAGAATGCCAACGATGCAAGAAGGCAGCAGGTCGAACAGCGCCATCAACAACAGACCCAGCAAATAGAGCAACGCCACACGCAACAACAACAGAAAATGCAGGAGCGGCAGCAGCCGCGCCAGAATTCGCCGTCCCGGCCGCCGAACGAAAAGCATTAAGAAGAAGCTCGCGGCGCTTTCGTTCGATTCGTCAATGCGCGCCTCAAGCGCCGGAGGCGCGGCACGCTAACCAAACACATATTTGAAGTCAAATTTCGAATACCGATGCAGCGCCAATGGAGCTCGAACGAGGCCGAGTACACCGCCCACTGCGTGGAATTTACTCGCGGACTTAACGACACGCCATAGCACTATCGGGAGTTCGTGGTCAAGGATTGCGATGGCAGTCTACTGGCTTTTGGTGCGAACGTGTAGAAACTATTAGAAAACATCCCGCATGTCGTGGCTGATGGCGTGCCGTTGCGTCCGCCACCAAGACCTTCTGTAAGGTGCTTTCACGTTTGATCGTTCACTGCGGAGTGAAACGTGGCGAGCTAAGCCTTGACACCAGCGCGGTGTAAACCTAGTCTAGGAAAATATGGAAGTGCATCTTTCTCCTGAGCTGCAAGCGAAAGTGGAGCAGGCCGCTGCCGAGAACAAGAGCGGCGCGGAGGAATATGTAAAGCAGCTCGTGGAGCACTACGTCGATCATGACGCATGGTTCCGCCAGCAGGTGACAAGAAGCCTGGAGCAGCTCGACCGCGGGGAGTTCCTGACTCACGAAGAGGTCGGCGCTCGCATCGGTCAAATGTTTCGCAAGTAAATGCAGCTTCGCTGGTCACCCGCCGCCGTTGAAGACCTTTCCCGAATTATCGAATACATCCGGCAATAAAATGCGCCCTCCGCTCAACGCATAGCCAAGATCATCTACGAAAGCGCTGGTTCGTTGAAGTCTTTTCCCAACAAGGGTCGAAAGGGCCGTGTGGCAGGGACGCGCGAGCTTCCCTTGCCTCCGCTTCCTTTCGTGGTTGTGTATCGCATCCGCAAGGACATTATGGAAATCGCAAACGTCATCCACGGCGCACAAAAATGGCCGCCAAAGGATTGAGAGTGAACCCCTACACGGACGCGAGCGAAGGCCGCAGCTTGCCAGCGGCGAGATCTTTCAACGCGCGAAGGCGTGCCGTGAGTTCAGTCGGCGTCAGGCGGCCCTGCCGGTAGAGTGTGCGCAGAAAATCCCGCGCCGGACGGTCGCCCTTGCGCGAATTGCATCCGAGACAGCAGGAAACCAGGTTGCGGTAGGAATTGCGACCGGAGCGCACGCGCGGCACAACGTGATCGAGGCACCGCACGTTAGAGAGAGTGCGGCGCAGGCAATAAAAGCAAATGCCGCGCTCGCGCGCGTGAATCGCTTTCCGCAGCGCCCAGCTTTTCCAAAAATCCGTCGCTTCCAGCGTATCCGCGGCCGGATCCCCCGCCTCCGCAAAATTTGACGCGCGCTTCTTGCCCGGGCGGACCGCGCGGATCTTCTCGGGCCTCCGCATATCCGCGACATGGCCCGTCTTGCTGCGTTCGACCACGCGCAGTGCACCGAGATCATCGAGCCGGCGCACCGCATCCCGCGCCGCCATCGGCGATACGCTCAGTGTGCGGGCCATGGCCGTCACCGCAAACCGCACGCGCGCGTTTCCGACGACAAGAGAATGTCGCAGCAGATAGCTGTAGACGGCGCGCTCTTTAACCGTCAAGCCAAGCGCCGGCGCCAAAACATCCTCAAACTGAATCCAGAGGTATTTTACGTTCACTTCTTTATGTAGCATTGCTTTCGATCCTGAAAAGACGGGTTGTATAGCTGCTGAAAAAGTCGGTAGCGTAGGCACTCTTGCCTGCGTCCTGTCTGTAACTTCAACGCTTTCTACACCGGCAACTCGCGCTTGAACCGCAATATCCTCTGTTCGGGACTTTTCAGCAGGTTGTATAGCTGCTGAAAAACTCGGTAGCGTAGGCACTCTTGCCTGCGTCCAGTCTGTAACTTCAACGCTTTCAGCACCGGCAACTCGCCCTTGAACCGCAATATCCCCTGTTCGGGACTTTTTCAGCAGCCTGTTCAGCGTCGAAGAGTTGAAGAGTTCAAGCGCCGAAAGAATCTCTTCTCTGTGACCTCTGTGCTCCGAACTCCGTGTTCTCTGTGTTAAGTCTTTTTCCTTCTCTTGAAGGATCGGACTAAACACTGAGCGCACAGAGATGGAACACGCGAAGATCACAGAGAGGAGCGACAAGGGTTCTTGCGTAGCGCCGTGCTTTAGCGAGGCATCTTTCACGAATTGCGGATGTGTCCAGCGCGGGGCTGACCGGGAACCCAGAAGAACCGCGGAAGAAACTAGCTCCAAAAACAAAAAAGCCCCGACCAGAGTCAGGGCGCTAAATTATAGTCCTACAAAAAACAAAAGCGCCCTCGGCAGAACCGGGACGCACTTTTCTACACCAATAATCATATCAGGGTCGTACTGCCTTTGTCAAGTCAGAGAGTTAGTAATGCGACAGATTTTCGTAACTGCTTAGCCTACAATAGGATCCCTTGCAGCCATTTAGCGAATCTCACTCGCCACCAGCCACCTCCTGCCTCCCTCCCTACGTTCGACGTTAAGACGTGGGAATGAGTTCTTGAGTAAAGCGCCGGAGGCGCGTCACCCTTTAGCCCAGCCCGCTAGGGCTGGGTCAAATGGCCCCAGAACAGCAAGCACCGTAGGTGCGGCACCCTAACCAAAAATTTGAGGTCAAATTCCAAGGACCGGTTCCGCGCTTATGGCTCTCGAAAGCGGCCGAGTACGCCACCCAAGGCGTCGAATTCACCGCGGACTTGGCGACATGCCCTGGCACTGTCGGTAGTTCGTGGTGAAGGATTGCGATGGCCGACTGCTGGCTTTCGGCGCGAATCTGTAGAAATTATTGGATTACATCCAGTTTGCCCCTGCCTGCGAAGGCGCTTTTCGGCAATTAAACCGCGGGCACCCGCCCAGCGAAATGATTAGAGATATCAGCGGTAAGATACTTGATGGCGACAGAACCGCAGGAGTCTTCTTACTATGTTCAAGGGCTATATGGATGAAAGCGAGTCTGGTGACGGTAGCTTGCGGGCTTTCGTAGTAGCTGGATTCATAGGCAACGGCGCGGAGTGCGATCGAGTCGAGGGCGAATGGAAGGAATTAGTCAAGCCGATAGTCGAGTTTCACGCCAAAAATTTTTTCAAGCGGCATAAAGACGGTTCGATGGCCGGGATGTATAAGCATCTTTCGGTCAACAAAGCAGAATCTTGTGCCATTTCGCTAGTGGACTTGCTAAGCGAGAGCCAACTCGAGCCAATCGGCATGGCGCTGGATTCTAAGTGCTATATGACACTTTCCGAGGACGAACGGCGATGGATGACCGCCGCAGTTCCGCACAGTAAAACATGGCCGATGGAGGGAGCGCCTAGCGATCCATTCTTTGCAGGCTTTCATTATTGTCTTTCTTCATCGAATGAGTACACTCCAGAAGGTGAGACAATGCACCTCACTTTCCATCGGCATGAAGTGCGCGAGGGAAACGCCAAGAAGATCTACAGCGAGATCAGAGACCTAGGCGGAAAGTGGGGCGCACGTCTGGCAGATACACTTTCGTTCTCGTCTCAGTACGACGCTGTGCTAGTACAAGCGGCAGATTTGTTGGCAAACTCCATAGCACAGGCGATTAGGCCCGAGGGGAAGAGAAACAAGGTCACGGAGCACGCCCTGAACAAACTCGCGTTCAAGCGAGACTACATCAGGGTTATGGACGTTAAATCGATTGACTCACATCTACGCAAGTGTCCGTTCAGAACGACGTTTTGGCAAGATTTGAGCGATTGGGATTTCTTTGAACAACTGCGGGTTCAGAAACTGAATGTGTTGGCGATTCGAAGCCCGGAGGGCTTATACCTTACGCACCACATTAGAAGGAATAGAGTCAGAGTTGTTCAGGAATTAGATGCCGAACCCTTGCTAGATTTTGGCGCGCGGAATCTAACAGACCGACGAGAAGATTCCACCACAAATAAGCGCGTATCTAGCGCAAACTCCGTTGATTCCTGACAGCCGTCGCAGAAAATCTTGTACTTCGAAGCAGGGTCAAAGTCCACACGTATTTGCGTATCCTTGTCAGGCACAACTTCCCAAAGAGGCAAGAATGACCAGCATTTCTTGCAAAATATTCCACAGTAGTAGAACACCTTTTGGTGGTTGGTGGGAGTTTCATCCAATTGAGACTCCGAATACTAATGGCTGCGTTCTCGGTCACACCGGCTTTGAACCTAGGCCGGGGATTTTACCCGTTTTACCGACGGCCTAGGATACGCTCGAAGCCCGGCGTAAACGAGTGGCGATCATTGCAAGGTGAACCTTGGTGGGTGTCCGCGCCTTAATTTCGAAGAACGCCTTTGCGTGGACTACCTTCTCGGGTTTTAGCGTCCTAAAAGCGCCGGAGGCGTGTCACCGCTTTAGCCCAGCCCGCTAGGGCTGGGTTAAAGTGCAGAAAAATCACAAGCACCGTAGGCGTGCGGCACCTCAGATCGCCAAGGCAGCCGCAAGATCCCGATGGGGCAGGCATTATGGTTTTTCTTCCTTCTCCTCTGTCTCCTCCTTCTCTTTTTTCTTTAGTTCGGGAAATCCGTCTAATTCGGGAATCGAATTGAGCAATTCCCTGGATTGCTGACCTATCCAATGTGGCCGCAATTTGTTCCATACTTTGACCAGCGTCCGGTCAATGGTCTTTTTCTCATCCAGGTTGATGAATTTTCCGTCTGCCGTGGCAACATAAGCATCTGTTTTCACACCAACGCCACCAGCTTGCTCCCCAAATAGCTTTGCCTCCATCGTGTAATACACAGCCTCGCGTACCGGTTTTTGAGAACTCATCTCTCGGTAGTACAGCATATAGAGCGCTCCGAGACCTCCACTGCCAACGCTGTAAAAACCCGGCACGTCGTGTCGTTGTGTTATCCCCTTTTCGGTTCCCGATCCACTTAAACTGAACAGATAGCCGTTCCCCTCGCTGAATCCGGCTATGAGTAATTCAATGGGTAGGGAGTAGGCTTCTATGTTTTCCTTGATGTCTACAAAGTCTGGTAGGCAATCTTTACCTGTCGCGTTAAACGTTCCAATGTCCCACCCAATCGGCTTTAGATAAAGAGTTTCAGCGTCATTCACTCTCTTTCTTTGATAACTGTCTTCGATTACCTTCATGGCGATTTGAAGGGAGATGGGGCTTTTCAGGTCAGAATGCTCTCTCTTTTTTATTTCTCGTATTTGCTCCTTCGCGTAATCCATGATGTCGAAAATCGAAGAAATATTGTCACCAGAAAAAAGGACCCACCAGTCTTTATGTAATTCCCGTAACTTACTAATATTTGGCTCGGATTCGATGATTCCAATGCCAATCATCCTATCTGCGATCATGACTATTGTTTTCCCGTCGTCACAGACGGCAACCACACAGCACGTCATAAACCGCCTCCGTAAAGGATGATGCGCGAAGTGTACTACATGGCTGAGCGGCGCTACTCGCCATTACAAAGCAGGCCGCAGCTTGCCTGCGGCGAGGTCCTTCAACGCGCGAAGGCGTGCCGTGAGTTCCGTCGGCGTCAGGCGGCCCTGCCGGTAGAGCGTGCGCAGAAAATCCCGCGCCGGACGGTCCCCCTTACGCGAGTTGCATCCGAGACAGCGGGAAACCAGGCGGGTGGCCGCGCCTTTAATTCCGAAAAACGCCTTTGGGTGGCCTACCCTTTCGCGTTTGGTTTATGAAAGGGTGGGGTCTTTCTTTCTCCCTCTTCTAATTTCCAATTTCTATTTTCTACCTACAAGGAAGCGCGGAGCTTGCCTGCGGCGAGATATTTCACCGCTTCTAGTAATACATGGAACGAATATCCCAGGTCGGCCCATCTTGCGCGGGGTCTGGGGTCGTCTGTCCTGCCACATCCGGAAAGCAGCGATCCAACGCTGTGAGAAGGACCGGGCTCAAAACTATGGTAATTACAAGAGAAGCCACAAAGATGAGCACGGGATTACGCGATTGCGGTATTTCAAATTGAAGTTCCATGCGCAGTTAGACACCGCGAAATCCAGATTGTTTCCGCGCGCCGCGCGGGCCTATGCCAATCCCTTCCCCAAACACTCCGCGCAATATCCGCCCACTTCCGTGCGTGACACCGTCACCTTCATTTTGAAATCGCGCTCGATTTGCGCTTTCAGCTGTTCATACAGCTGGCTTTCGAATTCGCGCACCTTGCCGCACTTCAAGCACGCCACGTGAATATGATCGCGCGGGCCGTGCGTTTCGTAATAGTGCCGGTCGCCGCGCAAATGCAACAGATCGAGCTCGTCGATCAATCCGTGTTTTTTCAGGAGTTCGATGGTGCGGTAGACCGTGACCAGGTGCACGTCGGAATCGATCTTTTGCGCGCGGGCCAGAATCTGATCCACGTCCAGATGCTGCTCGGCGGCATCCATTACGCTTAGAATCACGCGCCGTTGCCGCGTGAGCCGGATGCGCTTTTCCGCAAGCGCCTTGACGAGCGGCCCGGTCGTCTCCGCTGAATTGATTCGCTCCGTGGTTGAAGCGCGATGCGCAGGACTTCCTGCCATGTCGTTCCCCAAGTCTGCTTCTCGGGCGCCCATCCGCGCCGCGACGATTTACGTGTGCGTCGGCAAGAGGTGCCGAACGTCATTGTACATAACGAAGGCAAACAGCAGCAAAAGGAACACGAGGCCCACCTGAATGAAGCGTTCCTTGAAGGCCAGACTTAAATCGCGGCGCCGCACACCTTCAATCGAAAGAAGCAAAATGTGACCGCCATCCAGAATCGGAATCGGCAGCAGGTTCAGGATGCCCAGGTTCAAACTGATCATCGCCATTAGACTGACAATCGCAAATGGCCCCGCTTGCACCGCTCGCCCCGCCCGGGCCGCGATGCCCACCACGCCCTGCAATTGCTTCACGGATAGTTTCCCGGTGAACAATTTTCCCAGCACCACGAATAATTCTTGAATCCCGCTCCAGGTTGCCTGGCTGGCATTTTGAAAGGCGGCCGTGAATCCGGCCTTTCGGTACGACCAGTCCGGCTTCGGCCCGAGCGACGCACCCACTTTGTAAATCGGCGTTCCGTCGTCGCCCTTTTCTCCGCTTGCTTCGGGTTGAAGTTTCAGTTGAAGTGTTTTTCCGTTCCGCTGCACGACAACGTCGATGGGAGCGCCTTTCGAATGCCGCACGAGGTCGACGAACACATTCGAACTCGTGATCCGCGTGCCGTTCACGGACACAACCGCATCGTCCACTTTTAATCCGCCTCGCGCCGCGGGCTGCCCGGCTAACACGTCCTCGACGTTGGCCAGCTCCGGCGTATACCAGCGAATCGCTTCAATCTTTACCTGCTCCTGCGACGGAACCGAGATCTTTTTGAAAATTCCCTGATGTTCGATCCCGAGTTCGATTGTCTGGCCTTGCGACGCCTTCACGTACGCTTCTTCCGCTTTCTCCCAAGTCGGAGTGGCCACTCCATTAATTTCCGCGATGCGGTCGCCGGGCACAATTCCCGCCTTCAAGACCGGGTCTTTTTCAGAGATCGCGGAAATGGCCGGCGCTTTGTCCAGGTAAGACGGATACGGCATCCCGCGAAGCCAAAAAAATCCTCCAAGCAATATAACCGGCATGACCAGATTTACCGCCGGCCCCGCAAACGAAATCAGCGCGCGCTGCCAGCGTGTCTTGCTCATCACTTCGTCCGGCGCGCCCGTTGGGCCTTTTTCGCCGGAATCGATCTCCATCAAATCCTGCCCCGCCATTCGAACGTATCCGCCGAGCGGCAACGCGCTGATCCGGTAATCCGTTGCGCCGCGCTTCCAACCGAAGAGACGCGGCCCAAATCCGATTGAAAACACGTCCACGCGCACGCCAAACAAGCGCGCCACGATGAAATGGCCCCATTCGTGGACCAAAATCATCACGCCCAGCACCAGCACAATTCCCAGCATCGTATTCATCGAACTCTTGCTCCGTCCTTCTCTTTCACGCCTTCCCTTTTACGACGCGGCTTGCGCAACTCCCGTCAACGCCGCGACCTCTTCCTGAGCCATTCGACGCGCTTCCGCATCCGCGGAAAGCACGTCTTCCATCTTTTGCAGCTTCAACCGCGGCATCCGGCCCAGCACCTTTTCGACAACTTCCGGAATTCCCAAAAACGGCAGCTTGCGCTCCAAAAACGCCGCCACCGCCACCTCATCCGCCGCGTTCAACGCACACGGCAACGCCCCGCCCTTCTTCATCGCTTCGCGCGCCAGTTTTAGGCAAGGGTAGCGCCTCGTCGAGGCCTTTTCGAAATCCAACCGCTTCAATTTCGACCAATCCAAAGCAACGTGGTTCGACGATGCCGCCCGCTCAGGATAGGTTAGCGCATATTGAATGGGCATGCGCATGTCTGTGGGGCCAAGTTGTGCAAGGACTGAACCGTCGACATATTCCACCATGGAGTGAATCGTGGATTGCGGATGAATGACGACGTCAATCTGGTCCGGGCGCATGCCGAAGAGCCAGCGCGCTTCAATCACTTCGAATCCCTTGTTCATCATGGTGGCCGAATCGATTGTGATGCGGCTGCCCATTTTCCAGTTCGGATGAGCGAGGGCCCGC
>Ga0209166_10003489_pt1 | contig 11329 bp, 12 predicted proteins | sample Coa_R1_3_FD_187151 | JGI IMG/M metagenome (GOLD analysis project Ga0209166, IMG submission 187151) | Surface soil microbial communities from Centralia Pennsylvania, which are recovering from an underground coalmine fire - Coalmine... | ecosystem: Environmental > Terrestrial > Soil >... | reverse complement strand
TGGGCTCGTCTAAATTCCAGGTGCGGAACTGGAACGATGGTGGAGACAGCCTGACGTCACCGTAGAATCCGCACCGTGCCTGAAAGGAAAGATTTCTGTCTTGCCCTGCCGATATCGAGCCAGATCGCCATTCATTAGACCTAACCAGATGCCGCCTTCTGGATCCGCCGCAACTTTACGGGCGGCCGGCATCTGCGGCACCGGAAACTCTTACTGCACTTTGAGATCACGAATGCGAATAAGCGTCCTGGGAGGCGCCATGATCTCAACCCAGATGTTGTTATCCACATCCTCCGTCATCCCGACAACCAACCCGATCGGTCGGCCATCCGGTCTGTCGATCCTAATGAACCTTCCATTCTGTAAATTGACACCGTGTGATCTATGCCGACCCACAGCCGGCCCGCACGATCTTTGAGCAGTGACGTAACCTGACTTCCAGGCAAACCTTTTCCTTCCTGAATAGAAGACATGTGGCCCTGATGAAGAGCGTCCAAACTTCCATCGCCTCCTATCCAGACAGTGCCTTCCTCAGAGGCAAGAACCACATCGATTTCATTTAGACTCAGCCCCTAGCCGGTGGAAAAGCTTGCGACTCGAACGTCACGGAAACAATCAATGCCGTTGGAGGTCGCGGCCCAAAGATTCCCTTCACGGTCCTCATAGAACTGGAATACGGTGTTGCTGGAAAGACCATCCGCACTGGAAAAATGGTCCACCTTGCGGCACTGGATACCCATCCAAAGGGTACCCAGGGTATCCGCAACAGTGCCGTAGCGCGCCCAGAAGAGAAGTGACATTGGCGGACGGCAGATGCTTTCCATCCGAAGAAGTCCACGGAACGAATCGAACGCCATCGAAGCGCATAAGCCCGCCTTGCGTTCCGATCCACAGATATCCGTCCGTGGTTTGTGTAATAGCATTCACCTTGCCGCTAAAGACACCGTCCTTAATTCTCCAGGCGGTGTGTCCGTATTGGGAGATGTGAAGGGCGGGATCGACTGCCGATGCTGTAGTCACAGTAAAGAAGAACAACAGGCAGTAGATTGAAAACTGCGTAAGGCTCAACTTCCGCGCTCCAATGTGCCAATTCGGTCGCTTCACTGCCGCCTTCCGTTTCAGCCGTACACTTCGTCTGCGAAAGAGCCCATACAGTTGAGGCGCTACTTGCTGAAGAATGCCTTTCCAGGCACCTGCCAGATTCCGACGCGCTGGATTGAGAATGGCTTCCGTGATGCCCGGAAGACGCAGACTGAAAAACAGCACGGTCAGCCAGACGCGGCCAGCTATTTTCAAATTAGCCATCAAACCCCTCCTGGGCAGGAGCGCGAAAATTAGCACATTCTTACTTAGAAAGATCGGCAGGCGCGGTGATCTAATTAAGCCAATTAAAATGATATTTAGAATTTTAACGCAAGTATCAACCAAAGCGCACACTTGCTTAATAAGATTAAGAAAAATCAGTTATCCATAAGGTGGAAGGAGGCACTGTGGGACAATTTCTGCACCGGGACGCCACAACGACGGAGGCGGTCCGTCGAGCGATACAACATAGTCAAGAGAGCCTGAGGATCCTGGCTCGTCGCATGGGATCAATCCCAAGACGGTGGCCAAGTGGAGGAAGCGGGGCTCGGTAGCCGATCTGCCAACCGGTCCGAAGCATCCGCACTCCACCGTTCTGACTTAGCAGCAAGAGGCCCCTATCGTGGCATTTCGCAGGCATACACTGTTGCCTCGGGATGATCTATGCTTTACAGGCAACCATCCCACACCTGACACGCTCATCCCTCCATCGGTACCTGGATAGGCATGGAATCAGCCAGCTGGAAGTGCAGGGCAGCAGGAAGCCACGCAGGAAAAGTTCAAGCGCTACCCGATTGGCTACTTTCATATCGATTTGGCCGAGGTACGCACTGCCAAGGGCAGGCTGTATTTGTTTGTAGCCATTGACTGTACGTCAATGCTTCGCAGAACACTGCTGCGTTCGCCCGCAGTTTAAGCACCGCAATAACCTCTGGTAGCCAGTTCCGGCTTACTCGCTACCCTCAGAGCCGCTTCACAACCCACCGAATCCGTACACACCATTGCCGAAACATCTTTGTGGACTCATCCCCTCTCTCATATGCTGTCCTTAGGGTTCCAGCTAGTTCAGTACGACACAAGGGCCGCGTTCGATTGTCAGTCAAAATTCCAGTTCCCATCGCCACTGCCGCAACCGGTGCGCCTGGCCTTCGATCACAAGGGCTGCCACGTATCCCTGGGGCACGGCGATATCATACATGCTCCACCGTAACATTTCCTGAGGCGCCAGTTTTACCGACAAGAGAGATGGCGGAACGCCCGGACCGAACGCCACACCAAAGCTCTCCAGAGGAACCGACAGCCCCTCACCCAAGGCTTTGATATAGGCTTCCTTTCGGGTCCAGCAGCTAAAAAAGGCCTTCGTTCTTTCGCCGGGAGGCAGGGCGATCAACGTGAACGGAAAACCTGTTGTTCCCTTTCAGCGCGGACAGCGCTTACGAGCAGACCTAAGGGCCAGAAACCGTTAAAAACCTTCGATTGGTTAAGAACTTACGGATCAATGTCCAGGGACTTGTTCGCCGCGCTTGCGGACGCCGAATCTCCATCTATATCAGTGATTTCGGTTTCACTTCGTTGTTTTTTTGGCAAATCCATTTTGCGGACAGTCTCCATGATCTGAGTTTGCTGACCCTCCATAAGTTGTTGTGCGCGTCTAAGAGCATCGGTTTGTATATGCACATACTCCAGAGATGTTTCCCGGTCCATGTGGCCCACCTGAGCCATCATCACCTCCAGTGGCACCCCAGCGTGAGCACCCAGCGTGCGAAATGTGTGGCGCAAATCATGAAAGCGGAATCCGCTCATGCCGCATTCCGCCATCAACTTGCGCCAGGATTTCACCCATGTAGCCATCGGCTTGGTCAAATCCCACATCTGCTCGGTGGTCTTTGGACAGAATTCTCGATTTCCTGATATTCAACGGCAACAGATAGTGTTCTGGTTCGGTGGCGCCCAGAGAGCGGGCACGCTCAAGCAAATTGCGTAATCCCCATCCGCAACAGCTAACAAATACGGTTCTCTTCCTGTTCGATTTTTGGCTTTCCCCGGTCGGATTAGGATGCGTCCGTCTTCCAGCTTGATATCTCCGATTTGCAGCGTCCGCACCTCCCCGCCTCGGCAACCTGTGCCAATCGCAACGGCGGCACAATACATGGCAACCTGCCAGGGTTCATGCTTGACGGCGGTCGTGATGATTCTTGTTAGTTGGTGTTCTGAGGCAAATTGCCCCCTCTTACTTCTCGCTTCAGGCAAGCTCTGGTACCCGGCCTCGAGTGCGGATGTCCAGCAGCCGGTATATTTCATTATTCCTCGCAGGAGATCCAACTCGTAATTCACGGTCCGCGCCGTCACCGGCTGCTTCATGTGACTGACATGATGGCGACGTTCCTGCTGATACTGCCTCAGGTGAAATAGTTGTATGGATCGTAGGGTTCGGCCCGATCCGAAGCTTTTGAGAACCGCATTGAAGATTCGCTTCTCCCGCTTGATTGTAGCGCCCGAGCTTTTCGCCGACTTCCAACCGAAATACAATTCTGAGGCCTTATGGAGAGGCAGCTTTCCCATGTCTTCCGTGCGGGCTTCGATTTCTTGTGGCTTCTGTCGTTGTTCCTGGAGAAATTGCAGCTTGGCCAGCAAGGCTTGCTCGGGGTCGTCCGTCTGGGTTGAGTGCCGCCGCTGCTTACCCATGGCGTCTCGCCATTTGAAAAATATGTAGGGTGAACGGGAGTCCCAATGGAGTCCGCGGGGAAGTTTCTTGCGTTTCGTGTGACTCTGCATACCTGGTGTTTTCGTACGTTCCGCAAACTCGGTCAAATTGGTCAAATTGACCCACGGTACCGCGCCGGGCTGGTAGTTGAAAACCAGACTCGGTATATGGTCGAACCCGTTGGTTTCTCAGAAGACACTGAGGTTCCAGCGGGTTTACGAGCACGTTGGTACGACTTTTGGTACGACTGATGGTTTTGGGAAGGGAGTCGAAGAAGCTAAGCTGTTGATTCTAAATTGGCTGCCCCCCAGGGATTCGAACCCCGATAGGCTGCTCCAGAGGCTACAGGCTGGCGATTCCGCAGGATTCCCCAAGGTTGACTGATGACCTAGGAAATTCCTTTCTTTTCAATAAGATATTCGGCACCTTACAGCGCCGATAGACATCGCTGGCAATCATACGACAACAGAAGAAAACAGGTCAAAAAGAAAACAATGTTACCGATTCTTGTTGCCGGTTTGACCCGATCATTCTTGGCCGCTAGAACATCACTTCTCCTGCCCCTTGCCGGCATCATGCATGCAAGTCAGGTGTCCAATCTGTCGCTCTCTGTACTGCAAGTCATCTACTTTGGTTCATGGGTTTCACCTTTAGCCTTGGTAATACAGGCCTCAGCCAGATCTTGAATGGAATTCATCTGCTTCCACAAGTGCTGGCCAATCATGCCGGGCGGTGGGGGCTGAAGCATGGACAGGTCTTCGGCCGCCTTACGCCACATGTCGCGCTCTGCAGTAATCTGGGCGGCGTACATGACCATCAATTCAGGCACAGACATGTTCTTCGAGCTTTCGATCATTACTCGTGCAAATCGCTCTGCCTCTTCAATCGGAGACAGGTGCGGTAGTCTATTTTTCATTTAGATTCACTCCTTGCAGACAGCCTCAACCGAAGATCATCAACAATACAGTATCCCGTGAACCGCGGCGCCAACGACTACTCCCATCGTAATCTCACCCCCGCGCGAGCGAAGATCGGCGAACCCACATTGACCGTCGGCGTTTTGGCGATCTGGATCCGCGAGTCCGTCAGGTTCTCGACCGCCGTGAACACTTCCACGCCACGGCCAAGACGCTTAGCGACAGGGCAAGTAGGAGATTGCAGTTCACAGGCCAACTCGTGAGTATCTTGATAGCTTGAAATTTCAAGGGTTCATGAAGAACCACAAGTCACTCAGCAGACGGGGGTTATTACCAAGGATTGAGCGTCCCTCAGGGCCGCCGATCGTGGGCGTACCAGTGTGTTGAGCCGGTGAAGGCGCCAGCATACTGCCATTTGCTTACATTTTGCCACCTCAGAAAACCAGACCTTGTCTGAATTTGCACAAGCGCTGTCCCTGAAGTGAGTGGTGTACTCGCAATACGGTGGTCAACACAAAACCACGAAGTTTCACGTCTCCGTACGCATCACGGCCATACATGTGCGCAGTCACACTGGGCAATCCAGAGCTTGAACGCATCATCAATGAGGGTCTAGCCGCACTGAAGAAGTCCCGGGAACGACTTAAGGCCGCCTAGCGGAGCAAATTAACTCGCGCGTTCAGTGATCTCGTCGCCGTGTCCACTGAGAACGGCCTTCAGCAACTATTCGCCTCTGAGATCAATCTGCACAATGGTCGCGTTTTTGGGAAAGAACTGTTGATAGGGAAAGTCCGTGCCCAGCATCACCAGCGCGTCGCAATTCATCATGGCGGAGTAACCAGAAGAAAATCCGAGCAGGCCGGTCATACCAACATCAAATGGATTGTCATACTCGATGAACTCGTTGCCTCGGTAAGCGAGCACGATGGGCCTGTAACTTAACAAAAATGCCGGAGACTCCGCCGGCACCAAAAAATGCGCTTAAGCATTTTGCAATGCCTCTGCCGAACAGCACATGCTCAATCAGGGTGTAAAATTGGTGTTATTCCAGAGGAGCTATGGAGATTTCAACGAGCCGTGCCCGCTTCGGAGCGTTCGAGCTCGACCTGACGACGGGAGAACTGCGCTCCGTCTCTCCCGCAAACGGCGAGTCTTCGGTTTTGTTGCGCGAGCAGCCGTTCCAGGTCTTGCGCATGCTGATTGAACGCGCGGGAAAGCTCGTGACACGCGAAGACATCAGACGCAAGCTCTGGCCCAAAGATACCATTGTTGATTTCGACAACAGCATCAACGTTTCCATCAGGATCCTGCGCCAGGCGGTAGGCGACACAGCCGAAGCGCCTCAATACATTGAGACTTTGGCACGTCGTGGATACCGCCTTATGGTTCCCGTCGAGTGGCTGGCGAGCGCGGTGATATCGCCTGGGCAAAGCCCGGCTCCGCCCGCAACAACTCCATCCTTTAACGACCAACCCCTCTTAGGGAAAAAGGTTTCCCATTACCGTGTCATCGACATCATCGGCGGTGGCGGCATGGGAATGGTCTACCGCGCGGAGGACCTGAAGCTCGGCCGCAGCGTCGCACTGAAGTTTCTACCGGAAGAGCTGACCAGCAATGCCGTCGCGCTGCAGCGTTTCGAGCGCGAGGCGCGGACCGCTTCGTCGTTGAATCATGCAAACATCTGCACGGTCCATGCAATCGAGGAGCATGGCGGGAAGCCCTTCATTGTGATGGAGCTGCTCGAAGGAGAGACCTTGCGCGCGCGGAGGGTCGCGCTTGAGCCCAAAGCTTTGCCATTCAATGAGTTCTTCGATATTGCCATGCAGGCCTGCAGCGGGCTTGAGGCTGCGCACGAAAAGGGAATCATCCATCGCGACATCAAGCCGGCGAATATCTTCTTATGCAAGTCGGGCACGGTGAAGATTCTGGATTTCGGATTGGCGAAGCTGGCCAGCGCGCAGGTGGGCTTTGAAAGAGCGGAAGCAGCCAGCGCGTCCGCCCCGGCAACCTCATGGGCCGACAGTTTGAAGAACGGCCTGACTCGGACAGGAACGACTGCGGGAACGGCTGGGTACATGTCGCCGGAGCAGATGCGGCACGAGGAGCTTGACACCAGGACCGACATCTTCTCGTTCGGATTGGTGCTCTACGAGATGGCCGTCGGGCAGCGAGCGTTCACCGGCGAGACCGTCGTGGACATCCATGAGGCCATCCTGCACCAGACTCCAGTTCCCGCGCGAGTCCGCAATCCGGGGGTGCTGCGCGGAATTGATGCCGTGATATCGAAAGCGCTCGAGAAGGACCGCGAGCAGCGCTATCAGTCAGTGGCTGAGCTCAGGAAAGACCTCTCCCGTATCTTGAGGGGAGCAAATCCGGCAAGACACCGCATTCGGCAGGTGGTTGCCGCGGTCGTGCTGCTGGCATTCGTTGCGGTTGGGATTTGGCGATACGAAGTTTACAGGCACCGCATCACCCTTGCTCCGACGGACACGATCATCCTGGCTGACGTCGATAACCAGACCGGTGATCCAGTCTTCGACGATGCACTCAACCCTGCGCTTCTTTACGAGATGCAACAAACTCCCTACCTCAACATCCTGGGAATCGATAAAGTGTACGCGACGATGGCGCAGATGAACATCGCACCGAACACGAAGATCACCGCGGACCTCGCGCGGCAGATTTGCGGCAAGACGAAGAGCAAAATGGCGATCTCCGACTCCATTACCGACGCCGGAAACGGCTATCATTTGGAGATGAAGGCGCTCGATTGTGGATCGGGGGCAATGTTAGCTGAAGTCCAATCCGAAATCGCCAGTCGCAATGAAGTTATTCATAACCTGGGTGGGACGGGCGCGCGTCTTCGCGCGAAGCTAGGCGAGCCGGCGGCGTCCATTGCCCGCTTCAACCAGCCGCTGGAAAAAGCGCTCAGTGCTTCCCTGGAGGCGATGCAGGCGAGTGCTGAGGGAACCAAACTCCATCTTACCGGAGATTTTCGCGGAGCAATCAAGTTGTATCAGCGCGCCATCGAACTCGATCCGAACTTTGTGCTGGTGTACGTGGGGAACGGCGCGGCCAATCTGGATCTTGGCAACAACGATTTGGCAAGGGCATCGTATACGCGAGCTTATCAACTGAAAGACCGATTGACAGAAAGGGACCGCGTGAACACTGAAATCGCCTACTACGCCGATGTGACCGGCGAGTGGGAACAAGAATATTCCACCGTGCTTCGGCATCTGAAACTCTTTCCTCGCGATGTCTTTGGGCACAGAAATCTGGCTCTGGCTTTGATCAACCTTGGCCAGCTTGATCGCGCTGCGAACGAAGACAGTGAGGCCGCCCGGCTGGATCCAAGCCCGTTCTATTTCCAGAGTGCTGTGGATGCCAACATCACCGCAAGCAGATTCAATGAGGCGAAGTCATGGCTCGCGAAGGCAGATGAACTTAAGTTCGACAGCCTCAACATGCGTATTGATAGGTTGGATTTGGCTTACATAGAAGGCGACCAGATAACAATCGATAGGATCTCCACGAAAGAAGAGCATGGCCCCGACGCTGTCCCGTTCTTGTCCCAACTGTCACGATGGGCAACGTTCCAGGGCCGTTTTCGCTCCGCTGATCGCTTCGCTCTGCAACTCCTGAAAATTCCCTCCCGTCCCAAGGATTTCTCGACCTCGCTCGTGTTTTTAGCTTTGAGTAATGCAGCTGCGGGCAGGCTGGCCGAAGCACACAACGCTGAGGAGAGAGCACTTCGACTCGGGATGGACCGAAACGACCGGATGATGCTTGCGCTGGCGCTAGCAAGGTCAGGGAAAACGGAACAAGCAGGCAAAATCGCCGACGAGGTGAGCGCCGAAGCGCCTCTTGATACTGTGGTCCAGTACTACCTGGTTCCCACCGTACGTGCCGCTATCAAGTTGCAGCAACACGAGCCCGCTGCTGCAATCGAGTTATTGCGCCCGGCCACCAAATACGAACTGTCGTTCACCCAATCATTTGACTATCTTTACCCCGCCTACATTCGTGGGCAGGCTTATTTGGCGTTAGGCGACGGCCGATCAGCCGCGGCGGAGTTCCAGAAGCTGATCGATCATCCTGGCTTGACCCTGTACCACGTGACCGGGCCTCTGAGCTGGCTCCAACTCGGCCGCGCACAAAAGATGATGGGCGACGAAGCCGCCGCACGGAAGTCCTACGAAAAGTTCCTCGCCTTGTGGAAAAGCGCCGACCCCGACGTTCTCATCTATCAACAGGCCAAGGCCGAGTACGCCAAACTCAAGATGTAAGAGCGTCAGTGCTGTCTTTTTTTTGCATGATCATTTCTCTCCTGCCGAGGAGTCTCAGTCTATCCTGGGAAACGAGGGCTCCGTACTTCGGAAAATTCCCAGCTTCTTCATCCGGAATTGCAAGGTAGAGCGGTTCAGTCCCAGCCTTGTTGCCGCACCCCGGGGACCAGAGAGAACCCAGCCTGTCTGTTTCAATGTCGCGAGAATATGGTTCCGTTCAACCTCCTCCAACGTTTGCGCGGCAGGGTCCCGACCCGGCGTGATCCGGCTGTTCAGGTCGCGCATGGTAACTTCCAGAGCACAGCCGGTACTAAGGATCACTGCACGCTCAATCACGTTCTCCAGCTCACGAATGTTTCCGGGCCAGGAGTGCTGGACAAGAGCAGCCATGGACTCGGTTGTCGCGCAGTCGATGGTCTTGTTCATTCGCTTCGCCGCACGAATGATGAAATGGCGGACGAGCAGCGGGATATCGCCCTTCCGTTCCCGGAGGGATGGCACGCAGATAGGGAACACGTTCAGCCGGTAATAGAGGTCGGCGCGGAACTCTCTGCGGAGAATCATAGCCTCGAGGTCGCGATGCGTTGCCGCGATGATCCGAACGTTGACCTTCTTCGTTAAGGCGCTGCCCAACCGCTCGAACTCCCGCTCCTGGATCGCACGCAGCAGCTTGGGTTGCAACTCGAGCGGGATGTCCCCAATTTCATCCAGAAACAGCGTCCCCTTATCGGCAAGTTCCAGACGCCCGACCTTTTGCGCGATAGCGCCGGTAAATGCGCCGCGTTCGTGACCGAACAGCTCGCTCTCCAGCAGACCGGTGGGAATGGCGGCGCAATTCAGTTTCACGAAGGGCCGGTCGCGTCGCGGGCTTCGTTTGTGAATCGCGCGCGCGATCAGCTCTTTCCCGGTGCCGGTCTCTCCCAGCAACAGTGCTGTGGAATCGCCGCCGGCGACCGTATCCACTAAGCGGAGCACATAGCGGAGTGCCAGACTGCTTCCTACGATCTCGCCATAAGGGTCATCCTGCATGGAGACCTCGGGCACTAACGCAGGGGCGAAGTCCGAGACTCCATCATCCTGGCAGGCTTCATCGCCACCACTGAAATTCCTGGCTCCCATAGGGGACCTCCATCAAGTGACAATCCTTGTTACTCACTGCTTTCGTTGCGGGTTCTTTTCTTTTTCCTTGTCTATCCATTCGCGCAAGTAGATAGGACAATTTCTTAAAACGATGCCGTTAGCCTCGCATTCCGCCATGAAGGCGATTGCTGTCGGATCGAGGTAGGTGACGTCGCTCATGTCCAAGGCCAGCAAGCGGTTGAGGGGTTCCAGGCTAAGCAGGTAGCGCAGGTCTTCGACATCTGCTTTCTCAATCCTGCCGCTCAGCCGGAACGGCACAGTTCCATTCGCCGATCTTTCCACCTTGAGCACGGAAAAACCTCTTTTCCGCAGGCGCTAACTCACCGATCGTCAGTTTCGCGAACCGAGCCACTTCAGATAAAGGGACTGGCGATTAATTAGTCCTTATTCGGCGCTTAAATAGGCCATAGAAAAACGTAAACCCTTCATTTTAAAGATCTGGGTGCAGGTGGTTTCCTGGACGATTGGCCTGCAAAGGCTTCTGTCTTGATAGTCGGAAGCGCCGCGGCAGTCAACTATTGCGCAAATGCCAAACCCTCATCACCAACAAGGGAAGCACCTCGGGCCGCGCTCGTTGATTTAAAGCGTTTCCGTGGATAGAAAACGTGGCAAGCATGTTGCAGCCGCATAGGTGGTCTCGGCGAAGACTTCGAAAAATGGAGAAGCAACCGGCTCTGGGCCGTCCATCGAACGCGTTGATCTTTGAATGGAGGAACACGAAGCATGTCTCAAAATAATGGTCTTCAGAAACGTAGTGAAGAAGGGCTGCTAACTCCTGACAATTGCGTGGTGGCGCTTATTGACCACCAGCCGCAAATGCTGTTCGGGACCAGTAACTTTGATCGGCAGGGGATAATCAACAATACCGTGGCCCTGGGGAAGGCCGCACAGGTTTTTGATGTGCCTGTGGTCCTGACCACCGTTGAAACGAAGAGCTTCAGCGGCAACATGTGGCCTCAGCTCAGGGCCGTATTTCCCGGCCAGGACCCAATTGAGCGATCTTCCATGAATTCCTGGGACGATCGGAACTTTGTCGCGGCGATCGAGAAAACCGGACGAAAGAAAATTGTCCTGGCCGGCTTACCTCTTTCGAGAATTGCGCTCATGGGCTTCTCTCAAGGTGCCTGTTTGACGACGGAGTTTATTGCCCGCTGCCCCCAGCGGTATGGCGGATTAATCGCATTTTCTGGAGGCTT
>Ga0209166_10003487_pt1 | contig 11332 bp, 13 predicted proteins | sample Coa_R1_3_FD_187151 | JGI IMG/M metagenome (GOLD analysis project Ga0209166, IMG submission 187151) | Surface soil microbial communities from Centralia Pennsylvania, which are recovering from an underground coalmine fire - Coalmine... | ecosystem: Environmental > Terrestrial > Soil >... | reverse complement strand
TTCAGTTGGGCCACGTCATCGAGCGCCAGTTGCGGCAGATTGCCAAGCGGGCCAATCGGCGTTGGAGCCCGAAGGAGCATGTAGAGGCAGGAAAACAAACCGCGCGCCTGCCCAGGGCCAAAGGCTGACAGCGCGGGCGCACTACCGCCCATGAAGTTCACTCCTGGGCGTCGCCATTGGAGAGGCCGATTCAGCCACCTTTGGCTCCATACCACACGCACATCGGCTAGTGCAGCCCACAGGTGAGTTTTGAGAAGGCAGCTTTCAAAAAGCTAAAGAAAACACGCGAGATGTTTTGGTCGGGGCGCCCGGATTTGAACCGGGGGCCTCCTGCGCCCAAGCCAGCGGGGCTATCTCTTGGAAGTCCTTCCTTTTCAATCTCGATTTTGAAAATAAAAGGCTTAGCAAAAGAAATGGTAGTAGCGAGATGTATGAAAGTGTGGCTCCGCATGCATGGAGTCCCCCCAATTTTCCCCTCAGAGAAGAAACAGCGAAACGCGTTCATCAATGCCCGACTCTTGCGTAACACCAACCCTTCGATTGAAAGCCGAATGGGCGTAGATTTCCGGGCCCAAGTGCGGGTTGTTTGCCGCTCCGCTGTGACAGCAATGTAGCGCAGATGAGACTACATCGCACTGAGCTTCTAATCCGTGATAGCCATCAGGGTGGGCGGCGGTTTGGAAAACCGCCGCCCTGTGTTAGTAGAGCTACAACAATCGGTGCAACGGTCTTTTGAACCGTTGCTCTGCCGACGAATCGATGCACCATTTCTCCGGGGCGACGAAGCTACGCTCAAACGAAAGTCTTGTCACGGACGTCTAAAGCGGAATTTATTGATTCCCAGACTCTTGATCTTGGATTCCAACGTTTGGCGAGGCAGCCCGAGTTTGGCAGCGGCGCCCTTGGGGCCGCCGATTCTGCCTGCGGACTCCGCTAATGCCCTCTCAATCATTTCCCGCTCGCTGGTGTTGACCGCGGCATTGAAGGGAACGGGTGGCCCAGTTCGTGAGTGTGCTTCGCGCCGGAACCACGTCTCGTCCACGTAGAGGACCGTTGTTTCACAAAGAATGACAGCTCGCTCGATAACGTTCTGCAGCTCTCGAATATTCCCAGGCCAATCATACTTCTCGAATATTTCAAGCGTCGATCGATCAATTTTGGTTATCTTCTTGCCAGCCTTTTTGGAATAGCGCTGCACTAGATATTCAGCAAGCAGCGGGATATCTTCGATTCGTTCGCGCAGGGGCGGAACGTTTACCGGGAACACGTTCAGACGATAATACAGGTCTCGTCGGAAGAGGCCTTCGTCTACGTCCTCGGCAAGGTCGCGATTGGTCGCCGCCAGGACGCGCACATCGACTTGCACTGGCTTCGTGCTTCCGATTCGCTCGAATTCGCGCTCTTGAAGTACCCGAAGTAACGTAATTTGCGTTTCGGTCGGCAGGTCACCGATCTCGTCGAGAAACAATGTGCCCCCGTCTGCTGCTTCGAAACGACCGATGCGTCGTTCGAGGGCGCCGGTGAAAGCGCCTCTTTCATGGCCGAAGAGTTCCGAGGCTATGAGTTCGGATGGAATGGCCGCGCAGTTTACGCGAATGAACGCGCGCGAGGATCGTGGGGACCGCTTGTGGATTGCTCTCGCGATTAACTCCTTCCCGGTTCCCGTTTCGCCGAGAATCAACACCGTGGAATCCGTTGCGGCTACCTTGTCCACCGCCTTCAGGACCTTCCGGAGAGACTGGGAAGAGCCGACAATCTCCTCAAACATCAGGGAGTGGTCGAACTCCTCGCGAAGAGCGAGGTTCTCGTTCTGCGTTCGCTCTTCATTTCTCTTTCGCTCGTCGATGTCGGTTCCGGTGGCATACCAACGCACAATGCGTCCCTGCTCGTCGCGAAAGGGGTTGTATTGGATGAGGAACCATCGATATCGACCGTCTTTCCCAATAGCGCGCTGCTCGAGTTGAAAGGGAATGCCTCTCGCGAGCCCGGATTGGCGGTGTTCAGTCAACCGTTGGATATCGTCCGGGTGGAAGATGCGCTCGCGAAAGCCCGGCTTCGTAACATCTTCCAGCGCAAGGCCGGTGTAATCGAGCGTCGCGCGATTTGCATATAAGGGAGCGCCAGCGGGATCCAGGACGACGATGGTTTGTGGGATAGCGTCGGTGATCCTGCGAAGTTCGCGTTCCTCCTCTCTTAATTTCTCTTCGGTTTGCTTGAGGGCTTCAATGTCGGTGCTTGTTCCGTACCATCTGATAATCTGGCCCGTTTCATCGCGGAGCGGTTGTACGCGAATGAGAAACCACCGATAGATTCCGTCATGACGTCGAAGCCGGATCTCGCTTTCGGCAGGTCCGTTTCCACTGAACAGATGTTGGCATCTCTCAATTCCGTTTTTGCGATCTTCAGGATGAAACGCGGCCTGATAGCCCCAGCCCACGGTCTCGCCCGGAGACAACCCTGTGTAATCGTGCCATTGTCTGTTGAGAAATTCGATCGATCCATCTGGTCTGGCGCACCAAGCCAACGCTGGGATCGTGTCGATAACTCGTCTGAGGCTACTTTCAGAAGTGCCCGATTCGCTGGCGGTCTCCACGGAGTTATCGCGGGATTCACTGCGTTCGACGGATTCCGCGTCCTCGGTGGCACCCTCTTGTGCTCCACCATTTGATTGCGCTTTGGATCGTGGTTGTCCCTCAGCCATGGGTATTCGATGCCGCGAAAGGCGAAGGATAGCAGATGAACTGCCAGTTGTGTAGATAGTTTAAAATACGCAACTTATCGACGAAAAAATTACGCAGGGAAGTGGCGAAAGATCAGCAAACGTCGACATTTCAGCTCCAGAATTCCTGAAAGGCTTGGCAGAATTAGCGGCGTGTCAACGCGTGACGCTCGATATTTTTCGCGAAGAGAGGTGCCTCCACGTGGTTATGCGCCTCTGCGAGTGGTTTGAAGGGCGCAAGAAATACTTCCACGGGAATACCCTGTTTCCCGAGGAAGTCGATGAGGTCCGGTGTGGGAGAGCTGTAAATGGTGTTCGTAAACTCACACGTCTGGTTATCGATTCTCTTTACTTTCAACTCCCAGATCACGTGCATCCTCACGCGGCCCATGGGCGTAAACAGGTCGGAGTCGGAGACTAATTTCAAGTGATCGGGGCGCCCGACCTCTTCGACGTAATGCTGCACCATCACGCTTCCGCCAATGATTTCTACATTGATCGACATGCGCCGGCCGTCAGGCGACATGGTCGCGCCGGCTGAACAATGAGCTGGTGAGCATGATTGGTACTCCGACTCGGGTAGCGTAAAGCACCACGACGGAATGTCGACCTTCTCAACGGGGGCGTGGATCGTTGCTGAAACACTCGAACTGATTAACGCGTTGTCTTCCATCCCCCTCGAATCGTTGCGCTTCTAGTTGCCGTACCTTCACGTCACGGCGACGCCGGATTTTTGACAGCTATTGTTTCGATCTATGACTTAACTGCGCGCGCCGAACTCCAAAGCGCCCACCCAGGGTTGACCCTGTTCGGGTAGAGCTCCAGCATCTTGTCGTAAAGTTCTTGGGCGGTCTTGGTTGTTTCCGCCAGCCGGTCGAAATCGCGAATGTACTTTCGTGTCTCTTCAATAATCCTGGGATTGTCGTCGTTTTCCGGCCGCTTGTGCGAGGCGACAACTGCACGTGGGTTGAGCGATTCGATCTTGTCCAGCGCGGCGATCCACTCCCGTCGCTTCTGCGTATTCGACTCGGCAAGATAGAGGTGAACGTCATTGTAGGCGGCATCGCCGGCAACCACGAGCCCGATCGAAGGGACGTGCAGACAGGTCGTATGAACCGTATCGGTATGGCCAAGTTCCACCACGACCAATTCATGGCCTTCCAAGTCAATTACATTTCCTTTGAGCTCTTCCGCGATAACCAGCTTGTCCGGAATCTGTCCCGGAAATCCCGGCTTCCAAGCCCCGTCGAGCATCTCTGGGGAGGCATTCTGGCGCATCACCTTAACGGTGTTGGGTGTTGCTACGACCCGAGCGCCTGTAAATCGCTCAAGAAGAGTGCCGACTGCAAACCAATGGTCTCCATGGCCATGTGTAATGTAGATGGTCGTCAGGTTTTTGCCTTTTGACGCGACCCAATCTGCCAAAGCATTGGCCTGCTTGGTCGTCATGTAGGCATCCACAAGGACGGCGTCCCTGATCCCATAGATGAGGGTTGACGCCATCGCTTGAAAGAATGTCTCTCGTACGCCCGGAGGCCGGTCGGGCGTGGCGATCGGTATGCCCGGCGTCACGAAGACTTCCCAGTTGAGAGCAGGAATCTGTGTTGTAGACGCATTCGATTCTTTGGACTTTGCCATGGCAGCCTACCTTCTCTAGGAGTTCTCTCTTGGCGCCACACCCGCTGCTTTGAGTGCTCTCACGCCTAAGAGAAAGTACTTCTGCTCGTTGTTACGAGCTAGCGCATTGATCGCATCCGCTCCAGTGCAAAGAAGGGGCCATTTCTTTCGAAGCACGCGGCACGCTGACCTGTCTACATCTCTACGCGATGTGCAACTTGAGGTGAACCCACACCACACGCCGAAATTTCAGCGAACGCTGAGCGAAAGTCATCGGGACCCATAATGCATCGGCGCGATTTGTTGGGCCTTCAATTTGCATGCATGACATGTTCAGTTAGAAGCGGCTGGTGCTTCAATGCTTCGAATCGAAACCGAATTGGACGGTCCTCGGATAGTCCTCAGGCTAATCGGCAGAGTGCGCTCCGAGTGCATCGAAGAACTCCGCCAACGGATCAAGAATCAAGCCTCGCGCACAGTTCTAGATTTGGCTGAGGTTGACCTCGTCGATCTTGAATCCGTTCGTTTCCTGCGCGATTGCCAAGACCGGAAAATCGAATTACGCAATTGCGCGCCATACATTCAGGAGTGGATTCGCCGCGAACGCGTTGAAGGATAAAAGCGATGGTTAAATCGCCCAAAACTCAGCAATCGCCGCAGCTGTGCGAACTCGACTGCAAGCCAACCTGCATAGAACCAACGCGTTGAATTTGGTCTCTGGCCTGCTCCCCGTCTAGATGAAGGACAGCATGACCGGGCACCTTTACCAGTTAGCTTCTTTGAAATCAAATCGAACGACCGGAACTATGTCAACCCAACCGAGAGAAGCCCTCCTTGCGCCGTATGCAATCGGCGATTTGAAACTAAAGAATCGCATCGTGATGGCTCCGCTAACGCGCACAAGAGCCCAGAACCAAGGCAAGGTCCCGAATGAGCTGATGGCTGAGTATTACTCGCAGCGGGCTGGGGCCGGTCTGATCATCACAGAGGGCACTTTTGTAAGCGAACAGGGACAAGGTTGGTACGGAGCCCCGGGAATCTACAACGAAGAACAACGCGCCGGTTGGGAACGTGTTACCGATGCTGTTCACAGTGCCGGTGGCCTGATATTCGTTCAACTCTGGCATCAGGGTTCCGTCTCTCATCGGTCTTTGTATCCGGACGGGCGGTTGCCCCTCGGGCCTTCCGCAGTCAATCCCGAACAGCTGATTCACGTCAAGGGCGGGACGATCATTAGCGAAACGCCGCGCGAAATGAGTCTTCATGACATCAAGCAAGCTGTGAAGGACTTCAGACACGCTGCACAAGTCGCGCGAGACGCCGGTTTCGACGGTGTGCAAATTCAAGGCGGTTTCGTATACCTCTTCCAACAGTTCTTGCATGAGGTAACCAACCGACGGACCGACCAATATGGCGGACCGGTGGAGAATCGCGCCCGCTTCCTTTTTGAAGTTCTAGAGGCGGCGCTTGAAGTTTGGCCGAGTAATCGCGTTGGAGTGAAGGCCGGCCCAATGATGAACGAGCACGTAGTCTTCCGCGCCACCGACGAGACGCTTCGAACCAGCGAATACGTGTACCGGAAAATGGCGGGCTACAAGCTATCGCACATGCTTCTCATGCGGCAGATGGCAGATCTTACCGGCACTCCAATTGAGCATATTAGCGGGGACGCCATTGTGCATCACTTCCGTCGTCTTTACAGCGGAACCCTCATTCTCAATGTCGGAATTAACGCCAACCATGCTGCCCGCCTTATTTCGGAAGGAACTGGTGACCTGGTTGCTTTCGGCCGCGACTACATCGCAAATCCGGATCTTGCCGAGCGTATACGTCTTGATGCACCACTCAACGAGGTGCGGCCGGAATATTTCTACGGCTCCTCTGCCACAGGTTATACGGATTATCCTCCGCTTGGTTTTCCAGCGAATTTCGGCGAACGCTGAATTTTCGTCTTGGCGTAGATCTCAATCAAAAGAAATCAAGTACTTACAAGTGGCGCTGAGATTGCACATCGGGCCGACGTGCTCAACACCGACATCCTTGATTCGTTCGCGAATGAGCAGCACCGATAGGAGCTCACGGCCATGAAGTCACCAGAAGAAAACAAAAAGCTGGTTCTCGAGGCGTTCGATACGCTCTTCAACAAACGTGATTACGCGAAAGCAGCGGAGTTTTGGTCAAAGAACTATATCCAACACAGCGCCCACATCCCGGCGGGGCGCGACGGCTTGTTCGGCCTAGTCCGAGCCATGCCGAACTCGTTGCACTACGAGAACCACCTCATTTTGGCGGAGGGAAACGATGTGATGCTACATGGGCGGTTCACCGGGCACAGCAGCCCGCGTCCCTGGTTAGCTGCCGACTGTGTGCGGCTAGAAGATGGGCTCTTGGCGGAGCACTGGGATGTTTTGGCAGACGAGCCGACGAAAGCGGAGTCGGTGAGCGGCCTGCCGGCGATTGGCAACTCGTTTGCCAATCCGGATCAGCCTCCGACCGCGGGGCTAACTGCTTCTTCTTTGACCGTGGAGGAAGCGCGGAAGATCACAGCTCCGCTATACGACGCGTTGAATCAGCCGGCTAAGAAGAATGTGCTTGCCTTGCTGGAACAGGCGACGCTGCTCGACTACCGTTCGTATCACACGAATGAGGAATACCTCTCGCGCGATCAACTTGCCGACGTGTTTAAGAACATCGGCGCGTCGGTCCCTGATCTGCGCTGGACGGTTCAGGACATCCAGGTTTTTGGGGATCAGGTCGTTGTGCGCGGGGAAGCGACGGGAACGCCCACCGGCGAATTCTGGGGTGAGAAATCGACAGGCAAGACCTTCAAGACCATGGCGATCGACGTGTTCACGGTGAGAAACGGAAAGCTGGCATCCGCCTATCACGTCGAGAATTGGATGACAGCATTGCAGCAGATCAGGGGGTAGAGGCACAACTCATATGAGTGATTACACACACGAAACAGTTCCGACAAAATTTGTCGAGGCCGATGGAATTAGTTACGCCTACCGTCGTTTCGGCAAGGCAGGAACCAGGCCGCTGCTCTTTTTGGGATACTTCAACTCCAACATGGACGCGTGGGACCCCAGCATAACCAACGCCATCAAACGCGACCACGAACTGATTTTGTTTGACAATGGGGGCGTTGGAGCATCGGGAGGGGAAACGCCGAGCACGGTCGAAGCAATGGCGCAACATTGCATTGCCTTCTGCCGCGCACTGGGCGTGAAGGAGGTTGACGTCGTAGGCTTCTCGCTTGGCGGAATGATTGCCCAACAGTTGGCCCTAACCCATCCGGACGTCGTCAAGCGTTTAATCTTGTTAGGCACGGGCCCCCGAGGCGGAGAGGGCATGACCTTCACGGAGCTAACGCCGGACGAGCAGGCGGACCCCGTTGCATTCTTGTTAGGCGCATTTTTTGCACCCACCGAAACGAGCCAGGCGGCTGGTCGCGACCACGTGAAACGACTCGCATCGCGCAAGAAGGATCGTGACCTTGCCGTCTCCAGAGACTCGGCCATCGCACAGCTCGCCGCGATCAGAGAATGGGGAACCGTACCTTCGACCGGCCGCTACAGCAGCCTCAAGAACATTACGCAACCGGCGTTAATCGTTCATGGCAACAAAGACATCGTGGTTGCGTCGATCAACGCTCTCATCCTGGCGCAACACCTGCCGAACGCGGAATTGATCGTGTACTCCGATTCGAGTCACGCAGCCCAGTACCAGCATGCAGAGATGTTCCTGGAGCACCTGAAGCTTTTCTTGAACGACGCGGGTTCCCCGGTTTCTGACTGACGCGAGGTACATCTACAACGGGAGGGTCGGGACGTAGTGGACTACTGAGGGGGAATGAATGTCGGACGTAAATGTCGCCAGCAACATAAGTGCTCGGACCCAATTCCTTGAGACAAAAAAGCAGAAATACGCGTATCGCCGCTTCGGAAAGGGCGATGGCCTCCCACTGCTCTGCCTTCAACATTTCACCGGGACCCTCGACAATTGGGATCCTGCGGTCACCGACCCACTTGCGTCAGGGCGAGAAGTAATTCTGTTCGAGAGCGCGGGCCTCGGACGTTCGAGCGGGAAGGTACCGGAAACAATAGCCGGCATGGTGGCGCATGCACTGGCATTCCTAGATGGTCTGGGGCTGAATACCTGCGATGTTCTGGGGTTTTCTCTGGGTGGAATGGTCGCACAGCAAATGGCGGTGGATCGGCCTTCGATTTTTCGAAAGATGATCCTGGTAGGCACGGCTCCACGCGGCGGAGAAGACATCATGCACCTTGAGAAGCCGAGTCTGGCAAAGCACCTCGGCGACCCGAATCTCAAGGGTTATGCGATCTTGCAGAAGATTTTCTTTACTCCAACCGCGGCCAGCCAATCGGCAGGCGAAGCGTTCATCGGCAGGCTTATGCAGCGGAAGGAAGATCGAGAGCCAATCTCAGGCCCTGAGGTTGCTCAGGCCCAAATGGCCGCGTTCCGCGAGTGGGATCGCGTTGCTGGTGAGCGCTTTGCATCACTGAAAGGGATACGCAAACCCACTCTAGTGGTGAATGGTGTTCACGACGAGATGATTGCCGTCCGTAATTCCTATTGGCTCAGTGAAAATCTGCCAAATGCCGTCCTCTTGACCTATCCGGATTCCGGACACGGTTCTCTTTTCCAGTTTCACGAATCGTTCACCCGCCAAGCGGCGGCGTTTCTCGCTTCCGGTTCTTCTTACGCCCCTTACTGAGCCGCGAAAGTGGAAAAGAAGGCGCTCGATGCCGATGATTGACGTTTACGCCGCCGCTGGAACTTTTCCCGAAAAACACAAACTGGCGCAGGACCTGGCCAACGCCGTGATGAATGGGAAAAAGCTCCGCCAATCCATCTCTTTAATAAGAACACAGCTGCATTTGTCCACGAACTTCCTGCGGAAGCCATCTCCAATGCGGCCGGCGAGAGCAACTATGAGCGGGTTCAGGTGCTGACTCCTGTCGGTGTTTTGGATCGCGAGAAGCAGGTGGGCGTGGTTCGCGAGCTAACCGACATTGTCGCGACCGCGGCAAAGGATCCGACTCTGACCAGCCGAACCTGGGTACTCATCACCGAGTCTCCCGAAGGCGCCGCTGCCTCCGTCCCACCCTTTCCGGAAGCTGGACAACGTGCTCGCGACGCCGCATATCGGCTACGTCTCGCACGGTCTATACAAAACCTTCTACGAGGATACCGTCTCGAATATTCGGAAGTGGCTCGACACCCACTGAGCGCTCATAGCATAAACGCCGTTTAACCGAGAGGAAAACATGGCTGAGTCAAAGGAAGCAAGAGAAAACAAAGCGTTGGTTCTGAAGGCATTCGACATGTTGCTCATCCCGCGCATTGAGAAACTTGGCGGCAAAGTTCTATTGGATTCTAATTAGACCAACGAGGAGCCGCATTTCATTTTATGAGCAACAACAAATGTTGGGCTTCCCGGCGATCTTTTCTTTGTAGTGTTGCCGGCAGTCTATTGGCTGCGTATGTTCCGAAGCGAGAACTACTTATTGGAGACGATATGCCAGCATCGAGCTCTGCGAATCGGGGCCAGAACACTGCGAATAGTCATCTGAAGTGGGACGTCTTCGTAACGCCCAGTATTCCCGTCGTGACAACCGATTTTGCGCCTGGTGAACACGAGCGCCCCTGGCCTCCAATCGCTTCGACCCTCATCTACGGCTCACGCGACGCGGTGGTTGTGGATTCCTTTATCACAGCGGAGCAGGCCAACGCGCATGCCGATTGGATCGCCTCGATCGGAAGGAATCTCACAACGATCTATGCGACGCACGGGCACGGCGATCACTTCTTTGGCGCGAGTATCCTTTTGGAGCGCTTCCCCAAAGCGCGTTTCGTGGCTGCGCCAAGCGCAGTAGAAGTAATGAAGCAGCAGGTGTCGCCTGACTATGTCGCGAAGTTCTGGGAGTCCCGTTTCCCGAAGCAGCTGCCGAACCGACTGGTGATCGCCGACGAGCTTCAAACAAATTCCATCGACTGCGAGGGTGAGCAACTGATCGTTGTGGCTTTGAAATTCACTGACACGGCGGGGACGACTTGCCTGCACGTCCCGGCGCTCGATTTGATCGCCGCGGGAGACGCGGCCTACAATGGCATCCATCCGAGGCTTCTTGAATCAAACCAGAATCACAAAAACGATGAATGGCTCGCGGCTCTGGATACGATGCAATCTTTGAAGCCTCTCGCAGTCGTGGCTGGCCACAAGAATCCGAAGAACGATGACAACGGATTGCGAGTGATTGGACAGACGCGGCAATACATTCTTGATTTTCAGAAACTCGCGGAAAAGACCGCGTCTGAAAAAGAACTCTACGACCAAATGCTGACTCGATATCCGGATTGGCTCAATCGTGGCGCACTTTGGAGTTCCGTGACCGCAATAAAGAAGTGACCATAGAGCTTGTAATCCTAGCAACAGACCTGAAGAGGGATGAGCAAGGACAGGGCTGGTTAGATTAGCAAACCGCCGCTTTGAATCGATGAGAGCTGTTGAGAGGACGCGAAGCGGATTGAACTTCCTGGCGTGTGACCCATCGCTGTGTCTTTGTCCAGAATGATGATCGAAAAGTGCGCAAGGTCCCCCCAGTTTTCCCCTCACCCACCCCATGAGCTCGTTTTAAGTTGGTTCCATTCAATAATTTCTGAATGGCACTCCTGCCTCCCCGTGCTTTTGCGTATTCGTCATGTGGCGAACTCTCCGAAACTAAACAACTTGCGCAACTAGACCTCCTGTCTGCCGGAATTCCACAGATGAGTTTGGAATGAAGGGAGCCTTCAGTAAGCTAAAGAAAACACAAAAGATGTTTTGGTCGGGGCGCCCGGATTTGAACCGGGGGCCTCCTGCGCCCAAGGCAGGCGCGCTACCAGGCTGCGCTACGCCCCGACATGAGGTAGAAGATTAATTCTAATGGACTCGCGACAACATCGCTAGCACAAAGCCCGAGCGTGAAG